>Ga0055584_100006566_pt1 | contig 11404 bp, 11 predicted proteins | sample OSDHelmetaG_FD_58716 | JGI IMG/M metagenome (GOLD analysis project Ga0055584, IMG submission 58716) | Pelagic marine sediment microbial communities from the LTER site Helgoland, North Sea, for post-phytoplankton bloom and carbon turnover... | ecosystem: Environmental > Aquatic > Marine >...
TAAGCAGCATAAACCTTATAAGGATCATGACCACCACGGTTTAAACCATAAATATCTTCATCAGATAAATCATCCACCAGCTTTTTCAGCTCTGGATCAGCACCAAAGAAGTGTTCACGTGTATAAGCACCACCGCTAGCTTTATAGTTTTGGTACTCACCATCGACCGCTTCATCCATGCGCTTTTGCATTAAGCCTTTGGTGTCTTTTTCAAAGAGTGGATCCCAATGACGACCCCAAACGACTTTAATAACGTTCCAGCCAGCACCACGGAACACACCTTCTAGCTCGGTCATAATGCGACCATTACCACGCACAGGGCCATCTAAACGCTGAAGGTTGCAGTTCACCACAAAAATTAAGTTATCGTAGTTTTCACGACCGGCAAGTGAGATAGCACCCAAAGACTCTGGTTCATCACACTCACCATCACCCATAAAGCACCAGATCTTACGATCTTTAATTTCTTTTTGCTCGCGTGAATCTAGATACTTCATAACACGCGCTTGATAAATTGCTTGAATTGGCCCTAAGCCCATAGAAACTGTAGGAAACTGCCAATATTCAGGCATTAACCAAGGGTGAGGGTAAGAAGAAATACCCTTACCATCAACCTCTTGGCGGAAGTTATCTAACTGCTCTTCAGTTAAACGGCCTTCTAAATAAGAACGCGCATAAATACCTGGCGCACTATGACCTTGGAAATAAATTAAGTCGCCTTCAAAATCATCTTTAGGTGCGCGAAAAAAGTAGTTAAAACCTACATCGTAAAGAGTTGCGCTAGACATAAAGCTAGAAATATGACCGCCAATACCCGAGTTAGCGCGGTTAGCTCGCATAACCATGGCCATAGCGTTCCAACGAATTAAAGAACGAATTTTACGCTCCATAAAAACATCGCCAGGCATACGTGCCTCATGCGAGACAGGGATGGTATTACGGTGAGGTGTGGTAATAGAAAAAGGCAATTGAGAACCATCACGGCGCATACGCTCTGTTAACTGAGTTAAAAGAAACTTACCGCGATCTTCACCTTCATTTGTTAGTACCGAATCCAGTGAATCTAACCATTCTTGGGTTTCTACTGGGTCCAGGTCTTTAACCTCCTGATTCATATAACTTCTCCACTTGTATTTTGATCAAACGTAACAGTAAATGTAGCCTGACTACAATTTTCTAGCATCAAACTCTCTAAAATCAGGTATGACTTAACAGTCATCACTTAGCAGGGTGATTACAGTTAGTTATTTATTGAGTAGATATGCTGCGCTGCACCATACAGCAACTTGTTTCTTAAGGAATTAATTACAAATCAACCACCCAACTAATTCTTGTAATTTTACTACAAAACTCAGTAAAAAAAAGCCTTAACCTATAAATACTAATTTTGACAAGCATTAAGACCAAAAAATAACGCCCAAAGCAGTGACTGCAACCCAGACTGCCAAAGATCGCCACACTCTTTCCTTTAAGTTTGCCAGCTCTTCATCAGCCGCCTCAGTCATCATAACCGGACGTTGGTAATAACTAGCTGCCGTTGTTTCTACTTGGCACAACCAACCATAACCCGTCATTAACTGGCGATTTAAAAATACTTCGGTTGAAAGCCTCCAATGAAATAAATCTACCGCAAACTGACGCAACCCCGACCAAGGTTTACCCGTTAACCCCAGTGTTAAACCCATTAATCTAGCTGCGGGCCAATGCAATACCTGTTGAAAGCGCACCACCTGCTCATCACAACAAGTTAACGGCTGATTTTCACTAACAACCAAATGGCTAGCCTCATGTCGAGCATTAGTAATTGCCTGCTCGGTTAAGCGTGCCAATAAAGCACCCACAGGACCTAGCAACAAATACCAAAACAATACTAAAAACAATCGGTCAAATGCAAAAACCACTAAACGAGACACTACCCGCGCATGGAGTTCGCTGTCACTAATATCGTTAATCGGTTCGTCTAAAATTTCAGCCGCATAATAACCAGCCGCTTCAAAATCTGCTTGTCGCCAGGCTGTCATATAGCGGCTTATCCAAATCAAATCACAACGCCGACCCAAAGCATAAAAAACAACCACTAGATGCAAACCCAGCACTGGCAAATACCAGTAAACACCGTCAAGCCACCAAAGCAATAACCAAAGCAATAAAATTAAAGGCAAAATACTCAGCAAAAATACCGCAGAAGTCCCCAAACCTTGGCTTAACCGCTTTGCAATGTAAGCCTGCCAGCGACTAAACGCACTATCTAAGGGCCCAGTTAGCTTTTGCCCATAAAAATTACGCAGCAGTAATACTGCCAACATTACAAAAAACTTCATCAACCGCTCCTAATAAAAAACCTAAGAAAGCAAAGCTTGTAAGCTTTGCTTATAGTCCAACCAATTAAACGAGCTGCCCGGGTCAGTTTTTCTTCCTGGTGCAATAGCATCATGACCACAAATACGGTCTTCATTTAATAAATCATAATGATCTATTAATACCCTAGTAACCAGAGCTAATTGCTTATACTGCAATTGTGTGTAGGGCTGATTATCTGAACCTTCCAACTCTATCCCTATAGAAAAATCATTACACTGAGTTCGCCCACCAAAACTCGACACGCCTGCATGCCAAGCACGCTTATCAAATGCCACAAACTGCACTAACTCACCCGTACGCCGAATCAGCAAGTGAGCAGACACCTCAACAGCCTCTAAAGTTTTGAAATAAGGGTGGGCATCTAGCGGCAAGCAACCAGTAAACAACTGTTCAATACCCTTACCACCATAAGTTAAAGGTGGCAAAGCAATATTATGAACCACCAAAAGGCTAACTTCACCCTTGGGACGCTCATTAAAAAAAGGCGAAGGGCAAGGCCTAGCTTCGGTTAACCAATGGTTTTCTATTTGCATCTAACTTTACTCTACCCTTAACACTCAACGACTTATGTCTCTATAATGCCTAATATTTAGCAATTAAGAAATCTGCGGAGCCCTTATGCCTTTATCAATTAAACCCTTAACACCACCCAACCAAAAACACCTCTCCCTAGAGGTGCAACAAGCACTTGCAGAAGATATTGGCAGTGGCGACATTACAGCACAGCTTATTCCCGCAGAACGCATTAGCCAAGCTAGTGTTATTACCCGTGAAGCTGGCGTGTTTAGTGGTGGTCCTTGGGTTAAAGAAGTTTTTCAACAAATAGATTCACGCGTCGTTGTATCTTTATTAGCTAAAGAAGGTGAAAGATTAGTAGCAGGCCAAACACTGTTTAAACTTGAAGGCCCCGCCCGCGCACTTTTAACCGGTGAGCGTACCGCACTTAACTTTGTGCAAACTTTATCTGCCACCGCTACTCGTTGCCGAGAATACGCAGACTTAGTTAGCCATACCCAAGTACGCCTGTTAGATACTCGAAAAACATTACCTGGTTTACGCCTGGCACAAAAATACGCAGTAACTTGTGGCGGCTGCTTTAATCACCGCATGGGGTTGTACGATGCATTTTTAATTAAAGAAAACCACATAGCTGCCGCAGGCAGTATTGCTAAAGCTGTCGCCGCAGCCAATAAACTAGCACCAGGCAAGTCAGTAGAAGTAGAAGTAGAAACGTTTGCTGAGCTAGACCAAGCTTTAGCAGCCGGTGCCAACTGGATAATGCTAGATGAGTTTTCTTTAGAAGAAACTCGAAAGGCGGTTAAACATACTCAAGGCACAGCAAAGCTTGAAGCCAGCGGCGGTATCAACAAACGCACCCTAGTAGCCATGGCAGAAACAGGCGTGGATTATATTTCACTAGGTATCTTAACCAAAGATATTCAAAGCCTAGACCTTTCTATGCGTATAAAAAACTAGCCAATCAACTAGCCAACCCAATTAAAAAGCCACGGCCTAACCTTCTAATGAGTTAAGTCGTGGCTTTTTAAAGCAGAACAAACGATTAAAAAAAATTTAATTTTGATAAATAAAGTTAGTAAACAACACCTCAGCAACTAAATTAGCACCTACTTCACGAGTAAAAGCATCATGTAAGCCCTGTAACAACTGTTGACGAACTCGCTCTTGCCCTGCAGAAGTCACCACATTATTTTCATTTTGGCGCGACAAAATAAGCACTATAGTATTGCGCACTAAAGGTAACTGCCCTTCAACAATTGCCTGAGTCTCCAACCCCTCAACCATAAGAGTAATATCTGCTTTTAAATACTTTAAACGCCCAGGGCCACCATAGTTAGTAACAAAAGCAGGCTGTAAAGGAACATAAAAAGTATCAGATAAACTCACTTCTTCTTCAGCCATTACCACTGAAGGCACAGCCAACAACCCTAGAGCCAACACAAGCAACAAGGCACTAAAACGCATAATTTACTCCCTGAAATACCAATCTAATGTAGTCGTTGTAAGCTTATCGGCAAAACACTCACAAGACTAACTTAAACTCACAACAAAAACTGTATAAAAGCTGTAAAGCTATTAATCTAAACTAATACCTAAATTACTAAAACCCTGATTGTACGCTAATTCGCGTAACTGGCGAATCAACACCGGATGAGGCAAATTTGCCGAAGTTACCTGAGCCAACAACTCATCTTGAAAAGCATTTTCATCATCCATTAAAGGCTGCGCCCTTAGCCAAACGCTTTCTTGCTCCTCATCAAAGTCTTCAGGCAACTGCTTAATTAAAAATTGCCGTACCGTAGAACGCGATAATTTACTGGCACGAATAGTGTTTTCTTCATCGGTTTGCAAAGCTTGCTCTATTGCCAACTCAACAGCCATAACCGCATCTAAAGCAGGATAAACACCGTAAACTTCATAGGCATCAGGGTCTGGCTGCAATTCAGTTAGCTTTTCTTGTTGTACAGCCCAATTAATTTTAGCCTCTTTAGACAACTGGCTTTCCCACAATAAACCTAAGAGTTTTTTTAGCGCATCAGCTTCACCAAAATCAACCGTCTCACAAAAAAGCTGGTAATTCAAAGCACTGCGCTGCGCCAACGCGGTTATAAACACTAACTGCTGCCAAGGTTTTAAAGCTCTTAACTGCTGGTTAAACGATAAAGGTTTCTCTTTCTCTATTGTCATTTATTCTGTCCAACCTTCTGCACGGTGCTTAGCTTGAAGCGCAACATAATTAGCCGCTGAATAACTAAAAAACGCCCGTTCTTTTTCAGTAATTTCACGCATTTTACGTGCTGGATTGCCCGCATATACATAACCACTACACAAAGTTTTACCCGGTGCCACCAAAGCGCCAGCCGCAATAATCACTTCATCTTCAACGGTTACACCATCCATAACAATAGCGCCCATACCCACCAAAATGCGGTTACTTAAAGTACAACCGTGTAAAATTGCCTTATGCCCTATCGTTACTTCTTCGCCAATAATCAGTGGAAAACCATCTGGGTTAAAATCACTGGCATGAGTAATGTGCAATACAGCACCATCTTGCACACTAGTAGCTTTACCAATACGAATTTTGTGCATATCACCACGCACCACCGCCATAGGCCAAACAGAAACACCCTCAGCCAATTCAACATCACCCATCACCACAGCGGTAGGGTCAACAAAAACACCTTCACCCAACTTAGGCGTACTACCCTGATACGTTCTTATTGTCATTAAAAACACTTCCTAAAATCTGGTTTAAATAATAAACAATAGTTTACCTTAGTTACTAGCTAGCGCAGTGTAAATTGATTTATTCAAAACTATCCGTGTTTATCTATATTATCCGTAGCTACTAAAGACTGCCCTACTAAACTTTCCTCTATTGAAACCCCCACCCTTTGCCCTCATATCTTTTAGCTAGCCAGTCTATTTCTACGGAGTTTTTTTATGACCAGCAGTAATCCTTTACTGAATATCACCGACTTACCGCCTTTTAATAAAATTAAGCCTGAGCAAGTTACCCCAGCACTAGAGTCTTTACTAACAGAAAATAAAGCCACCGTAGAAGCCACCCTTAAAGCCGCGCAGGCAAGCAATAACCCCACTTGGCAACAGTTAATTACGCCACTTGAAGAAGCCGATGACCATTTATCCAGAAGTTGGTCGCCGGTGAGTCATTTAAACGGGGTGAAAAACAGCCCAGAACTGCGCGAAGCTTACCAAGCTTGTTTACCCAAACTGTCGGAATATTCCACTTGGTTTAACCAAAACCCAGACTTATTTAAAGCCTACCAAGCCCTTGCTAATAATGTAGAAGCCAAGCTAAACCCAGCCCAGAAAAAAATGTTAGACAATGCCCTTAGAGACTTTCGCCTAAGCGGTGTGGATTTACCTGAAGCTGAAAAACAGCGTTTTGCACAAATTAAACAGCAGCTTTCTGAACTAGGTAACCAGTTTTCTAACAACGTTTTAGATGCCACCCAAGCTTGGACAAAACTAATCACCGACGAAAACCAACTCGCTGGTTTACCTAGCAGTGCTAAAGAATCTGCCGCAGCAGCAGCTAAAGATAAAGAGCAACAAGGCTGGTTATTTACCTTAGACTTCCCCAGCTTTCAGCCAGTAATGACCTACGCCGATAACCGCAAATTACGCCAAGAAGTCTACACGGCCTTTGTAACTCGTGCTTCAGACCAAGGGCCCAATGCAGGCAAATGGGACAACGCACCCATAATGGAAAAAATTCTAGCCCTAAAACAAGAAGCCGCAAGCTTGCTAGGTTTTGAATCTTACGCCCACCTTTCAGTAGCCAAAAAAATGGCACGCACGCCAGAAGAAGTAATGGAGTTTTTGCTTAACCTAGCCACCCAAGCCCACCCACAAGCCAAAAAAGAATATGCCGAGCTAAAAGAGTTTGCTCAACAACAGGGTGTGGATAATCTAGAGCCTTGGGATGTAGGCTATTACTCAGAAAAACTTCGCCAAGCCCGTTATGCACTAAGCCAAGAAGAACTACGCCCTTGGTTTCCTGCTGGCAAAGTCACCCAAGGCTTATTTGCCCTAGCCAGCAAACTGTTTAATGTAGAATTTAAACAAGATACAAAAGTAACCACCTGGCATAAAGATGCCCACTACTACCAAGTGCTGCGAAATGGTCAACAAATTGCCGGTTTTTATTTAGACTTATACGCCCGCGAAGGCAAACGTGGTGGTGCTTGGATGGATGTTTGCCGTAATCGCCGTCGTACCGCGCAAGATAAAATTCAACTCCCTGTGGCCTATTTAACCTGCAACTTCACCCCACCCGTTGGTGACCAACCCAGCCTTTTAACCCACAATGAAGTCACCACTTTATTCCACGAGTTTGGGCATGGTTTACACCACCTGCTTACCCAAGTTGAAGTCGCCGATGTTTCAGGCATTAACGGTGTAGCTTGGGATGCTGTAGAACTACCCAGCCAGTTTATGGAGAACTTCTGTTGGGAAAGAGAAGGGTTAAACTTGTTTGCTGCCCATGTAGAAACCGGCGAACCTTTACCTAAAGACATGTTCAATAAAATGCTCGCCGCAAAAAACTTTCAATCGGCAATGCAAATGGTGCGCCAGCTAGAATTTTCTTTATTCGACTTCCGCCTGCACCTAGAGCTTAAAAAGCCCAATGCCCAAGCCATTCAAAAACTGCTAGATGAAGTGCGTAAAGGCGTCAGCGTAGTACCTACAGCTGAATTTAACCGCTTCCAAAATGGCTTTTCACACATTTTTGCCGGAGGTTATGCTGCAGGTTATTACAGCTACAAATGGGCAGAAGTTTTATCTGCCGATGCGTTTAGTGCTTTTGAAGAAGAAGGCGCGTCTAATAAAGATGGAGTTTTAAATCAACAAACTGGTCTACGCTTTTGCCAAAGTATTTTAGAAAAAGGTGGCTCACAAGATGCGATGGATCTTTTTATAAACTTTCGTGGTAGAGAACCCAAGATAGATGCCCTACTAAGGCACTCAGGCATTACCACCGCTTAAATAAATAACTAAGGAATTAACACCATGCAATTTACCCAATTTATGGAAAAGTACCCCACTCACCATGTGGAAATTCTAAAAGCCGACACCCAACTAAAAAGTGTGAATGACTTTCTAAAGTTCTTCAGTGAAAAAGTTGAAAACAACCCGCTAGCGATAAAAATTGCAGAGTTTGATCATTACGCCCACACCAGCTCTTTACCAGAAGGCGAAATTGCACCCAGTATACTCGCGGCTAAACAGCTTGTTTTCTGCTTTGGTATAAAAATTCCTAGCCCACTCGCGCTTGGCCCTCGCCCTCGCTCCATTGGCATTACCGAACACGAAGACCGTTTCACTATTGTATTTTTAGAAGCACCCAACCCCAAGATGCACCAAACCATGTTGGATTGGGTAAGTGAGCTACAACAAGCCTAAATGAACACCCAGCAAATTAAGCAAAATGGTTTAGGTAAAACCCTCTACCAAATGACCTGGCCAATGCTCTTTGGAGTATTGGCGTTAATGAGTTATCAGCTAGTCGATGCTGCTTGGATCGCCATTTTAGGCGTCGACCCGCTGGCGGCTTTGGGTTTTACCCTACCCGTGCAGCAAATAATAATTGGCCTGCAAATCGGTTTAGGCATAGCTACCACAGCCATTATTTCACGTACTTTAGGTGCCGAAAATAAACAGCAGGCCCAACAACAAGGTGGCTTAATTCTACTGATTGGCAGTAGTTTATTAGCTGTACTTAGTTTACTGGTTTGGTTTGCTCGGCACTTAATTTTAGACTTTTTAGGTGCAGATGAAAGCCTAAAACCCCTAATCGAAAGCTTTTGGCTAGCTTGGCTATTAAGTGCTTGGATAGGCGCAGTGGTTTATTTAGGCTACAGCCAACACCGTGCTAATGGTGATACACGTTTTACCGGCTTAATGATGGTAGCGGTTAGCAGCCTTAACCTAATTTTAGACCCACTGTTCATCTTCACCTTTGGTTGGGGTTTAAACGGTGCAGCTTGGGCAACCACCGCTGCTTTTGCTGTGGGTGGTCTTTTCACCTTTCCACGCTTATGGCAACGAAATTTAATAAGCCTGAATTTTATAAACCTAAATCGCCTAGCAGAAATTCGCGGCCTGTTTGCTATGGCAGCCCCAGCTACACTTAGCCAACTTATGCCAGCCCTGGCATCTTTATTAGCCACCGGATTAGTAGCCAGTTTTGGTATAGCAGCCGTTGCAGCTTGGGGTTTAGGTGCGCGGTTAGAAATGTTCTCTATTGTAATAGTGCTAGCCTTAACCATGTCTTTACCGCCGCTACTAGGTCGCTTTGCAGGCGCTAAAGATTGGCAATCCATAGAAGACCTAATTCGTATAGCAGTACGCTTTATTATTATTTGGCAGCTAGCCATAGCTATTATTTGGTTAGCCCTAAGCAAACCCCTCACTCAGTTATTAACCAAAGACATAGAAGTCTCTACCCTAGTAATGGATTACCTACTAAAACTACCCTTTAGCTATTCAGGGCTAGGGGTTTGTATTCTTATGGTTTCCGCCAGTAATGCACTAGGTTTACCTGTAAGAGCCTTAATTATTTCGATTCTGCGTTTATTTGTTTGCTACCTACCCTTTTTATGGCTAGGCGCTTATTTAGGCGGTATTAACAGCTTATTTACAGGCGCTTTGGTAGGAAACCTATTTGCCGGCATCCTTGCTTGGCAAATGTATCAACAAGGGCTTAAAAAGCTTCGTCGTTTGAACCCAAGCCATCGATAAAGCTTTTAGCTTGTTCTAGGGTCATTACTTCGGTGGTTTCGGTTTCTATATCATGCAAAATCACTAGCTCGCCTTTATTTAATTGTTTTTTAAGCTGCTCTGTCCAATTCAAAATACCCTGCTCAGTAGTGGTGTCGTAGCCTTGGCGGGTTACAAAAACCTCTAATAATGCATCTAGCGTGTCTGCTTCTAATAAAGAAAAAGGAATTTCCACAAAACGGTGATAAGTAGCTGAATCCATAATTTATCCTAAATTTCACCAGCGATAAGCACTAAAGGTTTGAATTTCATCTAAGCAAGCCGCCCCACAAGCCAGCATAACCACTCGGTCAAAGCCAACTGCTATTCCACTGCAATCGGGTAAGCCTTTTTCTAAGGCGGCAACTAGCTTAGCATCAACAGTTGCTTCGGGTTTACCTAAAGCGCGGCGCTGGGCATTATCTGCCTCAAAACGAGCGGCTTGTTCACTGGCAGAAGTTAGCTCTTGGTAAGCATTGGCTAGCTCTAAGCCGTTTACATACAGCTCAAAACGGCTAGCAACCTTATTGCCATAAGCATCTTGGTGAATTTGCGCCAAAGCTGCTTGGCTGGCTGGAAACTCATAAAGAATAACGCGACCCAAAGCTTTTAAAGCGGGTTCCAATACATGGCTAACCAATAAATCTAAACAGCCATCTCTATCTAGCTGTTCAGCATCTATACCTGAAACCGCCACACAAGTTTGGCGTAATTCAGCTAAAAAAGCAGTAAAAGGGTTTAGCCCTACAAACTCAATAAAAGCTTCTCGGTAAGTCATACGCTGATAACTAGCGACACCTAACAATTCATCAAGCAAAGCACAGCATTCTGCTTCTAATTCGGCTAAATTCCAGTCAGGACGATACCATTCCAGCATTAAAAACTCTGGATTATGCCGATGGCTAAGTTCACCATTACGAAAACACGGCGCTAACTGATAAATAGGCCCACTGCCTTCGGTCAACAAACGCTTCATATAAAATTCAGGCGAGGTTTGTAAGTACAGATGTTGCGAAGGGGCAGAACCACCTTCTAGCTGGGTAGTAAAAGAATCTAACCAAGGATCTGTAGAACCAGCAGGGGCAAGCACGGGTGTATTAACTTCTAATACATCACGGCAGGTAAAAAAATGCCGAACCGCATTTAGCAGCTCGGCACGTTTTTTAAGTGTTGCTAATCGCATTAGTTAAGCACGGCTAACGTATTCGCCAGTACGCGTATCAATTTTTAGCAAATCACCCTCATTAACAAACAAAGGCACACGCACCATCGCACCCGTTGGTAGGGTTGCTGGCTTAGAACCACCCTGAGCCGTATCACCTTTAAGACCGGGGTCAGTTTCAGTTACCGGTAAAACAATAAAATTAGGCGCAGTCACAGAAATAGGTGCACCGTTATAGAGAGTAACAAGGTAAACTTCCTGTTCTTTAAGCCACTTACTAGTGTCGCCCAAAGCTTTAGCATCAGCACCAATTTGCTCGAAGGAGCCATCGGTTTTCATAAAATGCCAAAACTCGCCATCGGTATAGAGATACTCCATATCTGTCTCCATAACATCAGCAGCTTCAACACTTTCACCCGATTTAAATGTTTTTTCGCCTACTCGTCCAGAATTCAGGTTACGGTACTTAACCCGCGTAAATGCCTGACCTTTACCTGGCTTGATATGCTCAATATCAATCATTGAGCAGGGGTCTGCATCCAGCATAAACTTGAGGCCACCCTTAAATTCGTT
>Ga0055584_100006567_pt1 | contig 11403 bp, 7 predicted proteins | sample OSDHelmetaG_FD_58716 | JGI IMG/M metagenome (GOLD analysis project Ga0055584, IMG submission 58716) | Pelagic marine sediment microbial communities from the LTER site Helgoland, North Sea, for post-phytoplankton bloom and carbon turnover... | ecosystem: Environmental > Aquatic > Marine >...
TTTTGTACCCGATCTACCAGCGGGATTAAAAAATTAAGACCTGGTTTAATGGAATGAGTGTAGCGGCCGAAACGTTCGACAGTCCATTCATAGCCTTGAGGGACCACTTTAATCGCCGATTTTATGAAAACAATAGCAACAATGACGATTAAAAGAATGCCTATAAGGGAGGTTAGGTCAGCAAAATACATATTATTTCCTTAGGTGATTAGGTGGAGTGCGACAAGTTAGTTTATAAGTTTTACCACAGCATACCCGATTCGAGTTGTGCTTCTTCGCTCATCATGTCTTTCGACCATAATGGTTCAAAAACGATACTAACTTCAACGCTTTTTGTGTTGGGTACTTGAGCAACAGAGCTTTTTATATCGCGGATGATTTCGTCACCCATGGGACAAGTTGGCGAGGTTAAGGTGATGGTCAGTGCAACTAATTTTTTTTCTTGATCAATTTCTATGTTGTATACCAAACCTAGTTCCATGATATTGGACGGCATTTCTGGATCATAGACGGTGCTGAGTGCTTTTTTCACGTTTTCTTCTGAGATTTGATCGCTGTCGTCTTGGTCAAATTCAATCAGTATAGGTTTAAGACCGAGTCCATAGAGTTGTTCTCCCTGTAGTTGCACCATGTCACCGTTATAGATGATGGTGGCTTTGTTGGGCGTGGTTTGCGTTAGGGTAACAAAATTGCCAGCAGGTATGGTGACATCAATACCATTGGGAACGGTCACTCCACGGCATTCGTTGACTGTAGTGATGATTTGGTTTTGTGGAGATTGGTTAAAATTGTGCAAGATTCCTCCTATATGCATTATAAATTATGTAGTGATTATACCTTAACGGAGGTAAAAAAGAATAGAAAAAATACCTAGCTCTCTTAAAATTAGCCCTGTCTATTCAGGAGATGATAAATAAGCTGATTTTTTACGCAATAATATTGATTAATTATTAATCATATTACTTATATTTTATATAATATCATTTTTATCTTGAGTTACATACTTACATAACATATATTAATTAATAGCTCACACAAAATGTATAAATTATGTGCAAAATGTGTTTATAATTATCTTATGGAGTTTTTTGGTGCAAACACATCATCCTATTTTTCGAAAATTTATGCTTATTTTATTTCCTTTAATCCTTATTTTTTGTATGAGTATTATTTATAATAAAATGCATCGAAGAAAAATGCTGATAGAACAAAAAATAAGTCAGTTTGAAATTAATGATAAGGATGTTGAAAGGTTAATTGATCAATATCTCACTCAAATTGTTGAGGATGTAAAAGTGATTAGGGATGCAAAGGATATGAATTTGTATCTCAATCATAAGACGGCAGAGCAACGTCATCAATTAATTCAATTATTTATTAGAATTTTGCATAATAAAAAAAATTATGTGCAAATGCGCTATATCGATGTTCATGGGCAGGAAATTATTCAGGTGAATAATAATACTGATGGTATTAGTATTGTTCCGCAAAATCAATTGCAGAATAAAGCTAATCGTTATTATTTTCAAAATTCGATTCATTTAAAGCATGATGAAATTTATGTGTCTCCTTTAGATTTGAATATTGAAAATCACCAGGAAGTGCCTTATCAACCTATATTACGTTTTATTACCCCTCTTTTTGATGCAGATCACCGATTGCAAGGTGTGTTTGTGATCAATTACAGTGCGAAGGAATTTATTTGGTTGACCCATCAAGAATTATTTTCACAAGGAAAAATACCTTATCAATTTTATATTTTGAATAAGGAAGGGCAGTTTATTCATCATCCGCAGAAGAAATTGAGATTTTCTTTTCAGTTTCCTGAAACAGCGCATTTATCCTTACAAAAAACACAGCCTTTTTTATGGTCGGATATGCTGAAGCATCATTTTAGAGGGAATATGTTAAAGGATCATTGTTTGTATTCTTATTATGATGTTTTAGCTAAATACCGAACTAAAAATAAGGTTTATCAAGAACGTTGGATTTTGTTGCACAAGGTCGATTTTTCGCAGTTTTTATCTTGGAGATCTCTTTTAAATGACATAAGTTTAACGGGGCATTGTTTTGTGTTAGTAGTCCTGCTTTTATTGTCGCTATTATTGGCTTATATCCTTGAAAAGTTAATGTTTACGGATACCCAATTAGAAATAACTTCAAAAATTGCAGATTCTACGAATGATGCGGTGGTGATAACAGATAAAGACACTCAAATTACCTACATTAATCGTGCTTATGAAAAAATTACAGGCTATGGACGAGAAGAAGTGCTAGGTAAAAAAACAGCTTGTTTTAAGTCGGGAAAACAATCCCCCGATTTTTATAAAAATATGTGGGCGGCGATTAAAAATAAAGGTCACTGGAATGGCATTTTGTGGGGTAAGAAAAAAGACGGCTTGTTGTGTCCTAAGCAATTAAAAATTGTGGCCTTGGAGAATAAGAAAACCAAGAAGATTGAGGGATATATTGGTATTTTTAGTGAAGTTTCTATGAATAAAATGGTGTCCTATTTTTCGGCAGGTTGTGTACATGAGAAAAATAATCAAGATAATAGGTGGGGCGCTAATGATCTTTTGATGAGAGATCTTTTAAGTCACTCCATGGAGAAGGCAAGTAGCCGTTTAATTGTGATTTATTTAACCGTTGAGAATTTTAATCGTTTACTGGAGGTCTTAGATACTGATAATCAGCATCTGAGTCAGTTATTTACTCGAGTTATTCGTACATTTATTCATGGCGATGATCTTATTGCGCAGACGGGACAGAATGTTTTTGCGATTATTCTTCATGTGTCTGCCGTGGAAAATATCCATGTCTTTGTGAAAAATCTACATAAAACATTAGGTAGAGTCATGATGATTGATGGGAAGAATCTCTTCTTTAAAATGAAGATGGGGGTTTCTCATTGGCCAGATGAAGATAATGATATAAAAAATTTGTTATTAAATGCAATGATTGCTTTAGAGTGGAGTTCGCGACATAAACAAGGTGAAATTTCCTTCTTTGAGCAGAAAATGGCGATAGAATTGAATAATGAAGATAGAATTGAATCTTTATTGCATATGGCCATTGAGAATCATGAGCTTTCTATGGTGTATCAACCTCAAGTAGATATTAAAACAGAAAAAATTGTGGGGATGGAATCTTTGGTGCGTTGGCATAATCCTATTTTAGGGGATGTTTCTCCGGCCACTTTTATTCCTATTGCAGAAAAAACACAGTTAATTGTAGAAATTGGGGATTGGATTATACAACGAGTGTGTGACGATATTGCTTGGATAAAAAAACAGCAATTGGGCGCATTTAACTTAAAATGTGCCATTAATATTTCTGCAAAACAAATGTTGGAAACAGGTTTTACACAAAAGTTTTTACATTACATAGATGCAGGTGAAATTCAAAGTCATGAAGTAGAATTTGAGATCACAGAAACGTCATTATTAGAAGGCGATAATCATTGTATTGATTTGTTAAAAATGATTAGGGATAGAGGTATTTCTGTAGCAGTAGACGATTTTGGTACCGGTTATTCTTCTTTATCTTATTTGCATACATTGCCCATTGATAAAATTAAAATTGATCGTAGTTTTATTAAAGATTATCCCGAGACGGATGATGGTTCTTTGGCCAAGGTTTTGGTCGATATGTCGAAAATTTTGAATAAGAAAGTATTAACTGAAGGGGCGGAAAATCAAGTACAGATTGATTATTTACGCATGCTTGGTTGTGATTATATTCAAGGATTTTATTATAGTCAGCCTTTGACTTTAGAGGCTTTTGTTGATTATGTGAAAGAAAATAAAACAGCATCATAAAAATGACCTATGATGCTGTGGGTGACACGACCGAAAAGAGGCATTGAATTGGATTATTCTGCTAGCGCTCTTGCTAAAAGTGTAATGGGATGCATGGTTTCCATTTGTGTGTGTTCTTCTACTTGCCATTTACAGGTTTCACAGTCAGTGACTACTATATCAACATCGGCATCGAGTATATTGGTAAATAGTTGTGCGCCAATTTTTTCTGAGGCTTCATAGTTTTCATTTTTGAAACAGTAAGTTCCTGCTGAGCCACAACATTGACTGTCAATTTCGACTACTTTCACACCGGGTATCATTTTCATGAGTTCTATGGTGAAAAGTCGGTTTCCGGTGACTTCCATATGACATGAGGTTTGGTAAGCCACTTTTAAATTCATGGTTTTTAATTTTGGCATATCGCCACTCATAAAGGCTTTGAGTAGCCAGCTGGTAATATATTCAATTTTATCGACGACTTTCGAATTATCTACTTTTAATACATGAGGATACTCTTGTTGCAAGGTCATGGCACAGGTAGCCGAGGTAGATAAAATAGGTACATCTAATTTTTGTGTGGCTTTTTCAAAGTTATCAATGTTGGTTAGGGCATTTTTACGTGCTTTTTCATGAAATCCACTAGCAATAAGTGGTACACCACAGCATTTTTCTTTATCGAAAATCTGTACGCCGATGCCCATGGCATTCATGACTTTTACAAAATCCTTGCCTAGTTCTGGGTTGTTATAGTTAACATAGCAGCCGTGGAAATAATGTACTTGTCGAGGAAATGCAGCTTGTTTAACTTTCATTTTGTTTTTTCTAAACCATCCCACAAAAGTACCATGTGAATATTTAGGTAAACTTTTATGTCCAGAGACTCCAATGGTTTTATCCATCAGATATTTCACGGGTTTAAGATCGGTCATGTAGTTGACAATAGGGGCGATAGGGGTGGCGACGCTACCCATTAAATCCGTGTGACTTAAAATAAAATCACGCACCAGTTTAGGGTTTTTAGGGAGTGAGCCTTGATTATCTCGCGCCACAGCAATGAGATCACCAATTTTTACGCCAGAAGGACAGGCTACTTCACAACGTTTACAGTTGGTGCAATATTTTAATGTTTCATCAAAAAAATCAGGGCTTTTGATGCGTAGGCGTTCTCCATCTGGGCCACATTGTTTAGGTCCTGGATAGCTAGGATTGACTTGTGCCACTGGGCAATATACGGTGCAAATAGTACATTTTAAGCATTGATCGAAGCTGGTGTCTTTCTTTTTTATGATACTTGGGTTCATGCTTAGCTCCTTTCTGAATGGTTAATGATTTTTCCAGCTACGTAGTAGCCTGTACTGATGGCAACGCCGTTGCCTGATCCTTCAATAACGGGATGATAGTGGGCCAAAATTGCCCCTGCACAATACAGGTTATGAATGAGAGTGCCTTTATAGTAGGGTCTAAAGTTTTCGTCTGTTTTTACGCCGAAAGCTAAAAATGGATGTCCTTGTTTGGGGAAGAAGTCATCGGCTCGCCATTGTTTACGAGGTGTATTATATTCAACGTCGAGATCAAATACGCCTTCATAGATATCGGTTTTATTCGCTTTGAGTCCATGGCTAAAAAAACTCCCTGTGGCAAGGACAAAATTATCAGCTAATAATGGATAATCTTTATAATTTTTGGTGTATATGCCAGTTAAGGCGCCTTCTTTAAATTCCCCTTTTTTTACTTCATCGCCTTCCAACATGTAACCGCCAGCTTCTTTGTAGAGTTGTTTTAAAGCAGATTCGATGCGAATGCCTAATAATGAAGGAGGCGTGGTAGGCATTTCACAGATAGTTAATCCAGTAAGTTTTTTTAATAAATTGATGTGCTGAGTACCTTTTTTGCCTTTAAAGACGGCAGGTAAGACCACAATATCGGTGCTTTTTTTCACGAGCATAGACATGTATCGGGCAAAAGAGTGAATGACTTCTTCATTTTCTAAAATATTGGAAATATCAATAGAGCGAAATTCACAAGGATTACGAGAAAATGCGTCAAATTCTTTCATTTCAATGGAAACACAATCGACTTCTACCTTTTTGAATTGAGGTAAGGCTTTTAAATTTGCACTGGCAAGTTCTGGTTGAAAATCACGAAAACCTTCAAAAGTCATGAGAGTAATGTGAGACAAACCTTGGGCTGGATTTTGCTGAATAAAAGGGTAAACCGTATCTTGAGATGCCCAGGTGGCTTTAAATAATCCCATTGGGGTTAAGCGTACATGATTGAGATCTTCATCAGAGGCATCATGATGAGAGATGAGGTTAAGTCCTTCTTGTGCCATTTTCTCGGTGAACCAATGTAGGCTTTTTTTTACCTTTTCTGCCCCTATTTTGGCGTAAGGGTGTTGTGGTTTTTGTTGTGTAAGTTGGGTTATAGCACTAAAGGGGTTAGAGACCAGTTCACCGCTAGGTAAATGAGCTAATACGTCAATTGAGCCTGATGAAAAATGCATGGCACTTTGACCTTTAGTTAAAACGGCTGTTTTTTGTCCTTGTTGTTGGCAACGTAGTGCGCAACTTAGTCCGGCAATACCACCACCTATAATTAGTGTATCAAATTTCATTTTTAACTCCTTGTGCTGCTGGCTGTTTTACCGTGATTTTTATGGCATCGTTGGGATCGTATGGGGGGATATCACCTACGCCCATGAGATCTTCGTATATCCAGTAGGTAAATTCACCTTCACTTAAGGCATCGCCCCAGAAGATGGGTTTTAATCCTTTCCAACGTTCTTCAAGGAAATGGCGTAGTAATTTACTTACTTGTAATCCATCTCTTTGGCTGTATTCGGTAAAAAGTCCTGCGGCACGGTAAGAACATAATTCTCCTTGGCAAGGTCCCATGCCCATGCGAGTACGGCGTCGTAAATCAATCATATTAGACACGTTGAGATCTTTAATGGCATATTCAATTTCGCCTCGTGTGACCATTTCGCATTCACAGACAATGGCTTGACTTTGTTTATCTTCTTTTAAAAAGTTAAGGGCTCGATTTCCGTGTCGGTAAATGGCAGATTCATATACAGGTTTGGCTAAACTGGCCGTGTGTTTAGGTACTTTTTTCCCGAGGCTAAGTTCAGAACCTGGAAGCAGTTGAGTGTGGGTGGTACAAGGCGCTGAATTACCAATTTTTTTCGCGACTAAATCTGTAGCCCATTCTGCCATCATGCGGTAGGTCATGAGTTTGCCACCAGTAATAGTGACAAAACCTTTTAGACCATCTTTTTCTTCATGATCGATAAGTACAATACCTCGACTAATATTACGTCCTGAAGTATCACCATCGACAGAGACTAAAGGTCTGACGCCAGCATAAGCACGTAATACTCGGGTATTGGCCATAATAGGGGCAAGTTTTGTGCCTTCGCGTAAGAGTAGATCGACTTCTTCATCCGTAACATGTAAGTCATCTACTGTTTCAAGCGGTACTTTAGTGGAAGTTGTGCCAATGAGGGATATGGTATCACCTGGAACGAGAATATCGGCATCTGCGGGTTTTCGGCAACGATTAAGCAGAAGATTATTGATACGGTAGTCAAGGATAAGTAAGGCTCCTTTGGCTGGGAACATTTTGATACTAAGATCGGCATATTCACAAATATGTTGTCCCCAAACCCCTCCAGCATTAACCACTTGTTTAGCGTAGATATCAATTGCTTGACCATTAAGGACATTCAAGCAGTGGATACCTTTTACACTGTCTTGTTCACGAATAAGTCCAGTGACTAGAGTATGGTTTAATAAGGTGGCACCATGTTCTTTGGCATCTAAAACATTGGCAGAAGTTAAGCGGAAGGGATCAATAGTGCCATCAGGTACTCTGACAGCCCCTATGAGGTTAGGATTACAGTTAGGTTCTAGGCGTAGTGCTTCTTGTGGCGTGAGTTGTTCCGCTTCAATACCGGCTTGTCCACAAGCTTGGATAAAGTTTTTTTGATAATCGAGATCATCTTCAGGTAAGGAAACAAAGAGGCCACTGGTGGCTTCTACACAATGACGTGCAATTTTTTTGAGGGTTTTATTTTCTTGAATACATTCTTTTGCAGATTCAGGATCGGTAACTGCATAACGGGCGCCAGAATGCAGCATACCGTGATTGCGTCCTGTAGTACCAGAGGCAAGATCATCTCGTTCAACCAGAATACATTTTATGCCACGTAATGCGCAATCGCGCATTATACCCGTTCCTGTTGCGCCACCACCAATTATGGCTACGTCGGTTTCATATTGTTTTACCATAAAGATACCTACTTCTTCTTGTCCATTAAGTTATGGGCTTATGATGGCATAAAGAAATAAGTATTTTTTTGATCTAGAGCACAATCGAACTATAAAATGTTCGTTCGAGCAATATTAATTGCAAAATTTTGTGGTTAACGCATTTTTTTTACAGATTTTCGCTCAATAAGTTCTGGTGTCATAGTAAAAGTTTGTGGTTCATGATCTTTATTTTTCATTCGCTCAAATAAAAGTTCGACAGCAGTTTTACCTAAACGGCGTTTGGGTTGGTGGATAGTGGTTAAAGGGGGAGAGAAGTAGGCTGAAAATTCGATATTATCATAGCCAATAATAGACATATCTTTAGGTACAAGAATACCTGAATCAACAAAGGTACTGATGGCAGAAAAAGACATAATATCGTTAAAGATATATAAGCCTGTTGGACGTTCTGGCATGGCAATAAATTTTTTCGCCGCTTGGCTTCCCGATTCAAATTCGAAATCACCTTCGATGATCCAGTCTGGATTAACCTTAAGTTTGGCTTGCGTCATGGCCTGATAGAAACCTTGCAAACGATCTTTACAGGTATGGCGATTTAATGGTCCGGTGATACAACCAATTTTTGTGTGGCCCATGTCAATAAGATATTGAGTGGCAAGTATGGAGCCTTTACGGGTATTATCGGTAATTTTGTCGTTAATTTTACTGGAATCTATACCAACATCTGACCAATCCATGACCACTTTAGGAAGCGATTGGTATTTTTCTAAATTGATTTGTAGTTCGTTATTTAGTTCGGAACACATGACGATGAGGCCATCTACGCGTTTTTCAGCCAACATTTGTAAATAGTCTTTTTGTTTTTTAGGATTTCCCTGAGTACTGCATAAAATGAGTGTATAGCCATTTTTATAGCAATACTTTTCTACACCTGCAATAATTTCCATGAAAAATGGGGCGTTGGCATCACTCACTAGCATACCAATTGAGCGTGTAGTGTTGCTTTTTAAACTGCGTGCTACTGCGCTTGGAGAATAATTAAGATCATTAATTGCTTGCCAAACACGTTTAGTAGTTTGATCTGCAACAAATCGGGTTTTATTAATAACATGAGATACAGTTGTCGTCGAGACGCCTGCCATTTTTGCAACATCTTTTATTGTAGCCATAATTTAATTTATTCTTTTTATTTGAGGAGCTGATGAAATTAAAAATCATCCAAAATGTTGCTAAATAGCAAAATTTTATGGATAAAATCGTTAGCTAAACGATTGCGGGATAGTTTACAGGAGCAAAATTTAAGTGCAACTTAAAATTGCAAATTAGTCCAAAGTAGAAAATTAATGGTAAATTATAACACTGAGTTTTGTTTATAGAAAAGCTAATTTTCATCATTATGATATTTTTACTCAAGTAAATAATAGCGAGGGAAGACAATGACTATCAAATTAAAAAATGCCACTTTATTACGTACTCAATCTTTAATTAATCATCAATGGTGCGATGTTAAACAAAAAACCTTTGATGTTATTAATCCTGCAACCAATGAGGTGATTGCTCAAGTGGCGGATGCTGGGGCCGTGGAAACACAGCAAGCGATTGATGCAGCTCAACAGGCATTTCCTTTATGGCGTGATATGTTGGCTCGAGAACGTTCGGATATATTATTAAATTGGTATCATTTAATTTTACAAAATCAAGAAGATTTAGCTTATTTAATGACCTTAGAACAAGGTAAGCCTTTAACAGAAGCCTTAGGTGAAGTGAAATATGGCGCTTCGTTTTTGCAATGGTTTGCTGAAGAAGCAGTCCGTATTTACGGTGATACTATCCCTTCTCATATGGCCAATAAAGAATTATTGACCATTAAACAACCTATTGGGGTGTGCGCGGCAATCACACCTTGGAATTTCCCCAATGCGATGTTAACTCGTAAGGTGGGGGCGGCTTTTGCTGCGGGGTGTACTATGGTGGTGAAACCTTCAGAAGAAACACCTTTATCTGCTTTGGCTTTGGGTGAGTTGGCGATGCAAGCTGGGGTTCCTAAAGGCGTGTTAAATATTGTTGTGGGAACTGATGCTCAGGCAATCGGCTGTGTGTTAACGGCAAGTAAAGTAGTACGTAAATTAAGCTTTACAGGATCCACAGTAGTGGGTAAACATTTGTTGAGCGAATGTGCTCAAACGGTGAAACGTACGTCAATGGAGCTAGGAGGAAATGCGCCTTTCATTGTTTTTGATGATGCAAATTTAGAAGATGCAGTAACGGGGTTAATGGCTTCTAAATTCCGTAATGCCGGTCAAACCTGTGTTTGTGCTAATCGTATTATAGTGCAAGAAGCAGTATATGATACTTTTGCCAAGCAGGTTGTAGAGCAGGTAGCACAGCTTAAAATGGGAAATGGGTTAGATAAAGGGGTGAATATTGGCCCTCTTATTAATAGAAAAGCGGTAGAGAAAGTTAACCGATTGGTTAATGATGCTTTAGCTAAGGGGGCGCATAAACTTTGTGGTGAAATCAATCAAGATGCGACAAATTTCTATGAACCTATTGTGCTGACGGGTATTACCTCTGATATGGATATTGCACATGAAGAAATTTTTGGTCCTGTGGTTGCGCTAATGGCATTTACAAAAGAAGAAGAGATGATTGATCTGGTGAATGCTTCAGATGCCGGGCTCGCTTCTTATTTGTATAGCGAAAATATCTATAGAGTGATGCGAGTGAGCCGTGCATTAGAATATGGTATTGTGGGTATCAATGAAGGTTTAATGTCTTCGACGGTGGCACCTTTTGGCGGTGTGAAATATTCAGGCATGGGACGAGAAGGTTCTAAATATGGTGTGGATGAATATGTCGAAATTAAATATATCTGTATGAATGTTAAACAAAATATAGAGTCTTAATCGGGCTTTAATGTTAAAAAATTGTGGATATGAAAAAGGATGAAAAGCTCACAGTTTTTATTTTAAAAACATGTTTAACTAGAAAATTAAGATCGGTGTAGATCAATAACCAGGAGAAAATAACATGAATTATACTAAAAGAACGCTTCCTGCCAAGAAAAACATTGCTTTAGTGGCGCACGATAATTGTAAAAAGAATTTATTGGCATGGACGCAGCAACACAAAGATGAATTACAAAAACATAACTTATATGCGACAGGAACTACGGGTTATCTTTTAGCGCAAGAAACTGGGCTTGATATTACTAGTATGATATCTGGGCCAATGGGCGGGGATCAGCAAGTTGGTGCCATGATTTCCGAACAAAAATTGGATATGTTAATTTTCTTTTGGGATCCTTTAAATTCAGTTCCTCATGATCCTGA
>Ga0055584_100006568_pt1 | contig 11402 bp, 8 predicted proteins | sample OSDHelmetaG_FD_58716 | JGI IMG/M metagenome (GOLD analysis project Ga0055584, IMG submission 58716) | Pelagic marine sediment microbial communities from the LTER site Helgoland, North Sea, for post-phytoplankton bloom and carbon turnover... | ecosystem: Environmental > Aquatic > Marine >...
TTACCATCACATTGTAGTGCTGGGTTTTCCTTGTTCTCACAATGAGTCGTGGCAATATACTCTTGGTTCCATTTGAAACTAACAAATGTAACAATTGTTTTTGTGGTATGAGAGACCATCAAGAACAGTAGTAATATATTGACAACGTATTTCAAAAAGTAAGTAGTTTAAAACAAAAAACAATCACTTGAACCCTTAAAGTGATTCAAGAATACAAAGGTATTTCAAAAAAACAACTATTGCAATATTATTTAACATTTTATGACAAATAAGACCTATTTTTTTTATCAAAAAAAAGCGACGAATACCTTTTCACATTTTTGTTAAAAAAAACGAAAAAAAAATGTTATTTTTGTTTGCCTTAAAAAAATAGTTAGTTGTAACTTTAGATTTGGCAAAACAGCTAATTGAAGAATATTAATTTTGTCCGTATTATAAAAATTGATTTTGATGAACACCGATTATATGACTCCAGATACATCTGAAGACCTACAAATGATTCGCGAAAGCGCTAGTAACTTTGCAGAAAAACACATCCGTCCACATGTAATGGAATGGGATGAGGCACAACATTTTCCAAAAGACTTATTCCACAAGATGGGAGAGCAAGGTTTTATGGGGATTTTGGTTCCAGAAGAGTATGGTGGTTCTGGTTTGGGTTATCAAGAATACATTACAATTATAGAAGAAACAACCAAGGTTTGTAGTTCTATCGGCTTGTCTGTCGCTGCGCATAATTCTTTGGGAACGAACCATATTTTAACTTTTGGTAACGAGGAACAAAAGAAAAAATACTTGCCTAAATTAGCTTCTGGAGAGCATATTGGTTTCTGGGGACTAACAGAAGCAAATACTGGTTCTGATGCTGGTAGAATGCAGTGTGTTGCCAAAAAAGAGGGCGACTATTACGTTATTAATGGTTCTAAAAACTGGATTACACATGGTATTTCTGGCGATGTAGGGGTTGTTATTATTCGTACTGGTGAACCTTTGGATAGCCACGGTATGAGTGCCTTTATCATTGAACGTGGTATGGAAGGTTTCTCTGGCGGTAAGAAAGAAAATAAATTGGGAATGCGTGCTTCTGAAACAGCAGAGTTGATTTTTGACAACTGCCGTGTTCACAAAAGCCAATTGTTAGGAGAAGAAGGCGATGGTTTCATCCAATCTATGAAAATTTTAGATGGTGGACGGATTTCTATTGGTGCTTTGTCTTTAGGAATTGCAAAAGGTTCTTACAATGCGGCTCTAAAATATTCTAAAGAGCGGGAGCAATTTGGAAAACCGATTTCTAGCTTCCAAGCTATTTCTTTCAAATTGGCAGATATGGCTACAGAGATTGAAGCGTCTGAATTGTTGATTCGCAAAGCGGGTTACCTAAAAGACAATCACTTGCCAGTGACTAAAATCTCTGCTATGGCTAAATATTATGCTTCTGAAGCTTGCGTAAGAGCAGCAACCGAAGCCTTACAAATCCACGGTGGCTATGGTTTTACGAAAGATTTTCCAGTAGAAAAATTCTTCCGTGATTGTAAATTATGTACCATTGGAGAAGGCACGTCTGAAATTCAAAAATTAGTTATCTCTAGAAAAATCTTAAAAGACTAAAATAGAAGACTTTTATTTTAAACGTCAAATTTTAGTTAAAAAAAATACAATCCATCAAGAACCTGTTAAATATTAACAGGTTCTTTTTTATTTTAGAGCAGTTGTAAATCTTTTTATTTAATTTTTGATTTGCATTCCTAGTGAATAATAATAATACTGCGCTGCTCCTTCGGGGTCCTGAGGTCGCTTTGCTTAATTCGGGTGCTCCACGAAGTAATGTAATAAATCATCCACTCAATGAAACAATACATTTATACTATAACGCTATTCTTTTTCTCTTGCTCTCTCGCCACCGCTCAACACATGGGTTTTGGGGTCAAAGGAGGTTTGTTGGTTGGCACTCAACAAAACAAACGTGCCTTGATGTCTTACCATACGGATGTATTTTTTGAATCTATGGGAGAATGGCAAGGCGAAAATACGCCTCGTCGCTTAGGTTTTGTGGCTCAATTGGGCTATCATAAAAGAGGGGCTTCTTATAACTCTGGTTTTTTTGGTACGAATAGATATGCTGTCAATGATATTTTTCACAATATCTCTTTGACTGCTTTATTAAAAGGTAATTTTAAGATTAACGAAAGCTTCTTCCCTTATTATGCCGCAGGGGTCCGCTTGGACGCAACCGTCGCTAATCAGGTCATTAATAATTTGGATGCACAAGGTGTTACACCAATCAATTTTGGTTTTTGGTTGGGAGCTGGTATTGATTGGGAACCGCCAATACTGCCTTTCGGTTTGTTTTTTGAAATTAACATTAGTCCAGATGTAACCCCGCAAGTATTTTTCATGCGAGGAACACAGGTGCAGTATGTAGATCCTTTCAGAGGAACAACTTCTGCCAGAGCATTTACGGAAGATTATAGAATTATCAACCTTAGTATTGAGGTTACTGTTGGGGTTAAATTCATTCTTAGAAACGAGATAGAACCAGAGGACTTGTAGGGGCTTATTTGGTTCTTTGATAATTTTTTGCCACAGCCTATTTTTTTTGATAACAATAGGTTTTGGTCGTAAGTTTTCTATTCTAGGGAACTACATTCCGCTTAATAACGTTATCTATAGACACAGTACCTTGTGTTTTTTTTATAATTCGTGGCAACCGTTGATCTTTCTGCCGATCAAGTAAAACTTGGTTTTCAATTAGAAATAAGTAGGATTTTGACAGATATCCCCTACTTCATAACATTACTTCGTGGAGCATTCAAAGGCTCAGCGAAGCTAAATTATATTAGTTTGATTGCCCTTTTATTCACCTGTTTTCTATCGGCTATTTTTCTAGTTTAGAAACCTCTTAAATCCTTAACTTATGAGCTTAATTGTAGTACAGTATTTTTACGACTCCTTTGCTTTTTCCTTGGCAAAAATACAATTAGAAACAGAAGGAATTAATGTCATCGCTAGAGACGAATTGTCCTTACAGGTATACGGTGTTGAAGCAAGAGCGATGGGCGGTGCTAAATTATTAGTAGATAAAAAAGATTATGCAAAAGCGTCGAATATCTTAATCGAAGGTGGATTTATGGTATCTAATGATACGGAGGAAGGTTCTGAAATTACCCATTTTCTAGATCGACTTGCTCATATTGTTCCTGGCAGTCATCAACTTCCCAAAGAGCTACGTATTGTCATGGCAGCCTTTGTTTTGATTTCAATTCCTATTGGGCTGGCTTTTTTCTTGTTGGTATAAGGAGGCTTCTAAGACCTTTTAAATAGGCGCTGTCCATGCACAAAAAAGCTTGCATTCCTTGGATTTTGATTAGAATTATTATAAAAAAAATGTATCCTGTTATCACAATAAACCTAAATAAAGGCAGGTGACAAGAAAGATAAAATCGAGCGTCAACACTCTGTTTTATCTTTTTTTTGTTCATAAACAAAGACTAAATTCCTCTTTGCAAGAGATTAAACCCGCAATTTCATGCTCTATTGAACGCCTCTTTTTTTAGATAAAAATTGAACAATACAAACAAAAATGCGTCTATTAATGGTATAGAGCATACTGCTCCAAATAAAAAAAGTACAAAAACGCTTAACTCAATCATTGCGTCTTGCTACCTTTTATTATCATAAAACCCATTAAATATGCTGCTCGAATCCATTCTTACCGTCCTAATCATTAATGCAATTGGTCTAATTTGGGGCTACACCCAACAAAGCGACAAGGCAACCGATTTGTTTTATAGTCTCAGTTTCATTGCTTTGACAGGCGTTTTGTGGCTCACTAAAGCCGATAGTTTGATGCATCATTTGCTGTTGGGAATGATTTTACTTTGGGGATTTCGCTTAGGAAGCTACTTATTCAAACGCATTCATGCTATTGGCAAAGATGACCGTTTTGACGAAATGCGCAAGCACTTTATTCGATTTGCTAGTTTCTGGACAATACAAGCACTTAGTGTCTTAATTTTATCCATTCCTATTATTATAATTTTCCAAAAAGCAACGATTAAATTCGGTCCTATTCACCTGCTTGGGGTTGCAATTTGGGCATTGGGCTTGTCTATAGAAACGATTGCCGATCAGCAAAAGTTTGCCTTTAGACAAAATTCAGCCAACGATGGTCAATTTATACAAACAGGGCTTTGGAAACAGCTACAACATCCAAACTATTTTGGCGAAATTCTTTGTTGGTTGGGTATTTTTATTTGTGCCATTCCTTCTTTGGAAAACTGGGAATGGTTGGCAATTATTAGCCCAATTTGGATTACATTTCTCTTAATTTTTGTTAGTGGAATTCCTTTATTAAAAAAAGCTTCCAATAAAAAATATGGTTCTCTAAAAAGTTATCAAACCTATCAAAAGAATACTCCTTTATTAATTCCCTTTGTGTACTAAATTTAGTATCTTTCGTTGTAAGAACAATTGAGGAGAAAACACTGCTCACCATAATTTAAAACCACAACGATGGATAAAGCGCAACTGATTGAAGCCTTAGAGGCAGCTGTAATAAATTATCAATACGAGACCTTTCAAGAACTGGCTAAACAAGCTGTTACAGAACATCCAGCAGAGGCTTTCGGATACTACTATTTATCAGAGTCACTTTTATTAGAATCCATCCCACGTTATGACGAAGCAGAAGTTTGTTTGGCAAAAGCATTAGAATTTGAACCAAACAGCTTGAAATATATGGTTAAATTTGGTCAGCTAAAACAATTGTTAGGACGTTTTGACGATGCTCAAATCATTTGGGGAAAAGTCCTGCTCTTAGATCCTGAAAATAGCATGGCTTTGATTGCCAAAGCAAGCTTTTTAATTACACAATATCAAGAATTTGAACAAGGTTTAGCCTATATTAATCAAGCTATTTTGATTAGTCCAGAAGAATTTACCGCCTACTTATATCGTGCGGAGGCATTGAGTGGCTTGGGACAACATGAAACGGCTTTGGTTGATATTGAGTTATTCTTATCTGCTCAAGAGACCTTTAGCGAAATTGCGACGCTTTCTAAAATAAACATTCTCAAAGAACTCGGACGAATCAAAGAGGCTTTTCCTTTGTACGAACAAGTGATCGAATTTGCGCCAGAGAATCATATTCACCAATTTAATTACGGACAGGATTTATTAAGTCAAGATTTGTATGCTGAGGCCGCCGAACATTTGGGTATTGCCGCTGAATTAGTCGAAGAAAAACACCCTATGTTTTACCGAACGCTAGGGCAAGCTTGTTTGTATGCCTTGCAATTAGACAAAGCTTTGGTCGCCTTAAAAACTTGTATTGAATTAGACCCAAAAGAAACGGAAGCCTTCTTGATGTTGATCCAAACTAAAATTGAATTAGAACAATTCCAAGAAGCCTTGGACGATGCGGATCAATTGCTCCATCAAGAAACAGAGGACAAAAGCCTAACGGAACGTGTTTTATTATTAAAAGGAACTGCCTTTTTAGGACTTAAAAAATATCAAGCCGCAGAGGACATCTACACGCCTTTGGCAAAAGCGATAGGTTTGCGCAAGAAAGAGGCGCTTTATGGTTTGGGAATCGTTTTCTACGAAAAAGGCGATTTGAATAAAGCATATCGTTTTATGAAAGCGGCTAAAATGGGGCATCATAATTTAGCCCAAGAGTACATTAATGCTTATTTGCAAGATTTTTTGGAGGACTTAAAAGAACGTTCTCTCCAAGCAAATGAAACCGCATTTTCTAAAAATGAGGCCTCGCCATTCTTACAACCCCTATTGGGTAAATTGTGGAAATTCTCCGATTTAGAAAGTAAAAAATTAGAGGATTGGCCTGAGGATCAAGTTCAGAAAGTCAAAAAATCTTTAGCTAATTTTTCTATGTTCTTAACAGAAAAAGGAGCTATTTTGGTTTCTGATAACAAAGAAGAAATACTCACTTATCGCATTAAAAAAGAAGCCAAAACAGGCGCATTAATCGAATTTCTTCCTTTGGATAATTTCCCTAGTTTTGTGGTCAAACTAAAACTAAGCCCAAATGGCTTGTCGTTTAGTAAAGAGCCAGAAGAGATTTTACATTTAGAAGAGCAAGATCTAGCGACGATTCCTACCGCTGTAATTGAGAATTACAAAAAGTATCTTAAAAAAGAAGCACTTGCTTATTTGGGCCCTAAAGCAGCTCCTATTGTCGCTAAATTATTCTAAGGCAGAAGAGCTTTGTAAGTACTTCGCCAGTATCTAAGAACAAAAGAGGTTAATTCATAATGAATTAACCTCTTTTTAGTAAAAAACCTTAGACTAGTTTTAACTCTAAAACCAACCTCCAGCCCAACCATCTTCATCAAATGGATTTAAATCCAAATTAGTGGGGTCTAAAGCATCCAAAACAGATTGTGCCGCTGCTATAATTGCTTCTTGTGCCTCCTTCAAATAAGCTTTCACTTTAGGATGAACCGCTAGGGTATACTTCCCAGAAGCTCCAATATAGCTGTATTTTTTATCCACGATATCAAATGTAAGCGTATATCCTGGCGTCGTTGCCGTCAAAACATTAAGGCGTCCTAGTGGGTAAAAAAGTGATTGACCAGACACTGTTGTGTTTGACAAATAAGCTGGTACATATTTCAGAATGCGATTTGGAATTGGCGTTTCTAAATACAAGCGAGCTGACATATCAATATCAATCGTTACAGGAATTACTTTAGCATGGACAATTGCATTTTTGAAACTAAATTGAAGGCTTGCTGCCGCCTTAATTTCTGGTCCGCCTTGTACACCTCCTTCTATAGAAATATCTCCAACTAAAGGAATATCATAGCCAATAGAAATACCGACTCCTGCATATACTTTTCCTGCTAAACCACCTGTTCCAGTTGCGCCTAATCCTTTTCTTTTAGCTGTTAATTTGGCATCCAAATTTGCTTGAACACTTAGAACTAAATTGACACAGCCCCACATTGGTCCTAATTTTAGCGCAAACTTCGGTGTTTTCAAAAGTGAACCCGACCAAGGAGTATGCACTCGTAAAAAAGCATCTACGACAGGTCCTAAGGTTTTTTCTACCTCCTCTTCTGCTACTCGAATAAACATGACCAACATCTTTCGCGTAAAATCTTTGATAATTTTCTTAAACGCAGGATGTTGTCCAATTTGGTCTATTAATTCTTTGAGAAGATCTTTGATTGTTCGACCAGCCAAACCACTTTTTAGCGTCGCAATCAAGGCATCTTTAGCAATAGTCGTCAATATTTGTAAGCCACCTTCAGAAGTCAAGCGTTTGATCTCTGCTTTTATGATAATAGCCGATTCTTTGACTAGGCGAATACTCAATTTTTTGGCTAACTCAACACTCCAATGAGGTCCAGTATCTTTTTTTGCCTCTTGCAATGCTTTAGGAATAAGCAATTTTGCCTCTTCCTTCATATCAAACTCAATTTTAATCTGAATTTGAGCTTCGAATAGTTCAATCAACTTATTAATAAACTCCTCTAGCTTACCTTCTGCAATGTCAACAACACCATCTTTGACAATATCCAACAAAGTATCCCATTCGCCATCAACGGCACCATCGACCACATCCTTTAGGATTGCGGCAATTTTTTCATCTTTGACATGTTCGTCAATGACTTCATCCGCCTTGTCTTTAGCACCATCTTTAATCGCATCAATCACCCCTTCTTTATCCCCATCCATTAGATGATCAATCACGTCTTTGGCGGTATCAGCAAGGACTCCATCTTTGATTTTTTCATCAATAATTTCATCCACTTTATCTTCTGCAAGATCCTTGACGGTTCCAATGGCATCGTCCGTTCTTCCTTCTGCAACGTCTTCGACTATATCTTTTACTTTGTCTAAAACATCAGAATTGACTAAATCAGACGCATTTGTTGCTTCTATTATTTGGGCTTCAACCTCTTTTATTTTTTCATCTAAATTATCCAATTGTTTTTCCAAAAGCTTCACCAATGCTTTGGTCAAAAAACTTGTTTGTTCAGGCATTTTACCCAAAACTTCCTGTTTCAATTGTCTTAGACGGTTGAGTTCTTGTTGTCCTTCTTCGAGTATGTTTGATTTTCCTACTGGCATAACGTTATAATTTATACTATCTGGATAAGAATATCCAGTATTTAGGTTTGGGTCTAATTAAATAATGCTTTTATCAATTCATCTCCACCTTTGATGGCTTCTGAAGTAGCATTTGAGATTTCATCTTGAATTTCATTAAAACTTGCCCAAATCGCATCCGTTTTTTCAGTCACGTAAGTTAGCAAGTCTTTCAATCGTTTGACTTCCTCCGTATCTTCAGGCTCCTTTGCGGAGTCTTCTTCTCCAGCAACACCTAATAAATTATTAAGAGCACTTTGTATTTTTTCTAGCTTTGGCACTTGATTCATAATAGAATCGTAGTGTTTTCCAATTTTTTGCTGAATATCCGAACCTGCATTTTCATACACCGTTTTCAATTCCTCTAGGTCACCAAACAAAGTACCCATTAGATTGGCATCTTTTTGACTAACGTTTTTTGCTTTTACATTTGGCACAATTACTTTAGGCAATTCTTCCTTTAAGATTCCAGTAATCCCTACAACAAGTTGTTTTATGCTTGCAGTAACCGATGTTGAATTCGTATCTGTTTCTGCACCATCAGCTGTTGCAGCGTCTGTAGCATCACTTTCATGCTCCTCCTCTTCTGCTCCGATCACAACTCCAGCAATGACAACTACTGCTTTCAAACCATTCAAAAATGGCTTCAACGTTTTTAATACTTTAGGCCATTGCGCTTTGGGTACTTTTGAACTTTCAGCAGGCTCAAAATGCACCACTTTATTTCCTTTAATTTCTTGGATATAGACATCGCCAGCACAAGCCTTTTTAGGCGTTTCAGACATACTCTTGTCCAACTTCCCTGACTTCATTTCTACCTGTTCAAAATGCTTTCTTAGTTTTTTGTTTTCACCCAAATCCAAGAAATGTCCTTCTACTTTGCCTTTATCATCGACAAAGTATTCCAAGATTAAATGGAAAGGAGTTCGTTCCCCCATTTTACCCATTAATTTCTTAGTACCTGCTTTTGAGAAGCCTTTTACTTTTGTAATTTTAGGGTTGTCAACCTTTACGTTGTTTTTATCAAAAGCGTTAAAATCAGTTTTACTTTTAAACATAGTGTCGTATGAAATTTGGAAAATTGCTCATCCTTGTGCTAATAATCTAATGAATTGTCTCTATACAAATTTAGACCTGTCAATAATACGACTTTAAAAGGACAAAAACAAGTATTTTTTTCAATTAAAGCCCTGTTAAGTATTATTGTTTTTTGAGTTTGCTTTATTCGTTTTTTTTTCTTAACTTGGTAAGTTGTATCCAGCTTAACCGCCTATTTACTAGCCTAAAAAAGCTTACCTTAGTCTTTTTACACTATTCCTGTTTTATTTTATAATAAAAAAAGCTAGTAGAACACACTGCAAAAATTGATTCTTTCACAATATTTGTAGGCGCTCAATATTTAGAACCCTTTTTGTTTGCGGCAATGCATCTAGCTACGCTGCTGCCCCGTGGTAGATATGAGTAGTTGTAGACAATTAAACCAGTGTACTTTTAAACCCTGCTCTAGAAAATGATTCGTCCTTCAATTAAAAAAATTGCAAAAAAAGAAAATTGGTATCGTGGAAAAGACCTTGTATTCGGTTTTTACAAAGACTACATATTCAATATTGGAAATTCTAGCTTTTTCGACCAATTACAATTTAAATACATAATCGTTCGTCTCCCTTCCCTAAATCAAGCATCTACTTCTAAAATAAAAAAAAGATTAGAATTGAAATTCACAAAATTAGAATTTGGAGAAGGTTTTCTTTCTCTTGAATTCATGGAAACTTCGTCCTACATCAAAATAGAAGAGATATACAAAGTACTTGATTTACTTGTTAAAATTTTCCAAGACGAAAAAATTGAACCTACAAATTGCTGTTATAAATGTAAATCAAAAACTGTAAACTTAAAATACTTTATTCTTAACAGAATAGGAATTACTTATTGTAATACTTGTATTAAATCCGTTGAAAAACAACTTGAGAATATAAATAAAAGGAATGATGACATAGAAAAAAATTATCTAAAAGGATTCTTTGGTTCTATTCTATTCTCTATTCCAGCAGTTCTCCTTTGGGTGCTTATTGCTGTTTATCTAGAAAGGCTTGCAGCTTTCATGTCTATTGCTTTCTTTACTTTAGGTCTAAAAGGTTATGACTACTTTAAAGCTGTTTGGGGAAAATTAACTTATCCAACTCTAGTCTTATCTAATATATTCATGATTCTATTTTCAAATGTAGTCACAGCTGTAACATTACTTTATCTAGAAAATATAGCCATCACTGAAATAATCTATCATATCCAGTATAATCAAGACATTCAAAAAATGATTATTGATAATATTGTTCTTTCTTTTATCTTATCCTTTTTTGTTTGGGTATCTGTCTTCTTCGCTTTAAGGTTCAAAAAAGAAAGTATAAAGATTGCTAAAAAAGCATAAAAAAACGGTCTATAACAATGGCTACAGCGGCAATTGGTTTAGTGATTTAGCACCTTTTTTTTAGGAGCACAAAATTTATACCGACAAAAAAAGCGTTTAGGAAAATATCCTAAACGCTTTCTAAATTTTTATTGTTACAAGACCTAAAAGTCTTCTGTAGACGATTCTTCTATGGTGTCAATCTCCCCTTCTACCTCTGAAGCTTCAGGACAACCATTACAAGCATTTGTTTTAATTTCAGCAGGCTGCTTTGACTTACCATCTCCAAATGTAGGCGGAATATATTCTATAATCATAAATTCTGTCCGACGGTTTTCTTGATGTTGCTCTTCGCTACATTCTACCCCATCATAACAGCTATTAATCATAACTTCTTCTCCCATTCCTTTGGCTCTCAAACGGCTCTTATCAATGCCTTTATCCATTAAGTAACGAACAACAGATTCTGCTCTACGTTTTGACAAGCGTTTGTTATAGCCTTTTTTACCACGGGCATCCGTATGAGATGTAATTTTAATTTTAGCTTCTGGATAAACTTCAAGAATTGTAATCAAATCATCCAAGCCTTTTCTAGCATCTTTTCTGATATCAGCTTTATCATAATCATAATAAATATTAATCAATTCTGCCGTTCCTATTGTTGGACGCTCTTTGCGCTCGCCATTTTCAGCTATGTCTGTAATTTTTCCATTGGTCGCTATTTCCTTCGCCGTTCCATCACAATATTCCACTCGAACAACACCATCGGGCAAATAGATAGAATCCGTAACACACTTGTCAGAATCAGGGTCAGGATCAACAAGTGTATTCGGTCCTACTTTATTCGTTGAATCATTCTCACAAAGAGGGCCATAACAAT
>Ga0055584_100006569_pt1 | contig 11401 bp, 11 predicted proteins | sample OSDHelmetaG_FD_58716 | JGI IMG/M metagenome (GOLD analysis project Ga0055584, IMG submission 58716) | Pelagic marine sediment microbial communities from the LTER site Helgoland, North Sea, for post-phytoplankton bloom and carbon turnover... | ecosystem: Environmental > Aquatic > Marine >...
AGGCGGGGGTTCACGGAGGGACCGGGAGGGGGGGGCTCGGGGAGAGCCGTGGGTGCCGCGGGGGCGGAAGACTGCCGGGGAGGCCGTCTGTGGGGATGGCGCGAGCGTACCGCGGGGGATCGGTGTTGACAAGACAAGACTTAGGAGGCCGCAAGCCGTATCAGGACCGGCGACGCACCGACGCGACGCGCCAGCCCCTCCCCTGCCGCGAGATGCGTATCAAGATCTCGCGCTGGTGGCGATCCAGGGGCATGCGACCGGCGGGATCTGCTCCGGTGGTGGGAGCCGCCGGGCGGGCTCAATGCCGGGGCGGCTTCGGCTCGGTCGGCGCAGGCGGCGCGGCGCGCGGGGCGTGTGACGTCCACGACCGCGCGAGCTCGACCGCCTCGGCGACCAGCGTGGTCGGCGACGGCGCGTCGGCGGCGCCCGGCACGATGGGCTGCACCAACCACACCACGCCGCGCGCCACGACCGATCCCGGCCGCCCCGCCAGCACGGACAAGAGCTCCCCGTGGCGGTCGCGGACCAGCGCGTCGGGGCGCTTCACCCCCTCCACGGTGAGCTGGGACGACAGCAGGGGGTCGGCCAGTTGCGAGGGCGGGTCGGTGTCCCGGCGGGCGCGCACGACGGCGCCGAAGGGCAGGCCGGGCGCGGTCACGCGCACCCGCGCCCAGGGGGGCCACTGGGTCGTGACGAGCTCGACGGTGACGGGGAGCGCGTCCGAGCCGGCAGCGCTCCCGGTCGCAGACAGGCCCCAGGCTGCCTCGCCCACCACCGAGAAGGTCGCGTCGAGCCCCTCCATCCACGCGCGCGACCGCTCGGCGGTGGCCATCTGCTTGGCGAGCGACCGCCACTGCAGGAGCACGGCGAGGGCCGCCGCCAGGCCGGTGAGCAGCGGGGCGCCGCCGGGCGCCCACGGCACGGACGCGCCCACCGCGCTGGCCACCCCCGCGACGGCGGCCACCCACACGGCCGCGCCGAGAACACGCCGCCCGCCCCGCGCGCCGACCCGCCTCGCGACGTGCCGCCAGACGACGACCGAGGGCGCGACCCCGCCCGCGGCGACGAGCAGCGCCCCGACCGCCGCTGCCGGCGCCGGCAGCGTCACCCCCAGCGGTGCGAGCCCCAAGAGCGCCAGCGGGGTCGCGGCGAGCGCCGCAGCCCCCACCTCGCGCCCCGTCAGCGCCCCCATGTGTCGGTACTGCCGCGCCGCGAAGAGGAGCAGCAGCGCTCCCGCTACGGCCGCGCCCAGGGAGAGGTCGACCACGGCGCCCGCAGCCACCAGCAGGGGGCTGAAGCGCGGCTCGCGAGCGGGCGGCGACCGGGTGAGCGCGCCCGGCAGCCCGGGGCCCGGCGGCGTCAGCGGGCGGGGGCGGCGTCGGCGCCGCCCTCGATCGCCTCGATGGCCGCCTCGGCCGCCACCCGCACCTCCGGGCTGGCGTCGGAGCCGCTCATGCGCAGGAGCACGGGCACCAGCCCGGGGCCCGCGAGCGCGCCCACCGCCTCGACCGCGGCCAGGCGCACGCGGGTGTCGCCGTGCTGAAGCAGGCGCCGCAGGTTGCTCGCCGACGACCGCCAACCGGTGATGCGGGCGACCCGACAGCCCGCGGCGACCCGCGCGGGGTCGGTGTCTTGCAGGAGGGCGCGGACCACGGCCCGGCCGTCGGTGTCGAGCTCGGTGCCCACGAGCAGGGCCTCGGCGGCGTCGAAGTCGCCCGCCTCGAGCAGCTGCCAGGCGCTGGCGTCGGGGTTCGCGGGGCGGGGAGCCGGCGACGGCGACGGCGACGGGTCTCGGGCCGGCGGAGTGGAGGGGGCGAGCGCGGTCTCCACCCACGCCACCGACCCGTCGGGCACGGCGCGCGCCAGCAACACGGCGAGGGCCACCAGGTCGGCCGCCGACTCGGGGGCAGCGGCCCGGGCCACCACCCCGTCGCTGCTGTGGACCACCTCGCAGCCGAGCGGCAAGGCGCCACGCTCGTCGGCGGTCAGGGGGGCGGCGCGGCGGAGCTCGAGCTGGGGCATGGGCACCTCGGGTGTGGGCCTCCCCCCTATCCGTTCGGCGCTCCCAGCCAGTCGCACACGGCATCGACGGTGCCGGCCACCCCGAGCGCGTCGGTGTCCACCGCCAGCTCTGCCTGGCCATAGAGCGGAGCCCGCGCCGCGAGGATGGCCTCGAGCTCTTGACGGGCGTGGGGCCGCCCGCGCATGGGGCGCAGATCGCCCTGCGCCATCACCCGCGTCAGGTGCGACGCGGGGAGCGCCTGCAGCCACACGGTGCGGGCGCGATCCCGCAGCCGCCGCCAGCTGTCGTCCGACGTCACGATGCTGCCGCCGGTGGCCAGGACCGCCGGCTCGGGATCGGCGAGCACGGCCTCGAGCACCTGCGCCTCGACCTCGCGGTAGCCCGACTCCCCCCGCAGCTCGAAGATCTCGCCCAGGCTCATGCCCGCGGCGTCTTGGACCCGGTCGTCGATCTCGACGAAGGCGACGTCGAGCTGGGTGGCCAGGGCCGCGCCCACCGTGGACTTGCCGGCCCCCCGCAGCCCCACCAGCGCGACCTTCGACAGGCCGCCCGCCCCCAGCCCAGCGAAGAGCTCGTCGAGGGGGAGCTGAAGCGCCGCGCAGACGCTCGCCAAGCGCTGCACCGAGATGTTGCCCTCACCCTTCTCGAGCTGCACCAGGAAGCGCGGCGACACGTCGGCGTGCGCGGCCAGATCCTGCTGGGTGAGGCCCAGGCCGAGGCGCCGGGCGCGCAGCCGCCGGCCGAGGGTGTGCAGCAACATGCCAGCTCCTCCGTCGTGCGCACTATACTGCAGGTGTTTTCGATTGACCACCCCCACGACCTGCACTATACTGCGACCATCAGCCCCGGAGCCCTCCCCATGGCCAAGTACCACGACGTCCCGCCGGTGGATTTCGAGACCCACCCCTCCCGCTACGCCCACTGGGAACTCCAGGTGGACGGCGACATCGCCACGCTGACGATGCGCATCCAGGAAGACCACCCCCTGTGGGATGGGCTCTACGACCTCAAGCTCAACAGCTACGACCTCGGCGTCGACATCGAGCTGAACGACGCGGCCACCCGGCTGCGCTTCGAGCACCCCGAGGTGCGCGCGGTGGTGGTCACCGGCGGCTACGACAAGATCTTCTGCGCGGGCGCCAACATCCGCATGCTCGGCATGGCGCCCCACGCCTTCAAGGTGAACTTCTGCAAGTACACCAACGAGACCCGCTGCGGCCTCGAAGACGCCACCCGAAACAGCGGCCAGCTCTACATCGCGGCGCTCAACGGCACGGCCTCGGGCGGCGGCTACGAGCTCGCCCTGGCCTGTGAGCGCATCTACCTGATCGACGACGGCAACGCGGCCGTGTCGCTGCCCGAGGTGCCGCTGCTCGGCGTGCTCCCCGGCACGGGCGGGCTCACCCGCATCACCGACAAGCGCAAGATCCGCCGCGACATGGCCGACGTCTTCTGCACCAAGGCCGAGGGCTTCCGCGCCCGCGACGCCAAGAAGTACGACTTCGTCGACGACACCTTCCCCCGCTCCAAGTGGGACGACGGCGTGGCCGGGGTCGCCCGGCAGGCGGCCGACGAGATGGCTGCGAAGTTCCCGAACCGCGCCGGCCCCGGCGTGGCGCTGCCGGCCCTCGAGCGCGACCAGACCGACGACGGGTGGTCCTACCGCTACGTCACGGTCGCCATCGACGACCGGGTGGCCAACGTCACCTTCAAGGGGCCCGACGCCGACCCCACCCGCGGCGCCGACACGTGGTCGCTGCGGGCCTTCCGAGAGCTCGAAGACGCGCTGCTCCGGCTGCGCGTCAACCACCTCGACGTGGGCGTGCTGGTGCTGCGCACCCAGGGCGACCCCGACGCCGTGCTCGCCCACGACGCCTGGCTGCAGGCGGGCCGCGCCGACGACTGGTTCCTCGAAGAGGTCCACCACTTCCAGAAGCGCACCCTACGCAAGCTCGACAACATGGCCAAGTCGGTCTTCGCCCTCATCGAAGAGGGCCACTGCTTCTCCGGCTCGGTCTTCGAGATGGCCCTGGCCGCCGACCGCTCGTACATGTTCATGGACGACGACGAGGAGAACGCCGTCCGGCTCTCCGGCGTCAACGGCGGCGCCTTCCCAATGGCCAACGGCCTGTCGCGCCTCGCAGTGCGCTACCCCGGCGACCCCGACGCCCCCGGCCGCGCCCTCTCCGCGTCGGCCGACGGCCCCATCATCGCCGAAGACGCCGGCGAGATGGGTCTGGTCACCGCCGCCCTCGACGACATCGACTTCGAGGACGAGGTGCGGATCGCTGTCGAGGAGCGCGTGAGCCTGTCGCCCGACGCGCTCACCGGGATGGAGCAGAACCTGCGCTTCGGCGGCCAGGAGAGCTGCGAGACCAAGATCTACGGACGACTCAGCGCGTGGCAGAACTGGATCTTCCAGCGCCCCAATGCCGTGGGAGACCGCGGCGCCCTCACCCTGTACGGCCACCCCGAGCGGCCGGTCTTCGACTACCGGAGGACCTGAAATGGCACACATCGACTACGACGAGCGGATCCCCAACAACGTGGATCTGTCAAGCGACCGGCGCCTCAAGAAGGCGCTCGAGAAGTGGCAGCCGGCCTACCTCGACTGGTGGAAGTCCGTCGGACCGCAGGTCTTCTCCACCAACGAGATCTACCTCCGCACGGCCATCTCCACCGAGTCGGGCGGCTGGGCCAACTACGGTCACGTGCGGATGCCCGAGTACCGCTGGGGCATCTTCCTCTCCGACAAAGAAGAGGGACGCACCATCCCCGCGGGCGACCACGCCGGCAAGCCGGTCTGGGACGAGGTGCCCGGTGAGTACCGCAACACGCTCAAGCGGTTGATCGTGGTGCAGGCCGACACCGAGCCCGCGTCGGTCGAGCAGCAGCGCTACCTCGCCGCCACGGCCCCGTCTCTCTACGACGCCCGCAACCTGTTTCAGGTCAACGTCGAAGAGGGCCGCCACCTGTGGGCCATGGTCTACCTGCTGCAGGCCTACTTCGGACGCGACGGCCGCGACGAGGCCGACGAGCTGCTCGCCCGCCAGGCGGGTGACGCCGACAAGCCGCGCATGCTCGACGCCTTCAACCAGCCCTGCACCGACTGGCTGACCTTCCATTGCTTCACTTGCTTCACCGACCGCGACGGCAAGTACCAGCTCGGCGCCCTCGCCGAGTCGGCCTTCGACCCCCTGAGCCGCACCTGCAAGTTCATGCTCACCGAAGAGGCCCACCACCTGTTCGTCGGCGAGTCTGGGCTCGAGCGCATCATCCGACGCGCGGCCCAGCTCACGAAGGAGTCCCCGAACAGCGACCCCCGCGAGGTGGGCGGCATCGACCTGCCCACCGTGCAGAAGTACATCAACTACTGGTTCTCGTACTCCATCGACCTGTTCGGCTCGGAGGTCAGCACCAACGCGGCCGACTTCTTCGGCAGCGGCCTGAAGGGTCGCTGGCGTGAGGCCAAGGACTACGACGAGCACTCCGCTCTGGGTCAGTTCCGCGAGATCGTACAGGTACGCGACGGCCGCCTGGTGGGCGAATCGGTCCCGCTGCGCAATGCCATGAACGAGGAGCTGCGCGACCAGTACGCGCAGGACTGCGAGCGCGTCGTCCGGCGGTGGAACAAGGCGCTCGAAGACGAGGGCCTCGGCGAGTTCGAGATCACGCTGCCGTCCACCCGCTTCCATCGTCGCCAGGGCATCTACGCCGACGCGCACTTCAACCTCGAAGGCGAGCTGATCAGCGAAGAGGCCTGGGAGGCCCGGCGCGACGACTGGCTGCCCACCGACAGCGACCGCGCCTACGTCAACAGCCTCATGAAGCCGGTGCTCGAGCCCGGCAAGTTCGCGAACTACATCGCGGCGCCGCGGCGGGGCATCAACCGCCAGACGGTCGACTTCGAATACGTCCGCACCGACGGCTGAGCGCAGCGACGGTGAGTCCGGCGGCCGGCGTCTCTTTCGGGGGCGCCGGCCGCTCGCCGTTTGGGGGGCCGCTCAGCGCGGCGCCGGCACCCAGCCCACTCGGTCGGCCGACAAGCTGGTGATCCAGAGGCGGTCGGCCGTCTCGAAGGCGCCGGTGGTCTTCGGGTAGGCGCCCGAGGGGTCTTGCAGAGACGCGAGCACGACCCCCTGGTCGTCGAAGGCGAAGACGTGGCCGTAGGAGACGGCCTGGGGCCGCAGGGCGTCGGGAAGAGACTGCACCACGCGGCGCAGCCCGGGCGCGCCCGACAGCGCGTCGAGCGACCCGGAGCGGGCCGAGATGAGCCCCGCCCAGTATCGGCCGTCGCGCCCGCGGCGCAGGTTGTCGGGGAAGCCGGGGAGGTTGTCGAGAAGCACCGTGGGGACGCCGCCGTCGGTGGGCACCCGCACGATGCGGTAGGCGCCGGTCTCGACCACCAACACCGCGGCGCCGTCGTGGGTGACGGCCACGCCGTTGGCGAACTGCAGGCCGTCGAGGGCCACCGTGGTCTCTGCGGTAGCGGGGTCGTAGACCAGCAGGCGCCCGTGTCCGCCGTGCTCCATCATGTCGAGCAGGCTGGCCGGCCAGGTGCCGCCGTTGGCCTCGGCCCCCCAGCGGGCGCTCGCGTCGGAGAACCACACCCGGCCGTCGGCCGACACGTCGAGGTGGTCGGCGTAGAGGATGGGCTGGCCATCGACCGAGTCCGCCAGCACGGTGACCGCGCCGGTCGCGACATCGACCGCCAGCAAGCCCCGGTAGGCGTCGGCCACCAGCAGTCGGCCGCCGACCGGGTCCCACTGCAGGCCCAGCGGGCGCCCGCCGGTGTCGGCCACGTCTCGCACGCGCTCGGTGTCGGGGTCGAGGGCGAGCACCCGCCCGTCGTGGGTGGGCAGGTAGATCGTGCCGTCGGGGCCCGCGGTCGCGTCTTCGGGGCCCGCTGCGCCCCCCAGCTCGACGGTGCGCAGCGCGGAGAGCGCCGTGTTCTCGGCGAAGGCGCCGGTGTAGCCGGGGTCGGTGGGAGCCTCCCACGCCACCGGGCGCAGGGGGGAGCGGGCCCAGAGCCCGCCCACCCCCGCGACCAGCGCCAGAGAGACGGAGCCGACGATCCAGGGCGCGCGCGACATGACACCTCCTGCGGCGGTCCATAGCGCCGCGCCCGCGGGCGAGCCGCACCGCACGCCTGTGTCATATTGACTCAGTCGCGATTCGGAATGCGACACCTGGAGAGGCGGCGAGGGACACCTCACGGACCCCCATGCTGCGAAGATGGCGCTCTGGTGGGGAGTCTCGCCCTCGGCCCGGGTCCTGGCACGGCCCCTGCAGTCGAGAGGAGCGCGCACCATCCCCGCGCACCCCACCACCGGAGACTCCCATGAACACCGCCCGCGCCTTCTTCTTCGCCGCCATCATCCCCGCCATCGCCTGCGACGAGGCCGGCCAGGCGCCCACCGGCGACACCATCTCGGCCGCAGCCAAGATGGACCCGGGCGCGGCCGGCCCGGCGATCCCCGCCATCGCCGTGCGGGTGGGCCCGATGGACTTCACGATCGAGGCCCCGGTCTGCGGCCCGGTGGAGATGAACGACGACGCCATCTGCGTGCGCCCGGCCGAAGACGAGCCGCGCTGCCCGGTCTTCACCGAGCAGCAGGTGGCCCAGACCCCCGAGCTGGGCAAGCTGGAGTCGGCGTGCGCCCGCTTCGAGCGCGAGGGTCCCCGGTCCTACGATCTGGTCCGCGTCACCCACCTCGCCTTCTCTCAGGTGGACCCGCACGAGGCCATCCAGCACATTCGCGCCGGCGCCTTCTCGTCGGGCGAGGCCAACGGCGAGCCGGTCTTCGACGGCGGCACCGCCTTCGACGACTTCCGCCAGGCGGGCCAGCTGCTGGGCATGGGCGCTCAGGCCGAGATCTCCTACGACGCCGGCACCGGAATCATCGACGGCGTGTCCATCCAAGACGCCCGGTCCGGCGCCTGGCACGTCATCGACATCGAGGTCACCGTGCACCCGATGGCGGGCGCCGACTGACCCCCGCACCCACCGCTCTCCGCTCTGGCCCCGGCCCGCGGCGCGCCCCTCCCGGGCGCCCGTCGGCCGGGGTCGCCGCGTGGTGGATCCGGCCGCGCGGGCTCTCCACCCCCGCGCGGGTGCGCGGCGCCCCTCCGCCCATCACCTACACGTCCACAATGAAACACATCCGATTCAACTTGAACCAACCCCGGAAGGGCGCCGACGCCCCGCAGACCGCAAGGACCTCGTCCAACAGTGCACTCTCGACATCACGGGCCTGTTGGCACGGAGCCTGCAGAAGGAGGTGGTGCGCAACGAAGCGCCCCCACCCCCCACCGGAGATTCCCATGAACACCCCCCGCATCGCCCTGGTCGCCGCCCTGTCCACCACCATCGCCTGCTCCGAGAGCCAGCGCGTCACGGGCGCCGACGCCGAGGGGGGCTCCGAGATGGCGCTGGTCATCGGCGCGCCGTCCACCTCGGCGGCCCCCACCACCGGCGAGGCCGCCGCCCAGCCCGGGGTCGCCCAGGTCGCCCCCAACCAGCTGAGCATCGTGGGCCCGGTCGGCTGCACCCTGACTGAGGACGCCCCCGGCGACGCCCGCGCCGCCTGCGCCATCCCCCAGATGCCCATGCTGACCTGCCCGGCCATCTCGCCGAAGGCCCTGGCCGACAACGACCAGCTGGCCACCCTGGCGTCGCAGTGCGCCCGCTACGTCGCGGTGGGCCCGTCCGACTACACCCTGGTGCGTGAGATCGCAGTGGTGGACGGCCCCGTCACCCTGATCATCGCTCCGGTGCGAGACGACGTGGCCGAGAGCGGCCCCAACGCCTTCGACGCCTTCGCCGAGGCGGTCGCCCTGGTCGAGATGAACGCCCAGATCGAGCTCAGCTTCGACGACGAGACGGGCGCCATCGACGAGCTGGCGCTGAAGGACGCCCGCACCGACGCCTGGCACGTCATCACGATGGACATCCGGCCCATCGACGAGATGCAGCGCCAGGAGCGCCTGTACTGACCCGGCCCCCGTCTCCCCCGTGCCCCCCTTGGCGCGCCGCCCTCTCTCCGGGGGGTTGGCGCGCCTTTGGCCGTAGATCCGGGCCGGGGTTCGGGGCCGGGGGTCGGGGCCCGGGGGCGGAGGCTGCGCGCCGCGCGCGGGTCAGTGCTTCTTGCCCTTGTCGGCCTCCGCGGCCCGCAGGCTGTCCTCGAGGCGCATGTGCCAGGGGGCGTCAGCGCCCTCGCGGAAGAAGTACAGCAGCACCTCGCGCTCGGCGATGCGCTCGAGCGCGAGGTCCTTCACCTTGAGCCGCGTCTTGACCCGCGCCCGCCGCCCGCTCGAGTCGAGGTCGACCAGCACCACCTCGACCTCCATGATGTCGAGCAGCTCGGGCTTCTGCAGGAAGATGCGCTGGATGAGGTACGGGATGTCCACCGACTCCTGCACGTCGGGGGCGTGGTAGCGGGCGGCCTGGGCGTAGTCCTTGAACTGGATGTCCTCCCAGAAGGCCAGCGCGGTGCGCCGCAGCTCGCCCCGCTCGCCGCCCAGCTCGACCCCCGGCGTGGGGAAGGCCCCGCCCGACAGGTGCGCGGCCGCCAGATACCCCCCGACCCCAAGGGCCCCCACACCTGCCAACACGGTCCACCACTTGGCCACGGTCACACCTCCTGTCGTCGGACGAGCAGCGCCACGGTGAGCGCCGCGAGGCCCGCGGTCATGAGCCCCTGCACCCCGAAGGCCACCGCCACCTGGACCCAATCGGGCTCCAGCGCGGCGAGCTCCTTGAAGATCTGGAAGGCCCACTTCGCGGGCATGATCTCCTCGCCGGCGTCGACCGCGGGGCCGAAGCGGTCGCGCGGGATCGCGACCTCGCTGAAGAGGATCTGGGGGAGGAGCAGCAAGGGCACGGCCCCCACCGCCCGCTCCTGGTGTCGGCTGAGGGCCGAGACGGCGAGGCCCAGCGCGGTGCCGCACAGGCTGGCGCCCCACAGGGCCAGCAGCTGCAGCGCCAGGTTGCCCCGCAGGGCCAGCTGCCACTCGACCGCGCCGAGCAGCAGCACCACCTGGGCCAGCCCGGGCACTGACAGCACCGAGAGCTTGCTGGCCACGTAGGCGGGAAGCGACAGCCCGAAGAAGCGCTCGCGCTCGAGGATGGCGCGCTCCTTCACGATCTCGCGGCAGGCGTTGATGCAGCCGAACCAGATGGCCGACAGGCACAGCACGAACCACAGCGACGGCGTGTCGCGCTCGACGCTCGCCCACACCACCGCGCACAGCCAGCCGATGAGCGGCGCCTGCCCCAACAGCAGCAGCAGGGTGGGCCAGTCGCCGATCATCACGGCGCGGTAGCGGGCCGACAGCAGGCGGGCCTGGGCCACCACCGGGGCGGCGGCGCTCACCCGTCCCCCTTGTTCGCCAGCTCGGCCTTGAGGGCCGCCAGGCGCTCCTGGGGCGAGGGGCCGGTCGGGGCGGGGCCGGTGGAGGTGGCCGCGGGGGTCTCGGGCGGAGGGGCCGAGGCCGCCGGGCGACCCGGACCCGGCCGCGCCAAGAAGCGGGCGCGCCCGGGGCTCGCGAGGAAGCGCCGGCTCCACACCGGCGGCGCGTGTCGCTGCAGTCGGTCGAAGATGCCCGCATAGGTCTGCACCTCGAACCAGGCGAGCGCGTCGCGAGGGGCCCCGAACCAGGCCACCCGCCCGGCGACCAGCACCAGCAGGGCGGCGCACCGGTCGAGGCTCTGCATGGCGTGGGTGGCGACCAGCACGATCCGGCCGGCCTGGGCCAGGTCGTCGAACAACCCCATCATGCGGGCCTCGAGGCCGGGGTCGAGGCCGCTGGTCGGCTCGTCGAGGATGAGCAGCGGCGGCTCGGTGAGCAGCTCCATGGCCACGCTCACGCGCTTTCTCTGCCCACCGGACAGCCGGGCCACCTTCACGTCGAGGCGGTCGCCCAGCCCCACCTGCGCCACCACCCGGTCGAGGGCCTGCTGGCGGGCGGCGTCGGGCAGGGCGGGCAGCCGCAGGCGCGCCGCGAAGTCGAGCGCCTGGCCCACCCTCAGGCTGCCGTGCAAGGCGTCGTCTTGGGGGACGTAGCCGACCGGACCCGACGCACCGACCGACCCCTCCCCCAGCGTGACCGCCCCGGTCGCGGGCCGCCGCAGCCCCAGCAGCACCTTCATCAGCGTGCTCTTTCCCGCCCCCGACGGCCCGATCAGGGCGCACAGCTCGCCGGGCACCAGCCGCAGGTCGATGTCGCGCAGGATGGACCGGCCGCCGGCCTGCACGGCCACGTCGCGCACGCGCAGGTCGCCGGGGGCCGAGGCGGAGGAGGGCATGGCGGCAGGCTACACCAACCACGCCCGCCCCACCTTGCCGATGGCTGCGCGGTGCACACCCTTGGCCCCGC
>Ga0055584_100006570_pt1 | contig 11401 bp, 7 predicted proteins | sample OSDHelmetaG_FD_58716 | JGI IMG/M metagenome (GOLD analysis project Ga0055584, IMG submission 58716) | Pelagic marine sediment microbial communities from the LTER site Helgoland, North Sea, for post-phytoplankton bloom and carbon turnover... | ecosystem: Environmental > Aquatic > Marine >...
CCCCCCCCAGGGGGGGAGGGGTGTCCATATCACAGGATGAGTATCTCGTGGCTCACGAGCACGGCGACGACCTCCTTCGACGCTTGAAAAGCATCGAGGGACACGTGCGGGGCGTTCAGCGCATGGTTCAAGACGACAGCTATTGCATCGATGTCGTCAATCAGATCGTGGCGATCCAGCGTGCGCTGAAGAAGGTGAACGGGATCTTGCTTGACGGGCATCTGCACTCGTGCGTCACCGATGCGCTTCGTGGTCCGGATGCTGCGGCACGTGAGCAGGTACTGGGCGAGCTCATTGAGGTGTTCGAGGCGTCAGGTAAGGTCTGATCGACCCCGGCGCTCTGCACCGTGCTTCTCAGCAACAATTACATCCACCCATAATTGAGAGACGACAGATGACGACAAAAACCGTAGATGTTCCAGCGATCAGTTGCGGACACTGTGTCATGACCATTGAGCGGGAGGTGGGCGAGCTCGACGGCGTTGATACGGTCAAGGCGGAGCAGGCCAGCAAGCGCGTGACGATCTCGTGGGATCCCGAGACGACCGATTGGGTCGTGATCGAGGAGACGATGAACGAGATCAACTTCCCACCGGCTGGCTGATCGCCATTCAGGCACCGCTCGGGAAGACCCGGGCCAGGGGGTAAGATGACCAGCCAACTCGAAGAGCGTGTCATCCCCGTCACGGGTATGACGTGTGCGAACTGCGTGGCCACTGTGGAACGAACGCTTCGGAAGACCCCCGGCGTGGAAGAGGCTACCGTCAACTACGGGTCGGAGCGCGCCACTGTGCGTTTCGATCCGGACGAGGTGTCCTTCGACACGATGGCTGAGCGTATCGAGCGCGCTGGGTATGGTGTCATCCGCGCGGCGGATGACGGCGACATGCACAACGCTGAGGCGATCGCACGTGCTGATGAAATCGCCTATCAGTCGAGGAAGTTCTGGACGGGTGTGGCGTTCGCGGGGCCTCTCTTCCTGCTGAGTATGGCGCGGGATTTCGCTCTGTTGGGGACGTGGGCCCACGAGCCGTGGGTCAACTGGCTCATGTTCGCGCTCGCGGCCCCGGTCCAGTTCTGGGTCGGCTGGGACTATTACGTCGGGGCGTGGACCTCGTTGCGGAACCGAGCCGCAAATATGGATGTGCTGGTCGCTCTCGGATCCAGTGTTGCCTTCCTGTGGTCGGTGGTGGTCGCTGCCGCGCTGACGAGGGGTGTCGAGACGCTCGGCTCCCATGTGTACTTCGAAACCGCGGCGCTGATCATCACCCTGATCAAGCTCGGCAAGCTGCTGGAGGTCAAGGCGAAGGGGGAGACCGGCGCGGCCATCCGGGAGCTGATGGAGCTTCGTCCCGCTGTGGCCATCCGAATCGCCGATGGCGAAGAGGAGTCTGTTCCGGTCGATGAGGTCGTCGCGGGTGACGTCCTCCTCGTTCGACCTGGTGAGCGGGTGCCGGTGGACGGCAGCGTGATCGAAGGCGCCTCCGCGGTCGACGAGAGCATGCTCACCGGGGAGAGTCTCCCCATCGATAAGTCATCAGGTGCTTCCGTGACGGGAGGGACCGTGAACCTCACGGGAGCCTTCCGGATGCGGGCTGAGCGCGTGGGAACGGACACCGCACTCGCTCACGTCGTGCGGATGGTTCAGGCGGCGCAGGGCTCGAAGGCCCCGATCCAACGGCTCGCCGACCGAGTCGCGAGTGTGTTCGTGCCGGCGGTGATCCTGATCGCACTCGCTACGTGGGCCATATGGTGGTTCGCGACGGACGCTGGATTCACCGAGTCACTCGTGCGGCTGGTCGCGGTCCTCGTGATCGCGTGCCCGTGCGCGCTTGGCCTGGCGACGCCTACGGCCGTCATGGCCGGGACCGGGCGTGCCGCAGGGCGCGGCATCCTCTTCCGCACATCCGAGGCGCTCGAGCGCGCACGTGATCTTTCGGTCATCGTCCTCGACAAGACAGGTACGATCACGCTCGGACAACCGATGGTGCGGAGTGTCGTGCCGGACTCTTCGTCCAAGGGGCTGGAGATCACGGAAGTCCTCCGTCTTGCCGCGTCAGTCGAGGCGCTGAGTGAGCATCCGATTGCCAAGGCCGTGGTCGAAGAGGCGAAGTCACGAGGCTTGGGACTGAGCGACGTCCGTGACTTCGAGGCGGTCCCGGGCCGGGGTGTGCAAGGGAAGGTCGACGATCGGAGTATCGCCGTCGGGACCCAGGCCTACATGGCGAACCTGCGCGCGGAGGTTGGTACGGAATGGGCGGCGCAGGCACACGGCGTGGAGACTGCGGCGCAGACACCCCTCTGGGTGGCGATCGACGGTAGAGTGTCCGGTCTGATCGGCGTAGCGGATGCTGTGAAGGAAGGCTCGAAGGATGCCGTAGCGGGTTTGAGGACCCGAGGGCTTCGGGTTGTGATGCTGACGGGCGATCGTGAGGCGGTCGCCCGCGTGATCGCCACCGAGGTCGGGGTGGACGAAGTCCGGGCCGAGGTGCTTCCTGGGGGGAAGGCAGACGTCGTCCGTGAGCTCCAGGCCGAGACCAACGGAGCGGTTGCGATGGTGGGTGACGGGATTAACGATGCCCCCGCTCTGGCGTGTGCCGATGTCGGGATTGCGATCGGAACCGGAACTGACGTGGCGATGGAGACGGCCGACGTCGTCCTCATGCGCGGAGACCTGCGGGCGGTACTGGAAGCGCTGGCGCTCAGCGACCGAACGATGCGGACCATTGAGCAGAATCTCTTCTGGGCGTTCTTCTACAATACGGCCCTGATTCCGATCGCCGCGGGAGCCCTGTACTCGCTGACCTTTCTCCCGATGATGTTGCGCGCACTGCATCCCATCCTCGCAGCGCTCGCGATGGCGTTCTCATCTGTCAGCGTGGTGGGCAACAGCCTCCGTCTTCGTCGCGCGTACATTCCAGAGTCAGAACCCGGGGAGGTCACCCGCGCCTAGGATCCCTCCAGGGTGCCATCGCCGAGTGACTCGTCTGCCTGTCATCTCGTTGGGTTCTCAGCACCCTCTGTAGCGGCAGCTACGATCGGCCCGACCGCTACCCCGCGGCGACCTGCGCCAGCGTGTTGCGCAGTCGCTCGGTCAGGACCCTGTAGACACCTCGAGCGACTACGGGGTTTCGCTCGATCACCCTGTCGAACGAGTCACGGTCGAGCGCCAGAAGTGTGGTGTCTTCTGCAGCTGTTGCGGAGGCAGACCTCGACTCCTTATCCAGGATCGACATCTCGCCGAATCCCTCTCGCGACCCGAGGGTCGCGAGGCGCGTCGCACCGCGTGAGATGTAGACGCTCCCCTGAACTACGGTGTAGAACGCGTCGCCTTCGTCTCCCTGCTCGAAGACCACCTCACCTTTCTGAAGGTGGACGACCTCGGTGAGCGCGGCGATCCCTGCGAGATCAGAGCCCGGGAAATTCCTGAAGAACTCCGATCCCTTGAGGATCATGACCTTCTCAATGAGCGGCATCATAACGTGTTCCTTGGTTTGCTCGTCTTTCGACAGGCCGGGAAGCGCAATTTCAGTGTCGCGGCCCAGCTGGTGGAGCGCGAGTGCCCGTGTCCACCAGTCGCTTGATTCCTGCAGTGCCTCCGCCGGCGCCTTCTGAACGCTTCGCCCGTTTGGAAGCAGGTCGATTGTCCGTTGCAGTGGCATGCCTTCGGCTACGATATCCATGAAGGGCATGATCAGGATCCCACTCGCCGGGGTGATGGTCCCTTCCAGAAGCTCGAGCGCGCTACTTCGCCGGGCCGGGTTGTCGCTGAGCAACGCGGTGTCGATCGTCGCAATTCGCTTTGGGTCGTACGACAGCGCGAGGACCTTCATCACACGATGGACCGCCCTGGCGTGCAGGCCCTGTAACTCCGAAGCGATGAACGAGTCCCGAGGACCCGTCGCCTCGGCGCGAATGACCGATGCGGCCACCGACAGCCGCAGCCCGTTTTGCATCTGCTCACGAAGTGCGGGCCGCAGCTCGGCCTCCAAAACCGGACTGATCGAACCACTCGTCCGCATGCGGCTCAGGGAATGCAGTGCTGCGGGGCCGAGCGCGGGCTCGTTCACCAAGTCGACCAGGGTGTTCCTCGCCTGATCTCCCTCAATGGTGGCGAGGGCCGTGATGATGGTCCGGCGCAGCGAGAGAGGCAGCTCCCTTCGGTCGAGTACGCTCGCCAACACCGGGACCGCCGCGGAACCGAGACGGGCAAGTGCCTCTAACGCAGCGGGACGAGCCTCTGGCTCTTCGATCAGCCCGGTCAGCTGGTCCATATAGTCCATGCGGCCGAGTTCGCCGACGGCACCCGAGGCGAGGATGCGATCCCTGACACCCGATTGGTCGAACATCGACCTCAGGGTCTCGTCTGTATCGACCCAGCCGAGTCGGTCCAGCGCAACCAGTGCAGAGCGCCGCACATCATCGTCGTCGTGATCCAGAAAGCGAATGATGGTTTCCGGCCCGCGGCCCCCGATCTGGCCGACGCTGTCGAGGAGTGCCACGATCACATACCCGACCTCTTCCTCCGCCAGCTGATCCGCGATCGCCATACCAGTGAGGAAGTCCAGCGGCGCATCGATACGACCGGCTATGGACGCCGCCTCCGCACGGACCTCAGGCACCTTGTGCTGGATGAGCGGAGCGAGGCGACGCAGAGCTTCATCCGCTGGCAGCTGCTCGAGCATCGAGGCTGCGAAGATCACGATGGTGGCGTCTTCATCCTGCAATGCCTGGTCGATCACCGATATCATGCTCTTGTCGACGACCAACGGAGTCGATGCGAGCTCGGACATGTCGACTGCGTGACGGGTCAGGGCGCTCTCCAGCGCTCCCATGTAGAGCGTTCGGTGCCGAGAATACGCCCCTACCGCAAGGCTTGCGGCACCCACCGTGGCCAGAGGTAGCAGGCGCGGAGAATCTGCCAGGACCAGGGCGATACCTCCGCCGGTCGCCTTTGACAGCGGGCGGAGCACACCGCCGAGCGTAGCCAGCGTGGAACTCTTGATCCGGCTGGGGAAGGGCAGGAGCGAGACCTGTTCAACCGGCTTCTGCAGCGAAAACTGGAGGATATCGTCAAGCGCCTGGGCCGCGACGAGTACGGCCAGGCCTCCAACCAGAGCGCTCCCCCCGGCTGCGGCCAGGAGTGCCGTACCATGTAGCATTGCGGCAAACGAGACGCCGTATCGCGGGAAGAGCACTTTCGAGGCCCAGAACTGCAACAGAAGTGTGCCGAGGCCCACCCCCGCGGACATGAGTCCGTAAATTGCGGTGATTTCGTCGCGCTCGAACGACTCCTTCAGGATGAACTTGAGCTGCAGGTCGATGAGTGTCCCCGTCATCGTCAGCCCGATCAGGGCGAACGCCAGCAGGCGCAGAAGCCGGCTTGAGGCAACGGCCTGAACGCCCCGTCCAGACCGCGCCAGGAACGTCATCAGGACATTCCTGTTCTTGTCCGAATCATCGATGTCCCTGATCGGCTCGTTCACCAGCCAGAGCAGGGGCAGGGCCGCGAGTACCAGGCTGACTGAAATCCACAGGAGGTTCGCGGTGCCCAGTCCCTGCGCTGCGGGGGCGACCGCTGTCCCACCCGCGATCGCACCCAGCGAGGCCCCGATGCCGATCATGGGAAGGAGCCTTTTCGCCTGACGACCCGTCAGCATACTCCCGGCGTAGTCCCATGCGTGGGTCAACACGAGGACCTGGGCTGCCGAAAGCAGGAGATAGATCATGAAGGCTGTACGCGGGTCGACCATGAACAGGACGCGCCCGGCCAGGATGGAGACCCCCAGGACTACGGTGAGTCCCGTGGCCAGGGTGCGTCGATCAGTACCCGCTACCATGCCTGTGAAAATGACCGCAACCACCGCGGTCAGCAGAGCCGCAGCAATCACGGCGAACGGGATGAGTTCCGGCTCATAGACCGAGAGGAAAAGCCCGTTCTTCGCCGCCGAGAGAACTGTCGTGTTGGCGGTGTTCAGGAAGAGGAACGCACCCATGACCGCGAAGGTGCGACCCTCCCCATGACGGAGGTTCAGAGCCCGCTGAATCTTGCGGACGTTCAGAAGGGCAGCCACCCGCTAGAGCGCTACACTCAGCACGACGCCCACACGCTGGTCGTCCCGCACCGCTCCTGGAGGGGGTTCCGCTTCGTGAATGTACGAGTGGGTGATCACGAGCGAGAGGTTGGATAGAAGCTGTGACGAAAGCGAATTCGAGACGTCGACGATGTAGTCACTGAAGTTCGTAATCCGCGGCTGCCAGAAGGTGATGTGCTGAAACGTCGCGCCCGAGGCGAACTCATGGTCGAACTTCGTGCGCCAGCTCACACGACCGAAGGTGATCACCTCGTCCTCGGTGCTCCCCGGCTCGAGACGGTAGTTCTCATGATCGAGTACGGCCGCGACGCTTACCGACATCTTCGTCAGATCCGAGCGCTGCAGGAAGGTCCACTTCCCACCGCCACCGACGAGCAGGCGGGCATCCACGTTCCGAATTACGTCTCGGCTTCCGGTCGCGAAGATGAATGGTGACAAGGTGGCTTGAGGATTCCAATCGAACTTCACGGTGCCGCGCAGATCGTTGGCGATCGTCTTTCCGTCACTTCTTCCCCGACGTATTCGGCCAGAGAGGTCCAGCTCATACGACTCCCGCTCGAGTCGCGCGACGGAGAAGGCACCCGTCAAGATCGAGAACGACGTGTTGCCCGAGGCGCCGGTAAAGCCGAACTCGAGTTTGGAGTTCCAGGAGTCGGGTGCATCCTGCCCCGCAGCGGCGTTCGGGGAGACGAAGGAAACGGCAAGCGCCAACACGGGCACCAGCGTTCTACGCCAGGCAAGACAGCAGAATCGTGAATATCTGACACGCATATGCAATGGAGTCGTCATGCGGGGAACGCCGCCAAGGTCAACGTCGTGGGCAGGGTCGGCAAGCACATCGGAGTGTGCTACCTTCGCGAGCCGTTTCACCTGGTGGAGCTGTGACATGATTGACCGACGCCCCCTGACGTACCTGATGATGCTGGCGGTGCTCGCTTTTGCCGCCTGCGTTGGTGGCGAAGAAGCTGCCGATCTGGTGCTCGTCGGCGGCAAGATTGCGACGGTCGATGATCTGGGCACGGAGTACTCCGCGCTGGCTGCGCGAGATGGTCGCATTGTCGCGCTCGGCTCGGAGGACGACGTGCGGGGGCTCGTCGGTCCGGACACCGAAGTCATGGAACTCGACGGCGCCCTGGCGATTCCCGGTCTGATCGAGGGGCATGCCCACTACATGCGGGTGGGGCAGGCACAGCTCGAACTGAACCTGATGGCCGTGTCCAACTGGGGCGAGATTGTGGCCATGGTCGAGGTCGCGGTCGCCGAGGCGGAGCCTGGACAGTTGATCACAGGCCGTGGTTGGCACCAGGAAAAGTGGGACGAGCGCCCCGACCCAGAGGTCGATGGTCTTCCTTACCATGCTTCGCTCAGCGCGGTATCCCCTGACAACCCTGTCCTGCTGACGCATGCGAGCGGTCACGCGACGTATGCGAACGCCCGCGCGATGGAGATCGCCGGCATCGATGGGTCGACCGCCGATCCCGATGGCGGTGAGATCGTCCGGGATCCGTCCGGAAATCCAATCGGGGCCTTCCGGGAAACCGCCTCAGGCCTGCTGTCACCTGCTCGTCAGGGCGCGGCGTCGCCCGACCCACGGCGCGTCGCACTTCTGGCTCAGGATGAGGCGTTCTCGAAAGGAATCACCTCGTTCCACGATGCAGGGGCAGGATGGAATACGATCGACCTGTGGAAAGACATGGTCGATGACGGGAGCCTGAAGGTCAGGATATACTCGATGATCCGGGCGAGTCCGGCGTCGCTGGCCGAAAACCTCGCGGCCTACCGCACGGTCGGGTACGGCGACGATCGTCTCACTGTTCGGGCCATCAAGGTCTCGATCGATGGAGCGCTGGGCTCCCACGGCGCGTGGCTACTTCAGCCGTACGATGACCTCCCCTCGAGTGCCGGGCTCAACACTACTCCCCTCGAGGATGTTGTCGAGACAGCCCGGCTCGCGATGGAGCATGGCTACCAGTTCAACGTTCACGCGATCGGAGACCGGGGAAACCGCGAGACGCTTGATATCTTCGAGGATGCGTATGCCTCCGCCGGTGCAGGCGCATACCGATGGCGGATCGAGCACGCACAGCATCTCCACCCCGACGACATCCCGCGCTTCGCGGACATCGGGGTGATCGCATCGATGCAGGGTGTGCATGCTACGTCCGATGGACCCTGGATCGAAGCCAAACTTGGCATGCAGCGATCGGAAGAGGGCGCGTACGTCTGGCGGAAGCTGATGGACTCTGGGGCTATCGTCATGAATGGGACCGACGCTCCGGTGGAGAACGTAGATCCCGTCGCGAGCTACTATTCCACCGTGTCGCGTCGTATGGCTGATGGCGATGTGCTCTTTGCGGATCAGCGCATGACACGCATGGAGGCGCTTCGTTCCTACACGATCAACGCGGCGTACGGTGCCTTCGAAGAGGACATCAAGGGCACGCTCGAGCTCGGTAAGCTCGCCGACATCACGATACTGTCGCAGGATATCCTGACCGTAGATGAGGAGCGCATTCCCGAGACCGCGGTCGTTGCCACGATCGTTGGGGGTGAGGTCGTCTATCGTGGGGGGGGGCAGTAGATGTCCGACTCAACTGAGGAATTTGGAGCGGATCCGACCCTGACCGACGGGAGCATTTCCGACGTTCTCGCGATCATCGAAAGCGCGAAGGCACGTGGCGGCCTTGACTCGCTAGAGCAGTTCATCGCGAAGGCCCTCCCTGAGTCCGACGAGGCCGAGGTAACGGAGGCAGCCGAGGTCGCGCTCGAGATCATTGAATCGGTGCCGGTCTTTCTGGCTCGAGCTCGGCAGGAGGCTGACGAGAGAGGGCTGACGTCGGTTGTGTACCCGTTGCTGCGGCACGCCGAACGGTACTACGTGCAGCCGATGGACCTGATTCCTGAGATGACCCGTGGACTGCCGGGGCTGCTCGATGATTCCTATCTGGTGATCCGCATCATCGAGCATATGGACAAGGGGCCTCAGGAATTCCTGGACTGGGACCTCGCCTATCCCTCCAGGTTCCTCCAGCGGCTCATGGGCCCGGCGATCGCGCAGCGACTGGACCGGATCGCAGAGGAGGCGATGGAGGAAGTGTCGACGCAGCTCGCCGAGCTTTGGGAGCAGATGGCGCACCAGGCGTAGGCTTGCCCCGTTCAGCAGTGCCAGACCGGCGCACCTGGCCGCGTGCGAAGCGGGGCTCGGGCTCTTCGCCTACCGAGCAGTCCCGGGGTGACGCACGCCATCGTGGCCAGGAGTACGACCGCCGGCCGCGAAGCCTATGCACGCGAGAGCCACCATCACCGCGGTTGCCAACAGCGCGCCCGGAAGCCCGATACGATCGGCTGCGAAGCCGGCACCGAGCGCGCCAACCGCATACCCCGAGTCCCGCCAGAGCCGGTATACACCCAGGGCGGAAGCCCGCGATTGACTGTCGCTCTGGTCGGACACGAAGGCCAAAAGGACCGGGTACACCATACCCGTGCCCGTGCCCACGACGACAGCTGCCACCACGTACACAGGGAGAGAACCGCCCAGGGAGAAGAGAGCGACACCCAGACTCTGCGCAGCCAGGCCAGCACAGATGAGCCCCCATCGTCCCACCTGATCCGAGAGCGGCCCAAACACGAGCTGACTGCTGGCCCACACCATCGGGTAGGCTCCTACGACGAGTCCCAGCTCCGCCACGGTGAGACCTTCTGATGCGAGCAGCAGGGGCAGCAGGCCCCACAACGCACCGTCCTTCAGGTTGGTCGCAAGCCCCGCGAGGCTCGCCACGGACAGTCGACGGTCAGCCCACGTGCCACGTGCGAGCGCCTGGCTCATCGAGATCGGTGGAGCGCTGTCCTTCGGATGGACAGAGTCACTCGTATCCCGCGCAGCCAGAGAGAGCACGAGCCCGATGAGGGCGAGTAGGACACCGAGGGCGAGGGGCACAGGGCGAAGGCCGTAGACGGTGGCCAGTACGCCAGTCAACGCCGCGATCATGGCCATGCCCGCGTACCCGGCGAACTCGTTCAAACCGATCACGAGACCGAATGTCCTGGGCGTAGCCAGGTCTACTTTCATGACGACCGTCATGGACCACGTCAGAGCCTGGTTCATACCGAGCAGGACGTTGGCTGCCAGGATCCACGACCAGGAAGGCGCCCAGATCAGGATCAGCGGAACCGGGATACCGATCACCCATCCGGCGATCAGGAGACGCTTGCGACCCAGCCGTTCTGCCAGCGTACCCGCAAAGAAGTTCACTCCTGCCTTCGTAGCGCCGAAGGTGGCGATGAACGCGAGCGTCGCGGCCTTGGAGGCGATTCCGAAGTCCACCTCTGCGAGCAGAGGCAGGACCGTTCGCTCGATGCCGACCATGCCACCCACAAAGGCGTTGATCACGACGAGGTGGAAGATTCGACCTCGATCCAGTTCGTGTCTCATGAGTGCATCAACGCCGGGATCGGCGATACAGAAAACACGAAGCCCCGCCGCCGGCGAACCGGCGGCGGGGCGTTCCTGTCAGGATCACCCGCGAGACTAGATCCAGCCCTTCGAGCGGAAGTCCTTGATCGTTGATGCCCAGCGGTCCATCTCGTTCGGCAGGCCGAACGAGAGGCGGTTGTGGTCGAGCATCGGCGGAAAGTTGCGACCAACAAGCAAGCCGTTGTCGGCCATACGGTTCCGGTAGGTCTCAAGATCACCGTTGATCTTGTGCATGATGAAGTTGGTGTTCGTCGGCAGGTACTCGAGTCCAAGCTCGTCGAGCGTGGTGTGCACGATCGTCTTCGCTTCCTCGTTGACGGTGATCGAGCGCTCGACGATGCCCTCGTCCTGGAGCGATGCGATCGCCGCTGCGCCCGCCAGCACATTGGGGCTGTTCTGGACTGCGTGCTCCTGCAGCCGGCCGGTCGTCGATTCGTGCGTCACGGAATACCCGACGCGCAGACCCGCCATACCGAAAATCTTCGAGAAGGTCCGGATCACCACAACATTGGGCTTCTCCTCGATCCACTTGAGGCTGTCCCAGTACCGATCGTCCGTCACGTACTCGAGGTACGCCTCGTCCATCAGGAACGTCGTGGTCTCTGGCGCCTCCGCGATCCATGCGTCGATATCTGCTGAGGCGGTAATCGTACCCGTCGGGTTGTTCGGGTTACAGAAGTAGACCACCGACGGCCGTTTCATCGAGAGCTCACGCATCTGCTGCACATCATGCTGCAGGTCCGCCATGAGCGGGACCGTGTGCACCTCGAATGGCATGGTGTCCTGATAGTCCATGACGTCTTCGAAGGTGGGCGCCGCAGCGATGAGCGGC
>Ga0055584_100006571_pt1 | contig 11401 bp, 9 predicted proteins | sample OSDHelmetaG_FD_58716 | JGI IMG/M metagenome (GOLD analysis project Ga0055584, IMG submission 58716) | Pelagic marine sediment microbial communities from the LTER site Helgoland, North Sea, for post-phytoplankton bloom and carbon turnover... | ecosystem: Environmental > Aquatic > Marine >...
TTGATGTAGGGGCTAATGTTGGGCTTTTCACACGCCAGATGTTAATTGCCTCTAAAAAAATTACGCACGCATACTGCTTTGAACCAGAAATATCCAATTTTGAACTTGCTGCCGCTAACCTGAAGAACTTCACTAATGTCAGCCTTTTTAATTTTGGGCTTGCTGATGTCAACAAAACAATTGATGTCAGCGTAAATTTGACTAACTCGGGGAATATTTCGCTAAATAAAAATGCTATTTTAAATACGATCTGTGGGACCGAAAAAGTTGAAATCCGCCGACCTGACATTTCCAAAGAACCATTTTCATCAATTATTAGAAACCATAATTCGTTGGTGTATAAAAGTGACACTGAAGGTTTGGATGAAGTTATTTTTACTCATCTAGGAACTAATTTCTGGAAGAAGATAGAATGTGCAATGCTTGAAATATCTAGAATTCCAGATAAAAAAATAGACTATGATAATATGAATGAAATATACAAAAATCACTTTTCTAAAATTTATTCCCTCAACAGAAATTCATTTTTAGAGTTTTCTGAATATGTAACTTACTCAAATGGCATAGATAGAACATTTGATGACATCCTTTTTATAAAATAACCGAGGCAATTAAACATGTGCGGGATTGCTGGACTTTTTCTTCCTTATAAAGCCACAAACAAAACAGCTGACATACGTGCAATGTTACGCATCATGGCACACAGAGGGCCTGACAGTGAAAAAATTTACCAGAGCAACAACCGGCGGTTTCAGGCGGGATTCAAACGTCTCGCAATTATAGATCTTGAAACTGGTGATCAACCCATCATAGAAGATGGTGGGCGTCGAGTTCTACTCTGCAACGGTGAAATCTTCAATTATGAGGAATTAAAGCGCTCTCCTGAAGCAAGGGATTACAATTTTCAAAGTAGCGGGGACATTGAAGTTATTCTGCCTTTACAAGAAGCCTACGGAAATGACTTCGTCAACCTTCTGAACGGTATGTTCGCACTAGCGTTGTATGAAGCTGAACCTCATCGCCTTACACTAACCCGCGACCGTTTGGGCATTAAGCCACTTTACTGGGCTAAAGTTGACTGCGGTGGGATCCTTTTTGCCTCTGAGATTAAACCCCTGCTGGTCTCGGGTTTAATTCACCCGGCTGTCAACGAGGAAGCAGTGAGTTCTTATTTAGCCCACGGTTATGTTCCTGCACCCAGCACTTTTATTAAGGGTATCAATAAACTTCCGCCCGGTCATCGATTGATCGTCGATGCCGATGGTATTGTTACAGTTCAACGCTATTGGCGGCCACGCCCGGCTAAAGATGCTCCAACTGAGGCTGCTGACATTGAGGAACATCTGATAGGACTCCTGTCTGATAGCCTAAAAATGCAACTACGAAGTGATGTCCCGCTGGGAGCCTTATTATCGGGGGGGATTGACTCCGGACTAATGACTGCCATCGCCGCCGGATTACTTGATAAGCCACTAGAAACTTATACGGTACGTTTTGAAGGTTCTACTGTGGACGAAACAAAGCTAGCTGCCATGGTTTCTGAGCGCTATGGCACCAATCATCATGAGTTGGATGTACCTGAATCAGGGATAGGAGATCACTTGATACGCCTTGCTTGGCACACGGAAGAGCCCCTAAATGATGCAGCCTTATTACCAAACTTTATGATTGAACAAGCTCTTGGCAAACATCTGAGAGTGGCCTTGAATGGAACTGGTGGTGATGAGATTTTCGCTGGGTATAGGCGATATTTTCAAATGCCAATTGAGCGCTGCTTTATGTCATTGCCCGCACCTGTCCGCTATTTGACAAAAAAATGTGTCTCACCAATGCGAGCCTGGCAGCTAGATAGGGCCGGTCACTTCAGTAAAAATCGTGGCCAATACGTACACGATCACATGACTTCCTTTCCAGCCCCAGTACGGGCCATAATCGGGAATTTTCAGAATATACCCGATTCTATACAAGCCCACTCATTTAGCAACTTCAGTGGTGAACCACAAACCGGGGCCTTAATTGCAGATCTAGAATCATATATTCCAGAAGATCTATTGTTGCTGCTTGACCGGTCCACCATGGCGGCCAGTGTTGAAGGTCGAGTTCCATTTTTAGATCATCGGCTTGTTGAGGCGGCTCTTGCGCTACCTTCAGACTTTCGTACGCCGGGTGGCGAGCCAAAAGGCCTAGAGCGAAAGATTGCATCAAAGTTCCTACCGGAATCTGTCCTGAGAGCACCAAAGCGTGGCTTCGCATCACCAGTACCCAACTGGATGCGTGCCGGACTTGGGAAACAAGCAAAGCGCCTTCTCACACGTCCAAAATGTCTAGATCGTGGTTGGTGGACACGGCAAGGCGTCGAGACCTTGTTAGCCGATCCAGACCGTCACGCCTTCAGAGTTTACTCAATGGTCATGCTCGAACTTGCCGTGCGCCTGTTAATTGAACAGCCCCTAAGCAATAGCTCACCAACAGCGACGCTTGAGGAATTCTCCTGAGATGACTATCAGCGTCATCATCCCTGCTTATAAAGCGGCCCTAACCATCAAACGGGCGCTAGCATCCGTCGCTACACAAACCCTTAAACCCGAGCAAGTGATTGTAGTCGATGACGGCTCAGTCGATGACACATTCAAAATAGCGGAGGCTTTTAAAGACCAGTTATACGGCATTGAGCTTAAAATTTTCAGCCAGAAAAACCTTGGGGCAGGTGCGGCCCGTAACCGCGCCATTAATGAGGCGACTGGCGATTGGCTTGCTTTCCTCGATGCGGACGACGAGTGGCTTCCTAAAAAACTAGCCATCAGTATGGAGGGCATTTGTAAGCATAATCTTGTTTTAATCGCCCACAACTATTTTAATGTCAACGAAGTACGCAAAAAAATCGTTTTTTGTAACACTCGCTATGACGCAGCAGCTAGCCCTTACCGTGGACTTTACCGTAAAGGTTTTCTTGCTACATCTAGTGTCGTTGTGCGACGCGATGCCGTATTAGATGCAGGTGGATTCGACGAAACTTTAAAAACAGCACAGGATTTCGATTTGTGGCTAAAGATTTTAAAAAAAGAAAATGCAACGTTTCGCGTCGAACCTGACGTCCTTCTTAACTATTTTGTGACCCCAGGGTCAATTACTTCGCAGACAACCAGGCGTCTAGACTGCACTTTACGCATCGCAATTAAACATGCGCCGAGTATGATAGATTTGTGCATTCGAATTTTTAACATTCACTATGAAGCCATAAATTCAGCCCTTGCAAAGGGTCAGGTTATTCAGGCCTTGTATTTTTTTATAAAGTTACCCTTTCATCTCTCATGCATGGCCCATGAGTACACGAGAACAAAAAAAAGTGTCAAGATCACTGATTATTTCTTTTAAGATCATCAAAGATGTTTTCGTTACGCTGTTTCTCGCGACTAATTTCTACCTTATGAAACGCTATTTCAGACAGTTCAAAAGTAAGCCTTAAAGCCGTGGAATAAATCTCGACAAGTCCTTACATATCTGGAAATATAAATTTCAAAAATTGGTAAACTAAATTGTCAACACAAGAGTGACCCTTTATCAAATCCTTCGTCTAAAACCATGCTAGGGCAATAGGTAAAAAACTAAATTGATTTCCAATTTAAAAAACACCCTTACAAAACAGTCTCCTATTTCTCTGGCGTTTAGTCTTGTTGGCCTGTTGGTCCCCGTAGTTGCATTGTATGCCACAAAAGGGATTATTGTTCTGTTTGGCTTTGCTGTTTTAGTATGTCTTTTTGTCTTTATCATTAAAAAAGAGACCCGCCCAACTTATCCAAAACCCTTAGGTTTATCTGTTCTGGGCCTTTCTGTTTGGGCTGTTGCTAGCTTAATTTGGACAATTTCCACTGACCTTAGTTGGACCGTGGCGCACTCCATACCCGTCTGCATGCTTGGTGGCTTTCTCATTGTAATAACCTTAAAAAATTCGAACTCCGCAGACCAAGCTTTTGTCTGTCAGTCAACAGTCTGGGGGTTCTTTATTGGTTTAGGTCTTGCCCTTATCGATGTTACAACTGATTTCTCCATTAACAAGATTATATACATTATCAAACACGGTGGGGTGTGGAGTATTGCAAATATTAATGACATTGAAATGCCTGGCTTTGTTATTAATAATGGGGTCTCCCTTTTAGCGATGTTCCTATGGCCTACTCTGATGATTTTAAACTCAAAAAACCGCCATAAACTTACTTTTGTAGGATTTATTACTACCGTTTATATCATCTCTAAAAGTTCTACTTTTGCTGCTGCTGTCGCTGTTGGCTTTGGATCACTGTCCTTTGTGGTGGCTTTTCTCGTCCCGCGTATTGTTTACAGGATTGCCGCCATTGGGCTAACACTCTTAATATTGGGCATCCCATTCGCTATGAATGCCTTACCCGATGCGCGGACTATAGGAAAAGCTCTTCCAGAATTATCTTATAGTGTGTACCCACGGCTGGTAATCTGGCAATACGCTTCAAATCTAGTTTTGGAAAAACCACTGATTGGCCACGGCATTAGAACATCGCGCGGCCTAAATAAAACAGATACTAAAATTCCATTTGTGTATCGCGAGAATGAAGAAATACATAGAGGAAATACAGAAGCCATCCCCCTTCACCCACACAATGGCCTTATCCAGATATGGTTAGAGTTGGGAGCTGGTGGTGCTGTTCTTGGGCTTGTACTTATTCTTTGTATTCTGTGGAACATTAGTAAGAGTCTCGCTCCACAAACTGGTAAAGCGCTTGCCTTTGCAGCCTTAACATGCTCGATATGTCTGGTTTCTGTCAGTTATGGTTTGTGGCAGAGCTGGTGGTTGGCCTCTTTGTGGTTACAGGGATCGTTAATGACGCTCAGTCTTGTATCCCGCGAAGATACCAAGCTTCTCTAGCTCAAGATTATAGCTTTTCTTGCTCAAGCAAAGCCGATAAGCCTTCGGAAAAGTTCCGCAAGCATTTTGGATTTTTCTCGTTCAGTCCTTTTAAGTCAGCGCACATATCCTTGGCTGTAAACTCAGCTTCCTCAAATTTGGCTACAATTCCTAATTGCTTGCCAATTTCATTAGCAATATGCCGCACCGATAGTATTTCAGAAGCCGCAACATCAAATAGTCCATTCCAGCCTTCATCAATAGATACCTTAATCAACTGAACAAGATCGTCTATATAAATCAACGATAGATGATCCCCATTACCATTAGGCCGCCGCCCCAACAGAATGGGCTGTCCTTCCCTGACGCTTGTGATAAGGCGCTGTACTGTTTTGTCATCTTGATCAGGGCCATAAGGAAAAAACACCCGCAGGATATTAATTGGAAAGCAAGATCTATACGAACGGCACAGAGCTTCAGCTGCTAATTTGGAGGCCGTATAGAAATCATTGGGTGGTTCAGGTATTTCACCAATATTGAGCTCAACGTCAGGTGCATAGCTGTTGCCCGTTGAAGCCATAAAAAAACGAGACGCCCCAGCCTTACGGGCATATTCCAGAAGCTCCATCGTTGTGCGTACATTTACCGAAAAAAGATCTTCAACTCCCTCAGGAAAGCGGCGAAAGTCCCGGGCCAAAGCCAAGTGAACAACAGCATCTATTCTAGCAGGCAGAACTGCCTCATCAATTGGACTAGACAAATCCCATTTGATTACAGTTATATCATCTTGAGAGAGAGGGCTAGAACGCTGCAGTGAGAATAATTTATTTTGAGAATTTGCTCTTAAAAGGCGGCACAAACGCGACCCAATGTAACCTGTAGCTCCGGTGATCAGGATATGCACAAACTTCCCCTAGTGATCTGGCGAGACGTTAATATTATTCACATCCAGAATTGAGCTTGCTGGTTTTTTTAATAATTGGCTGCCGTACTCTTCCATAACAATGTAACGTGGTTCGCGCCGCACCTGCTTGCTTTGCCGCCAAAGATATTCAGCAATAAAGCCCAGTGTCACCATCTGGATTCCAGAGACTAGCAGTAGTACTACCATCAAAGAGGACCAGCCCGATACCACACCCCCAAACAGAATACTTTGAACAATAATAACCATGGCATAAATTAAACCTATTACAGCCGCCAAAAAACCAACCGTACTGATCAATCGCACTGGAGCATATGAAAACGTTACAACTACATCTACAGCTGAACGAATTCGCGCCCAAAAGGACCAACCTGACGTTCCAGCGCGGCGCGCTTGGCGATCATAACTAATTTGTTCTTGAGAGAATCCTAGTTTTAAGATAGTGAAAAATGGAATGCTATCTCGTTCAGGAAGGGCGTTGTAAATATCAATGACCCGTCGTGAAAACAACCCAACATTCATACCATTTGGAGGCATGTTACGTAGGGCGATACGACGGATCGTCGAATAAAAAAGTCCTGAGAAAAACTTCTGAAAATAAGAATCACCGCGTTCACCTATGGCAGCCCAAACAATATCATTTCCTGCCTGCCAGCTCTCAACCAGCTTTGCAATCAAACTTGGCGGATCTTGTAAGTCAGACGCCATACAGATAATCGCATCCCCTGCCGAATGGTACAAACCGGCACTGATTGCAGGAAAGCTGCCAAAATTTCTCGAAAGACGCAAAATACGGACCCGATTGTCCTTATCGGCCAACTTCATTAAAGCGCCGTATGTATCATCACTGGAACCGTCATCTATAAACAAAAACTCAAAGTCAACATCAATATTCTTGATCGCCCGCGATGTCTCAGTATAAAAAATAGCTACCATTTGCTCTTCATTCCAGCATGGTATAATTAAGGAAATTAGGGGCTTAGACATGATTTTTAGCTTCCATTCATACGCCAGTTATGGCGCACTTCTTTTTCCAATAAAGTCTTTGGATCTTGTTCCAGACTACCATACCATTTACACAATTTTTCAAGCCCTTCCTCTAAATTAACTTCTGGCGTAAAGCCAAGAAGATCTCTAGCTTTTGTTGAGTCCGCAAAAAGTCTGAGGACATCTCCAGGCCGCGGCTCATCAAAAATTATTTCAGTGTCCGCATTATCTGTCACATCTCTGATTTTATCAGCTAAGTCATGTATGGTTATTTCCTTGCCTTGACCTAGATTGATAGTTTGCCCAAGCGCTTTTTCTGAAAGCCCCGCCAAGAAAATACCACGGGCCGTATCGCCAACAAAAGTAAAGTCCCGAGTTTGCTTACCATTGCCAAATACAACCATAGGCTGACCCGCCATGGCGCGCAGCATGAACTTTGGGATGACTTCACCGCTGTCGCCCTCATGATGGCTTCTGGGCCCAAAGGCATTAAAGGGGCGTACAATAACCGTGTCGTATTCATAGGTATCAAAGAAAGCGCGAGCATAACATTCACCAGCCAGTTTTGATCCACCATAAACCGTGTGGGGCATAGTCGGGTGTTGTTCCGTCATGGGCGTGTTGCGAGCCGTTCCATAAACTTCAGATGTGGACACATAGACGAAACGTCCAACCTTTAAATTTCTCGACAACTCAAGTAGTTGCAATGTAGCGCTGGCATTTACCTCATGGTTTTCCTTCGGGTTGTGGATCGAATGGCGCACCCCAAGGCAAGCGAGGTGGTAAATGACATCCACACCATCAAGAAACTTTTCCATGGCACTAAAATCACGAATATCAGTAACTTCTAGGTTAACCTGATTACCAATGATTTCTTTTAAGTTTTCACGCTTACCATTAACCAAATTATCAACGACAGTGACTGAAGCACCTGCGGTTGCCAATTGACAGACTAATTCAGAGCCGATGAAACCTGCCCCGCCTGTAACTAAAATTTTGGCACCCTTAAGGGTTAGGTCACCCATTGATCACCTTTCTTAACCCATACACTGTTTCACTAATTTGATCATCACTAAGCTCCGCAAACATGGGTAGCGATAGAAACTTTGTGCTAAGGTTTTCAGTAATCGGGAAATCACCATTCTTATAACCGAGGTCAGCATGGGCCCCTTGCAGGTGGGCGGGAATAGGGTAGTGGATGTTAGTGCCAATACCCACAATGCTAAGCGCCTGTTGTACGCGCTCGCGTTCACCTACCAGAACAGAATAAATATGATAGACGTGCCTGTCGTTTGTCACTAAGGGCACTGTGCAATCAACATCCGAGAGCAACTCATCATAAAGCGCGGCATGAGCCCGACGTGCCTCAGTCCATTTATCCAAATAGCGCAACTTGACCCTTAACACAGCCCCTTGAATCCCGTCCATTCGGGCGTTGTAGCCCTGTATAATGTGATGATATTTTTCTTCTTGCCCCCAGTCACGCAATACCCGCATTTTATGGGCAAGTTTTGCATCATTGGTAACTGCCGCTCCACCTTCCCCATAAGCTCCAAGATTTTTACCCGGGTAATAGCTAAAGCAGCCAATGGTCCCAAATGATCCGGCGCGCTTTTCATTATGTTGAGCACCGTGAGCCTGAGCGGCATCTTCAATAATTTGTATGCCGTGTTTTTTCGCAATCGCACAAATAGCCCTCATGTTTGCGACCCGCCCATGCAAATGAACAGGCATTATCACTTTTGTCTTCGGAGTAATGGCTTCCTCAATCAATTTAGCATCCATCGTCCAGCTATCCTTGTCCACATCGACAAAAACAGGCGTCGCCCCGACGTACTTGATTACCGCTACGGTTGCAATAAAGGTAGAGGACACAGTAATAACCTCATCACCCGGGCCTATATCGAGAGCGAGCAGGGCCAAATGCAGGGCACTCGTGCCAGAATTAAGGGCAACGCAATGGTCACTATTACAATAGGCCGCAAAATCATCTTCAAAGGCCCTGACCTCATCACCGAGGACAAATTGGCAGCTTTCAATAACGTCCATAACTGCTGCATTAACCTCCTCCTTTATCTCAGCATACTGGGCCTTTAGGTCAAGAAACGGAACCATTAGTCTTCTTCTCCGCTTAGGTTGACAGGGGCACCTCTATTTTTCATGGACTGGGAAGCCGCCTCAAGAATTTTGACCACACGCAAGCCAATACCACCGGAGGTTATCGGTGTGGACTTGCTATTAATGCAATCAATGAAATGTTCGGCCTCTATAGCCAGTGCTTCCAACATGGGAACTTGCGGCGCCCACATGTCTCCAACCCGGTAGCCGACGATCATGTCATATATTTTCTCAGGATCGTTCGTAACAGTAACACCTGTATCGTAAACCTTGATTTTCTCACTAGGCTCCAAGTCATCCCACACAATCATTTTTTTCGTACCGCCAATTACAGTGCGTCGTACCTTTACCGGGGATAACCAGTTAACACCTATATGAGCCATGGCACCTGACTTATAGAATACACTTAAATAAGCCATATCTTCAGGCATACCAGCCACATGACTTGTGCCAACGGCCGAAACCGAGGTTGGTGCCTCACCAATTATAAAGTCTAGAATAGAGAGATCATGTACCGCTAAATCCCAGATGACGTCCACATCATGCTGATAGAGACCCAGGTTCATGCGCGTCGAGTCAAAATACTGGATGTCTCCTAATTCGCCCTTTTTATAAAGATCGTGGATTTTCCGAACTGCACCAGTGTAGATGAACGTATGATCAACCATCAAGATCAGGTTGCGCTTCTCAGCTTCCACAATAAGCGTTTCAGCCTGTTTGGAAGTTTCTGCCATAGGCTTTTCAATGAGAACATGTTTATCCGCTTCTAGTCCTTGCATTGCAAGCGAGTAGTGTGAGGCAACCGGCGTTGCAACGGCGACAGCATCTAGCCCACATTCTAAAAACTCGCAATAATCCAGATACGTTTCAACACCTGGGTATAGTCTATTCGCCTGAGCCAACCTTTCTTCGGAGCGATCACAAACCGCAAGCACAACACAACTATCTGTTCTATTGAAGTTCCTGACCAAGTTGGGCCCCCAATAGCCATAGCCAACAATTCCTATTTTAAGGCTCATTTAAAAAATGTCTCCAGAATCAACTCTCATTTTTTTTAACGCTCACAGGGCGAGCTGGGTTGCCAACAACAGTAACGTTGTCAGGAACATCTTTGATCACCACGGAACCAGCACCAATCATAGCTCCTTCACCTATTGTGACACCCGGCAATATAGTCGATCCACTACCGATTGAGGCATATTTTTTGACACGTGTCTCTGTAGTCTGCCAGTCATTATTACCTTGTAATGAACCATCTTCATTTACTGCGCGCGGATGGACATCATTAGTGAACATCACTCCGTGCCCAATAAAGACACCATCTTCGACAGTTACCCCTTCGCATACAAAGCTATGAGAGGATATTTTACACCGTGCGCCAATGAAGGCTCCCTTTTGAATTTCAACAAAAGCACCTATTTTTGTCTCGGCCCCAATGGTGCAGCCATATAAATTGACCAAGTCTGTGTGGAAGATCTGGACACTGTCACCAAGGACTACATTTTCACCAATCGCCATTTACATCCCCAATGCAAAAAACCGCCCGCTGCGGCCTTGAAAATTTATACTTGAATTATGCATCGCATTATATGTGGCGGCCTACCTTGGGGCAAGCGGAGCAGGGCTTTTTAGCAAAATTTATCTTGATACATTCACCTAGATGGCCTCAGTACCACACATAAACTTGCCGGGCCAACCTTAACCGTTTCGTTAAGACAGCGAACCGTGTAGACTTATTTGGGTAAAAAAAATTGCAGTTCGTTAAGCAGGAAGTAATCAGGGCTAATCCTTACAGGGTGTTAAAAGTAAATTTTTAAACATTCATAATCTGCATCCCCTTCGTATCAAGTTGTGGCCTAAGATATCCTGTTAATGATAGAAAAAAAGATACGTACATAAATCTATACGATGAGTGTTACTGAGAAAATATATTGATAAAGCCCTTCCAGCACTCCTTGCAAAGCCAATCAGCCTTTGCAGAACTATCCGGTGACTTCAATCCAGTCCACTTGGATCCGGTACGTGCACGGCGTACGATGTTTGGTCAAGTAGTCACCCACGGAGTCCATAACGTCTTATGTGGTATTGAAGAATTCTTGAAAAACCGCCCATTTTTTATAAAGCGCATAGCCGTAACTTTTAGGAACCCTATCTTTTTAAAAGAAGATGTAATTATTGTTCCAGACAACATTTCTGATAACTCAGCCCTACTTCGCCTTAAATGTGGGAGTGCAAGCACAGCTGAGATTAGACTGCAAGGCGAGCCTCAAAACACCCCACCCGCAATTGTCTCACTTCATATGGCCAATTTTTCACGACAGCCTGATAACAAAACTTTCGCTGAACTTGAAAACGCTGAAGGGACTTTAAAACTTAGTGGGGACGCTAAAGCCATTAATAGTATTTTCCCTAACTCAGTACAAGCCCTCGGCATAGATGGAGTTGCTCGCCTACTTGGCCTGACACAACTTGTTGGCATGCGCTGTCCAGGCCTT
>Ga0055584_100006572_pt1 | contig 11399 bp, 9 predicted proteins | sample OSDHelmetaG_FD_58716 | JGI IMG/M metagenome (GOLD analysis project Ga0055584, IMG submission 58716) | Pelagic marine sediment microbial communities from the LTER site Helgoland, North Sea, for post-phytoplankton bloom and carbon turnover... | ecosystem: Environmental > Aquatic > Marine >...
ATCAAATACAAATCCTATCGAAAAAATAATGTAAATTTACCTGAACTTACAATTTAAGAATTGACCCAGGTCAAAATAATAACTAAAAAGAGCCAACCTATTTCAGTATAACACACTCCCATTTATTATGAAAAAGCATCTATTATTTACAACACTAATATTGGCGGCTAACATGGCTTTAGCGCAAACAAATGAAGAAGATCAGGCATTAAAACAAGCTGAAACACATAAGAGAATATCAGACTACTGGAAGGAAGAGTCGGCAGCTAATAATAAATATTACGAAGCCATAGATAATAGCTCTGTTGCAGAGAGTATTGCAACAAACCCGATTAGAACCATAAAAGAAGATGGAATAGAGCTTGTTATTGACTTTAGTAAAGCCTCAAAAGAAACCGTTAATTTCTTTTTGGTAAGACCAGACCACGAGAAATCAAAAAAACTTAGACAAAAGTATATAAATGATATTCTTGAAACCGACGGAGGAAAAATTTCCTTTAATTATATTGGAGATGATGGACAAATTAAATTAAAGGCAATTTACAATGGGCCAACTATAACCATAAATGAGTATAGTGAAAATGGAAGTTATACACAATCAGAATTTCAATATCGAAATAGAATAGGTTTACTAAAAGAGTATGATAAAAATGGAAATAGAGTTGAAGGTGAAGAAATGGAAGCTGATATTAATACATTCTTAAAGCAAAAGAATTTTTATACGCAATCCATATTTTCCTACGGAAAAAATATTGAAGTTTCTGATGGTATTTGGAAAGTGGTTGATGGAGGAAGTGATCAAGACACCTATCAATATTCATATAAACAATTAAACGATACACAGATAGAATTAACGTTTATACAAAGTGATGACAGCTCTAATAAGTATAAAACAGGCGATAAATTTATTGTAGAATTGCTTTTCATGAACATAAAAAGTAAATTTTATAAATTAACAATAACACCTCTTAACACTAGTTATAACGGCTCTTTAGAGGAGTATTATTATAATTAATCGCCTCAATTCTAAATTAAAACTAAAATCATGAAAAAGCTTCTATTATTTACGACCTTATTAATAGTCTCTAATCTAGCATCAGCACAGTATACAACAATTGTAAAGGCTGCCGAAGAAAGAAATAAGCCAAAAGAGTATATAGAATATTTCGAAAATGGAAATACAGCTTTAAAATCGTTTAAAGATAAAGATGGTAATCTAACTGGGAAGACAACCTTATATTTTGAAAACGGGAATAAACGAGCAGAAGGAATGGTTGAAAATGGAAACAAACAAGGTCAATGGTCTTATTTTAAAGAAAACCGTGGAATTGAATCAACCGAAACTTATTTAAATGGTGTTTTACATGGACCATATAAAGAATATTATGATATTTCAAACTATAAAACTCAAGGTCAGTTTTCTAATGGTAAAAAAGATGGGATATGGAGACACTATTTTGAAAATGATCAAAAATTGTATGAGTATTATAAAGATGATAATATGTATAAATTAGAACACTTTTATGCAAATAGTAACATCATAATGCTTGAAGGGGATATAACAAATGGCATTGGACAAATGGTAAAATACACCAAAGAAGGAAAAAAAGAATCAGAAGGCAAATATGACCTAAAAGATAAGATTAAATTAGGAGAATGGAAATATTATGATGAAAACGGAAATCTAACCAAAACAGACACCTATAAATTTGGTAAATTGGTTTCTACAGAAAAGGTTGAAGAGAAACATGATGATTATGATGATACGTTTTATTGGTCAGAATCTCCTATATCTAAGGAGGACATAGAGAACGCTTTTAAAGAGACAGCATCAGTTAGAAATTTTCAGCTACAAAGTATAGATGAAATAAAAAATAATTCTGATTATTTTGGAAGCAATAACTCTACCACACATAGTTTTAAAATTTTTACAGATGAAAATACTAGAAAAATATATGCCTTATTAAGGTATGAATCAGATAAGGTTTATTATGAAGGGCGTTATTATTACAATGTATTGTATGATGTGCAAATAATATTTGATGATGTTTATGAAGTGTACCAAAATGGTGATAAAATTGAATTTGTTTTTTATGAAGATTATGGGTTTTTAAGAAGAGCAAAACCACAAGGCGAAAATTGGTCTGAATATGTTAAAAATGAATTTAACTTTTCAATCACTATTTATGATGATGACATTAGAGAAGAAACATTAAAGAATTTTAAATACTTAGTCGAAAACCCAATTATGAAACGAGAATAATAAACATAAATAGATGAAACAATCTATCACTTTTAGTATAAAAAAAATAACATTTATTATCTCACTTTTTTTATTTTCAAGCTTTGTTATAGCCCAAGGCATATCAGACAAACAAATCCTAAAAAAAATAAAAGGTAAAAAAATAGAATGGATACAAAATGAAAATAGCTTAGCTAAAGTATTCATGAAATCTACCAAAAAATGGGGAGTTTACAATATTGATGCTTATTATGATTTAGATGAAGCAATTATCAATTTTGAAGAGGTAATAGCTCCAAAATTCGATTCTATTGGCTGGTTTAAAAACATGGAACCATTTACTATTGTAAAAATCAAAAAAAAATATGGCATCCTTTTAAATCCTTATGAAATACACGATGCAGCAGAAAGAGCAAATTGCATTTATGACGCTGTAAAATTAAAGGAAGTAGATGGTAGGTATTATGCGCTTGTACAAAATAATGAAAAATGGGGATTAGTAGATTGGTTTGAAGACGTGGTTTTAGTAGATCCCACTTTTGATACCCCTGAAGATGTGCCTTTGGTTTGGATAGAAAGTTGGGCAAAAGATATGTTTATAGCTTCAAAGAAAAAATTAAAAGCGGATATACTTATTTTTGATGAAGGCAATGGCGATGGTGTTTTTAAGGCAAGAAACAAAACCTCACAAAAATGGGGAATGTATCAATCTTTAGGAGAAAATGATATAACAACACTTATTCCTGCAAAATACGATAGCATTCGTTTTTTTGGTTCTAACTCCAAATTCACAGCAGTTTACAACAAAGGTAAAATAGGCATGTACTTATCTAATTGGAGTTATAATGATAAAGCAAAACAGTCAGTACCTTGCATTTACGAAGATTATAAAAAATATGATGCAGATGGTGTCCCAAAACTTGCTGTTAAAAAAGATGGAAAATGGGGTTGGATAAACTGGTTAACTGGCAAAGAAGAATCTGAGTTTAAATATGAAGCTCTCAATGATTTACCATATCCTCATTATAAGCAAGCCATAAGGTTTGAAGACTAAATAAAGCTTACATTAGTATTTTATAAATGAACCTTCAACCCTTAAAAATACCATCAGGCTGGTCAGTTGAGTGGAATTTGTTAACAGATACAGATCCAACAAAAGACACCATACATGAGTTTGCAGGCAGCTCTTTATTGCTTATAAATTCGCCTACACGCTTAAAAGCTATCGATGTGTCTTGGCAACCAGAAGGCGATATAAATGGTGCCTACCAATTACAGGTTATTAATTTGTTGCCAAAATTCAATAATAAAACGAATACAATAGAGTATGAAGGTATTTGGGAAACACCAGAGTTAGAATTTTCTACGAGAAACCGTTTAGAGCTAGTAAACAAGATAAACCATTTATTGTTTACCTTAAAACCTTATACAGACTCACGTATTTTACTAAAACCTGGCGTTGTGGATGAACCTAATGAAGCTATAAGACAAGATTTGTTTGCTCATGGTTTATCAGAAGAAGTCGCATCAAAAATAATTGTATCCAAACATAAAAAACTTCAGGAGTTAATGTTAGACCATGAGGCTGTTTCTTATGCTGATGTAGAAAAATTATCGCAAGAAGGAGCTTCTAAAGGTGTAAAAAATAAGGCAAAGCAATTGTTAAACAGTAAACCGTTTAGAAATCAGAAACCTAAGACATCATCAGAATTTGAAAAGGCTAAACTCATCTCGGCAATCACAAATAAGATGGAAGCTGTTCTTACAGAGTTGCAATACCTAAAACCTGAAAAAGAATTCACGCTTACTACTAATGAACCCAATGGATATTGGAGCATACATTGGAAAAGCACTAAACTATGGAAAACTGAGCATTATTTAAAAGAATGGTTTTCCGTAAGTTTATATCAAGTCAAAGCGTGTTTTTCATTGAATGGGTCTCATTGTATTAAAGATATTTTTGAACAACTTGAAGACAGGCATTTTCTTTATGAAGAAAAAACAATTGAAGAACTTTTCAAAATGGTTGATGTTATTGAAAAACACACCAAAGAAGCTGTTTTAAAAGCTATTGATCAAGAGTTTGATTCTAGTAATTAAAAAAACGATTTGCCAACAAAGAACAACGCTACTCATATTTCAACAACTTAAAAACGAGATCTTGGTCTCACAGAACTGAACGATGTTTAAGTAGTAAAAGAGAGAGGATTATCAATGTTGCCGAAGTTTAATGCTTCACTGTATAACATAACCTTACTTCTCTCTTTTGTTCTTTCTGATTATTATTTAAATTCAGTGAATTACAAACTTAAGTTGTATAAAAACAATAGCGGTTATATCGCTAAAATGAAAGAAAGTAAAAATAAAAAAGGTCTGTGTTTAACCGAAAAGTAAGTGTGTGAAAATCCGCTACTATTCTTATACTAGACCGACGTTGGTATGTCATTACCTGCGGCACATAGAATCACATTTTGCAAACGCTCCCCCCTACTCATCATATACCATCGTCCTCTGTTTATTTCGCCTATTCATTTCTTTGTTTATATTTGGCCGTGTAAAAAAACACACTTGAATTTAGAACCTAAAGAATGGAACAAATAAAAATATTATTTTTCGTGTTATCCTCCTTTTTTGGAATAGAAAATGGAAGAATTGCTGCAGATAAAACCACAATCACAGTATATCCTGAAAGTAAAGAAATTGAAATCATACAAGAAAAACTGTTTACTGTCATTCAATCAGAGAAAGACAGCATTCTTACAATAAAAGAATGGAACAAACTGCAGCAAGAAAAAAATAATTCTTGGTCGGATGAATTAAATCGTTTTCCTGTTAAAAGTTTATCTCTTAATCCTATTAAAAATACTATTCAACCGCATTTAATATTAAAATATACAACCGAAGAAGACTTACAAATTTTAGGAATTTGGCATAATAAAAAGAAAAATCTATTTTCTATTAACCATATACCTCAACAGAACATCAATACCAATGATGGAACATTAGATGGAAACTTTTGGTTTTTTGATGGAAATAACAAATTCAGTTTTACAATAGAACCTTTTCAACATATGCCAGAGAAATATCTAAAGTTTAAAAAATCTTTGGAAGAGTTACTGACAGAAAAGAAATGATGTTAGTACACTACCAAAGTAAAACACCAATACATTCTTCTCTAATTTAAGCTCATAGACTCTAAAAACGGAGACTCTGAGCTTTTTTATTTACCTTCTCTTTAATTTGGGTTCTTCCTGTCTTTTCTATCGCATATACTTGTTATAGTAGTTTATTGCCTACAGCTATAACATCTCGTTTTCACAAAGACTTCCCTCCTACATTGGCTACTGTTAATTGCCTTTTTGTATTTCTTCTTTTATGTAAAAAATGTAACTTTACCCAAATTTACAATCTAAAATAGGCATGATTTTATTGATTACCTTCTAATCAAATATAAAAAGAACACAAACAACAATAACTATCAACGAATGACATACGCCAATAAGTCCTTGACTATCTATCTAATCAACTTAAAACTTTTTGTATTCGCTTGTTTTTTTCTATTAAGTTTTAATAGCAAAGCACAAGTACATTGGACCAACAATGGTAATTCTTATTACAAGTTAGAACACAATCAATTACTGACTTACACCCTTCCAAATCACGAGGCAAAGGTTGTAATTTCCAAAGAGCAACTAACGCCTAAAGGACAAACAGAGCCGTTAAAGATTGCTCATTTTTCATTTTCTTCCGATCAACAAAAAGTCTTATTATTTACCAATACCAAAAGAGTATGGAGACTGCACACCAAAGGAGACTATTGGGTGTTTGACTTTAAAACAAATACACTAAAACAACTAGGAGCTTCCTTACCGCCTTCTTCTTTAATGTTTGCTAAGTTTTCACCTGATGGAAAGAAAATTGCTTATGTTTCTGAGCATAATATCTATTGCGAGGATTATGACACAGGAACCATTAAACCCTTAACTAAAAATGGTAGTGTTTCGCTTATTAATGGAACTTTTGATTGGGCTTACGAAGAAGAGTTTTCTTGTAGAGATGGGTTCCGTTGGAGCCCTGATAGCAAATCTATTGCCTATTGGCAGATAGATGCGAGTTCTATTAAAAAGTTTTATATGATAAACAATACAGACTCCATCTACTCTCAATTAATTCCTTTAGAATATCCTAAAGTTGGCGAAACGCCTTCCGCCTGTAGAGTTGGTGTAGTCACTATAGACGATGCAAAAACAACATGGATGAATATCCCTGGAGACCCTTCTCAACATTATTTGGTGAGAATGGAGTTTATTCCAAATACCAATAAGTTGCTAATTCAACAACTAAACAGAAAACAAAACAACAGCAAGCTATACATTGCTGATGCCAAACAAGGCAGTTCAAAGCTCGTCTATGAAGAGTCTGACGAGGCTTGGGTAGATTTATTCCAACCGGGCAACACCTATAGAATCGATTACACCAATAATTTTACCTTTTTAAACAATAACAAAAGTATTCTTTGGGCATCAGAAAAAGATGGGTGGAGACATTTATATCAAGTTTCTTTGGAAGGAAAACCTGAAATATTAATTACCCGTGGTGACTATGATGTTATTGATTTAAAATATGTTGATGCTGAACACGGTTATGTCTATTATTTAGCTTCACCTGATAATGCTACTCAACAGTATTTATACAAAACAAAATTGAACGGCAAAGGAAAGCATCAATTATTAAGTCCTAAAAGTTTGATTGGCACCCACGATTATTCCTTTTCTTCTAACGGCAAGTATGCCGAACATACATTTACAAATCACTATACGCCCTACTCAAGAGAATTTATCCTTGTAAAAAATCATAAAGCCCTAACCGAAGAAGAAAGCATCGTTAAAAACTTAAAAAAGATAGAGCGAACATCAAATGTCGAGTTTTTTAGTGTTACAACAGCAGATAATGTAACCATGGACGGATGGATGGTAAAACCGACCAATTTTGACCCAACAAAAAAATATCCTGTAGTTTTTTATGTCTATTCAGAACCTGCCACTACAACGGTAAACGACCGTTATGGAGTGGGCAGAAACAGACATTATATAGGCAATATGGCCGATGATGGATACATTTATATCTCTCTAGACAATAGAGGAACTCCCGCGCCCAAGGGCAGAGCATGGCGTAAAGCTATTTATCGAAAAATTGGAGTGGTCAACATCCACGACCAAGCTATGGCAGCCAAAGAAATATTAAAATGGGATTTTGTAGATCCTGAGCGCGTGGCCGTTTGGGGACATAGTGGCGGAGGCTCTGCTACATTAAATTTATTATTCCAATATCCTGAAATTTACAAAACGGGCATTTCTCTTGCTGCAATTTCAGACTTGTTAACCTACGATAATATTTATCAAGAACGTTATATGGGATTGCCTCAAGAAAATATGGAAGATTTTATTAATGGTTCTCCAGTTACTCATGCTAAACATTTAGAAGGACATTTATTATACATCCACGGTACTGGAGATGATAATGTGCATTATCAAAATGCTGAAATATTAATAAACGAATTGGTAAAGCATAACAAACAGTTCCAATTTATGCCTTATCCTAATAGAACTCATGGAATTAGAGAAGGCGAAGGCACCACAAAACATTTGGCTACCTTATTCACAAATTTCCTAAAACAACATTGCCCTCCAGGAGGTCGGTAATTTTAGAATAACACAGCCTTATTAATTAAAAAGTGCTTTAACATATCGCGCTTTTATAACGGTCATCAATGGTATGTCATTATATAAAGCGTTTAGCATCACATTGTTACAAACGCTTCCTTCCTACTAATGACATACCATCGTGCACCGTTAATTGCACCTGTTTATTTCTTTTTTTATATTTATCCGAGTAAACAAAAAACACTTAATAGCTCACTGTGAGGTGTGTCTTATTTCGCTATATATAGTGGGCGTTAGGTACAATTTAAACCGTATTCAATACAACAATGAGCAACATAACCCTGATTTCAACATTTCACTCAGAATTAGGAAAATGTAACGCAAACGAATTATACAAAATTCTTAAAACCATCAATCCTGATGTCATTTTTGAGGAACTACCTCAGAAGTTATTTAAAACCTTATACGACAATCCTTTCACTGAACTGCCGGTCGATGTTCCACTTGAATTAAAATGCGTAAAAAATTATTTAAAAAATCATACTGTAAAACATTTTCCTGTTGACATCGAATCAAAACAAATTCTTACCTTGGAAAATTTTTTTAGGAAGCATCCACAATACAATAAGCTGTTGAATGACTGTAAGAAGGTAATTTTTAAAGAAGGTTTTCCGTACTTAAACAGTGATTCCTATATAGAATATCATGAAAAAAAAACTATACTCGAGAATCAAATTTTGAAATTTTCAAAACAAAATGAATTATTAATAGCCCACTATAATCAGTTGAATTTTGAAAATGAAAAACGTGAGAATGCTATGCTCAAAAATATTCACACTGTGTATAAAGAATATAAATTTGAAAATGCCGTTTTTTTACTGGGAGTGGGACATAGAAAATCAATGATTCAAAAAGTATACGATAAAAATATCAAAAATCTGAATTGGACTATTTATGACCCAACAAAAAAAAGCACCCAATAAAAAACTAAGACAAAAAACAAACAAATTCCTCGTTATTATAGTAAGCTCATAGATTCTAAAACAGAGTTCATGAGCTTTTTTATTGTATTTATCTGAACAAATAAAACACTTAATAACTCTCCGTCAGGCGAGCCTCGCTTAGCTATGCTCAGTGGACGTTGGCGGTGAGCTGACCGATGTAATCAATTAACAAAATATAAACATAAAAATACACAATAAATCATTTTTTTATCGTTAATTTGTAAACAACTTACAAAAATAAACAACAAAATGATAATCAACTTTAGTTTGCAAAATTTTGGATCTGTAAAAGACAAACAGACATTGACTTTTGAGGCAGACAAATCTGAACACCTTAATGATTATTACATAATAAATATAAGTGGATTTAGACTTCTTAAACTAGCTCTTATTTATGGAGCTAATGCATCGGGAAAGACTACAATACTTAAAGGTTTAGAGTTCTTACGAAACCTTGTTCTAGAACCTGAAGAAAAAAAAACTGACACATTGGATTTCAAACCTTTCCTTTTTGATAAAGAGACACCTAATCAGACCTCAATATTATCTATTGATTTTCTACAAAATGGAATAAGGTACGTCTATGAAGTTGAGTTTACAGAAAAAGCTATTGTAAGTGAAAAACTTGACAATTACAACCCTAAAAAAGCCAATATTTTTAACAGAGTAACTGATTTGAAACATCAATTTACAGAAATAAAGTTTGGCAGTAAAATAAAAAAAGACAAAACATTTATAAAAACTTTGGAATCTAACACTCTATGGAATAATACTGTGTTAGGTGGTTTCCTAAAAACAAACATCGATTTTATTGAATTAAACGAAACTATAGATTGGTTCAAAACATACTTAAAACCACTAGTATATACAAGAACAGAACTAGAAGGTTATGTTACATCAAAAATTGATAATAATGAAATTCTAAAAAAAGATATAATTAATATCTTGCAGAAAGCAGATTTTCATATCTCTGACATCCATATTCGGGAAGAAGATAAAGAATTACCTGATGGCTTTATTCAGTTTGTTGAGAAACAATTAAAAGTCTCTAATGATAGAGTGAAAAAACTAAAAGAAGAAGGAAAAATAACTTCTGTTAATATCGATTTTGAACATACAGTAAACGGAAATAAGTACATCTTACCAATAGATTTAGAATCCCAAGGCACTAGAAGATATTATGGTTTTGCAGGTTTACTCGCATTGTTAATTAAAGACAATCATATTATACCAATAGATGAGTTAGAAGCTTCTCTTCATCCAGATTTGTATATTCAATTTCTATTATCATTTCTTGTTAATTCTGAAAATTCTCAAATATTAGCTACTACACATAATAGAGAAATATTAGATAATAAAGATATTTTTAGGAATGATGCTATTTGGTTCACAGATAAATCAGAAAACTGTTCAACAGAACTTTACTCATTAGCTGATTTTGACACTTCTGTAGTTAGAAACACTACTAACGTACTGAATGCATACAAGAGCGGAAAATTAAAAGGAAAACCTAATTTAGGTGATTACTACATTGATCTTGACTAATTATTATGAGACAACAAAGATCAAAAATAAAAATGAAAGGTTCAAATACATTTGCATTTGTTGTAGATGGTGACACAGAGGTTTGGTACTTACATATGCTCAAGCGTAATGAAAGAGAACTAAACATTAACATAGAACCAAAACTTCCAAGTAAAAAAAGTATTTCTGAACAATTTAAAATGGTGAAGGATTTGGCTGCAGACTACACAAAAGTTTTTTGGATTGTAGATTATGATGTCATTGCAAAAGAAACACGTGAAGCCAAAAAAGGTGTTGAAACAAGCGAACAATTGTTTATTAGACTAAAAGAAAAAGCTGAAAAGATTGACAATATTATCGTAATTGTTAACAATCCCTGTATCGAATTTTGGTTTTTATTACATTTTGAAAAAACTAGTAAACTCTTTACAGATTGTAATTCAGCGGAAAAGCAACTAAAAAAGCACTTAACAGATTACCAAAAAACAAGAAAATATTTCACAAAACAAGATAATGATATTTACTTAAAACTTAAACACAAATTAAATGATGCAAAAGTAAATTCTAAAAATCTAAAATTTGATAAATACAATACAAATAAAGCAATCTGTGAAATGAATTCTCTATTCGAAATTCAAGAAATTAAAAAAGCAATAGACAAAAAATAATGCCAGCAACCAACAAAAAACTAAGACAAAAACCAAACAACCCCTCCATTAATTTAAGACATTATTACAATAAGAATTTATGAGCTTTTTTTATTGTTTTTAAAGACCGCTTAATAGATTAAACGTCTTTACAAAGCCAACTCGCTGAAGTAATCTCTATATCATTTAGGTTATGTATTAATGAGACTGCTTCGTGCCTCGCAGTGACGGAAGGGTTAAAATGTCTTTGCGAAGCCAACTAGCTGAAGCTATCTATATGTCTACTACCCTCACCCAAACACCAAATACAAATCATATC
>Ga0055584_100006573_pt1 | contig 11398 bp, 10 predicted proteins | sample OSDHelmetaG_FD_58716 | JGI IMG/M metagenome (GOLD analysis project Ga0055584, IMG submission 58716) | Pelagic marine sediment microbial communities from the LTER site Helgoland, North Sea, for post-phytoplankton bloom and carbon turnover... | ecosystem: Environmental > Aquatic > Marine >...
AACCCGTTCCCGTGCGGGTAAGGGATACCAACGCCGTGCCGATCGTGAACATCTTCGCCAAAGATTCCCGAGCCCGGGAAGGCGCAGATACAAATGGCAGCAACAATACTGCGACCTTTGTGGTCACCCGCACCGGCAACACCAACGAAGACCTCACTCTCTTCTTTGAATTCGCCGGACGCGCGCAGAACGGCACGGACTACGTTCAGGTGCCGAACACCATCATCCTACCGGCCGGCGCGACCAGCGTGCCGCTCACCATCACGCCGATTGACGACAGTGAGATTGAGCGACCGGAATCTGTCCGTTTCACACTGGTGATTCCTCCAAACGTACTGCTGGCCAACGGCTACGAGTTTGGCCTCCATCGCCGGGCGGCGGCGGTCATCCTCGACAACGATCACACCGTTACCCCACCCGTTCCGGGAACACCCCATCGACCGGCAGCAGACACGTTGGATGACGGCGTGGTCCATGTGGTTCTGACCGGACAGGATGGTGTGGAAGTAATCGTGGAAACCTCCGACAACCTCGTAGATTGGTTCGAACTCTCCCGTGGAAAGCTCGTCGACGGTCAGATCGACCTGGTGGATATCGAATCCTTGGAGAAACGCCTCAAGTATTACCGGATCATCCCGGTCGGATCCGAAGCGGCGGCTGTAGCCGCCCAACGGGTGTTCTGATCTCAGACATCCGTCGCGAAAACCAACTGGGCATGAATGCAGCCAGCTCCCCGTCCGACCAAAACTCCATAGCAAACTTCTTAGCGTTGGGCGTGAGAGTACTCGAATCGCGACAGATCCGACGAACACGGCCCGGGAGTATCCACCGTAAAACTCCTCGCCGTGATCGGGTCATAGGCGCGGCGATGCGCGACGGCGGCCTTCACCACGATCACGTTCAGTTTCACCGGATCAATGCCCTGGCTCCGCCATTGCCCGAGATCGAAGGGAGGCGTGCGATTCGACGTCAGCAGGATCGTCACTCCCTGGTACTTCACCACCGCGCAGGGTCCCATTGAAAACCGGTCTCCCCCCAACGAGGCCAGGTGACTCTGTTTGTCCTCCAGTTCAAATTCTCCCTTGCTCCGCGACACCAACTCCACATCCAGTCGCAAGGCACCGCGATCAAACGAACTTCCCTTTCCGCCGATCGCCACCGAGCAACTTGCGCCGATTTCCAAGCCCGCAAGTTCCTGAACCGCGACCGGATCATTGATCGCCACCGCCGAGTTTTCGATGCCCACATCAATCAACAGACGCAAACATCCCGTCCCATCTCCGGGGGCACCAGCGCCGATATTGTCGGAAGGTTCCACCAATACCGTCAGCCCTTCAACCGGCTCGGCCAGTTGTGGCATCACGTCTTCCGGCAAAAGATCGCTGGATTTGACCTCCACATTCAAATTCTTCGCCCGCTCGCCCATCTCCCGGAGAATCTTCTCCGCCTGACTCACGTGCTCCGTGCTGATGGTCTGAAAGCTCACCCCGGTATCCGGCGTATCCGCAAACGCAAATCCGGCAGTCACGTTGATCGCCCAGATGCCCCGCTTCGAGTGTTCCAGTTGGCGGGCGCGATGCTCCAGTGCGGCCATCGGATCGTCTGCGGTCCCGGTCGCGGTGGGCGGCCAGATCAACCCGGTGGGTTGCAGGGTCATGCGAGGCATTTCGCCCGAATCCAGACAGCGCTCCAGGAGTTCAGCGGCACGCACTGCCGATTCCCGGGCATCGGCATGTGGGTTCTCGCGATAAGCCAACAAGGCACTTCCATGCGTCGCCATTGCCGGCGTAAAATTCGCATGCAGATCGTACACCCCGAACACGGGCAGCCCCAAGGCGTTCCGGAGATTGCGAATGCGCTTCAAGATCTCGCCTTCCACATCGAGGTAGGACTCCGAAACCATCGCCCCGTGCAGGACGATAAAAATGGCATCGATATCCGCGTTCCATCCGGACTTGAAATCGCTCCAGAAACTCTCAACAACTTCGTCCGTCACCGTTCCGCTGGGCACGGCGCGGTAATCAACCGTCGGCAGAATCTCCCAACCCGCGTCTTCGGCAAACTCCAATGCGCCCCCCATCGGCGAACTGTCACCGGTACAGGCGAGCATTTTCTCTCCGCGTCGGATTTCAAAATCACTCAACGTCGTCCGTCCCTCGAGAAACGTGTGCGTCTCATGAAACAACCCCGCAAATAGAACCTTCGGATTCACGCGGCGGAGTCTGGAGCACCAGCCTCCGAGTTGCCAGCGATCATTGAAATCGGATGCCGCTCGGGCGCTGAATCAGAACACGAAGGCGATACCGAACTTGAAAGTTTCGTCGTTGCCGTGATCTCTCCCGGCGTGCCGACTGTAAAAGTCATGCTTCCACTCGGCCCGCGTGTGAATGGTGTCGGTGATGCGAAGATAGAAAGACGGTCCGGCAGACACCGAAAGCGTGCCGTCAAATTCATGTAGCAGATCCGTTTCCCATTTTATGTGCCCGTTCATTTCCTTGAACAGGAAGTTCAAACCGAGATCGACACTGGCGTTCGATTCGGGCTGATCATCGCCATACAGTCCAAAGACGCCGACGCTGGCCCCACCGATGAAGCGGTAGGTTTCCGTCTCGTAGCCCACGGAAAGACCTGTTCCCCACTGATGATCGAAGATCGCGTATTCATCATCCGCCGCCGTCGGCAGCCGGAGCTGCGGGGCCAATGTCCACGAACCGCTGCGTCCATCGAGATTGAAGTAGCGCTTCAAGGGCAGTGCCAGGGTGATGTCGCCCAGCCCGGAATCCGTCTGGCGAACCAGCGCCCCCGTTCCGTCGAGCTGTTCCCGTTGGGCATCGACCACATAGGGAATCTTGGCGGTCAGGCGGATTGATTTGTCCCAGGTATAGACGCCTTCGAGGTGCATCAAGTGCATCTCTTCATCCAGCCCCGGTGCCACAACCGTTCGACCGGCCAGCCAGTCTGGACGATGGCGATATTCATGGACAAGTTGAACTCCCCAGCCCCCTTTCCAGCGCGGCATTTCGTTGAAAATCGGCTGATCAGCTGTGAGCTCGGACGGATAGGTGGCCGTAGCGAGCAACAGGACGATCAATAGATTCGGATGACGCATTGCGCGCTACTTACCAACCGACAACTCCTGTGTGCCAAGTTTGCCGGCACTCAGGGTGTAGAGATGGACGGCATCGTAGCCGGCATCGTCGATCGCCTTGGCCAACGCGGTCACTTCCGCCTTCGCTCCCGATTTTACGGCGATCGTGACGAGCTGTGTCTTCACATCCAGATCGACGCCTTTTGCCAGGCGTTTGGTGTCCACAAAGCTCAACTTGCCGACCTTCTTGCGAATCCCAATGGCGCAGGAGGGACAGCACAACCCTTTCGCGTAGATACAGACCGTGTTCGCCTCTTTGTTCAGTTTTTCAATCGCCGCCGTGTTGCGGACTTCCTGGCTGGCTTCCTTAGGCGGAGCCGCCTCGACGGCAGAGGTCACGCAAACGGCCAACAAGACGCTGGCGATCAATTGGAGCGATTTCTTCATGGAAAGTTTCGTGTTCATCGTTGTGAATTGAACGCTAACAGAAACCATCGAATTCACCAGTATCTTCCCGGACATTGAACAAACCCGCGATTTGGCGTAGATAATTTCCAGATGAGCCCCGCATCAAGAACCCTGAGTCTGGCTTTCGCAACCGTAGCATTGGCGACGATAGCGGGAGCAGAGACCGTCAGTTTTGAGCGGCACATTCGCCCGATCCTGCAGGCCCATTGCTTCCACTGCCACGGTGAGGATGGCTCGCGCAAGGGAGAATTGGACGTTCGTCTGCGGCGCCTGTTGGTCAAAGGCGGCAAGTCGGGTCCCGCGATCGTGGCAAAGCAGGCGGAAGCGAGCCTGATGTTCCAGAAAGTCCGAGATGGGGAAATGCCGAAGGGACAGGCCGGGCTGGCAGCACACGAGATTGCATTGATTCGCGATTGGATTTCGCAGGGAGCCATTACGCTCAGAGCCGAACCGGAGAATCCGGATGCGGTTCTCATCACCGAGGAAGATCGCCAACATTGGGCCTACCAACCGATTCAGAATCCCCTTCCACCGGCCGTGGACGGATTGCAGTCAACGAATGCGATTGATGCCTTCGTCCTGCGACGATTGAAGCACAACAAACTCGGTTTTTCGCAGGCGGCAGGCAAACGGACATTGGTGCGCCGCGCGTATTTGGATCTCATCGGCCTGCCGCCGACTCCCGAGGAACTCGATTCCGCCCTGAGCATTTCACACGAGGACCTCGTGGACCGCCTGCTGGCTTCGCCGCACTATGGAGAACGCTGGGGGAGACATTGGCTCGACGTCGCCGGTTACGCCGATTCCGAGGGCTACACCGAGGCGGACACCGAGCGAAAGTGGGCGTGGCGATATCGCGACTACGTGATCCGCGCCTTCAACGACGACATGCCGTTTGACCGCTTCATCCAAGAACAGCTGGCTGGTGATGAAACCGTACCGTTGCCCCACAAAGAAATGTCGGCGGACAAGATCGCCCGCTTGACCGCCACTGGTTTCCTGCGCATGTCGCCGGACGGGACCGGTTCCGGAGGGATCGATCGGGATGAAGCGCGCAACCAGGTAATCTCAGAAACTGTGAAGATCGTGGGGGATTCGCTGCTAGGCCTCACCGTCGATTGCGCTCGCTGCCACAACCATCGCTACGATCCGATTCCGCAGCGTGACTACTATGCGCTGCGGGCCATCTTTGAACCGGCACTCGATTGGAAGAATTGGCGTTCCCCCAACAGCCGCCGGATTACTCTCTACACAGATGCCAATCGCAAGGTCGCGGCCGAAATCGAGACAAAGGCGAAACTGGTCGATGCCGAGCGCCAGAAGAAGATCGACGTGTTTATTGAGCGCACGCTGACCTGGAAACTGCGAACCATGCCTGAGAAACTACGCAAGCCATTGCGCGATGCCTACTTCACCGAATCCAAGAAACGGACAGATGAGCAGAACACGCTGTTGAAAGCCAATCCCAGTATCCGCCAGATCAGTGCCGGTTCGCTTTACCTCTACGATCGAGAATACCGCGTCGAAATCGGACGACTGAAACGCGAGCGGGGCGAAAAATTGAAAGCACTGTTGGCCGCAGCAAAGAAGAAGCATCCCGCGGCGAAGATCGATGAAAAGAATCTCACCGAATTCGATACCGCCGGAGCCAAGGAACTCACGGCCTTCGACGACGAGGTGAAATACTACGAAAGTTCACTCTCCAAGAAGATCCTCGACAAGCTTGCGGCGGATGCCAAGACCGTTCGCGACACCAAACCGGAAGAGCAATTCATCCGCGCGTTGACCGAAACTCCGGGTAAAGTGCCGGACACCTTTCTCTTTCATCGTGGAAACATCGGTTCTCCCAAGGACAAGATCGATCCCGGCGAATTGACGGTGGTTTCCCTGCCCAAGAATCCGATTCCACTGAATGACAAATCGCTCCCCGGCACCGGCCGACGTACGGCCTTTGCCAAACGGCTCACCGACGGCACGCATCCACTCACCGCGCGGGTGTTGGCAAACCGTTTCTGGATGCACCATTTCGGCCATGGCCTGGCCCGCAATCCCGGCGACTTCGGACGACTGGGCGAAGCGCCCACTCATCCTGAACTGCTCGATTGGCTGGCCAGCGATCTCATGAATAACGGCTGGCAACTGAAACGCCTGCACAAGCACATCGTGACCAGCCAGACGTGGAAGCAATCATCCCGCCGAACCGACAAATTGGATGATCTGGATCCTGACAACCACTTGCTCGCCCGTATGAATGCGCGTCGCCTGGAGGCCGAATCCATTCGGGACAGCATCCTCACGGTCAGTGGCCGATTGAATCGAGGCCTATTCGGCAAACCCATCCCGGTGATGGAAGACGACGTCGGCCAATTCATCATCGGGAAGGAGAATCTCGACGGGGAACGGAAGCCCGGCAAAGCCGTTGATCTAAAGGGACAGGAGAGCCGCCGCAGTCTGTATGTCCAGGTTCGCCGTTCCCGTATCCTGTCCATGTTCAACACCTTTGACGCTCCGGACATGGAACCCAACTGCACCCAACGCAACGTTTCAACCGTGGCCCCGCAGGCCCTGTTGTTCATGAACAATGAATTCGTGATGCAACAGGCGAAGATCATGGCTGAACGCATCCGCAAAATCGCCGGGGATGACCTCGACAAACAGATGCGCACCGCATGGGAAATCGCCTATGGCCGACTGATGACGGCCGAGGAGAACATCCGCTCCACGGACTTCCTCGACGAGCAACAGCAACTATTCAAGGACCGCAAACACAAGCAACCGGCCGTCGCCGCTTTGGCCAACTTCTGCCAGGCAATCCTCAGCTCCAACGAATTCGTCTATGTCGACTGAAGACCCGCAGTTTCTCGATCGCCGCCGCTTTCTTTCACGCAACGGATTGGGCATCGGCAGCATCGCGCTCGCTTGGTTGCTCAAGCAGGAAGGCCTGCTTGCCAGACCGGTCAAGCCAGCCCTGGTCCGCCCGACCTACGACACCCTGCCCAAGCAGACTCATCACGAACCGCGGGCGAAGGCGATGATCTCGATCTTCATGCAGGGCGGCCCCAGCCAGATGGATATCTGCGATCCAAAACCGGAGCTCGACAAATACGCCGGCAAAGACTTCCCGGGAAAGATCAAATACGACAACGCGGCGCAGGCCAGTCCCAAGGTGCTGCCGAGCTTTTGGAAATTCGCCAAGTATGGCCAAAGCGGCATGGACTTTTCCGACCTTGTCCCCGGCTTTGGCAGCATCGCCGATGACATCACGCTAATCCGCTCAATGCGCAGCGGGGTGAACAACCACGGGCAGGCTATTCACGCACTGAACACTGGTCGCATCACCCGCGGCCGACCGGCGCTGGGCAGTTGGCTAACTTACGGGTTGGGCAGCTCCAACCAGAACCTGCCCGCCTACATGGTTCTTCGTGACCCCGCAAATCTCCCGGTCGAAGGCGTGCTGAACTGGACCGCCGGCTGGCTTCCCTCTCTCTATCAGGGAACCGTGGTACGCGCCCGCGATCCCCGCATTCTGAATCTGGAACCACCGGCAGAACTGAAGGGCAAGCCGCAGGAGAACTATCTGGACTTTCTCGGAGATCTGAATCGTCGGCACTCCGATCTCCGGCCGGGCGAACTCGACCTCGAAGCCCGCATCGCCAGCTTCGAACTCGCCGCCCGCATGCAGGCCGCCGCGGCCGAGGCCATGGACATTTCCAACGAGAGCGAAGCCACTAAAAAGCTATACGGCATCGACCAGAAGGAGACCAAGGACTTCGGCACGCGCTGCCTGATCGCCCGCCGCCTGATCGAGCGCGGCGTCCGTTTCGTACAGGTGTTCACTCAGAATCAATACTGGGATCATCACGGCAGCATTCTCAGCCGCCTGCCGGCCTCCTGCAAAAAGATCGATCAACCTGCCGCCGCCTTGGTGAAAGACCTCAAGACCCTCGGTCTGCTCGACAGCACCATCGTCCATTGGGGCGGCGAAATGGGCCGCCTACCAGTGATCCAAAACGACACCGGCATCTCGAGGGTCGGCCGCGATCACAACACCTACGGCTTCTCCCAATGGGTTGCCGGCGGCGGTTTCAAGCGCGGCCACATCCACGGAGCCACCGACGAATTCGGCCACAAAGCCGTCGATGGCATCGTCAACCATTACGACTACCACGCCACCCTCCTCCACCTCTTCGGCCTCGACGCCAAACGCCTCACCTACGTCCGCAACCGCCAGGAACAAACCCTCCTCGACAATCAACCCGGCAAGGTCGTCGAAGAACTGCTGGCGTAGCACTACCCTGATTCTGTAGCGGAAGATGCAAAATCTTCCGAGTTGCCTTTCCTTCGGAACCGGAATTTTTTGCAAATTCCGCTACGGTCAAACGAACTTACCTGGGTAGAACGCACTTGGCGGCGAGCGTGAGCGAGTGGATTTCGTGAGCATCCAACCATTCGCTCACGCTCACCGCCACATCAACGCCCGATCGGATCGAGCCTGCTCAATACTTCGCGCGGCACAGCGAAACGATGCACGCTCATCGTCGGCGTGTGGAAATATCTCACCTCCCGACCGGCGCGCGTCAGGAACCCCAGGACCATCCGTCTCAATGCGATTTCCTCGGTGACTTGGCTCGCGCCAACAGCGTCCCATCGCGCCGATAGAACGCGAGGTTGTCGATTCCATTCACAAACAGACATTCGCCACGGAACGAGACTCCCATAATATACGAATCCAATCTGATCATCTTCTTCGTCTCGCCTTCGGGCGAAACGACTGTAAGGCGTTGCTCGCCCTCCATTTGATCGCTATGGGCAAAAACAAGCGACCCATCGATTGGACACATGTCGGCACCGTTTACGGAAGTCAACCACCTCCGGTCTGCTCCACGTCGAATGTGGCACTTCACCCTGTCGAAATCATCGAGCAGCCACACGCCCCAAGCACCAACGATCCAGTTTCGATTACCGGCTGGAAATTGGAACAACTTCTTCCAGTTGGTAACCGAGTTGATTGCGAACTCCCCCACTCGTCCGCCCGTAGCATCGAACTCCACAAACCGTTTGGGAGTGCTGCCAAAAGCAACATAGGACTGTCGCTTGTTTCCAACACTCACATGGCTGTTGTAAAAATCACCCTTTGTGTCATGTAGGCGGGCCGGAGCACGCTCTGCTCGTCTCCCTGCCGCCCGAACACAAAGATGGCTTCACTCTGCCGATCCTGCACAAACCACCGATCGTGCTGATCGAAGTGAATCAGACTCGGATACATCAATCGGGAACTGTCGGACTTCTGCCCCAACACCAGATCCGTGTTTCCAAAACCGTCAAGTCGCAGGAGATTTATCCCGTCGGTGACCCAGATCCGATGATTTGGCGAAACTCTCATTCCTTGAATCGGAATGCGATGCCCCCCTCCAAGTTGAACCACTCCGTGCCCCAGATTATTCCCCGCCGCATCGAGGCGGATTATGTGGTCGCGACCATTCGAATCGAGCACAACGAAACCACCCTTCCGATCCAGGCACAAAGATTGGAGCCCTCCGCCCGGAGCCGTCACCTTTGCCTTCAGATTCCGAAGGTGGGTTCCAAGTCCGTCAAACAACTTGATCAAATCCGTGGCCCCATCCAGCACCGCCAATTCATTGGTATTCTTCCAGACCAGACTCTCCGGTCCATACACCTCCGCAGGGTCCCCGCCGGAACCGTGAAATTCACGCTTCCAAACCAACGCACCCAGGGCATTGAAAGCATGAATCCCCCGCGCCGAACTATATTTCATTCGTCTCGTTGTCAGCGCCGCGAATCCGCCATCAGGCAAACCTGCCACCGCAGTTACAGCCGGACAATTCTCCACGGCCAATCGAGATAATCTTCCTTCATTGAAATTACCAACATACCAGTAGGCCCGGCCATCCACTTTCGTCTCTGACAGGCTGATGGCAAAACGTCGTTCCCCGATCCAAGCGGGATTTGAGCAAACGAGTTCACCGACTTTGCTCGGCAACGAAAGCGCCCCCAGCGCATCGCCGGAGCCAGCATCAACAAGCACCAGCGAACGCGCTCCATCCGCCTCCCTTCTTACAAAACAGAGATCCTGATTCCCACCGAAGCTGAACGAAGCGATGTCTCGGATCGTTGGCCTCGGCAATCGTTTCACCTGCAATCTGAGTTCGCCGATCTTGTGAAGATCAATCAGGTCTTCCTGGCGAGGTGCAGCAGAAGGAGTAGGCACCCAGGGCCTAGTCCACCGATCTGCACCGATTTGCCGAACCCGCCATCGCCCTAATGTTTCATCTGGCACAAACTCCACTCGCTTAGATTATTTCGCGAACAACACCGAGAAACCACCGGCACCGTGATTGTCCAGAATTCCCCCGTGAGCCTGAATCCATTCCCGCATCCGATTCTCCACAATGGCGTCACCGGTATCCTCATAGTCACCAACCAGACGGTAGGACCAAACCACATTCTGGTTCTGATCAACCACGGTATATACTCCCCCCCATCTGGTTGCCTTCGTACAGCCACCAGTGCATCAAAGTCAGCGGTGTCCCTCTGATTTCGACCGAATCCAGAATGGTTCCGCCTCGATGCCGGCTCGGAATATTCAGTTTGGGAGTCAATCGGGGCAGCCGACGAGCGCTTACCAGATCATACTTCCACCACTCTTCGTTCCCTTGATTCAAGTCCGAATCGGACACTCTGACTATTCCCCGGTTGTTGCCCTCGTGAATAAACACACCCAGGGCGTTGGGATCTGAAGACGTATCAAGAAACAAGCTATTCGTGCGCTTGTGCTGCTCGTGGAGAAGAACTTTTCCAGTTCGCGAAATGACCACCACGTCAAAAGTCCCTTCTGTACTATCCGCATCGGGCGGATCCGCCATTCCTCCCGCACCTTTTGAATACGCGTATCCGAACACCTGTCCACGATCTGTAACCCGCGGCACCTCCGCCAAACCGCTGCGTCGGATCTACACGCAGCACATAGTGACCAGACTTCGATGTCTCCGTGTAGGAATGAAGCCACTGCAGCATGCGACTTGCAAACAGCGAGGTCCCGGAATGGAAAACCAAAACAATAATCACAGAAACCTGTCCTGTCCGCCGGAGGAATTGTTTCACTACCACCACCGGGCAGAATCATAGCAACCGAAACCTCACCGGAAAGGAAGCAATCGCACACGTAGAGCAGTTTCCTGAGCGTCTCATGATTCGACACTGCTTCACATTCCGTCCAGAGTCACGGCCATGCCTGAACCCGACCGCATTGGAGAGGACGTCTCACTCAATTTCGGCAATGGGATGATTTCCGGGAGCATTTCCGCGCTGCTCGGACTGCTCTCGTTATGCGGCGTGCTTTGTTTTCTCTTTCCTGAGCAATTGACTTCACAGGAATTTCGCAAGGGATATTCGGAAGACTTTGCGCGCGGTCTGCTCTTCTGGTCGCTCGTCGCGGCTTACTTCATGGGAATTGTCAGCTACGTGTTGAACCATTCGAAGGTGCTGGCTTGGATCGGAATCGGCTCCGCGTTTCTCGCCAGCTTGTTGGGTGGTTCCCGAATCGATCTGAGGCCGATCGAATCTACGCCCTATTCCTTCGGTCTCGACTGGTTTGCGATCAGCTTTGTCTTCTCCATGATCATCTTCATTCCGATCGAGCGGGCGTTCGCCTTGAACAAGGATTTGAAAATTCTGCGCAAGGGATGGCGACTGGACCTGACCTATTTCTTCGTCAGTCATCTGCTGATCCAGTTTGTCTTCCTGTGGACCAATGCGTTCGCACCGATGGCGTTCGGCTGGGCCGTCTTGGCTGGATTCCAAGCAGCGGTTCAGACACTCCCG
>Ga0055584_100006574_pt1 | contig 11398 bp, 8 predicted proteins | sample OSDHelmetaG_FD_58716 | JGI IMG/M metagenome (GOLD analysis project Ga0055584, IMG submission 58716) | Pelagic marine sediment microbial communities from the LTER site Helgoland, North Sea, for post-phytoplankton bloom and carbon turnover... | ecosystem: Environmental > Aquatic > Marine >...
AGCACACCCGGGAGGATTCGAACCTCCAACCCTCGGTTCCGAAGACCGATGCTCTATCCAATTGAGCCACGGGTGCATCCTAAAACTTCGCCATCTAGCCAAGCTAAGTGATGGTTGGAAATTCTACCATCGCGACGATTTATCACAACGCCAAATGACGGGTCTGTTCCATGGATTCTCTTGTTTTTTAAGTCGATACCGACCAGATTTCGTTGATTTTTCCAAATAAGCCGGTTTGATTTTTTAAAAGTTGCTGCGAGTCTTTTAGGTGGCAGCCAATATTTTTTCTCGCGGACCAAGATGGTTAATTGAAGAAAATACCTGACAACATCCGGACAATCGTCAATTTCTTCCCGATTGCGGGTGTTTAACGGTAGGGAGGTCAAAATGACGAAATTTATAAGGTAATCTTACTTGTTTCGGTAGCTTCGGCTCCATGTGTGATACAATCGAAGCAGCGCATCTTTCGTGTTTGCTGGGTGCGTTAACTTGCGAAATGTTATTGTTCAGGGCAACTTGCGAATGTCAACGATCACTCTAAGGGTACTAGACGGTTCAGACCGCGGTAAGGTTTTTGAATCCATTGCGGCGCCCGTTACGATTGGTCGTGAAGAAGGAAACACAATCCAGCTCAATGACGAGCGGATATCTAGATTTCATCTTAAGATCCAGCAGGATCATGAAGACCTAGTGCTTACGGATCTCGAAAGCACCAATGGATCCAAAGTCAATAACGAAGAAGTTCAGCTTCGTATTCTTCGGCACGGAGATTTGATTACTCTCGGAAGAAGCACTTTGATTTTTGGGAGTCGTGTTGAGATTAACGATCGGCTGGATCGAGGTGATCCTGATCGCAAGGTTGACTCAAAAGAAGCTGGTTCTCGTCCTTCGGGTGAGAACGTTGCGGTCAAGTCTGGTCGGCAAGAAGATCCCAGTTGTCGGAAGGCATTGCTTGCCCATTCGCCTCCTAAACTCCCTGATCGACTTTCTCCGGGTCAGGCGGCTCAACTTTCAGAGGTTGTTGAGTTTTTGCACATGCATGTTCGGCACGTTGTCAGCGACGTTGAGCTGGATAAGCGAAAGAAAAATGTCGAACTTACGCGAGAGCAGTGGCAGAAGATGATAGATGTTCAAGCGAGACTCTCCGAGTATCTCCGCCGCATTAGTAATCCCTGATCCTGCACAAATTCTATAAAGAGTTCGGTGATGTGTTGTCACAATAGCCGCAGCAATTGCGCCGCCGCTGGTTGCAAGTCTATCGCTTCTTAAATCCGATCGTCCGATCGAATTAGCGCCCCGTAAGAAGAGATTTTTAGGTTCGACTTTCGTCGTAATCTAATCGATTGATTAGCTTAACGCGTGAGCACGGAAGTGTTCGTAGAGAGGAAATCTGATGGTTTCGCTGCTCACGGGGGAACACAGCAGCGGTTGGAAGTTTAGATTCGCGGAGTACGGCTTTGAATCTCTAAGCCGCGCGGGTTGTTGTCCGTTTTACCCTCGGGTTATTTGTTTTGCTCTGCCCAGTCAGTCAGCATTTTAAATTGGGCTGCAAAATCGTTTTCGTCGGTTCCCAAAGGTGATTTGAAGAAACTGGCGAGGAATGTCAGCAAACCAGTCTCACCGTTTCGATTAGCCTTTTCGGTAAAACGAAATAGATCGAGAACCAGGGGGGCAGCCAGAATGGAATCGCAACCCTGCCAAGTGAAGGTCATGATCATGGGGGTTCCAAGAAAACCCCGGAAGTGAATGTGGTCCCAGGCGGTTTTCCAGTCGCCAAGGCTTTTGATGTATTCGATGCTGATATGTGTTTGCGGGTCGTAGCCAAGGATCTGACCTAGCAGGCGATCTTTACTGGTAACTTTTGTCTGTTTATTAATTGGATCGTCGAGAACTTGTCCGTCCATGTTGCCAAAAATATTATGGCCAACCCAACTCATGATTTCTAAATTTCGATTCGCAAATGCGGGTGCAAGTACGCTCTTAAGAAAAGTCTCACCAGTCTTGCCATCGTGGCCAATGTGACAGGTTCCACGAGTTATTGCTAACTCATCGATTGCTTTTGGGCAACTTCCCAATGACGGGGTGAAATTAATAAAAGGCCAGCCTTGATCTAACGCTGCAATTGCATAGAGCGAACTCGCCGGTAAAGTGCAATTAGAATCGTTGAGCGTGGACTCGAGTGCATCCCAGCGGTCTGGAATTGAATCCGGATCAACTGGAGGTTCCGTTGAAGCAAGGTTCAACACAATGACTTCGTCGAGTTCGTTATTCTCTTTGAACTCGATTAGATCACTTTGAATTTGATTGATTGCCGCCTGGGCGGTTTCAGTTTGATTGACAAATTCTACCGTTGCCAGTTTTGTAATTGTTTCTCCAACATTGAAGAGCACACCGGGGCGAACGTTCTTATCAAACTCCGTTAATTCTGTTTCGCACTGGATCACGAGTTCTCGGCTAATAGCCGGCGTGGTTCCTGAGAGCAAAAATGCTTCGGTACGACTGTCTGTTTTCCGAATCTCGTGACCACCCATCACGATTTGATTCCAGTCAATCAGGTCTAAGTCAGAGAATTGCTCGAGCTGGCTTACTAATCCGCAATCATCAACCAGTTTTAATTTGAGCGCAGCAAGGCCGACGACAACGGTAGTGGAAACGCCTCCGTGGGCTCCGATAAGCCATAGTCCAACACGTTTTGACATAGAATTTCTGAAACTGGGAATCAAGGAAGTACGTAAAAGGAAAGCCACCGCTAGAGTGGCCTCAGAGACTCTTTTCTGAGTTATGGATTATTACTAGCCAATCACCTCGCTGCAACGGCGTGAGAACGGGGATAGGGAAATCGAAGCGAGTCGGGCGTGCGTTTTGGCACTGTGGATGAGTAATAGCGATTGCATGGTCGTCGGCCGGTAAATTCGTTGAAGTGAAGTTTGGGGTCTTTCGAACGCCTGCAACCGTGTTAAATTGTTGACCGAAGATTGAAGAAAATAAAAAAGACATGAGGCAAGTTGATGTTTGAATCTGCACCGCAAAACCCACCAGACTCCATTTTTGGCCTGATTGAACAATTCAAAAAGGATGAAAATCCACTGAAAATCAATCTGTCGGTTGGGGTTTATCAGGACGAATCCGGGACAACGCCCGTCATGCAATGTGTTCGCCTGGCAGAGGAGAAATTGCTTGCCGAACATGGAACCAAAAGTTATCTCCCGATCGATGGTGCTCCAGCTTACAATCAAGCAATTGGGGCATTAATTCTTGGTGAAACGCTGTACGAATCACCATCGGTTCACTCAGTTTCGGCTCAAACGCCCGGGGGAACTGTTTCCTTGCGTTTGGCGGGAGAGTTGCTCCGTCGTGTTTTTAATGTAAACACGATCTGGATGAGTAATCCAACTTGGGCTAACCACCCAAAAATCTACGGTGCAGCCGGGTTGGAAGTAAAGAAGTACGACTATCTCGATGAACAGGGAACAGGATTGGATTTTGATCGTATTCTTGAATCCCTGAGTCATGCCGAACCGAATCAGGCGGTGTTACTGCATACCGTGTGTCACAATCCGACCGGTGTGGATCCGACGGTTGAGCAGTGGAAAGTTTTGGCGGAATTTATTAAAGAGCGCAAACTATTTCCAATTTTTGATTTTGCCTATCAGGGGTTTGGCGAGAGTTTAGATGCGGATGCATTCCCGATTCGGAATTTTGTCGAGAGCGGGGGCGAAGCTCTCGTTTGTAATTCGTTTTCGAAAAATTTTGGTCTGTATGCTGAGCGCGTCGGCGGAATTTCGGCAATTTCACCCAACGCTGAAACCGCGGCGGCGATGCTAAGTCAAATTAAGTTGACAATCCGGACGATGTATTCCAATCCCCCGTTACACGGTGGCGCGATCGTAAATACGGTTCTGCATGATTCTGAATTGAGGAAGCTTTGGACGTCAGAGTTGACAGAAATTCGACAGCGAATTCTTGAGTTGCGTGAAAAATTTGTTGCCGCAATGCAGACTCGGGTTCCGGAGAAAAACTTTGAGTACATCAATCGGCAACGCGGAATGTTCAGTTACTCCGGACTAACCACGGAGCAGGTGGAGCGATTGAAAAGCGAACATTCCATTTACATCCTCGGCAGCGGCAGGATCAATGTCGCGGGTATCAACAGCGAGAACCTTGACCGGTTATGCGACGCGATTGCCTCAGTGGTTTAATCAAACTTAAATTTCTTGACGCTGGCCTGAAGCTGGATGGAATGGTGGTTTGTGCGTGAGGTTTCCAGGGGGGCTTCAATAGGGGTACGCGGTGATAACTCGGTTATCGCCGAGAACTAAGTTGAGTCTTTCGAGCGGTGGGTGGTTTTTGCGGGCTCCGGTCTCTCCACCGAGATAACCGATGCGCCGGTTCATATCAATGACGTACTCTGTTTTACCGTTCTCTTCAGGGATCGTTTTGACGCGATTCGAACCTGATTGGATCAATTCGTAAGCTTCGTCAATCAACCGGAAAACATCGTCCCCCTGAGCGTCAAAGACTCCGTGTGGCCCCGGGCGGTCTGGTTCGTCACTTGCGTGTCGCATCACATGTTTGCTTCGATGACCGCTTCTTCCGGAGGTGTAGACGAGTCCGGTCGGAGACAAGAGGTTCTCTCCTCTTCCCTCTCGCAAGTAACGGGTCTCCAAAGTTGCAGTCGCGTTATCGGGCGCCTGAGACCGGGGCGTCGTAATAACGCCAGATTGCGGAGAGACCGTTGGGTCAGGAGTTAGCGTTGATTCAGCGTACCACTGGTAGGCAATGATGAGGGCAATGATCAGCGCACTCAATATTCTCTTGCCGGTAATTTTTGGAGTTCGCAGTGGCTTGGAGGGTCGTCTTTTCATGGGCTCGATGAATAATCAGGTTTTAGGAACGTAGTCCTAGTTTAAATCTAAGTTGGAGCTGCAGGAAGGAACGTATTGGAAGCGGACAAAAAACAGCCGAACTGAATCAGTCCGGCTGTTGGTGGTTTTTACGAGGCGATGGAAATTGCGTTTTTTACTTCCAGACTATTTAAAGTTCGATGGAGTCGAGCTGTGATTCGTATTCTGCTGTCGGGCGGATCGCATGGCAGAGGCTCCCGGCTGAGACGTGCCATTGAGAAAGTTGTCGATCTGAGAGTCTTTGCGAAGCGTTTGGAACGCTTGCGCCATCTCAATGTTGAGCTTCTTTTCAAGGATATTCTTTTGAAGTTCTTCTTTGACCGCATCGAAATCGGAGACCACCGGTTCGGTGCGTCCGAGGCAGAGCATCGTGACCCAGTATTCGCCCATCTGGACAACTTTAGAAAGTTCGTTGGCCTGCAGGTTGAATGCTTCTTTTTCCAGGTCGGGCTGTCCGCCGTGCTTTTGAATCGGAGGTACCGCACCAAAGTTGTTTTTTGAGGCTGGTTCGATTGAGTATTGATTGGCCAATTTCCCAAAGTATTCCGGAGTTGGATTGGCACTTGCTAGATTCCAGACTTTCAATGCGGATCTGTGGTCATTGCTTACGATCACAAGAACTTCCACTCGAGGCCCAAAATTAGCCTCAAATCCTTTGTCCATGTCCTCTTGTGTGACCGTAACTTTGTCCTGCACTAGTTTTTTCAACGCGACCGTGGGCCAGACTTGATCTTCGATGTAAAGATCGACCTTGGAAAGGTCGTCATTGGTCATGAGTTGCAGCCAGTCGTCAACGTTGACGCTGCCGTCTGGGTTCAAGTGACCAAGCGATTCGGCAGCCCGTGTGATTTCTTCAGTGATGTCTGCTTTTTCGACACGCAGCGAAGCTGATTTTAATTGTTGTATTAGGATCATCCGATTGATTTCGGTGTCAAGCATTTGTGATCCGTATCTGGTAATGCAATCTTCCGCAACATCTCGCTTAAAAATTTGCAGCCCGTTAACAATTGCAGCAACGCCCGGCATCTCTTTCGAGAGAACTTCATCATTCATTACGTTGACAATTTTGGCGTTCTTCTGTTCCGTCGTAAACAAAACGCGAGCCGACTCGACTAGCTTGTCGCTGGCAATTTGTTTTTCGATTCTCTCGTGCTGAAAGGCAGATTCTGCTGGAGATAGTTCAACCTCTGGATAGAAACGCTCGCAGCGCAGAATTACGAAGTTGTTAGCAATCGCGAGAACACGGGAAACTTCATTGGGGCTTAATGAGAATGCGAGTTTTTCAAATTCGGGCAGGCCTGAGTTGCGGCGAATTGGCTGGAGCAAGCCACCCATCGATTTACTGTTGGAGTCCAGCGAAAACTGCTTTGCGAGGCGTTCGAAGTTTTCGGGAGCCGTTTGCAACTGGGAATGGATTTGGTTGGCTTGTTGGAGCGAATCAACGACAATTTGGCGAACCTGAACTTTAGGGCCGAACTCGAAATCCAGCCGTTCGCTGATTTCTTGATTCGTTACTTTTACGTTCTTTTCGGCTAGTCTACGAATCGCCAGTTCGTGCCAGGTAATATCATTTTTGAGACGGTCGACGCTGATGTTACGGCGACTGCAAATCATTTGTACGTATTTGTCACCAGACATGCCAAACTTTTTGGCTTTTTCAATGAGCTCGTTGTTCACATCCCCCTCGGTGATCATGACTCCATTTTTCTTGCACATGTCGAGCACGAGCAGTTTCTTAATCCGACTTTCAAGAACTTCTGCGCCAAAACGACGCATGCATTCTTGAGAGATTTGGTGGCGGGTGATTGGGTGTCCGTTGACAACGGCAAGCGTTTCGATGTGTTTTTGTTTTGAGGCCGCTACTTGAGCGGGCGTGTTGGCGTTGGTTTGTCCCAACACCTCGCCGCTTTGTAAGCCGAGTAAAAGAACAAAGAACACTGCTAGGGTGCGGACTGCAATACAACTGGTGCTGGCTTTTTTCGCCATCGCGGTTTCTCCATTAACCGGGCTCGTTTCAAATCGGCTCGAACGAAGAATGTAAAAGCCGGGAATCCATTCGCGTGGAGTATAGGGCTGACTTTCCCAAGCGGTCAATACAAATCGGTGACGGCCTCATTGGAAAAGATGGCAAGCGATTTCCTGTGAGGTTCTCGGAAAACCCGCCGTTGGAGAATGGTGATAGCTAGCAGATTGTTTTTTGCACATTGCTGGTGAACCGAGTTGGTTTCCAGTGGAAGGGCAAATCACAGAAAAAGCGGAACCGAAACCATCGGAACCGCTTGAAGTCGTAAGATATAATTTTCAAGCCGAAGGAACGAATTGAATCAGGAAAGCTGCGGGAGCGTTTTACTTGATGCCGCCTGGGATCACGACTGATTCAAGATTGGCCCTGTTTGATGTAGGTGCAGGTAGTGAGCGGGCGATTGAAATTGGAGTGGCCGACTGCGGAAAGCGCTGAGGATTCAGGGTCGAGAATTTATTGGGAAATGCTTTGGGGGATCCGGTCGGTGCGGAAGGCGGGAGCTGGTCGGGGTCAGGAGCGTTGATTTTATTTTGAGCAGGCTGGGATGACTTGTTTGATTCTTGAATCGACGAGGAACTGATGCGAGCTTTTCGATTGAAGGGGTGGCGGGTCGGCGATGTAAATTTTGGATATTTACTGAAACTCGAAACAGTGGATCGCGGGGCGGTCGTTTGCTTGGGTGCCGGCTTGGAGGGCTGAATCCACAAAGCAGAATTGTGTTTTGTGTAAGGGTTGTAGTAGTCTGAATTGGGGCCGGGGTTGGCAACGTGATAGCCGTCACTAATTCCATAACCAACCCATCTCAGGTAGCGATGTTTTTGCGCAAAACTCGTCGACGACAAAACGGTAACAACCATAATTACCGGTAGAACTAATCCGAAGTGTTTCGATCGAAACATTTTGCCTGCCTTGCTTTGAATTGGTAGAGCGTCGTATTCGCGTAAAATACAGCTGCGCCTTCCAATTTTTTATCGCCGGACAATCGAGGTGGTCTTGATTGTATTGACGGGCACGCCAGCGGCGTTGGTAATAAACGTCCGGTCGTACCGAGAACAACGGTTCCAATTATGTTTACTTTCATTCGTTTCAAGTAAACAAGCCGGACGAGGGCAGCTGAAGTGGCGCGGCCGAAGTTGCTTGGCCCACGTGCATGGGGCAAGTGAAGCGTCTCGCGGTTCGCGAATGAGCTCCCCTTTTTGTTAGGGTAAGTTCTTCACAGATTGGTTTCTCCGGTGATACGTCTTGCCAGGACGTCTCGCCAGTAAGTGCTTTAATTGTGAACATATTCGCGAGAGTGGTGGGTCGCCAGCTTAGAATTTGATTTTGATTTTGGGGAAAGCGCGAGGATAATATCGTCGTCGGAGTTAAATGTCTTGTCGGGGCCAGCACTACGAATAAGCCCTGAATCAGGCCCCGCATCAAATCTTAACGATTCTCCCCAGGGGTCAATGTGTTCGACAATCAGCATGTTAGCTTCGATATCGAAGTCGGCACCGCCCCCTGCTTCTGTGCGAAATGTCTTGACTTTTTCTGCAGCAACCGCCAGTAAGACGCCGGTTTCCTTGGCTTGTTTCTTGACAATTTTATTGCGTTGGGCGGTCTCTTTGGAATGCATGCGATGGTGATGGGCGTTTGAAATAAGCAAGACAATGGACGTCGCCATCACCACTCCGCCAATCGAGACGATTGTGCCGATAGAGGCCATTGCTTTCCCCGGTCGGCGAAGCCCGTTGAGGCTGATAAGCAATGGGATTGGCGATGCAAAACCAGCAGTCAATAGGCTACCAAAAGCGAGCCACATTCCGTTGAATCCCCACCAGTTGAATTTCCGTCGTTCGGGAAGAGGCGGTTGAAAACCGATGTATACCGGTGTTGCTGGTTTTTTGGCAGATGCCCGTTGATTGAAGGGGGTGTGAAACGCCATCTATTCAAAATCTCCGATGGTTCTAAGGTAACTTCCCTCTTTATTCGATGGGAATTATAAAACCTTGGGAAATAATAAAAAAATGTTTCGAATCGCTCGGCATCCAACAACTGGAGCGTCAGTTGCATAAAAAAAGGGCGGTGTTTTGGTATTAAAACACCGCCCCTGTTTTTTTCTTTAATATTCCCAGGCAGCAAGCGGAGGGGCTTTCTGAAAGGGATTCTAGCGAAGGCTAAGCATTGCTGCTTCGAATTGCTTCGAGGTATCGATCTAGCTGTTTTTTCACAACTGGGAACAAGAAAAACAGGCCAACCATGTTGGGGAAGACCATCGCAAAGATCATCGCGTCGGAAAAACCCCAGACCGAACTCATGTTGGCGGCTGAGCCAATCACTACAAAAATGCAAAACAGCAATTTGTAAGAAAGATCGGCTGCCTTACTTCTTCCAAAAAGAAACTTCCAAGATTGCAGGCCGTAGTAAGACCACGAAATCATAGTGGAAACGGCAAACAGAACGACAGCGACGGTTAAGAATTCCTTGGAGAAAGGGATGTACTGGGCGAACGCCTGTGAGGTGATACCGGCCCCCTCGTAGGACTCGCCGTCAATGATGACCGCGCCAGTCCCGTCACCGCCATAATTGAATTGCTCTCCACCCGTGTTGAAAATGATAATGACAAGAGCGGTCATCGTGCAGATCACGACCGTGTCAATGAATGGTTCGAGAAGTGCCACGAGTCCTTCGGATGCAGAGTACTTCGTCTTGACCGCCGAGTGAGCAATTGAAGCCGAACCGGCACCCGCTTCATTTGAAAACGCAGCTCTCTTAAAGCCGATCAGCAAAACTCCAATCACTCCACCGACTCCCGCCTGGGGCGTGAATGCCTCAGTAAAGATCAGCGTAATGGCCCCGCCGAGAAGGTTGAAGTTGCTAACGATAATGTACAGGCAAGCCACCGCGTAGAGAATTGCCATGAAAGGAACGATCTTTTCAGTCACCGAGGCAATCCTCTTGATGCCACCGATGATCACGATCCCGACGAGTATGGCCAGCACGACACCGATTACCGTACCCGCAGCAGCGCTTTCAAGTCCTAGTAGTTCTTTTAGAACGATTGTGGCCTGGTTCGATTGGGCCGCATTTCCACCACCAAATGATCCACCGATGCAAAAGATCGCGAACAAGATGGCCAGAATCGTGCCCGCAGCGCCAAATCCTTTTTCTTTAAGGCCTTTGGCCAGGTAGTACATTGGTCCGCCATGAACCGTACCGTCCTCACCAATATCGCGGTATTGAACACCAAGGGTGCACTCCACGAATTTTGTTGACATTCCCAAAATGCCGCAAACGATCATCCAAAAAGTTGCGCCCGGTCCGCCAAGCGCGATCGCGAGGGCGACACCCGCTATATTGCCATTACCTACAGTGCCCGAAACAGCGGTGGCTAAAGCTTGGAAATGGGTCACCTCGCCATCTGATTCGTCGGCGATTGTGTCGACAACATCTCCGTCGACAATATTGACTTCCGCTTGTTCGTCTGCCGAGTGATGGTCAAGTTTGTCGTATTTACCGCAGACCACTTTCAGCGCGGTGGGGAAATGAACGATATTTACAAAGCCGAAGGCAATGGTGAAAAACAGAGCGCTAAACACGAGAAGCAGAAGAACAAACGGTACACCGCCCAGATAGGGTACTGCTTCGGGTATTTGAAAGAAAACCAAATTGCCAAAAAAGTCAGACACCGGTTTGAAGGCCTGGTCAATTTGCTCGTCAAGGCCGATGGATTTAGCTCCGTCTGCTTCCGCAGCAGCTTGTGCGAGTGCTTCACCCGTGTTGGGTAAATGTCCAATTGCAATAATTAGCAGCAGTGCGAGTGCCGCAATTTTTAACCATTTTGAAGATGTCATGATTTTCCACCGGATACGGGGTAATAAAGTCGCGTTGACACTGCTATCGGGGCAGCTTTAATCAGCCGTTTTTATCGAACAAAGCGTCCAGAGTCAATGATTTCCGGAATTTGGCTTGTTTTTGACATATGTGGTTGTGAAAATTGTTTTTAATGAATATATTCCTCCGTCGGTCAATGAAGCAATTGCCGAGTCCGCTCGTTTTCTAGTCAGCCCGCTATGAATCCACACTCTCAGTTATCACAAAATGATCGAGTTATGATTTCGTTTCTGCGTGGAACGGAATCGATGTCGATTTGTGAGCTGACGGATGCGATGAAAGTCACGGCAACTGCAGTGAGGCAACGCCTGAACCGGTTGATGACGCTTGAACTTGTCGAGCGTTCGCGAACCGTGGAAGGCCGAGGGCGACCGAGTCATCGCTACTTGTTGACTGATAAAGGCAAGCGTAGCAGTGCCAATAATTTAGATGATTTGGCGGTGGTTTTATGGGAACAAGTTCAAAAAATCGAGGATCCCAGCGTTAAGCGGAAAGTTATTGCGGGTGCTGTGGAACGGTTATCTGAGAGGTATCAACTTGCTGTCCGCGGCGACACCGCTGAAGAGAGAACAAGATCTTTGGTCGAGATGTTTGCGGA
>Ga0055584_100006575_pt1 | contig 11396 bp, 11 predicted proteins | sample OSDHelmetaG_FD_58716 | JGI IMG/M metagenome (GOLD analysis project Ga0055584, IMG submission 58716) | Pelagic marine sediment microbial communities from the LTER site Helgoland, North Sea, for post-phytoplankton bloom and carbon turnover... | ecosystem: Environmental > Aquatic > Marine >...
TTTACGGAGCGTAACTCACCGTATTGGCCAACCCACCGGGCTGCGTCAGGGCAAATACCATTAAATTGGTGCCAAATTGCAGAGCACGCTCACGCGCATTCACCGTCGAGTCCCCCCAATACCAACTGATATTGAGATCGCTAAATACGGCCACTACGCGCCCCCTCACTTCCAGCATCTCCAAGTCGAACACATTCCCGCTCGGCGCTCCCCCCAAAGGCGGACCGTGAGCAAAATCCCAATAGCTGGAATACATCGGATGGTCCAGTGGCACCTTCTGCCAGCGCCGGCCTTCGCTACCCAAAACCAACGGATCTTTGATCAAGGCCTTAAACTGCATATCAAATGGCGTGCCTTTGACGCCAGCTCCTTCGGCGGGCAAACCCGTGCTCAGAGAGGTCGGTCGGACTTCTTCGGCAAAGAGAAAACCGCCGTTGCGCAAATAGTGACCGAGATTTTCGCGGGCGGTTTGACTCGGGCTTAGAATGCAGTCATTGCCCGTCATATAAAGCACCGGCGCAGAGAATATGGCCGGATCGCTCAAGCGCAGCGCCGCCGAACCAACCTTCGCTTCGATCTGAGTCTGGTCGCGCATATAGCGCATGAGTTCGGGAGCCGCTGCGGGAAAGAGATCGCGCGACCTATCGGTGCGGCGCGTATCGACGACAAAGAGTTTGAAGAAACCGCTAATCTTTCGCCGCTCTTCGGGATCGTTTAACACAACGGCCTGATAGCGCTCTTTGGCTGGTATCCAATCCGCCGTTTGTGGCGTGAGCGTAACATTTTTCAAAGGGTCGGCGTCTGCGCAAAGAGGCAGGGCAGCCAGGGCGAGCGTCAAGAGCGTAGGTGAAATGTGCATGATGGCCTCCATCGATTGGGTAAAGGATGAAAGCCATTGGGCAATTACCATGCCATCTTATTGTAAAATATTAACTTTCTACAAGTTATACACCATGCTAGTAAACTATATTACGAAAATTCAATATAAACACATATAAAACAATATTTTATATGTGTTTACAGGATTTTAAATTTTAGCATAAAATTATCGCTAACTATTTGTAAAAAAATAGTTTATGTATTCACAAAGAACCATTTTGTCGGAGTAACTAAAAATAAGACGACTTTGTATAAAAAAATGTTGTACGGAAGCCCTTCTCAACGGCAATTGAGCCGCGCTGCACGACCTAGTATATTAATGGTTTATATCGCATATACCGAGTTTGTCGAAGAAAGGCACAGAATGGAAAAGTTCGCACCCCTCAATATGGCTCCCGAAGAACTGATAGAGTATACTCCGGAATGGCAGGGCGAGCGCTTTGCCGACGGCCGCCCCAAGGTCGCCGACGCCATCATCGAACGCATGCGAGATGTGAGTATTACCCAGGCGTGGGGCGTCGTGCGCGGCGATGGCTACGAGCACCAGTATGAAGGCGACTGGCAGTGCACCCACCCAGGCGGTACGCTCTGTGGGCGCGCCGTCACCGCCATGTATATGCCGCGACGCCCGGTGATGCGGCGCATCATGGAAGAAAAGGGCGAACGCACGAGCCAAGTCGGCGACCAGATCTCATGGCCTATCGACGCCCTAGTCCAAGGCGATGTCTATGTGGCTGACGTTTTTGGCAAGATCGTGCAGGGCCCCGTCATCGGCGACAATTTGGCCACTGCGATTTATGCCAACTCCGGCAATGGCGTGGTACACGACGCAGCCGTGCGCGACCTAGAGGGTATTGAAGAATTGGAGGGCTTTACCAGCTTCGTGCGCGGTTGGGATCCTTCTTTTGCTTCGCCGACGATCATGCTCGCCGGCATGAACTGTCCGATCCGCATGGGGCGCGCCACCTGTATGCCGGGCGATATTGTCTTGGGAAAACGCGAGGGCGTGATCTTTATTCCGCCGCATCTGGCAGAAAAAGTGGTGACGACTTCGGAGGTAATTCGCCTGCGCGATATGTTTGGCAAACAGCGTTTAAACGAAGGGACCTATACGCCGGGACAGATTGACCGCCGCTGGTCAGACGACATCGAAGCCGACTTTTCGCGTTGGTTAGAAGATCGTATAGACGAGTTGCCGGTGCCCAAAGAAGCGATACAGGATATGTTAAAAACGCGGACTTGGTAGGAAATAAACTAGAGGACAACTGCATCTATATAGAGCGCTTGTTCCCGCGCCGTTTTTTCGACTGGGATACACTGTGAAAATTCGTATCGAAAATGACCCGCGCCCACAGGACTGCCAAGTGATCCGCGATGGTCTAGCGGCCTACAACGCACGGCACGTCGCAGCGGATGAGTTTGCGCCCTTTCTTAGGCCTCAGGGTGTAGAGGGGTTTGCTGCAAACACGTATTGTTGTCTGAGGCCCAACGGGCCGAGTTTCAATACGTGTTTGCAGCAAATCTCCTCGGCCCCCTCGGCCCCTCGACCCTACACCTTCTCACGCACAAACGCCTCTAGCGTGGCACGAGGACAGACACTCTCGTGAATATAGTCGAGCAGGTTAGTGGCCAGAGCGCGCACGCGTTTTTCTACGCGCTCATCTATACAGCGGCCGTCTTCGGCAAAGGCGTCCTGCACCCCGGCCACAGAAACGGGCCCAGGCAACACGATGGCGCCGACGTGCGAGGCCACGCTGCGCAGATGCTCTAACGCCTTGATCGCACCAATCTGGCCAGCGGCTACGCCAAGCAACGCTACGGGTTTGCCCGCCAGCTTCGAAGGGAAACCCATATTCTCGATAACGAGCTTAACGGCCGCCGAGTAGCTGCCGTGGTATTCGGGCGTGGCCAATACGATGCCAGTGGCGTGGCCTATGAGTTCCTGTAACTCGTCGGCCGAACGGCTATCTCCCGCCCCCGGCAACTTGAGATCCATGCCGATCGGATCAATCACATCGACTTCGACGCCCTTTTCGCGCAGTTCTTCTACGACTAAATCCACGGCCATGCCCGTGTAATTGCCGGGGCGCACGCTGCCCTTTATCGCCGCAATACGCAGGCCATTATCATCTGCACTCATTTTTTCTCCATTTTTTCTGGGTTATATTTTATGAATATCGTCACCGGGCTCCCGCGAGCGAATCGCCTCTAACACAAAAAAACAACGCCGACGAAAAGTGCATTCCGTCGGCGGTTTCTGTTCTATACTCATTAGTGGTCTGTCCCGGGGTAGCCTCCGGGAAATATCTTTGGCAACGCCGGAGTTCAGCATACCGATAGCCCTGATGTAAAAGGGCGGGACCGCGCCGCACATGGCGCATTCCACGGTGATAAGCAGCGCGAGGGCATGAGAATGCCCCGGGACAGACCTCCATCGTCTGCTAAGTATAAATATATAGTCGCGCAGACTCGCCCACCACAATAAACCATCGGCGACCTACCTTTGCGACTAAATGAAGCTACGCGGGTTCCAACAAGGCGTGACCAGAAAAAAAAATACCGAAACCCAAGGCCTCGGCAACTTTCTCCAACGAATCGCACTTCGCGAATACTGAGCGCTAGTGCTCCTTTTTGCGAAACAAACGCAGTGGGAACTCTTGCCCTAAGAGAAAACCCAGCGGAAACCAAACTAACGCATGCACAAATCTGAGTCCTGCGATTACTATATTTCTCATGGCAACACCTCCAGTTCTGACAGTACATCGACCACTGAGCGTTGTCAAGCCGGGCTAGTCGGCAAAGAGCTGACGCGCGACAGCCGCCATGTATTCGGGCGTATCGCTGTGGCGAAAGAGGAAACGGACTTTGCCCTCTTGATCTAATAAATAGGTATAGGTCGAATGGTCGGCAAAATAGTCACTCTTGCCCGCTTCTTTATTCAAGTCGTAGTGGGCGCCATACTTCTGCACGACGGCATCGATCTCCTTACGCGTCCCCGTCAGACCAATGGTCTCCATGGCAAAATAGTCGAGGTATTCAGCCAGTTTATCGGCTGTATCGCGCTCGGGATCGACGCTAATAAAAACGGACTGCATCTCCTGCGGGCCAATATCCAAAAGCTCGTAGACTCGCGCCATCTTTGACAGCGTCACGGGGCAAATATCGGGGCAATACGTGTAGCCGAAAAAAAGCATGAGTGGACGCCCCGCGAGCTGCGCCAAAACAAATTGCTGACCCGCTTGGTCTGTCAGGGCAAAGTCACCACCGATGCCGCCATAATCCTTGAGTGGTGGCACATTTTCGGGTAGGGCCGTCTTGGCGACAGATTCCACTTCTTCGCCTTTGGACTGCGGTTGGCTACAGGCCAAGATCGCCATGCTCGCACACAGCAACACCCTCCTATAAACGCTTATTTTAGTCTGCATAGCTTCCTCTGCGCACGGCGGCCTGCACCTTTTTGTTTTGACCATCGGCAAAGTGCAGCGTCAGCTCTACGCTTTCCCCCGCTTTCGGCGCTTGCTCCATACCGATCAGCATCAAGTGCAAACCACTCGGCTGTAGCACGAGATTTCCTTTGGCAGGTATGTGTAGGTTCTCTATCTGACGCATGCTCATTTTACCGTCTTTGTGCGACATCAAATGAATTTCTATGCGCTCGACAACCGGAGACTCTGCTCCGACCAATACCAGTGCCTCGTCCGTTGGGTTGTCCAACACCATGTAGGCCGCTGCGATCGGATGCCCACCCGGAGGCTCGCGCACCCACGCTTCGCTCACCACTAACGAACTCGTCTGTTCTTCGCTGCAAGCGGCCAACAACAAAAACAAGAACCAACAGGCTCTCTCCACGCCCTCTCTCCTCTTAAGCATCGGGCGGCATGACCAAGTACTCGCCCTCGCGAATACCGTAGTCGCCTCCCATTTGGCGATAGTCAGTAGCGGCGCGACCGTTCCAATCCCAGACCACCGCGCCATCCTTGAGCGTCAGTTCGCAAGCGAGGCGCTCGGCACCGTTGAGAAAACCACCAAACGAATCGGCATAACCGAAATCGCCGTCCATCTTATTTAAAACCGACACGTCTGCGACGGCACCAACACTCAAATGACCCAATTCGGGATGGCCAATTTCGTTGGCCGGATTGATGGTCGAGCGACGAATAACTTCTACCAGTGGCATACCCATCACCAAGAATTTCGACATCGTTGTCGTCATATCCAGCATGCCCTGATTCATACACATAACGTGCAAGTCCGTAGAGATAGAATCTGGATAAAAACCCTGTTCTATAGCTGGCACCGCATTGCGAAAACAAAATGACCCGGCCCCGTGCCCCACGTCGAGAATTACTCCCTTTTCGCGCGCCTGATGCAAATAGGGCAACACCTTGCCATCTTTGTCAAACCACGGCGTTGGCCCACGAAAAATGTGCGTACTGATATCGCCCGCCCGCAGCTTTTCCGTTACGAGCTCGTAGTAGGGCCGCTCTTTCTTAAAAAAGCCGAAGTCGATCATCACGCGCGTATCGGCCTTTTGCGCCGCCTCTAAACAGCGGTCGACAGAAATCCACTCGGGGCCGTAATAGTGCGCCGTTTTGATGCCGACCGTGATATCGGCGTGCTCGCGCGCCATTGCCGCCGTGCGCTCGGCATCCATATCGTAGGGATTCTGTTCGTGGTCGGTATCCGTCATGCCCGTGCCGCTGATATTGATCAGTGCAAAGAGTCGCGTCTGGCAGCGGTCCATCACGCGAAAGCGAAAGTCCTCAAAGTTGCGCCACCCAGCGCTGCCCGTATCGACCATGGTCGTGACACCGGTGCGAAAGCTAAAGCCATCGGGTAGGATGCTGTTGTCGCCGGCCCAGGCATCGCGGTGGCCCGGCGTGGCATAGGCATGCATGTGAATATCGACCAGACCTGGCGTCACATAGAGCCCGCTCACATCGATGACCTGTAGCGCCTGGTCCGTGGGAATCTCCGTCGCGACGGCGGCGACCTTGCCCGCTGTTAACGCCAAATCCATCGCGCCATCCACCCCATTTTTGGGGTCGATCAAATGGCCGCCTTTTAGAACTAGATCAAATGCCATATTGCTCTCCTAATAAATTGGCCCTACCCATCAAGCACTCATTCTCTATGCGGAATCGATCTTCAGCGCCCGCTCCAGATCGCCCTTCTGCTCCAGCGCCCGCAACGTGTCTTCATCGCCTAAATATTCGCCGTCGACAAAGATCTGCGGAATCGTCGTCTGGCCACCACTGCGCGCGATCATCTCTTTGTAGTTTTGCGTCGGCGGTTTCCAGCCAAAAATGAGCGGCACGCCTTTAACGACATACGATACACCCTTCTTTTTGAGCAAGAAACGGGCTTCCCAACAATAGGGACAAAGGTGGCTGGAATATATTTCGATTTGTGGCATGAGTTTGCTTGTTTACGGTTGGGGATAGGGGCATCCCCTTCGCTCATTCTCGCCCGACATCCCTGTCGGGCTCCGAGGTATATGCCTCTACGCCACATCCTGTGGCTGCAAGGCATATAAATCCGCTACGGGGACACCCCTATCCCCAACCTCCAGTAATTCATGGGTTGTAAATCTCATCTCTTCTTAAAAGAAGAGGAGGGTCATCCCATCTCCTCCTTACCACCCAAGCTGTCGAAGGCATCGGCTACAAGCGCTAGGCACTCACATCTCCCTGCGTCCACGCCCCATCGATCAAACGCCAGACCTTCGCCGGATTCTGGTTGCGCAGCTCCGGTGGCAAGCGATGCTCGCGCACATTATCATAGCTCTCCAACATGGAAAAACGCACGATCGAAGCCGGAATACCCACCGCCGTAAAACCCGGATGCCCCGTAGCCGGATAGGGGCCGCCGTGATTCATCGACGGCACGACCGCCACGCCCGTGGGCATCTTGTCGTTGAGCAAACGCCCCACCTTCTTGCGCAAGACCGGCGCCACGCGTTGATAGAGCGGCTCGTCTTCGCCTTGGCTATCGCTGTAGATACAGCCCGTTAAATTGCCTTCGAAATGACGTGCAATATCCACGGCTTGGTTTTCGTCTTTGGCGACGACTAGCAAACTCTCGTTGCCAAAGGCCTCCGTCTGTAGCGCTTCCGGATCGGCGACGAATTGGTCGCCGGAAACTTTGAGCAGTGTGTTGTTAAAGCTATAGCCATTACCGCCGCCGGCCTGACCGCCGATCAGCACTTCGGCACCGGCCTTTTGCAGCGTGTCCACGCTGGCGATCATGTTCTTTTCGACACTACCCGTCAACATCGTGCCCACCGGCGCGCCGCCAAACTTGGCCTTGGCCGCTTCGATAAACGCGTCCGTCTCCGCACCGGCGACCAGCACTATGATGCCTGGGTTGGTGCAGAACTGGCCCGTGCCCATCAAGCACGAGGTAAGAAACTCGTCGGCGATTTCCGCGCCGCGCTCTTTTAATGCACCCGGCAGAATATAGACGGGGTTGATACTGCTCAATTCCATATAGACGGGTTTGCCCGCCTTGTCGGCCGCCTCTTTGAGCACCAGACCCGCACCGCGCGAACCCGTATAACCGGTCGCCGCAATTTGGGGGTGCGAGACCAAGCGCTTGCCCACCTCGTGATCGGTGCGGTAGATCAGCTGCACTGTAGCATCCGGCATGCCGGTGTCCTTAGCCGCGCCCAGCGCCTCTTCGGCCAAGAGCCTCGTCGTGCCCGGATGCGAGGAGTTTCCCTTGCCAACGACGGGATTGCCCGCGGCGATGGCCGCCGCAAAATCGCCGCCGGCGACGCTGTTGAAAGCCAGTGGAAAGTTGTTGGGACCGAAGACCGCTACGCCACCGCCCAAAGCGCCAAATTTGGCGCGAATACCGCTAGCCGTGTCGATTACGGGATGCGTCCACGAGCGATCGCGCACGGCCTGGGCGGCCTGGCGTAGCTGCGATGTGGTGCGCGGCAATTCGATGTCCTTGAGGCGGGGTGAAACCCCTAAACCCGATTCGGCAAAGGCCATCGCACAAATCTCGTCGCCGCGCGCCTCGATGCGTTCGGCATAGCGCTCGATAAACTGGGCGAGAATCTCGTCGCCGATCTCGGCGATCTGTTCGGCAGCCACAGCGGCCGCTTCTATAGCTTCTTCCACATCTTTGACCGAACTGACGGGATAGACCTCACCCGTCTTTTCCTTTGTCGTCGGGTTATCGGGTTCAAAGGTGCCCTGCGCGTCGGCGGGCCGCCATTTTCCGGCGATTAGTACAGGCTGCACATCGGCCATTTCAGATTCCTTTGCTACGGGGTTTCAGTAGGTGATTGTGGATGTTTCGCATTTTGTTTTGGAAACTATAAGTATAGTAAACAGCAGGGAAGAGGGCGAATCTACGCCATGCGTGATAAAGACACAAAACTCCCAGCGAAATATGGTATTCCGCTGGGAATTTTTATGCTCATGCCACCGCTTCTATCACTCCTACCCCGGCCCGGCGTTGCTATATACCGTCTGCCCTTCTGCCGGATTGCGATAGCCTTCGACCATCAGCCCCGGCCGCCCCTTGCTCTGCCCGCCCGTCTGTATATTGTCCGGCGCGCGATAGCCGACACGCACCAAGCGGCGCGCCCGATCCGTCTGGTTTATATGTGAGCCGTGAACCGTATGGATGCAAAAACAAACGACATCGCCGCGCTTGGCCGGCACTGCCACCGTGTCTTCTAGCCTATACTGGTCCGTCGGCAAGTGCGGCGTACAAGGCCCTTCTTCCGTCTGCGTAATATGTTCCAAAGCGCCCTGTTTGTGACTGCCATCGAGAAAGCGGATCTCGCCATTTTCGTGGCTCGTATCGTCTAGGTGCACCAGCACATCCACATAACGACCGTCCGCGTGCTGGTAAAAAGCCCAGTCCTGGTGCATGGGGAAAGGGTGTCCCGTCTCCGACGGTTTGATGTGCATCGTCGAATGGTGCAGCTCTACGTCGGGGCCGATGAGCTGGCCTACGGCCTTTGTCAGGCGGGTGTTAGTCACGGCTCGACACCAAGCCTTAGAATAAAAGTAGAGATCATGCATGGCCGTCAGCTTGGAGGCCTTCTCCGTGTCTTCGTCCATATATTCTTTGCGCCAAGGGCCACTCCAACCCTTGTCCGTAGTCGCCCAGTCCCGCACTAAACGCTCTAGCTCCTCCTCTAGTTCGTCGGTCTCCGCCTGAGTAAAAACCTCGGGTATATGCAGGTAACCGTGCTCGTGGTAAGAGGCTACCTGGTCTTCAATTAGCATATGCGTTCTTCCCCTCATTGATTTATGCGCAAGACGCCCATCTCTTCTTTGCTTAAATTAAGCAGAGCTTCCACACCGCTCAACTGACAATAAGACCTATGAGATATTTTTCGATCCGCGCGCTGCAAAAAGCGCTATTTATCCCGACGAGCGCAAGTTCCTTGGCGCTCTTTCGCATCAGCTTTGGCTTGGTCATGGCCTGGGAGATGTATCGCTTCCTGAGCGAGGGCAAGGTCGATTATTACTTCGTCGAACCCGTCTTCCATTTCAAGTATCTCGGTTTTGCTTGGTTAGAACCCTGGCCGCGGCTGTGGATGTATGGCCACTTCTACGCCCTCTTGGCTCTAGCGCTGTGCATCGCAGCAGGACTGCTTTATCGCTTCAGTGCCCTGCTCTTCGGGCTGGGCTATACGTATATATTCCTGCTCGATCAGGCCCAGTACCAAAACCACTACTATCTGATCTGCCTAATCAGTTTCCTACTCGTATGTATTCCGGCACATCGCAGCCTGTCGCTCGATGCACGGCTCTTCTCTACCCCGCAGACTACCGTTCCGACCTGGGCGCTGTGGCTGCTGCGCGCGCAGATGGGCCTGGTGTATTTCTATGGCGGAGTGGCCAAACTCAACGCCGACTGGCTTTCGGGATGGCCGCTGCGCCAGTGGTTACCCAACACCGTCTATCTGCCGCCCTTCACCCACCTGCTCGACACGATGGTGGCCGCCTACCTTTTTAGCTATACCGGCTTATTGATCGACTTGGCCGCCTTCCCTTTACTAGTATGGCGGCGAACGCGCCCCTATATGCTGGGGACCCTGATCCTCTTCCACTTTATGAATAGCCAACTCTTCGGCATAGGTGCCTTCCCCTATTTGGGCGTGGCTCTGACGCTGCTCTTTTTGCCCGCCGACTGGCCGCGCCACCTCTTCAACTGGCCTATAGATCATCCGACACACACGGACCATGCGACGACGCTGGATCGTAGAGCAGCGCGATTTACACTCGTCCTACTCGCTAGCTACCTAGCTGTACAGGCTCTGCTGCCTCTGCGCCACTGGCTCTATCCCGGCAATGTGAGTTGGACGGAAGAAGGACACCGTTTCGCCTGGCATATGAAACTGCGCGACAAAGAGTGCGAGGCCACTTTTCTACTCGTGGAGCCCACGAACGGCGAACGTTGGTTAGTCGATCCAGGAAAATACCTGACCGAACGTCAGCACAATAAAATGATCAACCGCCCCTATATGATCGCACAATTTGCGCACTTTCTGTCGGCGCGAGAGCGCAGGCCGGAAGATGGCCCTATTGCCGTCTACGCACGCGTTTCCTGTTCGCTCAACAGCCGCGCCTATTTCCCGCTTGTCGATCCCAACGTGGATATGGCACAGGCGCACTACGGACTGGAGACCGCCGAGTGGATTCTAGCGCTACCCCCAGCGCAGGTGGGCGCGATATATCCACAGTAAAACAACGGAAACTTTAATACGTTTCCAGCGGCGGCAGTTCCGCGGGCACCCAGCTGCGCTTGCCGAATTTATCGTAATCTGGCGCGTAGACCTTTACTCCGTGTAGCGCACTGTCTGGGCGCAGAGGTGGGCGCGCCTCGGCGTCTTCGGGCCAGCGCATGACCAGCAGCGGCTTGCGAGCGTGCGGCGCGTTCTGGATGGGGCGGAAGGGCTCGTAGACAAAGAATAGCGAGAAGTGCATCAGGCGTTTTTCCGGCGGGCTGTAGCGCCGGTCTACCCACTGGATATAGCGCGCGATGTCCTTTTGCGAACTGCCATCAACCTCTGGAGCAACAAACCAGTAGATACTACCCAAACCGCGAAAAGCCCCGTGTGTAGGTACGGCAAAACTCGGTTTGGCCCCGGTAATCGGGTCGACCTCCTCGCCTGCAGCCGTATGCGCAACGCAAACCCACCAGCCGCCGTAGCGCGGCGGACCCGGGGCATACATCTGCCAATGCGTTTCGAGTTCTATGACGCGGCGCAGCGCGTCGATCTCGGCAGCGCCGTCGTAAGGCCAGTATTCTCCCTCCAATCGCGACAGGCGACGGCCCTCTATATTGACCAACACGACGACGGCCAACAGCGCCCACAGCAGAACACCGCACCAGCGCGCTCTTTTCCGTGGCAATTGCACTGCCGTTACTATGCCCCAGCGGTCCCACACCCAGCCGGGCAGAAATGCCACCTGCAGCGCGAACATCGTGAACGGGAAACTCTCCAGCAACATAGCGGCCCACAGCGAAAACTGCAGCATACCCAA
>Ga0055584_100006577_pt1 | contig 11394 bp, 8 predicted proteins | sample OSDHelmetaG_FD_58716 | JGI IMG/M metagenome (GOLD analysis project Ga0055584, IMG submission 58716) | Pelagic marine sediment microbial communities from the LTER site Helgoland, North Sea, for post-phytoplankton bloom and carbon turnover... | ecosystem: Environmental > Aquatic > Marine >...
TGCTCAGCTTGCCGATCTGGGCTTGCCCACATCCCTCCCTGACTCCCCGATCCTGGACCGGGCCCGCACCGCGCCGACCGTCCCCCGCGCCGACTATCCGGGGGACCACCGTTGGCTGCAGCCCCCGCTGCGCGCCTTGTACGCGGCCGAGGTGGCCGACGCCGACCACGCCCTCGGCCGGCTCCTCGCGGGCCTCGACCGCCGCAACCTGACCGACCGCGTCGTCCTGGTGGTCACCGCCGACCACGGCGAGGAGCTGCTGGAGCGGGGAGGCGTGGGCCACGCGAGCACGACCCTGGACAGCGACGCATGGCCCGAGCTCGTCGAAATCCCCTGGTTCATCCGCCTCCCCGACGGACGGGGCGCCAACACGCGCCTTCAGGCGACGGTGGAGCAGGTGGACTTCATCCCGACGGTCGCGGGCCTGGTCGGTGGGTCCTTCGGTTCCCTCGCCGTCGACGGCCGCAGCCACGCCCCCGCGATCCTGGGCGGTCCTTCGGCGAGCCCCCGCGTCCCCCTCGTTGCCTCGACCCCCTGCGGCTGGCAGTGCTCCGAGTTGCGCCGCGGCGAGCGGGTCTACGGCCTCGCCGACCCCGCCGACTGGCTCACCTGCCGTCCCCCCGACTGCCCCGACGTCGTGCTCGACCGCATCAACGCCGTCACTCCTGAGCGCGCCACGCCCCCTGCCACGCCGCCACCGCCGTCGCGGTGAGCGTGAGGGCGACGGCGAGGGTGAAGTTGCCGTCGTGTCCGAGCGCTTGGGCGACGAGCCCCGACCCCGTCGCCGCCAACCCCGACCCCACCAGCACCAGGGCGCTCTGGAACGAGTAGTCGGTGCCCGCGTGAGTCGGCCGACTCACGTCCATCATGCAAGTGAAGAGCGCGGCGGTGCCCATGCCGCTGACGAAGTGCTCGACGAGCGCCGCGGACACCAGCGTGTACAGCGACGGCAGCTGGTCGGCGACGACGTACCCGCTCAGAGCAGCCGCCTCCAGCAGCCCGAAGATCACCAGCGATCGGCGCCGCCCCAGCCGCCCGGTCGCCCAGCCGCCCACGAGCGCGCCCAGCAAGCCGGCCGTGAAGCCCACGATCCCCAGGATCCACCCCACGTCCGCCAGCCCGTAGCCGCGGTCGATCATCCAAGGCCGCAGCATCCCGTGGGCCAGGTAGTGCCCCACCTTGAACGTCGCCGGCACCGCCAGCCACGGCACGATCCCCGGCGCCCGAAGCAGGTCCAACGCCTTGCCGCCGCCCCGCGCCGCGGCCGGGAGCGCCCGGGTCGCCAGCAGGGGCAGCGACGCCGCCGCGATCAGGGCGGCCATCACGCCGAACGCCACGGCCTGTCCCCAACGCTCGAACACGAAAAGCAACAGCCCGCCGCCCAGGATCATCCCGACCCGGTACCCGGCGACCTGGATGCCATTGCCCAGGCCGCGCTCCCGCCGGTCCAGCAAGGAGATCGCCAGCCCGTCCGTCGCGATGTCCTGGGTCGACGCGAACAGGTTGGTCAGCAGCACGCCCGCCAGCAGCGCCGCCATGGAGGCCCGGGGATCCACAAACGCCAGGCCGATGACCGTCGCCACGGACGCCGCCTGCATCCCCAGAATCCAACGCTTGCGTGTGCCAAATGAGTCGACGAGGGGGGCCCAGATCGGCTTCAGCATCCACGGAAGCGCGAGCAGGTTCGTCAGCCCGATGGCCGGCAACGACAACCCCAGCTGCCGCAGCAACGCCGGCAGCGCCTGGGAGAAGAACCCGTAGGGGAGACCCTGGGCGACGTACAGCGAGCCGAGCAGCCCGAGCTTGCGGTTCCGATCCACGGCGGCAGCATGGCTGCTTGCGCGCCCCGGCGAAACGCACGAGCCTGCGCCTTCCCCAGCCCCCGGAGCCCCCATGTCCGACTCCCAGGTGGACGATGCCCTCGCCGGCCGCCGTGTTCTCGTCACCGGCGCCACCGGCTTCATCGGCAGCCGCCTCGCGGCCCGCCTCGCCCACGCCGAAGGCGCCACCGTGCTCGGCACCGGGCGCAGCCTCGCGAAGGCCGCGCACCTGAAGCCCGCCGTCGAGCTGCACAAGGCCGACCTGGGCGACCCCGACAGCCACCGCGCCGTCCTCGAAGGCATCGACACCGTCTTCCATGTGGCCGCCTGGCTGCCCCGGGGAGGCGACCCGCCCCAGGAGGGAGTCCGCCTGAACGTCGACGGGACCCGCCGCCTCTACGAGCTGGCGGGGGAGGCCGGAGTCCGGCGCTTCGTGCACGTCAGCACCGTCGCCGCCTACGGCCTGCCCCAGCGGGACCGCGTCGACGAGGACCACCCCCTCGACCTGGCGCAGGCCAACCCCTACGGACGGACCAAGGCCCAGGGCGAAGCCGCGCTCCGCGAGGCCGACGGCCCCGAGCTGACCATCGTCCGGCCGGCCATGGTCTACGGCCCGGGCTCCGACGGCTGGACCATGAACATGGCCAACCTCGTCCGCACGGGCACGCCGGTGATCTTCGGGCAGGGCACCGGCCTCGCGTTCCCCGTGTACGTCGACAACCTCATCGACCTGATGATCCGCGCCGCCGTCGCCCCCGACGCCGCCGGCCAGGCCTTCAACGCCGCCGACTGCTCCATCGACTGGCGCGGGTTCTTCGCCTACTTCGAAGCCACCGTCGGCCGCCGTGCCCGCCGCCTGCCCCTGCCGCTGGCCTACGTCCTCGCGACGGTCAACGTCTGGTTCAAGCTCGGCCTCCCCGTCGACCGCGACCGCATCTCCATGACCCAGCGCCCGCTGGTCTACCCGACCGACGCGGCCGAGCAGATCCTCGGCTGGTCCCCTCGCGTGAACCTCGACGACGGCATGGCCGCCGGCGAGCAGTGGCTGCGCGACATCGACTTCCTGAAGCAGGACGCCCCATGACCTGGACCCCCTACGCCGGCGATGCCTACCTCCACTACGACGCGGTCGAGTCGTTCTGCCGGGAGCTGGCCGCCGCCCACCCCGACGTTGTGTCCCTGGACGAGCTGGGGCTCACCGAGCAGGGTCGCCCGCTGCTCCTGCTGACGCTGGGCGACCGGTCCGGCGACCCCGACTCCCGCCCGGCGTTCTGGGTCGACGGCGGCACCCACGCGTCCGAGTGGGCCGGCGTGATGTCCGTCCTGGACTGCGTGAGCCGCTGGGTCACGGGGATGATCACGGACGACTCAACCCGCGCCTGGTTCCGGTCCCACACCGTGTACGCGTTGCCGTGCATCAGCCCCGACGGGTTCCAGCGGATGCTGGACGGGTCGCCGTTCATCCGGTCCCACCTCCGCCCGCCGCCCGCCGGCACCGTGCGCATCGGGCTCGAGTCGGGCGACCTCGACGGCGACGGCGCGGTCCGCTGGATGCGCTGGCGCTCGCCGGCGGGCTCCTTTGTGGCCGACGAGGAGCAGCCGCTGCTGATGCGCCCGCGCCGGCTCGACGACGACGCCGCCGACGCCTGGATGGTTGCCCCCGAAGGCCGGTTCCTGCGCTGGGACGGGCACCGCTGGACCGGGGCCCCGCGGCAGTTCGGCCTCGACCTGAACCGCAACTTCCCGGGGAGCTGGAAGCGGTTCTCGATGTTCGGCATGGATGGCGGCGAAGTGCCCATGGCCGTGCCCGAGTCTCGACTCACGGTCGACGCCTTGCGCGCTCGGCGCAACGTGAGCGCCGCGGTCACCAACCACACCTACACCGGGGCCTTGCTTTGCCAGCCGTACCGTGAGCCGTCTCCGCTCACGGACTCCGACATCGACGTCATGAAGGCGTTGGGCGACGACGCGGTGCGGGGCACCGGCTGGCGGGCCATCAACGTCCAGCCCGACTTCGTCTACGACCCGAAGCAGTCCATCCACGGCGTCTGGTCGGACACCCTGGCGACGTTGTTCGGGGTGGCGGGGTACACGCTGGAGATCTGGGACCCCTTCGGGCACGCGGGCATCGAGGTGGACAAGCCGGGTGCCTGGTTCATGAAGCCCGACCCGAGCACGATCCGCGCGATGGTCGACGCGTTCGCCGACGAGCCCACGACGAAGAGTTGGACGGCGTTCGACCACCCCCAGCTCGGCCCGGTCGAGATCGGCGGCATCGACCGCATGCTCACCGTGCGAAACCCGCCCGTTCGGCTCCTGAAGACCGAGCTGGACAAGGCATTCACGGTCATCGACCGCGCCCGGCGAGCCGTTCCGCGGCTGCGGGGGGAGCTGGTCGCGACGGAGTTGGGCGCCGGAGTGCACAAGGTGGAGCTGCGCCTGGAGAACCTGGGCTTCTTGTCGAGCTGTGGTCTGGAGCGGGCCGAAACAGTGGGCGTCGACCCCGGCATCCACGTGGCCCTGACGATCCAGCCGGGCCAGTCCGTCGACGGAGAGCGCGAGCGGTCCCTGCCCCACGTGGACGGCTGGGGGACGACGCGGGTCGGCTCCTCGCGGAATCCGCTCTACGTGTCTCTGCCGAGCCGCGGAAGCCGGGTCGCGACAACCTGGGTGGTCACCGGCGGGGGGGCCGTGTCCGCTCGTTGGACGTCGGCGCGGGCCGGCTCCGGAGAGCTGTCGGCCGAACTTTGATCAAGAGGTTCGACGTCTCCGCTTTGGCTGCAATTGCTGCAACAACCGGAAAGAGCCGTGCCGATCCGTGGGCAATCAACTCGACAAATGACTCGCTCGGTCGCCCAGCCAAGACGGCAGGGGCAAACGGCACCAAGGACGGAGCCGAGCGCAAGGCGCCAAAGCACCCAAGGATGGGGCGGAGGCACGAAGAGCCAAGACGGCGAAGCGCATGAAGGGGCCCGGTGACAAGACGTCGCCGGGCCCTTCCCCATTCTGGCCTTCGTGGGCGGCTCAGTTCTCGCTGATGCGCGACCAGAGCGCCTTGTTCTCTGCCTCGAGTCGCGCGACCTTCCGCTCGGCCGTGCGGATGGTGCCGTCGGCCTGCGCGATGCGGCCCCGCAGCGTCGCCAGCTCGGTCTCGGCCTCGGTCAGCGCTCCCCGCAGAGTCGCCGTGGCCGAGTCGCCCTTCGCTTCGGCCTGGCGCACCGCCGCGCGGAGCTGGTCGATGGACGCGCGCTGCCGCTCGATGCGGTCGATGCTCTCGTCCCGGGTCGACTCCAGGGAGTCGATCTGACGCCGCAGCGAACTGATCTCCAGCTCGGCCAGGGCTGCGTCTTCGCTCCGGGCATCGGCCCGCGCTTCGGCCGTCGCGACGGCGAGCTCAGCTTCGCTCTGCGCCTCGTCCACGGCTTCCTCGGCCGCCTCCAGACGAGCGCCCAGCTCGCGGCGTGCCTTCTCCAGCGACCGCGTCCGCTTCAGGAGCCGCGCCTGCTCGTCCCGCGCGGCGATCGCCTGATCCTGCGCCCGCTCCCGCGCCGCGTCGGCGGCAGCCCCCGCCTCGGCGCCCTCGGTCTGAGCCGCCGCCAGCGCCGCCTCGGACTGAGCCAGCTTCTCCTGCACCGTCGTCAGCTGCTGCTCCAGGGCCACCTGCGTCGACGCCAGCGCCTCCTCGGCCGCGTCGGCTCGCCCGGTCGCTGCCTCGGCCACGGCTTCGGCTTCGTCCCGGGCCGCCTCGGCCGCCGCCTGCGCCACCGCCGCCGAGTCCAAGGCCTCCGCCATGCGGTCCTCGTCCGCCGCTGCTTCGGCCCGCACTTCGTCGGCCGTCGCCGCCGCGGCTTGAGCCTCGGTCTGAGCGCTCGCGGTCGCTGCCTCGGCCGCCGCGATGGCTGCCGCCGCCTCGGTCTCCGCGGCCGCCCGGGCCTCGCTCGCCGCCTTGGCGTCCGCTTCGGCGCGGGCCACTGCGTCGGTCGCCTCGGCGGCCTCGGCCCGAGCCTTCGTCGCCTGGTCGGCCGCCGCCTTCGCAGCGGCGCGCGCCTGCTCCAACTCGTCCCGCAGGCCGTCGGCCTCGGACCGCAGCGCAACCACCGCCTGGTCGCGGGACGCCTCGGTCCCGGCGAGCTCCTCCTGGAGCTTCGCCTGCCGCGACGCGGCTGCGTCCCGTTCGGTCTGCACCGCGGCCTCGGCCTGGGCCCGCCGGTCGGACTCGCTGGTCAGCTCGGACCCCAGCCGCGCCACTTCGCCGGCCAGGGCATCCCGCTGCTCGGTCATCCGGCCCAGGTCGGCTGTCAGGTCCTCACGGTCCGCGGCGGCCCCGCTCACGGCGGCCTCCAGGTCCTCGATGCGGCCGTCCTTGCTCTGCTCGACGTTCCGCAGGTCGCCCTGCAACGCCGCGATCCGCTGCTCGAGCTGGCCTTGCCGGTCGTTGGCGGCGGTCTGCAGCGCGATGAGGGCCGAAGCCTGCTCGGTGCGTCGCTCGTCGGCCGCCGCGAGGCGCTCGTTGGCCGCGGTCAGGTCCGTGCGGGCCTGCTCGAGGTCGGCCTGGAGTCCGGCGAGGGCGTCGTCTTCGGCGGCCCCCGAGGCGCGGGCCGCATCGAGCTCAGCCTGCACCGCTTCGGCCCGGGCCTGGGCCTCGGCGGTCTGTCGAGCGAAGTCCCGGGCGGCCTCGCGCTCCTGCGCCAGCTGCCCCTCGGCCCGCTTCAACGCCTCGGCCAGCGCCTCGTTGGGGTTGGTCTCCTCGGCCGCCGACGCCGCCAGCCGGTCGCGCTCGGCGGCGATCTCGTCGGCGCGGGCGCCCAGCTCCGCGAGCTGCTTGAGGTGGTCTCGCTCGGCCCGGGCAAGCCGCTCGGCGCCGACCTGTTCGGCCCGCTCCGCCCGCTGCTTGGCGTCTTCCGCCGCGCCCCGGGCCTCCTCCAGAGCGGAGCCCTGGGTCTGGATGCGGTCGGCGTCGGTCCGCTTCTCGGCGTCGGCGAGGGCCAGCCGCTTCTCCAGCCGCGACACCTCGGCGGTCAGCGCCGCCAGCTCCCCGCTCGCGCCCACGTCGCCCTTGCCCAGCTGCTCCCGCAGCTCGGCGATGGTCGCCTCGCGGGTGCTGATCTCCGCGTCCGCGCGCTGGTCGGCCTCATCGATCCGGGCCTCGGTCTCGGCGACCTTCGCCAGCGCGGCCGCCAGGGCCGCCGCCTCGCCGTCGTCGGCACGAGCCGCTTCCAGCTCCGCCTGCAGGGCCTCCTGCGCGGCCAGGGCTTCGTCGCGCTCCGCCTGCAGAGCCGCGACCCGGGCCTCGGCCGCCGCGGTCGCCTTGCTGGTCGCGTCCTCCAGGCTGGCGGTCCGGTCGGCCCGCTCGGTGCTGGCCGCGGACACGTCCTGCCGCAGGGCTTCAGACCGCTCTCGTTCTTCTTCCAGCTCCGCGCGGACCTCGTCCACGTTCATCTGAAGCGCCTGGATCTGCCGAGCGTGCGCCTCCGCGAGCCCCGCGTCCTTCTCGTCGGGCTGCAAGCGCCCGGCGGCCTTGGCCGCCTTCGCGGTCTTCTTCTCGGCCTTCTTCAGCGCCTTGACCGTCCGCGCCTCGCCCTTGCGGGCCGTGCCGACGGCCTTGCTCGCCTTGCCCAGGGCCACGTCGACGTCGGCGTCGCCGCCATTGTCCTTCCAGGCCTCCAGCTTCGCTCGCGTCAGCTCCGCTTCGGCCAGCGTCACCTGGGCCTTGGCCCACGTGATGCGCGCGTTCTGCTGGGTCATGCCTTTGCGGTGCGTCTCCATCTGGGCCTTGCGCCACTCGATCTGCTGCTCCGCCTTGGCGATGGCCAGGCGCGAGGTCTGCCGACCTGCTTCGTCGCCGACGACCGCGGCGGCCTCGCTTTCGGCGGTGACCTCCTTGAGCCTCACATCGGCCTGCTGCAGGCGCAGACGAGCGGCGTCCATGCGGAGGCGGGACGCGGCGAGCTCGGCCTTCTCGGCCTCCAGCTTCGCCTGCGCGCGCGTCAGATCATCACGCTCGGCGGTGATCCCGGCCTTCGCTTCGGTCGTGAGCCCGGCGACGGCGGCGTCGATGTCCTTGGTGCTCGGGGCGCGGCCGTAGGCGGGGGCGGCGAGCGCCAGCGCAAGGCCAAGGGTCGTCGTGGAGATCAGGGTTCGCATGTTCGGCTCCTTGCCCCGGGTCGATTCAAGGGGCGTGCCAATGAAGAACGACGGGTTCGGGGGCTCCAGCGGGTCGGACTTGACCCACCGGGGCAGCTCGACCGGCCGAGTTCGCCTCACCCCTGAGGCGCGCGACGGCGCATTGTTCCCCTCCGTCGGCCGCCAACGTAGCAAGTTGCTTCGCGCGGCGACCAGAGAGGGCCGCGAACAACCACGGCGCCCGGGAGTTCCCATGACCCAAGAGCCCGCAGCCCTGACCTCCGCTCGCCTCGAAGCCCACCACGCCGTGCAGCTCGTGGGTCAGGTGGGCACTACGTGGCTGACCCACGACGCGGCCTTTCAGTACGGGAACCTGAGCTGGGATCCCGCGCGCGGTGTGTTCGTCGGGCGTGAGGTCGAGGGCCTGCACGGTGCGCTGCACCTGGAGTCCCTGACCTGGTGGGTGCTTCGGGGCGAGGAGGTCCTGGCGCGGAAGCCGGCCATCGGAGCCACCGTGGCCGAGGGCGCCGCCTGGTTCCGCGAGACCCTCGTGGCTGCGGGTCTGCCCGACCGGCCCCTGCAGGCCGAGGAGTGGGACCTTCCGGCCCACGCGGTCCAGCAAGGGGCCGCCTTTGAGGGCGCCGGGGACCGAGCGGCGTTGGCTCGGTGGTTCGATGCGGCCCTCGCCTTGCTGGCTCCGATCTCCTCGGCCGGCAGCGAGCTGCGTTGCTGGCCTCACCACTTCGACCTCGCGACGTTGATCACGGTCGAAGCCCACGAGGACCCGCACCAGGCCAAGACCATCGGCGTCGGGTTCAGCCCCGGCGATGGAGGGATCGACGAGCCGTACCTCTACGTGACGCCGTGGCCCTACCCCCCGGAGCCGTGGCCGTCGCCGGCCCTGCCCGACGGGAGCTGGAACCCCGAAGGCTGGTTCGGCGCCGTGCTCCGCGCTTCAGACGTCGCCGATCGGGACGCCGACCGCCTCCGAGCGTTCGCCGACGCCGCCATCGAGGCGTGCCGATCGATTTTGTAAGCGCGGCCCCGAACCGGGACGACGCCGCCGCGACCGTGGGTTCTGCATGCACCCCACGAGAACGGACGCCCCGTGCGCCGCCTCATCGTTCCTGCGCGTGCGCTGGTCGCGCCGGCGCGCCGCTTCTTGCTTGTCGTCGCCGTGCTCAGCGCGCTCGGCCTGTGCTCGTGTCCCCGCCGGGGCGTCGGCGTGAGGGCCGCTCACGCTGTGCGATCCGTCTGGCGACAGGCTCGGCGCCCCGCGCCGCCAAGCCGCGTGAACCGCGCCGAGTACGCCGCCGACCGGGCCTCGCTGGAGGGGCGCCGAACCGCGCTGCGGAAGGAGCTGAAGCGCAACCGGAGCGGCGCGATTCGCGACGCGCGGGCGGCCTTGAACGGGTCCCTCGGCGACGAGCTCATCCCCGCGTGGATCGGCACCCGCTATGGCTTCTACGGGAACTCGAAGCGCCCCGGCACCGGTCGCATCGCCTGCGGGCACTTCGTCGCCAACGTGCTGGCCGACGCGGGCCTCAAGGTCCCTGCATCGCTCGGGCAGCAGGCGTCGTCCCGCATCGCCCGGACCTTCGCCGGCTACGACAACGTGAGGTGGACGCGGGGGGCGAGCCGTGAGTCGATCGTGAGCCGCGTGAGGGCCGATGGCGACGGCCTCTACGTGCTGGGGCTCGACACCCACGTCGGGCTGCTGCGGGTGCGGGGGCGGCGTGTGGACCTGTGCCACGCGACCGGGCGGCGGCCGCGGACCGTGGTGTGTGAGCCGGCCGCCCGAAGTCCCTCGCTGCGCAGCCACCACCACGTCGTCGGGACGGTGCTCACGGACGCCGTCGTCGAGGCCTGGCTGCGCGGCGACCGGATCCCGTTGTCGCCGTGAGTCGCCCCGTGAGTCGCTGGTCGCCCCAGCGGGCCGCCGGCCTGCTCTAAGCTCCGATCCATGCCCGACAGCCCCCAGACCATCTTGCTGACTGGCGCCAGCGTCGGGCTGGGCCTGGCCATCGCCGTGCAGCTCCTGGAGACGGAGCACCGCCTCATCCTCACGGCCCGTCGGGGCTCCCTCGGCCGCTTCGCCGACCTCGGCATCGTCGAGTCGGATCGCGTTCGCCTCCGGCCCCTCGACGTCACCAACTCCGACGAGCGCTACGCCGTCGTGGCCGAAGCCGACCGCGACTGGGGCGGCGTCGACGTGCTGATCAACAACGCTGGCATCTCCTACCGAGCCGTCGTCGAGCACGCCTTCGAGGACGACGCGGAGGAGCAGCTGCGGGTGAACTACCTGGCGCCCATGGAGCTGATTCGGCTCGTGCTGCCCGGCATGCGGGCGAAGCGGGGGGGCCGGATCCTGAGCGTCTCGTCCGTCGGCGGGATGATGGCGATGCCGACGATGTCGGTGTACTCGGCGAGCAAGTTCGCGCTGGAGGGGGCCCACGAGGCGCTCTGGTACGAGGTGAAGCCGTGGGGCGTCCGGGTGTCGCTCATCGAGCCGGGGTTCATCCGGTCCGGCGGCTTCAGCAAGGTGCGCTACACCGTCGACAGCGCCGGGGCGATGGTGGCGGTCGACCAGCCGTACCACGCTCACTATCGCGAGATGGCCGGCTTCATCGAGAAGCTCATGCAGTGGACCTGGGCCACGCCCGAGTCGGTGGCGCGCAAGATTGTGTCGACGATGCGGAGCCGCCGGCCGCCCCTGCGGGTCTACGCCACCCCCGACGCCTTGATCTTCGCCATGGTGCGCCGGCTCGTGCCCCACCGGCTCTACCACCGGGCGCTGTACCACGCGCTGCCGGGCGTCACGCGGTGGGGCCCCGGCCAGGACGACTGAGCGGCCCCGCCCCTCGGGCCCCCTACCGCCCGCCCGGCAGGACCACGCTGTAGGCGACCGCGCCGCGCGCTCCCCCGTTTCGGTACCCGTGGCGCTGGTCGCCGCGAAACACGACCACGTCGCCGGGCTCCAGCTCGTACCGCTCGCCGCTCGCCGTGAGCTCCACGCGCCCCGACTCACACGTGAGGTACTCACGCGTCCCGGCCTTGTGAGGCGCCCCCGCCATGGACGCGCCGACCGGCAGCTCCATGCGCTCGACGATGACGCCGGGGATGGCGTCGGGGAGCAGCCGCCGCACCACGACCTGGCCCCGGACCCGGCTCTTGAGCTCGCTCGCCTTGTAGTGCCGAGCGACCGCGCGGGGAGGGGACAGCAGCTCCTCGATCGTCACCTGCAGGGCGCCGCCGATCTTGACCAGCACCGACAGCGTCGGGTTCGCCGACCCCGACTCAAGCGTCGCCACCGTCGGCCGGGGCACGCCCGACAGCGCGGCCAGCTGCTGCTGCGTGAAGCCGCGGATCTCCCGCAGCTGCTTGATCGAACGCGCGAGGTTCGCCCCCGGAGTGTCGTCCACGTCGCCTCCATCAACCGTCTGATGATGAA
>Ga0055584_100006578_pt1 | contig 11393 bp, 8 predicted proteins | sample OSDHelmetaG_FD_58716 | JGI IMG/M metagenome (GOLD analysis project Ga0055584, IMG submission 58716) | Pelagic marine sediment microbial communities from the LTER site Helgoland, North Sea, for post-phytoplankton bloom and carbon turnover... | ecosystem: Environmental > Aquatic > Marine >...
GTTTGGCGATGGCGCGGGGGCGGTCATCGTCTCGGCCACCGAAGAAGACAAGGGCATCCGCCACTGGCACCTGGGCTCGGACGGTCGCGGCGCCGATGTGCTGCGCCAGCGGGTCTGGGACACCTCCAGGCGCCCTTTCATCCGCCTAGACAAAGACGGCAACGGCATCATCCCCAGGGAGGAGCTCTACGCGAACATGGATGGCCGCCAGGTCTTCAAGAACGCCGTACAGCGCATGTGTTTCGCAGTGCTTCGGGTCTGTCAAGAACAGGGAATTCAGGGCGAAGACATCGACCTGTGGTTCTTTCACCAGGCCAATATGCGCATCAACCAGTACGTGGCCAAGCAACTGGGCATCCCGGAAGAGAAGCTGCTCCACAACATCGACCGCTACGGCAACACCACGGCAGCCACCATCCCCTTGCTGATGGACGAAGCGGTACGCACCGGCCGCCTTAAGCCTGGCATGAAGGTCGCGTGTGTCGCATTTGGAAGCGGCTTTACCTGGGGCGCCAGCCTGATCGACTGGTAGGTTCATCGCACGGTATTGCGGTCCTACTCCAGGAGAATCAGGGACAAGATGACCTCGCGGGTCTCCCCATTCCGTAGAACTTGGAGCGTGACCTCCTCTCCAGCCTTCCGTCCGTCCAGGGCGTTGTATAGGTCATCGTAGTCAGCCACCGGCTCCCCGTTGACCCCCACCACGATGTCACCCGGAACGCGACCGTCGTCCTGGAGGCCGATCAGCCCAGCTTTCTCCGCTGGAGAGCCGGCGACCACACTGCGCAGCACCACGCCCGCGGGGATGCCGGCACGACGCGCCAGACGGTCGTCTACCAAGCGCACGCCCATACCGGCCTGTCGGACCTGGCCAAACTCGACCACTTCGGAGACCACCCGACGCACCGTGTCCACGGGGACCGCAAAGCCAATACCGGCACTCGCCCCGGAGGCGCTGGCGATCTGAGAGTTGATCCCGATGAGTTGCCCATTAGAGTTCAGCAAGGGGCCACCAGAGTTGCCCGGATTGATCGACGCATCCGTTTGGATGACCCCCCGGATACTGACCCCGCCATAGCCCAAAATCTCGCGGTCAATGGCGCTGACCACACCGACGGTCAGCGTGTGGTCCAAGCCATATGGATTGCCGATAGCCAACACCTTCTGGCCCACCTGAAGCCCCGTGCCTACCGGCGGTAGGACCGCAGCAGCGAGAAGGTCCTTGGGTGCATCGATTTGAAGAACCGCGATGTCCTTGCGCGGCTCACCACCGATGAACCGGGCGGGCCAGGTGCTGCCGTCGTGCAGGGCCACCTCCAGAGAGCTGGCCCCATCTACAACGTGAAAATTGGTCACCACGTGCCCCTCGGTGTCCCAGATCACACCGCTTCCAGTTCCAGCCGGGACCTCTACGGGGTCGGAGCCCCCCCATCGCCGCACGAGCTGGGACTGGGTCACGAACACCGTGGACGGGGCCGCCTGAGCGAACACGTCCACGCTGTTGCGTTCGGTCTCCAGAAGGCCATTCTGGCTGAGAGGTGTAACCCCGCGCGCTTCGGCAGAGGCGCCCCCCAGAGGGCCGCTTAGAAGGTCTGAAGGAGAGAGACAGGCCAAGGTAAGAAGAGTCATCATGATCAAACGTAGACGCCCTGGCCCAGGCTCCAAGCAATCAGTCGGTCAAGCCGCTCCGAAGGCGGATGTTGTCGTAGATCAGAACGCTGGCGACCTGCCCAAAGGGCAAGAGCAAGAACAAGCCCAAACCACAGGTCAACACCATGCTCACGACACCCAGGCCAAAGAGCACCAGCGTCCAAATGAAGAGCTGCATCTTGTGACCACTGGTCATGCTCACGCTCTCGGTGATGGCGTCGATGGGCCCCATCTCCTGGTCCACGATAAGCCATTTGTAGAAAAATACAGCGTAGAACAGGATGACGCCGGGAAAGAAGAAGAGCAAGAACCCAAAGGTCTGGGCACAGGTCACCAAAATGCCCCCCAAGATCGCCGACACCACGACCTTCCCCGACGGCAGCAGCTCTGAGACTGAGAGCGCCTGACCGCGTGCGATCTTCATGGCCCCCATCATGACCACCAAGCCCAGCAGGAACTGGACGATGCCCCCGATCATGGACATTGAGCCAGAGAGCGCAATGAACAGGCTGGGGTCTATACCGCTCTCTTGTCCTGCAACCGTGATGACCTGGTTCAAAACGCTGAAGAAGACGTTTACTACGCCGAATCCAACGCCCAACATCAGAAAGGGACCGACCTGTTCCTTGACCCTGTCCAGGGTGGCGCTGAACAGACTTCCTACCTGCCAAGTATCGCCATGAAAGGGATCGCCTCCTACAGCGGTGCCCTTCTGAGACAGCTGCATATTCGAATCTGGGGGACGGTAGGGGTCCATAGTTCAAGCTCCAAGTTTGTCGCGTCTCTAGAACACCCCGAGGGGAAAGCTGGCAATGAAATCTTTGTGCCTGCCGTTTACACCTTTTCCGCCCCTGCCCCCTATGCAGTGTAGAGAGACCCACAGGAGTTCCCTTGTTCGCATTGATCTTCGCTTTGAGCGCCCTGCGTGTAGGTCCCCTGCAGCTTCCCACTGGAGACGGCGTGCTGTTGGACCGCTCGGATCTGGCACAAGATACCGTCATCGTCGCAACCGCCGACCACATCTTCCTCAACGGCGAGATTCTCACCGAGTTGGAGCAGGGGAAAGTCTCTACAGAGCACCTGGGCCGGGGCGTGATCTTCCCACTTTTTATCCCCTTGGCGGCTGCCGGCTGCTTGGACTGTCAAGTCAAGCGCCCTGTCTTGGCCGTGATTGACTCCAGACTCCCTTTGGATACGCAAGAGCAGCTCAAAATTACCGCAGCAAAAGCTGGCTTTGGACAACTGGCAGTCGTGGTCGCACAAGGAGAACCCCGCGTCTCCAAGCTCAAGGTCAAAAAAACCATGACCGTGGTGCTCTGGGAGACACCGGTTCCGGCGAAACCCAAGAACGCAGCGCTGGCGGGCCTTCAAAGACCCGACAGAGAAGATCTGAGCCACCAGCAAAAGCTGGAAATGGGCATGGGCATGGCGCTTGGGGTGGAAGCCCTGACCATGGCCAACAGCGATGCCGACTGGGCAGCGGCCAAGCTCACCTGGGACCGGAGTGACCGTGTTCGTGTCCAGGGAGAGCCCACGCTCTTGGGCTCCATGAAGATCGCCGATGCGTCCAAAGCCATCGCCACAGCCGAGTCCGCCTTGGAGGAGTGTGCCCAGTCCGCACCGCACTCGGGCAAGGTAGAGATCAAGCTGGTCGTTACAGAGAACGGGAGCGTGGCGAAAACTGAGCTGCGCAAGACCACCATGCGACATGGCCCGACCCAAGACTGCATGGCTCAAGCCCTTCAGAGCGTGGCCTTTCCACCGACTCCAGATGGAACCACTGTGATTCTCTCCTGGCCCATGGTTGTCTATGTCGAGGAGGGCCTCTAAGAAACGCTTCGGTGATCCGTCTGGACTTGAGGCGACCAGCCAGCGAGGAGATCAGCCACCATCTGCGCGCCGAGATCACTCTCCTCAAGCGCGCTAACAGGCGGTACTTTTCGACCCAAGTGCTGTGCGCCGTGCACCGCTGCCCACAAGGCGTAGGTGCGGACTTGGGCGTTTCCTGGCCGCAGCGCTCCCGACTCCACAGCCTCCTCGATCAACTGGGCGCAGCGCCCGAGCAGCGGAAATAAGAACTGCTGGACCTGGTCGCGATCATCCGGGTCCAGATGTGGTCTGGGATCACTGAGGCTGTCGTCGATGAGCCGAAACAGCGCCGGTGACTCCAGCGAGAACACCGACCACGTCCCAAAGGCCAGCTGGATACGCTCAATGGGATCGGCGATCCCTGCGACCCGCAGCTCGACCAGGTCCGCAAGCACTCGAACCGAACGTAGCTGCAGCCCGCCAAGCAAGGCCGACTTGCCAGGCAGGTAGCGATAGACCGCACCCACTGCTGCATCGCACTCCCTGGCCAAGCGAGCCATGGTCAGCGCCTCCACCCCTTCGGCGATCACCACACGCTCCGCCGCGTCTAGAAATTCTTCGATACGTTGCGCGCGCCGTGCAGATCGGCCTTGACCAGAAGCGTGAATCATGTTCACAGTGTGCATCATTCACAGCGAACGCGCAAGATTGCAGGAGTCCACATGTACGACTTGGTCCTAAAAGGCGGCACCATTCTGGACGGAACGGGCAGTCCTTCCTTTGTCGCAGACATTGGCATTGTTGGCAAGACCATCGCAGCGGTGGGCGCCGACCTCTCCGGCACCAAAGAGATCGACTGCGCTGGCCAGCTGATCACGCCAGGCTTTGTCGACGTGCACACGCACTACGACGGCCAAGTCACCTGGGACCCCTACCTCTCCCCCAGCTCCTGGCACGGGGTCACCACGGTCGTCATGGGCAACTGCGGCGTGGGCTTTGCCCCGGCACGGCCTGACAAGCACGACTGGCTCATCGGCCTGATGGAAGGGGTCGAAGACATCCCCGGCGCCGCACTCGCCGAGGGCATCGACTGGAACTGGGAGAGCTTCCCCGAGTACCTGGATGCGATCGATTCCACGCCCCACGCCATCGACTTTGGAACCCAAATCCCACATGGTTCTCTGCGCGCCTACGTGATGGGCGAGCGCGGTGCATCGAACCAGGTCGCCACGGCCGAGGACGTCTCCAAGATGGGCGAGCTTGTGGCCGAGGCCCTGGAGGCCGGCGCCCTGGGGTTCTCCACCTCGCGCACCTTGCTGCACAAGAGCATCGAGGGCGTACCCGTTCCCGGAACCTTCGCCGGTCGCGAGGAGCTCTTTGGCATTGGCAAGGCGCTCAAGGACACCGGTCAAGGCGTGTTTCAGCTGGCCTGTGAGCACGTAGAAGTCCCCAGAGAGATTCCCTGGATGCGCGAGTTGGCCCTATGGACCGGTAGGCCCGTCAGCTTCAACCTCTCGCAGTCCGATGTCGCCCCCAAGCTCTGGGAAGAGATCCTGCCCGAACTGACCCAGGCCCACAAAGACGGCGTACCCATGGTGGCTCAAGTCGCTGGCCGCCCCATCGGAATCCTGATGAACTGGCGCGTTACCGCGCACCCCTTTGTCGCCTACCCCACTTGGCAAGCCCTTCAAGCACTGCCTTGGGAGCAGGCCTTGGCCCAGCTCAAGACACCTGAGACACGGGCCAAAATGCTGGCAGATACGCCCATCCCAATCGGCACCTTCGAGGACTGGGTCACCCAGTCCTTCGAGAAGATGTTTCCCATGCGTGGCGGCGTAGACTACGAGCCTGCACCCGAGACCTCCATCGGCGCGCTGGGTACGCAGCAGGGCGTGGACCCCCGTGGGTTGGCCTACGACATGATGATGGCAGGAGACGGAAGCGGCTTTCTCTACTTCCCGCTCTTCAACTACAGCGATCAGAACCTGGACTTGCTGCACACTCTGCACACTCATCCTCAGACCCGCATGGGCCTGAGCGACGGGGGCGCGCACTGCGGCGCCATTTGTGACGGCGGTATGCCCACCTTTATGATCAGCTTTTGGCCAAGGGACCGTACCCGCGGTGACCACATCGAGCTCTCCGAGATCGTGCGTCGCCAGACCACCGAGACCGCTGCTCTGTATGGCCTGAAAGACCGCGGACAAATCGCACCGGGCTACCGCGCCGACATCAACGTCATTGACTACGACAATCTTGCCTTACGCCCTCCCCAGCTTGTACACGATCTGCCCGCAGGCGGACGCCGGCTGATCCAGCGCGCGGATGGCTACACGATGACCTTGTGTGCAGGCGAGATCATCTTTGAGAATGGCCAGCCCACAGGTGCAATGCCCGGCCGACTGATCCGCGGTGCTCAGAGCGCTCCCTCTCCAGCAAGCTGAGTCCACTCGCATGGTGGTTCAATTGGAAGCACAAGGGTGTAGAATCAAACCATGATTCTGCTCCTAAGCTCCCTCTCTATGGCCGCCACCCACCAAGTCTCTTTGTCATTGAGCGTAGACGAAGCCGTGGCCCAGGCCGCCAGTGGGGACGAGATCCAGGTGCCAGCCGGCGAGTGGACCGCCCACGCGGACGCTTCTGGCAAGGACCTACGCATCGTCGGCCAGGAAGGGGCCATTCTGATCTCCAACAGCGGAGAGACCGCTATTTGGGCCGATCGTGGCAACTTGGACTTGGACGGCCTGCGATTCGAAGGCACGGGCCGGGCCTTGTACATGGGCTCGGGTACCCTGAGCTTGAACCAGGTTGTGATCGATGGCGGGCGCGGCGACTGGGGAGCCCAGATCAACGTGGCTTCGTCGACGCTCACCGTGATCGACAGTAGTTTTTTGAGCGGACTGTCCTCTCAAGACGGCGGGTCCATCGCTGCGACTTCCAGCGTGCTTGAAATCCAGGGCAGCCTCTTCGACGAGAACACCGCCGATGAGAACGGCGGCGCTATCGCTCTCTACGGCGGCAGCACGCTCACCTTGGCCGACACCCAGTTTGTGGTCAACGAGGCCGCTGCCAGCGGCGGTGCCCTTTACCTAGTCGAGAGCAGCGCAAACTTAGGGAACGCCACCTTCTCCGGAAACGCCATCTACGATGGCTATGGAGGAGCCGTCTACCTGACCGAGTCCAGCGTCACCGGCAATGGGGTGCAGTTCACCGACAACGAGGCCACCTACGGCTATGGCGGCGCCATCTACGGCGAGACCAACGTCGGCGTGACGCTTGAGAACTGCGCCTTCGACGGAAACAAGGCCTACCGAAACGCGGGTCATATCGGCATGTACTACGCCTATGGCCCCCTGAGTCTGACGGGCTGCACGGTGGCCAATGGCAAGTCACCTCAGGGTCACGGCGGCGGCATCTTCGCCTATGGCTACGCGGACCTAACCCTGATCGACAGCGTCATCTCCGGGAACACCGCGCGCTACCACGGGGGTGGCGTCTACCAATACGCCTACGGCAGCACCAACATCCAAAACACCGAGATCAGCGGCAACAAGTCCAAAGACTACAGCGGCGGTGGCGCCTATCTCTACTACATCTGGAGCGGATCAACCGTCTCCATCCAGGACAGCGTCATCGCCAACAACAAGGCCAATCTGGAGGGAGGGGGCCTGTGGCTACGCTACACCGACCAGTTGGTCTTGGACCGCGTTGACCTAATGAACAACGGCGGCGAGGAAGGCCTGTTCGGAGGCGGACTGTTCATGAGCGGCGTACAAACCGCAACACTTCACGAGACCCGAATCGCCGGAAACACGGCCTACTACGGGGGCGGCTTCTACGCCACGGCCACCAGCGTCGCAGCTGACTGGACCAACGTCCTGGTGCAAGAGAACTTGGCCCGAATCGGAGGCGGCGGATGTTGGGTGGCCAGCGAGCTGCTCACCGCAACCAACATGAGCTTTCTTGGCAACCAAGCCTTGGACACAGGAAGCGCCCTTTGCCTCTACGAGACCCACGGCGACTTTACCAACCTGCTCTTCGCAGACAACTTCGGTGCCGCGGCCCTCTACGCCCACGACACGAACAGCGGCTTTTACTCCACCTTCAAGTACAGCGCCTTTGTGGACAACGAGGGCGGCCACTTGAGCGGCGAACTACTGCCCGAAGAGCTGGACGAGGCTGGCAACCTGACCGACCTGGACGCCGGCATAATGGGATGGAGCCAGGACGGAGACTGGGCCAACGACCGCATCGTGCTCAGCCCCAGCAGCCCCTTGATCGACGCCGGAGACCCCGCACTGCTGGACGGCGACGGCAGCCGCTCAGACATTGGCCACCACGGCGGCCCACTGGACATCCTGGCCGATGCCGATGAGGACGGCTGGGACACGCGCTACGACTGCGATGACACAGACCCCAATGTGAACCCAGAGACCCCCGAGATCTGGTACGACGGCGTGGACGGCGACTGTCGCGGCGACTCCGATTTTGACCAAGACGGGGACGGCGAAAATACGAACGCATTTGGGGGGGACGACTGCGACGACACCGACCCCAACATTATCATCTGCGATGAAGAGGACTCAGAACCCGACAGCAACAGCGACGGACCGAGCTGGAGCCGGGACCCAGAAGGCTGCGGGGGATGTGGCGGTGGCCTGGGTGGTGGTTTGTGGGTCTTGGGTCTGGCCGCCATGATGCGACGGCGCTCTTAGACCCAAGGTCCCGTCCTACGTGGACCGGTGGTCATTCACCCGGCTCTCATGCGCGCCAGCCGCCTGGTCGGTCTGCCTGAGCGAGTACCCCCTGTACTCTCCTTACCCCAACAAGCCGTCCACAATCTGCACTCCGGGGTGCACTGTCTCCGGGTCGATATCCAGCATCGCCAGGAGCGTCGCGCCCAGGTTGGCCGCCTGGACCTCCTGGCCCTCCCGGTCCTCCTCGCCGCTGGCAAAGTCGATGAGCTTACCCATGCCGTAGCTGTCCAGCCCACCGACAGTGCGGCCACCAGAGATGCCGGGTCCAACCATAAGCAAGCTGGTGTAAGGCCAGTGGTCCTTGCCCTGGGACTCGTTCATCTTGGGCGTGCGCCCCATCTCAGACATGACGACCACCAGGGTTTCATCGGCCTGGGTCGGAAGCACCTCGCCTGGTGTAGAGCTCAAGCGGTCCATCAGCTCGGAGACCCCTGCGAACAGAGCCTCGAAGTTGTTGGACTGAATCCGGTCATTGTCCGTGTGGGAGTCCCATCCATTGCCGCTACCGGAGAAGCCCAAAGTGACGCAGCGGGAGATGCCCAAGGACAGCGCGTCCACAGCCATGCGGGCCTGAGAGCTTAGGTCTGAGCCGCCGTTCCAGTCCATCACGTGCAGGAGATCTTCCAGGCTGCTCGACCGCTCCAGGCTGGCCTGGTACGCGGCGAGCAACTCCATTTCCTTGCCCGGTGTGGCCGCCAACTGAGCAGCCCGAGACCTGGAAACCAGGTAGGCATCCATCACATCTTCTGCTTGCTTAAGTGGCGGGACAGCAGGTTTATCGCCCCAGGTCATGATGTCACCGCTGAGCAGGCCTTCAAGCTGACCGGAGGAGCCCGCACGGGTGACTGCAGCCCCCATCTGGCCGGGGAAGCTGGGTCCACCGACCACCAGATGCGGCAGAGCAAAATCGGCCATGGAGTGAGCGGCTGCCACCGCAGCAAAATCGGGTGCACCATCAGCCGAAGAGCCCGTCAGCGAAAGACGTAGACAGTTTTCGTGAGCCACCGACGGCATCAATACGCCGTTGAGGATCAGCGCCCTGGACCCGTGCCGCTCCATAAAGCTGCGCACACCGGGACGGTCTGGGTGGTCCACAAAGACCAGGTCGCCCACTGTGCCCGCTTGAGCCTGGCGCTCCATGTCTACGGCGCCGTTGTCGAACTCGCCGGCAAAGACCCGTGTGGGGTCCCATCCACCGTAGTTGTAGACCAGGATTAGCTTCTTGGTGCCGGTACTGGCGGCCAAAGCCCGCCCGCTCAGGCCCACAGAGGCCAAGCCACTGAGCCCCAAAGCCCCGGCCATTGCTTGAATCGACTGTCGTCTGGTGATCATGTTTATGCCTTCAGTACAACAGGAAATCGGGGTCGCGGAGCAATACCGAGAGCAGGCCCGTCCAGGCCGCCTCGCCACTGCCTTCGAGCTCAAACAGGGTCTGCCACAGCTCCAGGTTCGCCTGAACCTCGGGTCCGTCCACGGCGACCTGCTTTCCGAAGATGCGCAGGTGGAGGTATTGGACCTGAGCCGCCATCAAATCGGGCTGGGACTTGGGCGTCTCAGAGAAGTTCACGTGCACAAAGAGCGTGGGCGCATCAGAGGTCAGATCTTGCGCTACCGCATAGTGCGCAGCCGCTTGGGCCAATCGCTCTTGTACCAGGACCATCGTAGTGGTCGGTCCGGTGGCCGGCTCCGTCACGAAGTTTCCGTCCACGCCGCCTGCCAGAGTGCGCAGGCCGCGGGAGTCGGTGCGCATCATGTCGTAGCCATCATCGATAAAGCGAAAGCCCGTGATGTCCTCTATTGCAGACGCCAGCTGATCCGTTCCCATCAGGCGAGGACCAATGCTTTCGCTGGGGGCCGCTCGATAAGCGGGCGTATCCACCACAGCCCGAAACAGAGGCTTAAGCCGCAGGCCTTCGCCCAGGAAGACCTCACGTAGGTCCGTGAGCGTAGCGGTGTCCCCGAGCTCTATGTCCCGATGCAACAGACCGGTGTAGATGTGGTCCACACCACAGGTGACCAGACGCGGGTCAGCGGCCAGCATCTGGCCCAGGTCCCCCAAGCTTCCGCCAGGCTCACCGTAGTAGCCCGGCTCAACCTCCGTGTAGGTGGTCCAGAGGCGCTCCCTCTCCGGGTGGAAGGTGCTGATGTCCGCTGCCGAGTTGTAGTCGACGAAGTAGAAGCCCCACAAGTAACTGGCCAGGGGATCCAAGCTGTAGTGGCAGGCCACGCAGCCATCGTTGGTCGCTAAGGCTTCGTTCACCGCATCGGCGTCCAGCAGGTTCACGTCCCGCTCAAACTCGATGGGCTTGGAGAGGTAGTCCGTGCAGAGCAGGGTTTTAGAGACCGCGTTCGCTCGACCCCGGTTGGCATTTGAGGCGTTGGACATGTAGCGCCACCAAAAAGAGTTGGTGGCCAAGATGCCCGCCGCGGGTCGCTTGTCGGTGTACTGGGCGGGCTGGAATCCCTCCCCGTCCTGGCGATCCAAAGGCCACATCTCGGCCATCAGGGCCGTAGCCATGGTCCAGTCGCCGCGCACTACCTCGGTGTATGGCAGATCTTCGGTGGCCACTCGCGAGAAGATCCACAGAGTCTCCTCGCCCACGTCGGCGGCCAGTTGGGGCTGTAGACTGCTGTCAAGGGAGTAGTCACTGGTGTCCACCGTCCAGGAGTCCTGGCGCGTCAGAAGAACGTTGGCGTACAGGGCACGCACCTGGGCGCCAAAGCGGGGGTCATCCAGCATGCCGTCGACCAGCTCGGGCAGCAAAGTGGGGTCTTCCTCCACCAACAGGACCTCGGCTACGGAGGGGCGTACACCGCGCAGGTCTATGGAGATGCGGGAGAGTAGGGCCACCGAGTCCAAGGGGATGAGTTCCACCTCCTCCACCATCGCAGGCTCTGGCGTAATCGGGGTCTCAATCGGAGAGCCACAAGCGCTCAGGGCCAACAGAGCGACCACGCTCCAGCAGGTCGTTTTGGCGGTCATTTCCATGGCCGTCCCTCCCAATCCAGCAACGCAGAGAAGTCGGGGCAAACCTTGCCCACCGACACACCATCCAGCCACGCCTCCCCACATCCATCGCAGTCCGGCGGGTACATCGCCGTGCCGCCGCTGGGCAGGCCGTCGAACTCAATCTCATACCAACGACCATCGGAATCTCGCAGAGAGAACAGACCGCT
>Ga0055584_100006579_pt1 | contig 11393 bp, 7 predicted proteins | sample OSDHelmetaG_FD_58716 | JGI IMG/M metagenome (GOLD analysis project Ga0055584, IMG submission 58716) | Pelagic marine sediment microbial communities from the LTER site Helgoland, North Sea, for post-phytoplankton bloom and carbon turnover... | ecosystem: Environmental > Aquatic > Marine >...
CATGGCGTCGTTGTCGACATGCGCGGCCATCACGCCAAGCGCCTTGACCATCTCGGCCATCTGTTCGACATCGTCGCCCGGCCAACCGGGATAGCGCCAGTTGAACTGCGACATGTTGCCGACGTTGTTGACGCCGGCCTCGATGGCACGGCATGCGTTGGCAACCGACATCGGTGTACCAATCATCATGTCGCCAAGGCCAGGCTGAATAGGCACGGTCTCGGCCGTGGCGCGCCAGTCCTCTGGCGTCTCGAGCATGGGCCCGGTTTCCTTCGCCGCCTGGCCCCAGAACTCCGGCGGCAGGCCCATCCGCCGGTCGGCGTTCATGTTGTAGCGATCGATACGGAAACCGCGCCGGTTGGTTTCCTCGTGAATGCGGCGCAGCGCGTCGGCAGTATCGGCCCAGGTCTGCATGCCCAGGTTCATGCTCGTCATGATTGGGCGACCCTCGGCGTGCATCTTCCGCCGGTAGGCGCGTTCGGAGCGAACGCCGTGCTCGCGGCACAACAGGCTGACACCCATCGTGAGCTCGTTTCCCAGGCGCCGCCCCTCGGCGACAAGACCGCGGCCGTCGGGCAAGTCGGCGGGCAGGAGCGGTCGGTCTGGGTCGAAGTGCATGGCGGTCGTTCTCCTTAGCTTGATGCTAGCTTAGCTGACAGAACACGCACACTTAAACCAACTGCTCTCCAAGCCCTCTTGCCGGATCCTGCTGGTCTGCCGCACCTCTACTCCCTGACGGACAGAGGCGAGGTCACGAGCGTTGAGAATACCTGACAAACCACGGGATCACTTGATGCATAGATCGATTGAACATAAGCGCGAGGAAACTGTCTTGCGGCTCTCACGTTCCAGGCGATCAGAAATGTAGGGGGCCGGAATCACGACAGCGCCAGTCTTCCAATAGAAAAGAGGCGCTAAATACCTGATTTAGCGCCTCTTTTTATTGGTAGCGGAGGCCTGCTACCACCTATATCGAACTCAAAACCGATGGCACTTCAAACGCACAGGTCTGCAGCTCGGACCCGATCGCATCAAGAGCTGACACTGCCGTGGGTTGCGACCTGAGAGGTTTCAGGTGCAGCGCTCGAGGTCAAGCTTCTGAACTGAAGAGAAGCCGTGAATTTCCGGATCGCACGATTCGACCCAACCATGACCATGGTGTTCCTCTTACCCATTCTTTCCGCTGCAAACAGCGAGGCTGTTTTCATTGATGTGAAGGATCATGTTATCAGCAACGGCCAGCGTCGATCTACGGCATCATTTTTTCCAGCCCTGTTGGGGGCTGAGGCCCATTTCTGGACAACCTGGCCATTGATAAAAGCCGACATCCCGCCATCGCGAGCGAGGTTGTCATTCATTCGGATTCAACAAGAAATTCTTGTTGAATCCGAATCTCACAGCGCGCCAGCTGGCAGCTCTGCCTTGCGCTGTGAGATGAAGGCAAGGAGCGCCTCGTCAAGGCCAGGATCGATCGCGGGCGCCTGGTAGCGATCAAGCTGCCGGCGCGCTTCAATGCGTCCATCATCAACCGCCTGGCGAGCACCTTCCTCCTTCCACTGCTCGTAGGGTGCGGTGTCCTGGAGTTCGAGGTTGAACAACTGGCTCTGGCGGGTATGGGCCGAGCCCAGGAAATGACCGCCCGGACCAACCTCTCGTACAGCCGCAATCAACGTATCAGCATCTTCCATGCGCGCGCCGCAGGCGAAGTGGTAGAGCGCGTCGACCTGCTCATGGTCGATGACAAGTTTACCCAGGCAAAGCGTGAGGGTGTTCTCGATGCTGCCGCCGGCGTGACTGATCCAGTTGGCCCCTGCTGTGATCGCCGAGAATGCCCCCCACATCGACTCGAAACCGGCGTTGAGGTCGGCTGTCTTGGACGTCGCGATGTTCAGCATTCCGCGATGCGGCACCCCATAACGTCGCGCCATCATACCGGCCAGCAGTTGGATCAGCGCAGAATCAGGGTGGCCGAACACCGGCGCCCCGGTCTTCAGGGCGACCGTCATGGGCGGGCAACCGAAGAGCGCCGGAGTTCCGGGGCGGATTAGTTGGGTCAACGCAATTGCCATGACGTTCTCGGCGGCCACAACAGCCATGGTGCCCACCGGACTCGCCGGTGTGCTTGCACCCGCCATCGAGAATGGCGAGCAAAGCACAGCCTGATTGCTGGCGGCGTAAACCTTGAGCGCGTCCAGCATGGTGCCATCCCATACCAGCGGCGAAGTCGAGTTGATCAGTGAAGTCGTGACAGTGTTGTCGGCGACAAACGCCTCATCGAACACCAGCCGCATCATTGCGAGTGTGTCCTCGGCTCGTTCGGCCGCGGTGACACCGCCCAGGATCGGCTTGTCGGACCACTTGAGGGCGCTGTACGTCGTATGGAGATGACGGTGGGGCACGGGAACGTCGGTAACTTCGACAATCGGGCCACCGGCAACGTGCACGGCCGACGCCATATGGGTTAGCTTCTGCACCATGTCGAGATCGGCGAGCGTGGCGTTGCGCCGGACGCCATCGAGATCACGCACAAAGGGGTTGCCATAGGACGGCGAGAACACCGTGTTGCGCCCGCCGACCCTCACCGACCGCTCCGGGTTGCGCGCATGGTGCAGGTACTCGGAGGGAGCCGTTGCGATAAGCTCCATCAGCATCTCGCGCGAGGCGCGTACCCGCTCGCCTGTTACATCGGCACCGGCGCGACGCCAGATATCGATTGTTTCAGCGTCCCTGAAGTCGACGCCGATTTCCTCGATGATGCGCATTGCCATGTCGTGGATCTTCTCCACGCCCTCGGCGTCCAGGAGTTCGAGTACAGGGATGTCTCGCACCAGAGTAGGCCGGTGCATCACGGGCGCGTCGGCAATCGAGGCCTGCCGCGCTGTCCTCCCGCCCCTCCGGCGCGTCCCGGCCTCGCTCATGGCCTTGTTTCCTGCCGCCATCGAACGATCCCTTCCCTTTTCCGGGCTACATGACCCAGCTTCATTCTGGGCCTCGCCAAACGCCCCAAAAAATTCCAATTCACCAGCCATGACGATAACTGACGCTCATGAAGCCGAGGCCAACGATACCCCATCCCAATCACGCACGGCTTACGGACCTTCCGCGATGCGGGTATGGGACCAATCCATTTTGTCTTTGCGCCGACGACCGGATGCTCAAGATTGTCCCAACGATCCTGCCCTAGTCACTGATCGAGAAACCACCATCAACCGCGATAGAAGCGCCGGTGATGTAGTCGGATGCCGTGCTCGAAAGAAAGACCGCAGTGCCCGCCAGGTCCTGGGGGCGGCCCCAGCGGCCGGCAGGGGTGCGTGCGTTGATCTTGGCTTCCTGCTCGGGAAAATCGGCCAGATAAGACTCGGTCAGATCGGTGATGAACCAGCCGGGCAGGATGGCGTTGACCTGGATATTGTCCTTTGCCCAGGCGATCGCGCAGACCCGGGTGAACTGCACGAGCCCGCCCTTGCTGGTGGCATAGGCGCTGTCAACGGCACCGCCGAAGATGGCGTACATCGAGGAAATGTTGATCACCTTGCCACCACCGGCTGCGGCCATGTGAGGGTGAACGGCCTTCGAGAGCAGAAAGGCACCTTTGATGTTGGTATCCATCACCCGGTCCCATTCCTCTTCGGGCACATCCTGAGGGAGAAATCGGCAGGACGTTCCGGAATTGTTGACCAGAATATGAAGGCCACCCATCGCTGCGGCAGCCTCGGCAACCGCCTCACCGACCGATGCCGAGGAGGTGACGTCACAAGACACCGCCATGGCGCGCTGCCCGGTCTCCTCGACACTTGCAACCGCTTCGGCCGCCTTTTCAAGGTCGCGACAGGCGATCACGATGTCTGCTCCGGCCCGGGCCAGACCCAGACCGATGCCAAGGCCCAGACCGCGGTTGCCGCCGCTGATGATCGCGGTTCGGCCCTGTAGGTTGAAGGGGTTATCGCTCATGAACATTCCTCTGCAAGTTACGCATCATACCGCCGCAGGATCGCGCCGATCGGCCGTGCCAGGCCGCTGTTTTGTCTGCCAACCCTCTGCATAACCGACGTCTGCGTCGGACGGCGGCAGCGGACTTTTGCCCAGGATCATGTCGGAGGCTTTTTCGCCGATCATGATGGTCGGTGCGTTGAGATTGCCGTTGGTGATTACGGGCATGACCGAGGAATCCACGACCCTCAAGCGGTCGATGCCGTGCACATTCAGCCTGGCGTCGACCACAGCGTCCGGCCCTGTTCCCATTGGGCACGTGCAGCTGGGGTGATAGGCCGTCTCGGCGTGATCGGCGACCCAGGCGTCAAGTTCGTCATCGGTCGAAACGCCGGGCCCAGGCAGAACCTCTTCGCCGCGCCAGGGATCAAAGGCCGCCTGGGCGAAGATCTCGCGCGTGAGACGCACTGCGGAACGAAAGGTCGTGCGGTCTTCCTCGTCGCTCAGGTAATCGAAGCGCATCGATGGTGCATCGTTGGGATCGGGCGAACGCAGCCAGACCCGGCCCCGGCTTTTGGGTTTGGTCGGACTGAGGTGCGCCTGGTAGCCATGGCCCTTGAACTTGCTCGACCCGTCGAAGCCCATCGCTACGGGAATGAAATGGTACTGGATGTCGGGGGATGCGAGGCCAGCCCGACTCCTTATGTAGCCGTTGGATTCGAACTGGTTGGAGGCCCCGATCCCATCCTTGAAGAGCAACCAGCGCAGCCCGATCAATGCCTTGGAAATCGGGTTGAGGTGCCGGTTGAGCGTAATGGGGCGGGTGCAGGAGACCTGGTGCCAGAGTTCCAGATGATCCTGCAGGTTTCGACCTACGCCTGGCAAATGTGTGATGCACGGTATTCCCAGCGCACCGAGCGCGGCAGCATCACCGATGCCCGACAGCATAAGCAACTTGGGAGAATTGATCGCGCCGGCCGCGATGACCACCTCTTGTCGCGCCATCGCCTGGCGCACCTGTCCACCTTTCTCGAACTCCACACCGACTGCCTGATGCTCGTCCAGCAGCACCCGCCGGGTCAGTGCATGCAACTCGAGCTTGAGGTTGGGCCGTGACAGCGCAGGTTTCAGATAGGCGTTTGCGGTCGACCACCGGCGTCCCTTGTGAACCGTCATGTCCATGCGGCCGAAACCCTCCTGACGCCAGCCGTTGACGTCATCAGAGCGGGGATAACCTGCTTCCACACCGGCCTCGATCAGCGCCTTGTAGAGAGGGTTCGCCATACCGCTGCCGTTGCTGGTGTGCAGCGGACCGCTGTCACCCCTGTAGTCGTCGCTCCCGAAGGCGGAGTTCTCGGCGCGCCGGAAGTAGGGAAGGCAATGGCGATAACCCCAGCCATCGTTGCCAAGCGCCTCCCATGCATCAAAATCATCGGCATGACCTCGCACGTAACACATGCCGTTGATCGAAGACGTCCCGCCAATCACCTTGCCACGGGCCTGGTGGATACGCCGACCGTTGAGGCCCGGCTCAGGCTCGGTCATGAAACCCCAGTCGTAACATGCCTTGGTCATGGGAATGCCGCAGGCCGCCGGCATCTGGATCAACGGACTGTCGTCACGGCCACCGTACTCCAGCACCAGCACGCTGTGACGTCCATCTTCCGAGAGCCACGCTGCCACCACGCCGCCCGCCGAGCCGGACCCGACCACGATGAAATCATAGGTATCGACGTTCATGCGCCAAGCATAGGAGGCGCCCAACCGAAGTGACAAACGAGCAATAGACAGAGGACTCCATGAGGTAGACTCATGAAGAAACCTCAAGCAATTGCACCAAGACGCCGGCCAATGTGGTCGCTGATATGCGCCGGGTCGTCGCCCAAGCCATGAAAGCCACCGGATGCGAAGGTGTGAAGCCAGTGTTGGCCGCAGAAGTACAGCCCGGGCGCGCCACTCACGCCACGATGTTGGCGTGGGAAGCCGCGTTCGTCGAGCACCGGCATCCTGATCCAGTCGTAATCACAGGCAAAGCCCGTTGCCCATATAACCGAAGTGATACCGCGCTCGCGCAGGTCAAGCACGTCAGGAACCAGATAGGGCCCGCCCTCTGTCGGAAGTCCCTCATCGGTGTTGCTCGTATCGGCCCCGGGCGCCTCGAGACCATGGTCAAGGATCAGGGTGTCGACTGCCGACTTGAACGTGCGGGACGCCGCATCCGATTCCGCGATCTTGCGGTTCAGATCGTCATCGAAAAACGCCCGTGTGCCGTCGAACCCCAGCAGCTTTCCCGCCAGATGGACACCGCGCGCAGCAAAGTAATGCAGGTTCAGACCACGTCCGCCACGCGCACCGCTCAGCATCAGACTCGGAGCATAACGCTCGGCATGCGTGACCGGATCGACAGGTTTGGTCACCAGGCCAAGCTCGGCCAACCAGGCAAAGACGTCCCGTCCCCTGTAGCGGCGCGGCATGCGGTGGCCATCACCAACCGCCATGTAGACACTGCGGCCCTCTTCCAGGAAGTCCTCGCAGATCTGAATGCCCGACATCGACGACCCGACGATCAGCACCCCGCCATCAGGAAGCTGGCCCGGGTTCTTGTAGTTGTAGGGATGGAGCTGGACGATGTCCGGCGGCAGCGCCGTGGCCATGTCGAGCACGCGGGCCCGGTGGAAGAACCCCGTCGCCACGACCACATTGCGCGCACGCATCTGACCTGCCGTGGTATCGAGCAGATAGTGATCGCCGGCGTTTTGAAGACCCGTGACCTCGGTGCCGTAGTGCATCGGCGGTCGCACGAAGTCGTGGAACCCCTCAAGGTAACGCACGATCTCGTCGCGCGGCAGAAAGGCGTCAGGCCTGTCCCCGGCATAGGGGAAGTCCGGCAGTTGCATGAACCAGTTCGGCGTCACCAGCGTGAAACTGTCCCAGCGATCGTGCGACCAGCTATGGCCGACATGGTCGTGGCGCTCCAGAACCAGGTGGTCGAGGCCTCGCTGGGAGAGCCTGTAGCTCACCGACATCCCTGCCTGGCTGCCGCCCACGACAATGACGTCACGTATGGTCAAAGCAGCGATCCGGCGGGGTAACAAGCTTCCGGCATGGCTTTGGCTCCCTGGCAATCGACCCCATCATGTTGGCCACAAAGCCGGGAAGCAGGAAAATTCCAAATAGTCAGCCGTTTCGATGCGCCCGACGCATGGCCTGCGGTGTCGCGGACGCACAGACCGAAGCACTCACTTCCGCCTTCAACCAGTCGCAGAAAGCTTCCACATCAGGCCGCCCGACGCGATTGGCCGGCACGACGAGAAAGTGGCCACGCTCCCAACGGCAGATTTCGGGGATCGGCCGCACCAGACTTCCCTCCTGGATCAGGTCGGAGACGACGTGTTGCCAGCCGACCGCCACGCCCAGGCCGCGTAATGCAGCCTGCACCACCATCAGGTAACTGGTGAAGGTCAGCCCGTGGGGCGGCAGCGGCAGGTCGACATCGAAATTGGAAAGCCAGGCGCGCCAGTTGATGGGTGTCGGCCAAGGATAACCGATCCAGGTCGAATCATCGAGATGCAGCAGGGGCTGTTTGAGCAGATCTGCCGGGCCCGACATCGGCCCGTTCAGTTCGAGATATTCCGGGCTGCAAACCGGGTAGGCTTCCTCAAGGAACAGCAGGTCGGAACGGAAGGAAGGGTCACCCTGGTGGCCCACCACAATCGAGACGTCGAAATCGTCGACCATCGGATCGGGGTTGCGTTCGAGCGAGACGATGTGGACGTCGAGATCGGGGTGTTCGCGACGGAACGCGCTCATGCGCGGCATCATGTAGAGGCTAGCCTGGGATGTGAGCATGCCCACCGTCAGCTTGCCGGACTCACGCTGTTGGCGAATCTCCTGCGTCACCATGCTCATGTGGGAGAGCGACATGGAGACCGCCTCCATGAGCCTGCGACCGTCGGATGTGAGTTTGACCGCCCGGTTCTGCCGTTCGAAGAGCTTGACGCCCAGGTGCTCTTCGAGCGTGCGTACGTGGCGGCTGATCGCCGACTGTGTCAGCAACAACTCCTCGCCGCCGCGCGTGAAATTCTCGTGCCTCGCGGCGGCCTCGAAGGCTCGCAGCGCGCTGAGAGGTGGGAGTTTGCGATAGGACAAGGCAGCGACCCGCTTCAGTTGATCCGGCGCCGGTATCTCATTCTCCCTGACCCGCGCCGATGGCGTGATTCGGGCCGTGCAGGAAAACAAGGATAGTACAGCCCTTCGGTGATTGCGAAGCATGACGGCTGCCAGCGCCGTAACTCACCAGGTCGCCGGGCCCAAAGACGCTGCCGTCTCCGTCGACCAGCTCGCCCTCCAGGATATAGGAATCCTCACCGGCGGTGTGGATGTGAGGCAATGACTTCGAACCGGGGTCCAGGCGCACCAGGAAGGAGCCGCGAACTGCGTCGCGATCGAAATTGACCGGCTTCCAGGCGATCCCTGGAACCGGGTCGCCATAGAGGTCGTAAGGTCGGTACTCGGCCTCCTCGGCCCTGACCACCAGCCTTCCCGTCTCATCGTGTTCCGCCATGATCTTCTCCATGCGTTGTGTCAGTCCGTCTCGAGGCCGTATTCTCTCTTCTTGCGCAGGCTCCAGCTCTGAATGACCCGGTCCGTTGTCATGGCGATGAGCGCCATGCAGAGCGCTGCGGTGATGCCGACACCGAATCCGCCATCGGCAAGACTCCGATAGATGATCTGGCCAAGCCCCTTGGTCCCCACCAGTGCCGTGATGACCAGCATGGCGAGACCAAACAGCACTGTCTGGTTGATGCCGAGCATGATCTCCGGCAAGGCGAGCGGCAATTGCACACGAAACAGAAGCTGGGTCCGCGTGCATCCCATGACACGGCCGGCCTCGATGACCGCCGCATCGACCTGGCGGATGCCGAGCTCGGTGTAGCGGATCGAGGGCACGATGGCATACATCACGACCGCGAGCAGACCGGCGAACTCACCGACCTTGAACAGGACCACGACCGGAATCAGGAAGACAAAGAGCGGAATCGATTGCAGCGTATCGTTCACCGGACGCACGATTGCCGAAACCCGGTCGTTCAATGCTGCAAATATGCCAAGAGAAACACCGACCACGATGCAAATCGCGACAGCGGAGCCACACAGGTAGACCGAGATCATCGAGCGCATCCAGAAACCGCTCGTCAGCATGAAGGTGAGCGAAACAAGCGCGAACAACCCGATACGCCACCCACCGACCCGCCAGGCGAGCACGACTGCGGGAAACAGTATGGCCGGCCAGGGCATTTCCGTCAGCCCGATGTAATAGACAAGCCCGAGGAACAGGACCGCCAGGGCGCCGCGCCATGCCGTGACCCGCGCAATGGCACAAGCGAGCACGACGACAAACACGGCGTAGCCTGCGGTAAGCGGCGGGGTCAGCACAAAGCCCCATGAGAACGGCGTCACCACCTGGTCAAGCCCGATCTTGATCGGCAGCATGAAATAGAAGAGCGTCCAGTTGCGGATGTTGTCGGTTACTTCGGGATAATGCGTGTTGATCCAGGAAATCGCCGCATCGAGTGGCTGATACGGCAAGACGGTCCAGGCTTCCGGGTAGCTCTGCAGGGCCGGCACAAAGGCACTGACCACCAGGATTGCGGCGCAGGCGCAGGCGGTGCCGGAAAGCACCAGGTAACGTCGCCAGAACGCCCCCGCGCTGGGGACCGCGATCTTGTGCTCACGACGCCTTGCGAAGCCCTGCGTGATCCGGTCCATCATCATCGCAAGCAGCACGATCGCAACGCCGGTAAGGAGGCTTTCGCCGAACTTCGCCTGGCGCATGGTGTAGAGCACCTCCCAGCCCAGATCTTCACCGCTGCCCAGAACGGCAGCGATCACCACCATCGAGAGCGTGGCGAGAATGGTCTGATTGACACCCAGCATGACTGAAGGCATCGCGGCCGGCAATTTGACGAGCCAAAGCAACTGACGCTCGGTTGCGCCCGTCATGATCGCTGATTCGACCACATCGCCCGGCACACGGCCCAGACCCAGCATCACGGTGCGCGCCATAGGCGGCAGCGCAAAGGTCGCCGAGGCGATCAGGCCCACGGTGGGACCGAAGCCGAACAACACCAGACAGGGCACCAGATAGGCAAACGTCGGAATGGTCTGCATGAAGTCGAGCAAGGGCTCGATCAACCGTCGAACGCGAGGGCTGCGGTGGCCCAGAATACCCAACGTCAAGCCGCCGGCAAGCGCGAGCGGCAGAGCCACCGTGACAAGTGCGAGCGTCAACGCCGCCTTGTCCCAGAAGCCGGCAACAACGATGTAGCCCAGCGCCAGCACACAGAACACCGCCAGATTTCGGCCAGCAGCGATATGAGCGGTCGTCGCCACCACAACCACGACGATTGGCCACGGCAGCCAGAGATAGAAGCTGCGAAAAGCGTAAACCGGCCACTCCAGCAGCCATGACACCACGCGGAAAAACGGTTTGAAGATGCCGGTAAACCAGTCCATCGCGGCATCGAAAATTTCGGGAATGGGCAGCCCGGCACCTTCATCGATCCGCATCAGCCAGGGCCGGTCGCCTTCGAGGCGAAAGCTCGCGATCATGACGACCGCAACCGCGCTCCACACCAGCAGAGATCGTACGGAGTCATTCCGCAGGAGTCCTGCCATCGCAACGCCGGAGAAACGCGCCGCGACGGCGTGGTCTCCCCCGCCGCCCATCAGGACACCTTGCCCGGTATCCTCGACGTGCCTGCCTCTGGCTCTTGACGTGGCCCGACCGGACGTCTCATGTCCGACCGGACCACCATCTGTTGTCAAGGGTTCTTCGCCTGATCAATCCAGGATTGCCAACGGCTTTCATTGTCGGTCATCCATGCCTCGATATAGGCGTCGAGATCGGCTCCCTCGCTGATCGCCTTCTCCATGCGAATCTCATCGACTGCCGTCATGTCAAATTCCTGCAGGATGCGATAGCCCACCGGCCATTGGTCCGGTGTACCAGGCCAGGCTGTGTTCCAGATGCGGGCAGCCGACCAGTCGCAGTCATAGGTGGCGTCTGGATTGCTGCCGCCCGAAGCGTCGTCATTGCAGCCTTCCCAATACTCAGGCAAACCGACCTCGGTGAGCGAGTAGTCTGCCATGATCCCGTGTGGCGACCAGAACTGGATCATCAGCGGCTCGCCACGCTCGTCGGCCGATTTGATCTCGGCGATCAACGCGCCCTCACTGCCTGCAGGCTGTGAAACGAGCGGAAGGTCGAGAGCGGCAATGCGAAGCTCGTTGGTCGTGCCCCACTCGATCGGATAGTCGAGCAAGCGGCCCTTGGGAAACGTCTCTGCGGTAGCCAGCGCCTGGGCGCATTCGTTCAGCACCGTATAGTCGGTGTCGAGTCCCGGGCAGAGCTCAAGCGCCTTGTCGTTGGCGTACCAGGTTTCAACGCCGGCATAGCCCAT
>Ga0055584_100006580_pt1 | contig 11393 bp, 9 predicted proteins | sample OSDHelmetaG_FD_58716 | JGI IMG/M metagenome (GOLD analysis project Ga0055584, IMG submission 58716) | Pelagic marine sediment microbial communities from the LTER site Helgoland, North Sea, for post-phytoplankton bloom and carbon turnover... | ecosystem: Environmental > Aquatic > Marine >...
TAACAAATCCAGGATCGCCAGCGGCGGACAGAGCCATGACGGTGCCATCCTCAGCAAGATCCACCTCGTCGCATTCCGTCGGCTGGCGCTGAGCGTCGAGTGCGGCCATCGCCGCAGCCTCCTCGTCGGTCATTTCGCCATACATGACCTCCAGCGGGCTGGCATCGTCGATCTCGGCAGCTGCCTCTGGGTCGTCCTCAAACGCCATCGAGCCAAAGCCGGTGTCGTCATCGTCGAAGGGAGACCCATCGTCGCTCAAGGCGAACATCATCTCATCATCTTCAACGTCCAACACGCCGGTTTTCTTCCGCAGCGTCGCTGCCTCATCATCGGTTAGCGAGGTTGCGATTGTACCGATATCGTCGTTCCACGAGATATCATTGTCCTGGTCCTCACGGGCTGCGGTTTTGTCCTGCATCGAGCAGAGAACCATACCGTCAGGCACAAGCGCCTGAACATGATCGTGGGCGATATCTGAGGCTTTGACTTCGTCTTTTGTGACGATAATGCGGGGTTTTTTTGGGGTCGCCATGATCGTTCCTCCATGGTTGTGATCAACACATTGAATATAATAAATAAAGAGTATTTATTCGCGTTAAAAGATCGTTAAAAGATTTTTTACTGAGAATCATAATCTTTTTTATTTATAACTTTCAACAAATTATTCAAAATTTTTCCGTCGCGAGAAACGCTGGCGGCAGCCGAAATAGGCCTGTATCGTCAACAAAATTCCCGACCAATCCGAGGTTTTCCCATGACCGACCTTCTCGAAACCCGCGACGGCGCCGTCGTCACCCTAACGCTCAATCGTCCAGACGCGCTCAACGCGCTGACCTACCGCATGTTGGATGGTCTGATGGAGGCGGTGGAGCGGCTCGACAATGACGATAGCGTCGGTTGCGTCGTGCTCACCGGCACGGGCCGCGCGTTCAGCGCTGGCGGTGACGTCAAGAACATGGCGCAAGGCAGCGAGGCTAAGCAGGGATTCGATGCCCGCGTCCGCAATCTGCGCCGCCGCATGGAGTTGTCCCGCATGATCCACGAAGCGTCGAAACCTTGGGTTGCCTCGGTGCGCGGCCCCTGCGCTGGTGCCAGCCTCTCGCTGGCGCTGGCCTGCGATATGCGGGTGGCGAGCGAGACGGCGCGGTTTATCACTGCGTTTGCTAAGGTCGGCCTCTCCGGCGATTTTGGCGGCAGCTACTTCCTCTCCGGCCTAATCGGCACCGGTCGCGCCCGCGAGCTCTACTTTACCGGCGGTGAGATCCGGAGCGAGGAAGCCTATCGCCTGGGCGTCGCCAACCGCCTCGTCGCCGATGAGCAGTTAGAGGCGGAAACCGCCGCCTTTGCCGCCCAGATCGCCGCTGGGCCACGCCTCACCATCGCCTACATGAAGAAGAACATGAACGTGGCCGAGCGGGGCGATATTTCCGCCGCTCTGGATGCCGAAGCCATCCACCACGCCCGCACCGGCCAAACCGAAGATCACGCTGAGGCGGCAAAAGCCTTCACCGAAAAGCGCAAACCCGTGTTCAAAGGCCGCTAAACGCGGCTCTGCCCTTGGAAAAGCGGCCTCAGGCGACTATCACAGAGGCCAATCGTGATAGACACCTGAGGACTCGCCTTTCCATGAGCGACGACACATCGAACAACGACACATTTGAACTGGCCGCCACCTTTCCTGCCACCAGCTATTCCGAGTGGCTGGAGGCTGCGGAAAAAGCGCTGAAACGCGGCGACGTGGAAAAAACGTTGGCGACGCGCACCTATGAAGGTTTCGCGCTCAAGCCACTGTACTCTGCCGAGCGGGATGGTGTTGGCGCCGACCCCGCCGGTCTGCCAGGCCTTGCTCCATTTACCCGCGGTGCGGATGCGGCGGGGCGAACGACTGGTGGCTGGGACATCCGGCAAACGCTGACCCATCCAGATATCGCACACAGCAACGCCGCCATCCGCGAGGACCTCGACAACAGCGTGCACTCCTTGGCGCTTAGGCTCGACAGAGCCGCGCTAACCGGCAACGCGGACGGCGTGGCGGAGGGCGGCCTGCCATTACACTCCACTACCTGCTGGCAAGCGCTGCTGGCGAATATACCCGCCGCCTCAACCGCACTGGCACTGGAGGCAGGCGCAAGCTTCCTGCCTGCTGCCACGCAACTCGCCGCCGTAGGAGGCCCTGCGCCCGGTTCTCGCCTGGGCGCAGACCCGCTGGGCACGCTGGCTGCGCACGGGACCTTGCCGCAGGGCGTTAACCAAGCTCTAGCCGATATGGCCGACCTCGCTGCCCACGCCAACCAGAATTGGCCGCACGTCGCTGCGATCACGGTGGATGCCTCCGCCTATGACGCCGCCGGCGCGTCCGAGAGCCAGACTCTCGCTGCCGCCATGGCGACCGGCACTGCCTATCTGCGTGCGCTGGTCGATGCCGGCATGAGTGTAGATAACGCGTGCGCCCAGATCGTCTTCCATTTGCCGCTTGGCCCGGACCAGTTCTTCGCCATTGCCAAGCTGCGCGCTACCCGCAAGCTCTGGGCGCGCATCGCGGAGGTTTCTGGCGCATCCAAGTCTGCCCGTGCCGCCCGCATCGACGCCATCACCGCCAATCGCAATCTGGCGGAGCGCGACCCTTACACCAACCTGCTGCGCACGACATTGGCCGGCTTTGCCGCCGCGGTTGGTGGCGCAGACAGCATCACGATTGCGCCTTACGACACGGCGGTAGGCCCCATCTCCGATGACTTCGCCCGCCGCATCGCCCGCAACACACAATTGCTGTTGAAGGAAGAGTCCAACCTACATCGCGTCATGGACCCCGGCGGCGGCGCCTGGTTCCTGGAGGACCTGACGACCAAGCTGGCGCAATCCGCCTGGGCAATCTTCCAGGAGATCGAGCGCGCTGGCGGCATGGCCACAGCCCTATCCGGCGGCAGCGTCGCCAGCCAGATCGAGGCGACTTGGGCGGAGCGCGAGAAAAACCTCTCCCGCCGCCGCGATCCCCTTACCGGCGTCAGCGAGTTCCCCAACATCGCTGAAGATTTGCCAGCGGTGCCGGAGCCCGATGTGGCATCAATCCGAGCGGACGTGGCTGCGCGGCTCTCAGACAATGCCGTCACCCTGCCCGCCGCTGGCCAAGGCCAACGCACCGCCGCTGCCATTCAGGCTGCAAAAGACGGTGCGTCACTCGCCAGCCTGCTAGCAGCCCTGGGCGGCAATCCAACCAACATCCAGCCCCTGCCCCGCCGCCGCTTCGGCGGAGCGTTCGAGGCTATGCGGACGGAGAGCGACGCCCGCATCAAGCGCAACGGCCAACGCCCGGTGATCTTCCTCGCCAACCTGGGCACGCTCGCCACGTACACACCGCGCGCCGCATTCGCCAAGAATGCGTTCGAAGCTGGCGGCTTACAGGCGTTGGACCAGGGCGGGTTCGAGGATGCCGCCGCTCTCACTGCAGCTTTCCAGGCCAGCGGCGCAAAGCTGGCCGTGCTGTGCTCCAGCGACCGACGCTATGGCGAACAGGCAGCGGAGATGGCTAAGGCGTTAAAAGGTGCAGGCTGTTCCTGGCTAGCCCTGGCAGGCGCTCCCGGCGACGCACAGGAGGCTTATGAGGCCGCCGGCATAGACGACTTCATCGCAATGGGCGGCGACCTGCTGGCTAGCCTGAATGAGGCGTGGGCAACGCTGGGCGCGTAGCGCGCACCGCTATGCAGCAAGCGCGTCAGTCTTGCGGCGACGCCACTGGCGTACACCGGCAGCGCCCAAGCCGATCAGTGCTAGCGATGGCAGCGCACTCGCCGGCTCAGGAATGTGCACGCCCTCGCCAGCCTCACTGCCGTATTCCCAATAGCTGATGTGTACGCTAGGGCCATCGGGCCCACCGCCGTAATTCAAAACGCCCCAGCCATATTGCAGTCCGGCATCGCCTTCAAACCGGAAGCCAAAGTAATTTCGCCCCGGTTGAAAACCGAATTCCGAAAAATCATAACCGATATAGGCGTCACTATAGGTAAATTTGGCTCCGGTAGAGTAAGAAGTTACAGTTCGTGTCCCCGTTCCCAAAACCCGATACCGCTCACCAACACGCCCCCAAGTGTAATTGTTTGCCAAGGTTGGCCCTACAGTGAAACTCGCGAACAAGGGCTGAGCACTATCTTCGCCTTGCGTATCATTGGTCAAGCTAGTCGGCGGCGCGACCAACCCTCTGCCATTCAATTGCGCACCGCTGTAGGTAACACTTGCCAAAAATTGGCCCCGGTAACTGTAGCGAGCAGTCCCCGTCCCGAAATCGAATGACGTGTCATATCCTGTGCGAAAAATCTCGAACTCCATACTGCCATTACCATCGATATCCCACCCGATGGTCTCGCCCACTGGGTCGAACAGAGGTATAATAATAGGCCGATCATCCACCACAACGACCGACGCATCAGCCACAATTGGCGAGGATATCAGCGCTGCGCTTCCGGCTGCGATAGCAGCCTTCTCAACGAAGGATGTTTTTGTCATGGATAGTAGCCTCGCAATCTCAAATTTTCAGCCCCTATTTCGCCCCTATTGGTGAGGCCCGTCAACTGCGGTGAGATTGGCGGCTTACGGCTACGCTCACACCTAACCAGCACGCAGCGGGTTTGGCGCTTTGGCGTAGAATAACAGGCCGATCAGTTGGCAGCCTGCCAACGCCGCAAACGTCAGGCGATAGCCCTCGTCCGGACTGACACCAAAATCCTGGGTAAACAGATCGAAAGCCTGGCCGCTGCCCATCTGGAACAGGAAAATACCGCCGATCATGAACAGGTTGTTGGTGGTGATCACTCGCCCGGCCAACTCTGGCCCAAACAGGCTCTGCGCGTGTGCCACGACCAGCGCGTGTACTTGCGATACGCTGGCGAAGGCGGTGAGTAGGATCACGGTCGGCCAGAAGCTCAGCCCCGGCAGCACGGCCAGGGCCACCAGCATGGCCATTTGAGTCAAAATTCCGCCGGTTACCACCAGCTTGCGCCGGCCAGTCCAGCGGTCCAGCGGGCCATAGATGACGCCACCCAAATTCAGCGCAATCAGCAACACCATCACGGTATAGCCGAGTTGCGTCGTCTCCAGCCCAAACCGCTCGCGCAAGAATACGCCCGACAGCAGACCGATAACCGCAATGGCAGGGCCGATGGCAGTGACACTGAACGCGGCCAGCCAGAGGAAGCGGCGCTGCTGCACGATCATCAAAATGCCGCCAACGCTCTGGTGCAAAGTTTCCGGCGTGCGGGTTTTGCGGGTGGAGAGTGGCCCTTCGCGAACAGTTAGTGCCACCAGTCCCATGATGATCACGGTCATAACCGCTAGACCGGTGAATACCGGCCCGCGCCCGACGTCTGCCAGCATGATGGCTAGCGGCGTGGAGGCAATAAAGACAGAGGCCGTGCCCGGCAGCGCCTGAATCGTAGCTGCGGCAGTGGTGAAGTTCTTGCGGTCCACCCAGCCCAACAGAAAAATATAGAGACCGCTGATCACGCAGCCAAAGCCAGACCCAATCATGGCGCGGCCAATGGTGAGGGTCGTCACCGAATCGCCCCACGCGAACAGCAACATGCCTCCGACAGCCAGTGGCGACATATAGGCAACGGCGCGGACTGGCCCGAACCGATCAAGCAAGATCCCCGAAATCGGCTGGGTCGCGGCGGACGCTAGGAACATAGTGCCGATGATCAGCCCCAAATCGCTGGCGCTCAGGCTCAATTCCAGGCTGAGCGCAGGCGCGATGACAGCGCCCCCCATGCGGTGCATCTGCGCCATCACGAACAACAGCGAATAGACGGCAGCCATGCCGACGACGAGGGCGAAAGTGCGGTTCATAGGGTGCGGTTCATAGGGTGCGGTTCATCAATTGGATCTCATGCCTGCTAAGGCGCTTTGTCTACGCCTCCAGCGTCGGCCACGCCAGATGGCAATCCGGTCAAATCAGTTTCAGCCGTCGGTACAGCCACAAATTAAAGGCGGTTGTCAGTAGCAACAGTCCGCAAACAGCCCAAAACGCCCATTTCGTCTCCGCGCCCGGCATGCCGCCAACATTGATGCCCAACAGGCCTGTTAACAACCCAAGCGGTAAGAACACAGCGGCGACGACAGCCAGGATCAACATGCTGCGGTTCATGGCTTCGGCGCGGCGCTCAACCAATTGATCTTGGACGACGGCTGCGCGCTCGCGGATCGCGTCGAGTTCTTCAGCCAGCCGAGTGATGCGGTCGGTTGCCTCCCGCAACTTGCTGCGGTCGCGCTCACTTAGCCAATCCAGGTCTTCAATCGCCAGGGTCGAAAGGGCATCGCGCTGCGGAAACATGTAGCGGCGCAACAGGATTGCTGTCCGTCGCACGTCGGCCAATTGTCCTCTAAGGCCATTCGGGGTCGCATCGCCTAGAACGGCTTCCTCCAACCCGTCCACAGTCTCGTTGAGCGTGGCAACAACCGGCTCTGCCCGGTCGGCGAGACGCAGCGCCAGCTTTGCAGCGAAATCGCCAGGACTAACCGGGCCCGTGCCCCGCTCCATTCCGTCCATCAAATCTTGTATCGCCAACAGCGGCCGCCGCCACGTGCTGATGACGCGGTCGGCTTCCAGCCAGATACGGACAGAAATCATGTCTTCCGGCACCGCGCCTTCGTGCAGGTTGACGCCGCGTAGGTTGATCACTGCGCCGTCACCATGCGAGGTGCGCATGACCGTGCAACGGGGCCGAGTTTCGGGGGCGGTGAGTGCGTCGTGTACTTCCGACGAGATTCCCGCGCCCGTGGCCAACCATTGACTAGCAACCGGATCTTCCCAGCGCGCATGAAACCAGCAGAGCTGGCTCTTGTCAGGCTGCATCGGATCGGCGGGCACGGCGTTGCCTTGCCTATCGAAGGCAAAGGACAGCAGCGGCGGGTATTCCATCGGCAGCATAGCTTGGCCTGACGTTGGGGCTATGGTCCTGCCAGCATACCAAGTTTGGCTCAGAGAGACGATGATCTAACGCAACTCTAGCCGAGGAACGCTACTCCAAATCTTCATCCTGAGCCTGTCGAAGGGCGTTTTCTTCGTGGCCCATACCCTTCGACAGGCTCAGGGTGAAGAAAGACACGGTTGGTGCCAACAAAGATGCCGCTGCCCTTCAGTGCGCCAGAATTTGGCTGAGAAACAGTTTGGTGCGGTCGTTCTTCGGATGATTGAAGAACTCTTCCGGCGCGTTTTGCTCGACGATTTCACCCTCGTCCATAAAGATTACGCGGTTCGCCACTTGGCGAGCAAAGCCCATTTCATGGGTGACGCAGATCATGGTCATGCCGGTTTCTGCCAGATCGACCATGACATCCAGCACCTCTTTGATCATCTCTGGATCGAGAGCAGAGGTTGGCTCGTCGAACAGCATGATCCGTGGTTCCATCGCTAAGGCCCGGGCGATAGCGACCCGCTGTTGCTGGCCGCCGGATAGCTGACCGGGGAACTTGGCTGCCTGCTCCGGGATTTTAACCCGCTCCAGCAAAGCCATGGCGCGCTCCTCCGCCTCTGCTTTCGGCGTTTTGCGCACCCATATCGGCGCAAGCGTGCAGTTCTCCAGCACGCTCAAATGGGGAAACAGGTTGAAGGATTGGAACACCATGCCGACCTCAGACCGAATTTGGTCGATGTTCTTTAGGTCGTTGGAAAGCGTAATGCCATCGACGATGATCTCACCTTCCTGATGTTCCTCCAGCCGGTTGATGCAGCGCACCAACGTGGATTTGCCGGAGCCGGACGGGCCGCATATGACGATGCGTTCGCCGCGAGTGATCTCCAAATTGATATCTTTCAGCACATGGAACGCGCCAAACCATTTGTTGACGCCGCGCATTTCGATGGCGGGGGCTTGACCAGTGGCAGGGGCTTGATCAGTCATATGTCTGAACTTTCCAATCGATTAGCGCTGTTCGCCACGTGCCAACCGCTGCTCTAGCCAAAGGCTGTAGCGGGACATGGCAAAGCATGAGATGAAAAAGATCATCGCAATAAAGGTATAGATTTCGATCTCCAGCGCCGCCCATTTTGCATCGGCATTGATGGCGCGCCCCATCCCAAACAGGTCGAACAGCGCCACTAGCGACACGAGAGTCGTATCTTTGTACAGGCCAATAGAGGTGTTGACGATTCCAGGGATTGAAACACGCAACGCTTGCGGCAGGATGATAAACGCCATCATCCGCCAATAGCCGAGCCCCAGCGCCGCCGCCGCTTCGTACTGACCCGTCGGGATCGCCTGCAAACCGCCGCGGATGACCTCTGCCATATAGGCGCTGGCGAAGAAACAGACGACAACAGCGACCCGCAGATAATTGTCGATGTTCATACCTTCCGGCAGGAACAGCGGCAGCATGACATTGCCAAAGAACAATAGGGTGATCAGCGGCACGCCGCGAATGAACTCGATAAAGATCGTGCAAAGCATGCTGATGACCGGCAGCTCGCTGCGTCGACCAAGCGCCAATACGATGCCGAACGGGATCGAAAAGGCGATACCGGTTACGCCCAGAGCCAGTGTCAGCAGCAGGCCGCCCCATCGGGCAGACTCAACATACTCCAACCCGCCAACACCGCCGTAAAGCAGGATGTAAGCGACGAACGGGAAGATGCAGACATACCATAGGCCGTATTTGCGGCCCGGCGCCTTGTCATACAGGCCAAAATACAGCGCGATTATAAGCAGGCCAAACGCCAGGATAGGCCGCCAATATTCGACCTCTGGATAGAAGCCGTAGATCAACTGCTTCCAACGCACCGCGATTATCGGCCAACAGGCACCGCTTGCCTCCAGGCAATCATCGCGGCTAGCGCCTTCCCAGACAGCGCTGAGGAAGGCCCAGTCCACCAATGGCGGGATCACGCTATAGAGCAGGTAAATGGAGGCGACGGTCAGGAATGCGTTCAGCCAGCTTGAGAACAGGTTCTCGCGCATCCAGCCCAGTGCGCCCGTCAGGGCGACAGGCGGCGGCCGATCCGGTTTTGGCGTCCAGGTTGAGGGGGAGTGCATCTGATCCGTCATTGCCTGCCCTCCCCTACCGTTCGATCAGTTTAACGTGGGCGTTGTACCAATTCATAAACAGCGAAATCGCCAGGGATATGATCAGGTAGGTCACCATGACGATCGCCATACACTCAATCGCCTGCCCCGTTTGGTTGAGCGAAATGCCGCCGAATACGGCCATCAACTCGCCAAAGCCAATGGCAAAACCCAGTGAGCTGTTCTTCGTCAGGTTCATGTATTGGCTGGCCAATGGTGGGATGATCACCCGCATCGCCTGGGGCACGACAATCAGCTTCATAGTCCAGCTGGGCCGCAACCCAAGCGCCGCTGCTGCCTCCCGCTGGCCTTTGTGCACAGATAGGATGCCTGCGCGAACGATCTCAGAAATAAAGGCGGCGGTGTAGAGCGTTAGCGCCAACAGCATCGCCATGAACTCCGGCGAAATTTGCAATCCGCCGCGCAAGCTGAACCGGGTTCGCGCCGGGTGCTGCCACTCCATGGGAGAGCCTGCCGCATAGAAAACAACGACTGGTAGCAGCACGAGGATAGCTAGCCCGACCAAGCCAACCGGGAAAGTCTGTCCAGTCGCTTCCTGCCGCTTGCGCGACCAACGGCGGAGGATCCAGACGGCGGCGATGGCAAGTGCCAACGCCAACAGCACAAAATCAAACGCCTCATCCAATATTGGCGCCGGGGCGAATACGCCCCTGTTGTTCAAATATATAGTACCGCCAAACTCCATACTATCGCGAATATGCGGCAGCTTGAGGAAGATTGTGTACCAAAAAATGATTTGCAATAGCAGCGGCACGTTTCGCGTGAATTCAACATACCAGTAGATGATATTGCTCAGCAGCCAATTGCCGGACAAGCGCAACACGCCCAGGAAAAACCCCAATATCGTTGCCAGCACACATCCGATCACCGAGATAAACAGTGTGTTGAGCAGGCCAACGACAAAGACGCGACCGTGGGTTGATTCTGCAGAATACGGGATCAGCGTCAACTGGATCTCAAAGCCCGCGGGTTGGCTCAAAAACCAGAATCCTGTCGCAATGTTCCGCGCTTCCAGATTGTGGATCGTATTTGTGACAACGAAAAACAGAAGCACGCCCAACAGCCCCATGACGAGGGCCTGGGCCAAAATTCCTCTTATCTGCCTGTTATTCCAAAACCCACTGCCATGCCCGGATGCAGCGAGTAACGCTGTTAGCGCCATCTATTGTATATTCCTGCTTCTCAAGATCAAACAGAGGCGGCTATACGGCGCCACTAATGCCAGAGATAAAAAAGAGCAGGGGAGTGATCCTGATTCAGATCACTCCCCCTGTTCCGTGGTCTCAGATAAAGTCTTAGCGGAAAGGCGGGGCGTACAGGATGCCACCATTGTTCCACAGTGCGTTCAGCCCACGCTCCAGGCCAATTGCCGTATTGGGGCCAATGTGACGTTCAAAGCTTTCGCCATAATTGCCGACCGCTTTGATGATGTTGTAGGCCCAATCTTTCGACAGCCCCAGCATCTCACCATACTCACCACTGACGCCCAGCAAACGCTGGATTTCCGGGTTTTTGGAGTTCTTCATCTCGTCCACATTCGCGGACGTAACGCCCAACTCCTCGGCGATGATCAAGACATTCAAGGACCAGCGGACGACATCGCCCCACTGATGATCGCCGTGGCGCACGAGTGGGCCAAGCGGCTCCTTAGAGATAATCTCTGGCAGCAGGATGTGGGCGGAGGGATCGTCCATCTGCGCACGAGTTGCGGCCAAGCCGGATGCGTCTGTCGTATAGACATCGCAACGGCCCTGCTCATAAGACGGGCGTGCCTCTGCATTGGTTTCAATCGCAATCGGCTCGAAACTCATGCCATGAGTTTTGAAAAAGTCAGATAGGTTCAGCTCGGTCGTCGTGCCGGTCTGAATGCAGACGCTGGCGCCATCCAAATCCTTCGCGCTTTTCACGCCCAAGTCTTTGCGAACCATGAAGCCCTGGCCGTCGTAATAGCTGACGCCTGCGAACTCAAAGCCCAACTGAACGTCCCGGCTAAAGGTCCAGGTCGTGTTCCGCGAAAGCACATCGATTTCGCCGGATGCCAGCGTCGGAAAGCGTGACTTTCCGGTGGTTGAGGTGAATTTGACTTTGGTCTTATCGCCAAATACCGCGACCGCTATGGCCCGGCACATATCAATATCGAACCCAGTCCATTCGCCTTTATCATCCGGCGCGGCGAACCCAATCAGGCCGGTATTGATACCGCAATCCAGGTAACCTTTGGCCTTCACATCATCAAGTGTGCCGGCATATGCATTGCCCGTCATAAAGGCAACTGCAGCTGCCATCATGCTTAGCTTCTTCATCCCAAACCTCCGTATTAAG
>Ga0055584_100006582_pt1 | contig 11390 bp, 13 predicted proteins | sample OSDHelmetaG_FD_58716 | JGI IMG/M metagenome (GOLD analysis project Ga0055584, IMG submission 58716) | Pelagic marine sediment microbial communities from the LTER site Helgoland, North Sea, for post-phytoplankton bloom and carbon turnover... | ecosystem: Environmental > Aquatic > Marine >...
CTCCTGCCGGCTCTAGTAAACCCGCGCCTTGGGCGGGAAATAGGAAACTTCATCGGTCAGTGTGTAATCGTGCACCGGCCGATAGGTGATCTTCACAGCACCAGATTCGTCGTAGTGCTGCATGGAATGTTTCATCCAATTCTCGTCATCGCGATCGGGGAAATCCTCGCGGGCGTGCGCTCCACGGCTCTCTTGCCGATTGGCTGCACCATGCATGGTGACCACGGCCTGACTGACGAGATTATCGAGTTCCAGCGTTTCGACGAGGTCGGAGTTCCAAACCATCGAACGGTCCGAAACACCGATGTCGCTCATGCTTTTGCGCACCTCGTCGATCAGCGTCTTGCCCTCTTCAAGGACTTCGCCGGTACGGAATACAGCACAGTTGTTCTGCATGGTGGCCTGCATGGCATCGCGAATCTTCGCGGTCGGCGTGCCACCGCTGGCATTACGGAAGTGATCCAGCCGGGCGACGGCCTTATCGACACTGGCCTGCGGCGTCGCACGGTGACCGGCACCGGCCGTCACTACTTCGGCGGCGCGGTTGGCCACGGCGCGACCAAACACCACCAAATCGAGAAGCGAGTTCGAGCCCAACCGATTTGCACCATGGACAGAAACGCAGGCCGCTTCGCCCGCCGCCATCAGGCCGGGCACGATCGCATCGGGATTATCAGCGGTCGAGTTGATGACTTCGCCATGATAATTCGTCGGGATGCCGCCCATGTTGTAATGCACGGTCGGCAGTACTGGAATCGGTTCGCGGGTGACGTCCACGCCCGCAAAAACCTTGGCGCTTTCGGCAATGCCGGGCAGGCGTTCGCCAATGATGGCCGGGTCGAGATGGTCGAGATGCAGGTAGATGTGATCTTTGTTGGGGCCAACACCGCGCCCTTCGCGAATCTCGATCGTCATCGAGCGGCTGACCACGTCGCGTGAGGCCAAATCCTTGGCGTGCGGTGCATAGCGCTCCATGAAACGCTCGCCCTCGGAATTGACAAGGTAGCCGCCTTCACCGCGCACCCCCTCGGTAATCAGCACCCCAGCGCCATAAACGCCGGTCGGGTGAAATTGCACAAATTCCATGTCCTGCAACGGCAGGCCCGCGCGCAGCACCATCGCGTTGCCGTCCCCGGTGCAGGTATGCGCCGAGGTGCAAGAGAAATAGGCGCGACCGTAGCCGCCGGTGGCCAGTACCGTCTGGTGCGACCGGAACAGGTGCAGGCTGCCGTCGTCCAAATTCCACGCCAAGCACCCCACGCAGGCGCCGTCTTCGTCCATGATCAAGTCGAGTGCGATGTATTCCACGAAGAACTCGGCCTTGTGGCGCAACGCTTGTTGGTACAGCGAATGCAAAATTGCATGTCCGGTACGGTCGGCGGCGGCGCAGGTGCGTTGCGCCGTGCCTTCGCCAAAGTTCGTGGTCATCCCGCCGAAAGCGCGCTGATAAATATTTCCGGTGTCGGTTCGCGAGAAAGGCACGCCGTAATGCTCCAGCTCGATCACCGAGGCCGGGCCTTCTTTGCACATGTATTCGATGGCGTCTTGGTCGCCCAACCAGTCCGACCCTTTGACGGTGTCGTACATGTGCCAGCGCCAGTCATCGGGGCCCATGTTGCCCAGCGCGGCGGAAATGCCGCCTTGTGCTGCCACTGTGTGGGAACGCGTCGGGAAGACCTTGGTCACGCAAGCGGTCTTGAGGCCTTTTTCGGCCATTCCGACGACGGCGCGTAAGCCTGCGCCCCCGGCGCCAACCACGACGACGTCATATAAATGTTCAGTGATGGGATAGGCGTCGGTCATTCCGGGTCAGCCCCCAAAGGCAACAAAAAGAACAGAAAGCGCGCAGGCAAGGGCGCCAACCAGACAGGCTCCTGAAATCAACATCAGGGAGCCGAGTTTCAGCATCTCGGCATGGACGTAGTCTTCAATCACGACCTGAAGCCCAAGCTTCAGGTGATAGAACATAAAGCCGATCGTCAGCAGCAAGAGGCCTGCGACGACCGGATGGCCGATCCAGGCGCGGACTTCTTCGTAAGACGCACCCGCCATCACCATCAACGAAATGACAAACCAAGTGGCCAGCAGCATGAGGGCCACGGCCGTAACGCGCTGGTGCCACCAATGCTGTGTGCCTTCTTTTGCAGAGCCGAGACCCCGCGCTCGTTTCATCGGTGTTCGCATGCTCATCGCTTACCCCCGAATCTCATAGCCGATAATCCAGGTCGCCACCGTCAGCACGATAGTCCCAATCAAGACGGCGATTGCGCTGTTACGTGCCGTGTTCAACTCGAAGCCTTTGCCAGCGTCCCAGAACAAATGGCGGATACCGTTACAAAAGTGGAACATCAGCGAAACGGTGAAGCCCAGCAGGATGATGCGGCCAATGAAGCTGTCGAGGAACGCCTGCGCGTCGGTGAACCAGTCTGGCCCCGCCGCCGCAGCAACCAACCAATAGGTCATCAACAATGTGCCCAATCCCAGTCCAACACCGGTCACCCGGTGCAGGATCGACAGGGCCATCGAAATCGGCCACCGATAGACCTGGAGGTGGGGGGAAAGGGGGCGATCTTGCAGACTCATTTGAGCGGCCTTTTTCAGCGTCGTCACGGCGACAACGGGCGATGTCCCTTGCGGACCGGCGGAGGATTTGCCGAAATCAAGGCCCGATTAGAAACCCCGCATAGCGGCAAGTCAATCAAACGCGAACGAATTGCAACAGCGATTACCGCAGGGAATCCAACGCTCATGGCCACTGTTTCGTTTCAATCCCACGTTGCCGCCGGTGCCGTCGGGAATGCTGCCGCGTCGTTCGTGAACGCGGCGTTCGGTCGAGACCTATGGGCGGTGCCGACTGTCTTATATTCCAATCACCCGGCCGGTCGGGCATTTGCCGGATCGGTTGTGTCGGCGCAGGCCCTACACGAGTGGATTGCCGCGTTTGACGAGAACCAGCTAATCGATCGCGTCGATCGGGTGCAAAGCGGTTACCTGGGCGCTCCAGATCAAGCGGCGGTGGTTCTTGAGGTGCTGGCTGCCGCAAGAAAATCGGGCCGCGGGGTGCCCTATGCCTGCGATCCTGTTCTGGGGGATCAGGCGGCCGGTTTGTACGTGCCGAAAGACGTCGCGGCGACCATCCGAGACACCTTGGTACCGGCGGCCGACATCGCGACCCCCAATCTCTTTGAGTTGAGTTTTCTCACCGGCGCACCGGTCGCAACCGCCTCTGATGTCTGGACGGCGATGCGGGCGCTCCAAGCCGTCGGCCCGCGCATCGTCGTGACGACATCTGTGACAACACTGGACACCGCACCGGATTGCATTGATACCTTCTTGTTGGATGGACCGGATGGCTGGGTCGTGACGACACCAAGAATCGTCTGTCCGGCGCACGGGGCCGGCGACGTTTTGACGGCAGCCTTTTTCGCGCGCCTTGCCGCGGGCGAGCCAACGGACACGGCGCTGTCGCTCGCCGTGTCCTCAGTGCATTCCATTCTGAAAGCCTCGGGCGATCAACTCGATCTGGCGTTGCACACCGCGCGCGACGATCTCGTGTCGCCGATGCCGGGGTTTCTTGCGGTGGTTAGGCCGCCTTCTTGAGGTGCCGGTTGATCAGTGATTCCGCGATCTGCACCGCGTTAAGGGCCGCCCCTTTGCGCAGGTTGTCGGACACGACCCAGAGGTTTAGCCCGTTCTCAACGGTTGCATCTTCACGAATGCGGCTCACGAAGGTGGCGTAGTCACCGACGCAATCGATTGGCGTGGTATAGCCGCCGTCCTCCGCCTTATCGACCAGCATCAAGCCGGGTGATTCGCGCAAGAGGTCGCGTGCCTCAGCGGCTGACATGGGCCGCTCAAGCTCAATGTTCACCGATTCGGCGTGGCCCACAAAGGTCGGCACACGTACGCAGGTCGCCGACAGCTTGATCTTCGGATCGAGAATCTTCTTGGTCTCGACCATCATCTTCCACTCTTCCTCAGTGGTGCCGTCTTCCATGAACCCGCCAATATGCGGGATCACGTTGAATGCGATCTGGGTCGGAAACTGCTCAGGCACCACAGGGTCGTTCACGTAAATACCCTTGGTCTGGTTGAACAGTTCGTCCATTGCGTCCTTGCCGGCCCCCGACGTCGATTGATAGGTCGACACCACCACGCGCTTGATGGTCGCCGCGTCGTGAATCGGTTTCAGCGCAACAACGAGCTGCGCCGTCGAGCAGTTCGGGTTGGCGATGATGTTCTTGCGTGTATAGCCAGCGATCGCATCGGGGTTCACCTCCGGCACGATCAACGGCACATCGGGGTCCATCCGGTACTTCGACGCATTGTCGATCACGACGCAGCCGGCTTTGGCGGCAATCGGCGCAAACTCCGTCGACACAGGCGAGCCCGCCGCAAACAACGCGATATCGGTGCCCGCGAAGTCGTAATCGTCGAGTGCCTGGATACGCAGGTTTTTGTCACCGAACGAAACTTCTTTACCCGACGACCGGGTGGAGGCGAGCGGGATCACTTCGCTAATGGGGAACTGACGTTCCGCAAGGATGTTCAACATTTCGCGGCCGACATTTCCTGTCGCCCCGACAACGGCTACGCGGTAACTCATGGTCTCGACTCCTGCGGGCCGCTACGCGGCCAGCGCGTTCAATTGATCCAGCACGGCATCGCCCATGCCGTCGGTGGATACCTTCTTCATTCCGGGTTGCATGATATCGGGCGTTCTTACGCCGCTATCAAGCACTTTCGCCACCGCGGTTTCCAGCAAGTCGGCTTCGGCCGACAGATCGAAGGAATAGCGCAGCAACATCCCAAAACTCAGGATTTGTGCCAGCGGATTGGCAACCCCCTGGCCGGCGATATCAGGCGCGCTGCCATGGCAGGGCTCGTACAGAGCAGGGCGACGACCATCTTCATCCACCGCGCCAAGCGAAGCCGATGGCAGCATGCCAATCGAGCCGGTCAACATCGCTGCCTGATCCGACAACATGTCGCCAAACAGATTGTCGGTCACGATGACGTCGAACTGCTTGGGCGCGCGCACCAACTGCATTGCACACGCATCCGCCAGCATGTGGCTCAACTCCACGTCCTGGTAGGACGCCTTATGCACTTCAGTCACAACCTCGCGCCACAAGACGCCGGTTTCCATCACGTTGGATTTCTCGACCGAGCACACTCGGTTATCACGTTTGCGCGCCAAATCGAACGCCACATGCGCGGCACGCTCGATTTCTTGTGTGGTGTAAATCTGCGAATCAATTGCCCGTCTGGAGCCATCGGCCTGCGTCGTAATTTCCTTCGGCTCGCCGAAGTAAACACCGCCGGTCAATTCGCGCAGGATCATGATGTCGAGGCCCGAGACTAAGTCAGTCTTGAGGCTCGAGGCTTCGGCCAGCGCTGGGAATACCGTTGCGGGCCGCAAGTTGGCAAAAAGGTCCAGCCGTTTGCGGATGCGCAACAGGCCGTTCTCTGGCCGCACGTCGCGCGCCACGCCATCCCACTTGGGCCCGCCAACGGACCCAAACAAAATGGCGTCGGTATCGATGGCCTTCTGCATCGTGTCGTCGGTCAGCGACGTGCCATGGGCGTCATAAGCCGCGCCGCCTACCAAATCCTCGGTCAAATCGAACGTCAGCGCCCGTTTGCTGGCGAACCAATCGACAACGCGTAAGGCCTGTCCGGTGCATTCCGGACCGATGCCGTCGCCGGCAAGGACGAGGATTTTCTTGTTGCTCATATCGGCGGTCTTTCTAAAGCCAGGGGCGTTCAGCGCTAAGGCGCGACTCGTATGTCGTGATATCGGCTTCGTGCTGCAGCGTCAGTCCAATGTCATCCAGCCCGTTCAGCAAGTTGTGCCGCCGGTTGGGCTCTACCTTGAACGCCACCTCGGTATCGTCGGCGCGGCGAATGGTCTGCTTTTCAAGATCAACGGTTAGCGTGGCCCCTTGCTGGGCATCCTTCATCAGAGCATCGCGATCTTCCGGCGAGACGACGATCAACAAGATTCCGTTCTTGGCGGAATTGTTGAAAAAGATGTCGGCGAAACTCGTCGAGATCACACAGCGAATGCCAAAGTCCGCCAGTGCCCAAGGCGCATGCTCGCGGCTCGAGCCGCAGCCGAAATTGTCGCCCGCCACGATGATTTTCGCATCGCGAAACGGGTCCTGGTTCAAAACGAACTCAGGCTTCTCAGCGCCGGATTCATCGAACCGCATCCGAAAGAACACAACTTTGCCCAGTCCCGTTCTCTTGATTGTCTTAAGGAACTGGGCCGGGATGATCATGTCGGTATCGATATTCTTCAGCGGCATGGGGGCCGCTGTACCGGTCAGAACGCCAAACTTTTCCATGATTTGAGATCCGTTAATTGTCGAGGGTACGAACATCGGCCAAATGGCCGGTGACCGCAGCGGCGGCAGCCATGGCCGGGCTGACGAGATGCGTCCGTGCCCCGGTGCCTTGACGGCCTTCGAAGTTGCGATTGGATGTCGAGGCACAGCGCTCGCCGGACCCCACTTTGTCGGGGTTCATCCCAAGACACATGGAGCACCCGGGCTCGCGCCATTCCCAGCCCGAATCTAGAAATATCTGATCCAGCCCTTCTTCCTCGGCTTGCTGCTTCACCAGGCCCGAACCCGGCACGACCAGCGCGGTAACGCCCGTGGCCACTTTGCGGCCTTTGGTGATTGCCGCGGCGCTGCGTAAATCCTCGATGCGTGCATTGGTGCACGATCCGATAAAGACCCGGTCGACCTTGATCTCTTCGATCGACATCCCGGGCGTCAGGCCCATGTAGTCGATCGCACGTTCCATCGCGACCTTCTTGGCGTCGTCCTTGGCGTCTGCCGGATCGGGCACCTTGCCCGTCACAGGGGCGACGTCTTCCGGACTTGTGCCCCATGTCACCTGCGGCACGATATCGGACGCATTGATGGTGACCTCTTTGTCGTAGGTCGCGCCCTCGTCGGACGGCAGGGACTTCCAGTACGCCAGCGCTTGCTCCCATTGCCCGCCTTTTGGCGCCATCGGACGGCCCTTCACATACTCATACGTAGTTTCGTCCGGTGCGATCAGGCCGGCACGCGCGCCGGCTTCGATGCTCATGTTGCAAACCGTCATTCGCGATTCCATCGACAGATCGCGAACGGCTTGGCCGGCATACTCGATGACATGACCAGTCCCGCCCGCGGTACCGATCTTGCCGATGATTGCCAGGACCAAATCCTTGGCGGTCACGCCGTTCTTCAACGCACCTTCGACCGTCACCCGCATATTGGCGGGCCGCTTCATCGGCAGTGTTTGCGTGGCCAGCACATGTTCCACTTCGGAGGTGCCGATGCCGAACGCCAACGCACCGAAGGCGCCATGGGTGGCGGTATGCGAATCACCGCACACCACCGTCATGCCGGGCTGCGTCAGGCCTTGCTCGGGACCAATGATATGGACGATTCCCTGGCGAATATCCTCAATCGGGATATAGGGCACGCCAAAGTCGGCAACGTTCTTCTTTAATGTCTCTAGCTGAAGCCGACCCTCATCGTCTTCAATTACCGTCAACCGGTCGGCCGTGGTCGGCACATTGTGGTCTGGCACCGCAAGGGTGCGCTCGGGGCTGCGTACCTTGCGCCCAGCCAGCCGCAATCCTTCGAAGGCTTGCGGGCTGGTGACCTCATGAACCAGGTGGCGGTCGATATAGATAATCGCCGCGCCGTCCTCGACCTCTTTGACGAGGTGGGCGTCCCAGATCTTGTCGAACAATGTGCGTGGATTAGCCATCGATCTTCCGTCCTTCGTGGTCTGCTATTCGCTCGGGCTGTCGGCCTTAGCGGCGGCCTCTGCCGGACGCCGGTCGTCGCGCTTTTCAGCAATACGGGCGCGCTTACCAGTGCGACCGCGGAGGTAGTAAAGCTTGGCGCGGCGCACATCGCCGTGGCGCACAACCTCAATGCCTGCGATCTGCGGCGAGTGCAGTTGGAAGATGCGTTCCACACCCTCGCCGTAAGACAGTTTGCGGACCGTGAACGACGAGTTGATGCCGCGGTTCTTGCGGGCGATGCAGACGCCCTCAAAAACCTGCACCCGCTCGCGCTCGCCTTCGACAACCTTGATGCTGACGCGCAAGGTCGCTCCGGGTGCGAACTCAGGGACCGACGCGTCCAAGCGTTCGACCTGATCTTTCTCGAGTTGCTCAATAATGTTCATGGCTAAATCCTCGCCTTTCTACTGTCGACGGACCGGCTCCAGAGGTCTGGCCGCCGCTGTCTGGTGATTCTGTTCGATTCGTTTTGACGCCATTCGCGGACCCGTTCGTGATGACCGGAGATCAACACATCGGGTACCGACATCCCTTCCCAAACGCGGGGGCGGGTGTAATGGGGGTATTCGAGGAGGTCCCCTTCAAAGGACTCCTCGGAAAGACTGTCTCGGTCGCCGAGCACGCCCGGTACCAATCGGACAACGGCATCGATCAAGGCAATTGCAGCAGGTTCGCCGCCCGATAGCACAAAATCGCCCAAGCTGATTTCTTCGATATCGCGCGCGCGCAAGATACGCTCGTCAACGCCCTCAAAGCGGCCGCAGATCATGGTCACCACATCCACGTTGGCCAGATCCTTGACCAGCGATTGGGTCAGCGGGGTGCCGCGCGGCGATAAATAGACTTGCCGACGCGTCTGCGCTGGGCGTTGCGCAGCGGCTCGGTCAAGGCCAGCGGCGACAACGTCGGGCCGAATCACCATCCCGGGTCCGCCGCCAAATGGCGTGTCGTCCACGGTTCGATGCTTATCGACCGCGAAGTCGCGCAAATCGATCACGTCCAGCGACCACAGCCCCGCATCCAACGCCTTGCCAGCGAGCGATAGCCCTAGGGGACCGGGGAACGCGTCGGGCAGAACCGTCAATACTTGTGCGGCCCACGCGGGTGCAGTGCTTGGTGCGGCGCGATGGTTCATGACGGCGCGCCTTCGTCTTCGGTCTCTTCCGGCAAAACCACAACGACGTGCTGTCCAGCCTCGATCTCGGGCACGTAGTCGTGCGTGAACGGCACCATGACGGAGTCCGAATCATCTGCCGTGGCAATTTCAATGACATCACCGGCGCCGAAGTTATGGACCTCCGACACGTGTCCTAAGGGTTGCCCTTTGTCGTCGATTGCCTTCAGGCCAATTAGGTCCACGAGGTAAAACTCGTCGCCTTCGATCTGCGGAAACAACGCACGGTCGACGAACAAAGACGTGCCACGCATCGCCTCGGCATCGGTGCGCGATTCGACGCCCGCGAAATGCGCCACAAAGGTGTCGCCTTTCAACGGTCGTGCGCGCGCAACGCGATACTCTTGCGTGCCGTGTTCGTCTTGAAACATCTTGTACGAACTCACTGTTTCCACATCGTCCCCAAACCACTTCACAACCACGTCGCCGCGAATGCCGTGTGCTCGGGTCACTACTCCCATCAGAATGTTCTGCCGGGACTTCTCCACCGTTTACTCAGCCTTGGCGGCCTCTTCTTCGGCGGCCGGTTCAGCACTGGCTTCTTCGGCGGCCGGTTCAGCACTGGCCTCTTCGGGTGCTTCTTCGGCCGGAGCGGCCTCCTCAGCGGGTGCCGCAGCAGCTTCTTCGGCGGCCTTCAGGCGTTCTTGCGCTTTCGCCTTGGGCTTGGCTTTCTCCGGGTTGTTGCGCTGTGCCGGCATCGGAATGATCTCGGCCTCGCCCAGAAAACGCGCCACCCGATCGGTCGGCCGGGCGCCGTTGTCGAGCCAATACTTGATGCGCTCTGCATCGATTTTGACCCGGTTCGGATCGGTCTTGGGCAGCAGCGGGTTATACGACCCGACACGCTCTATGAACTTACCGTCACGCGGGCTGCGGACATCGGCGACAACGACCCGGTAATAGGGACGTTTCTTGGCACCGGCTCTGGATAGACGAATCTTAGTGGACACGGGTTGGCTACCTCTTGTTGCTAATCTTGAGTGCTACTGCGGAAATTGTTGGGGCGGGATCAAATTACGTAGGGCTTCGGGCGATAGTCCTTTGCCCTTTTTCCCCATTTTCCCGACCTTCTTCATCATGCTGGAAATCTGCTTGTACTGTTTGAGCAGTCGATTGACGTCTTGGATTTCGACTCCGGCGCCACCGGCAATCCGCCGACGGCGTGAGCCGTTGAGAACACGGATGTCGCGGCGCTCTTTCGGCGTCATCGAACTGATGATCGCCTCTTGGCGGCGCAACGATTTGTCGTCGATCTGTGATTCGGCCATCTGCTTCTTGGCTTTGCCGACACCGGGCAACATCGCCATCAGGCCGTTCATGCCGCCCATCTTCCGCATCTGGCGAAACTGTGCGGCCATGTCGTCCAGATCGAATTGGCCTTTGAGAAACTTCTTTTCCAGTCGCGCGGCATCGTCGGCGTCGATCGTCTCCTGGGCTTTTTCGACCAAGCTAACGACGTCGCCCATGCCCAAGATGCGCGACGCAATTCGGCTGGGGTGGAAGTCTTCCAGTTCGTCGAGCTTTTCGCCCGTGCCCAGCAACTTGATTGGGCAGCCTGTCACCGCCCGCATGCTGAGTGCGGCACCGCCGCGGCCATCGCCGTCAACCCGGGTCAGCGCAATACCCGTCAGGCCGACATGTTTATTAAACTCGGTGGCGACATTGACCGCGTCCTGGCCGGTTAGCGCATCGGCCACCAGCAAGGTCTCCGCCGGGGTCACGGCGTCACGAACCGCCGCGACCTCGCTCATTAACGCCCCGTCGACATGAAGCCGCCCGGCGGTATCAAGGATCACCACGTCAAAGCCTTGCAGCTTCGCGGCTTGCATCGCGCGACGGGCGATATCGACAGGCATCTGGCCGTCGACGATCGGCAGCGTCGGCACGCCCGACTGCTCGCCCAGTACTTTCAGCTGTTCCTGCGCAGCGGGTCGGTACACGTCCAACGACGCGAGGTAGACTTTCTTCTTTTCTTTTTCCTGCAGGCGTAGCGCAATCTTGGCGGCGGTTGTCGTCTTGCCCGAACCTTGCAATCCGACGATCAAGATCGGGACCGGCGGTGTTGCCCGCAAATTGAGCTCGACGGACTCGGCACCCAACATCTCAGCGAGATGATCGTGGACGATCTTGATGACCATCTGACCGGGGGTGACGCTGCGCAGCACATCCTCGCCCACGGCCTTTTCTTGGACCTGGGCGATGAAGTCCTTAACCACCGGCAGGGCCACGTCGGCCTCAAGCAACGCCACGCGCACTTCGCGCAGGGCTTCGGCCACGTCGCTTTCTTTGAGCGCGCCCCGGTCGGTCAGCTTGCTAAAGACCGATCCCAAGCGCTCTTGCAGGGCATCAAACATCGCGTCTCATCGTCTAGGGCCCAACGCGAAAAACGCCAGTGCGCGA
>Ga0055584_100006583_pt1 | contig 11389 bp, 7 predicted proteins | sample OSDHelmetaG_FD_58716 | JGI IMG/M metagenome (GOLD analysis project Ga0055584, IMG submission 58716) | Pelagic marine sediment microbial communities from the LTER site Helgoland, North Sea, for post-phytoplankton bloom and carbon turnover... | ecosystem: Environmental > Aquatic > Marine >...
GGTGCGCCCTTTCAGCAAGCATACACGTCGTGGCGACCATGAGCGAAGTACGATCCGAATTCCTACGAACCGTCCAAGATCGGGGATATTTTCATCAAGCAACCGACCTGGAGGCACTTGACGCCTTGGCGTTGGAAGGCGACCTCACGGGATATATCGGATTCGATGCGACCGCATCCTCATTGCACGCGGGCAGCCTGGTCCAAATCATGCTGCTGCGCTGGATGCAGAAATGCGGACTGAAGCCGATCGTGCTCATGGGTGGCGGCACCAGCAAGGTCGGCGACCCGTCCGGCAAAGACGAGCAACGCAAGCTGCTGACCGCCGAAGATATCGCCGCCAATATCGCCGACATTAAAGGCATCTTCGAGAAGTTCCTCGCCTTTGGCGACGGCCCAAGCGATGCCGTCATGGTGAACAACGCGGACTGGCTCGACCAACTGCAGTACATCGATTTCCTGCGCGACTACGGACGCCATTTTTCAGTCAATCGGATGCTGACATTCGATTCAGTGAAACTGCGATTGGAGCGCGAGCAACCGCTCTCATTTCTCGAATTTAATTATATGGTACTCCAATCCTACGACTTTCTGGAGTTGTCGCGCCGCCATAATTGCCGCCTCCAACTAGGCGGTTCCGATCAATGGGGCAATATCGTCAGTGGTGTCGAATTGGGCCGCCGCGTCGACGGCACCCAATTGTTCGGATTGACGTCGCCGCTGTTGACGACCGCGAGCGGCGCCAAGATGGGCAAGACAGCGAGCGGCGCTGTCTGGCTGAACGACGACATGCTTTCCGCCTACGATTACTGGCAATACTGGCGAAATACCGAGGATGCAGATGTCGGTCGGTTCTTGCGACTCTTCACCGAATTGCCGCTGGACGAGATCGCAAAGCTCGAAACTCTCGAAGGCGCAGATATAAACGATGCCAAGGTCATTCTGGCGAATGCGGCCACCGCAATGTGCCACGGCTCGGTAGCGGCTGGTGCTGCAGCGGAAACCGCGCGTCAGACCTTCGTTGAAGGCGGCGCCGGGGAGGACTTGCCCCGGATCGACATCGCGAGTGGTCGCCTCACCGACGGTGTTCCATTTTACGAACTTTTGAAGGAATCTGGCCTCGCGAAGAGCAACGGCGAAGCAAGGCGCTTGATCAAGGGCGGCGGTGGCCGATTGAACGACACCGTCGTGAGCGAGGAGCAGGCTTCCGTCACTTTATCCGACGTAAACGACGACGGCGTCATCAAACTGTCCGCCGGTCGCAAGCGCCATGCCTTGGTCGTCCCTGCCTGATCCTGAAACCGAGTTACTAGCGAGTGGAGTCCGTACCGGCACCAGAGGCGGGCTTTGCGTCGCCGTTACCGCCGATCACGTCAAATAACTTTCGCAGAAACCCGGGTGCCAACGCCGAAAGCGGATTGACCGCGATGACAGGGTCTTCCAACGGGCCGGTCACGCCATAAGACGCCGCAAACACGCCTTCGTCCTTTCCCCCGGTCAAGATCGGCCCCAGTATGGGTATCTGTCCGAGGACACGATTTACGGTATATGCCGGAACCAAGGTCCCCTTCAAGTCAGCGATGTCTTCTTCCAAATCGAGCGACCCTTCCGTCGTAATGCCAATCGACGAGCCATAAGCCCGTGATCGGTCAAGCCGAAGGATACCGTCCTTATAACCGAAGGTTCCGTCGAATGACGTGAAATCGAGTCCCCCTTGCAAGGCGTCGAATATGCCCGTCAACGACGCCACCTGTAGCAATCGCGCCAATGCTGGCGCCCGCGAAAGTTTGAACTTCGACAAGGTGAACGATCCCTGTAAAGGCTCCGACCAAGTTTTTCGCTGACCGCTGATTGTCAGTTCTCCACCCTCTAGTTTGTCGCTCCAGCCCAACGCCGCTAAGGCCTGTCCGGCGGCATCGCTTCGCACTTCGAGCTTGTGACCCTCACCATCGGGTTCATAGCGAGCACGCAACATTTTTTCATTCGGAAGGCCTGCCTCAAAAGCCAACATATTCAATGCGCCGGCGGCGAACTGTGCCTGCGCCGTCGTCGGTCCGAAACGGCCCTGTTGGTCGGCCCTCAAGGTATCGAGATTGACGTCGAAAGAGATAACCGGATATTCCATCTCATTCTCGGAATCGGTCTCACGCGCTTCGGCCGATCCACCATATAAGATCGGTTCCAAATCCAGCGTCCCGCGATCGACCCGAACGAGATATCCGCCGTCCGGTAATTGGACGACCGATCCGTTTATGTTCGTCTTACCGATTCTGAACTTCGCGAAATCAGCGCGCCACGCTTGTCCGGCCTCACCACCAAGTTCAACCTTGCCAACGATCTCCATATCTCCCGCCGTGACCGTCAAATTATCGACCTGAAACGCGCCTCCGGCTCCCACCATAATCCCCATCCGAAAGTTTCCGGGTCGCCCGGCGGGTTTCAGCCAGCCAATATGAGGAATTGAAATCACGGCTTGATTTAGATCGCCCGACACCAGAACTTCGCTTCGCCCATCGGAAAACCGTGTCAGAATTAAGTTCGTCTCGGAGATACCACCGATGAAGGGTAGCTTCGGCAGGCCCAATCGTTCGAGGGCTTCCGCGTCTATGTCTCCACTCAAAATATAACGGCTCCGAAAACCCTGTCCCGACACGAATATTTCATGCCAGTCGAGGGATAACGGCACGCCGTTCAATTGCACCTGGCCGGCCACCTTCAAGGTCGTATTGGAGAGTTTCAACTCAAGATCGGAATTCTCCACCACGAAACCAGATGGCCCCGGCTTCATTCGCACGCCTCGCATGTTCGCGGCGGCGGAAACCCGCACCTCGGCAAGCCGAACGTCATCCCGTAACGGAAACCGGAACCCCAATCGCGCTGCCATTTCGCCACCGACGGTCGCCGGATTGATACCGACCTCCCCCACAAGACCGAGCGGTTTACGATTGACTAATTCAAGCGCCGTTGCCAGCGGCCCCCTGACCACCAGGTCGATGGCGATCTGTTCTCGATCGGTATCCAATTGCGTCAAATGCACGACACCGTGGTCAATCGCGATGTCCTGCAAATTGCCTTGCAAGATATCCAAATCGAACCGGCCACCCGAAAACGTCGCGGTTCCGGCGACACCGGTCACTTTGGGGAAGCTCTCGAAATAGCTGACATCCAATCCGCTATATTCGAGCGTGCCGGATATCGATTGAATTTTGGGGTTGAGCGGATCGTCGACCGGTATTTCCAACACCAAACCCAACTTACCTTCATCGACCTTGCCCGTGCGAATATTCCCAGTCGTCCAACGACGCGCGGAAACGCCTAAATTGACCGGCCAGTAGCGTGCGAGGCCCGCCATCTCCAAACTATGCAAATCCGCGTCGATCCGGGCGCGTATTGTATCGCCGATACGGTTCGCGGAAACTTCGAAAGCAAGCTTGGGTCCACCAAAGTCAACCGACCCACCCTTTATGCTGATCCCGTCGAAACCATCCCGAATTTTAGCCTTAAAGGCGAACCCTTCGAATTCTATTAAGTCGGGCAAAACCTTTTCGAGCCTGAACGTGCCCGCGCCGGCACGGGTCTCCACCTCGAGACGCCGTATCTGACCCTCAGGTCCAATACGACCGGAGGCTTGAACGTCCAATAAAGTATCGAACTGCGCCATCGCCGACATCTGCGGCACATGGTTTGCCAATGTCTTTGCTCTTAGTCCGGCGATGTTCATTGTCATATCGTAGTCTTGATTGGCATCGACGATGACGTTGCCGGCGACTGATCCGCCTGCGCCCTTTACATCGAAGGCGACGGAATTGACCGCACCCGAATGCTGCGCCAATACGCGAACCTGGCCCGATAACGGAATATCCAATTTTTCGAACTGCCGCAGCTGGACGATGCGTGCCGCAAAATCCGATGGAAACAACTTGTCGAATTCGATGCCGATATCGACGACCGGACGTTCCGGCGCAAAGACCGCGTGCGCTCTCAACTGCGTGGACCGTTCACCGAAATCGAGCGCCATCGACGCGATCGCCTCCACTCCTTCATCATCCCGCAGCAACTCGATATCGCTATTGAGGGAATGCCATTCTCCGCCATTCGGGCGGTCCAAATATCGAATGTCGACATCCGAAATCCGCACGCTATCGAGATAACCGAAGACAGAAGACGGATCGCCCGGTTTGGACAGCAAGGCAATATACGCCGGGATTCGATTTACGAATTCTTGATCGGCCGCGCTATCGGAACGGGCGAAGAACCCTAACACGAACTTACCGTCCCAGCCCCGTTCAACGGTCGCGCTCAGGCCTTGGACTTCGAGGCGATTTGGTGCAATTAAGCCACGGAATAAGGCAGCAATGGAAAAGCCGACGGAAACTTCGGGCAATGAGGCCAGAATTTTTCCGCCACTCCCCAGGACCGTGGCATTGTTGACGCGGATATCGAATGCATGATCCCAGCCCATCCAAACGAGAGCCGTCTCCTCGATTTTGACCTGGACGTCGGATTCCTTGAGGCTCACTGCCCGCTCGATATACGGGGTCGCGAAAGGCAACGACATCGGGCCCGTGCTCAATCTCCAGCCCAAGAGCGCGAAAACAAGAATTGCGATGCCCAACAAACCCGCAAGCAATTCAACGGCAATAATCGATGTACGTCTGATCACGTCTTTGAAAAATCCACTCGGTCCAGCGCCATCATAGCGTTATTGACCTATATTCATAACTCTTAGATCGAAAGCTAGCGCAATTCATGCTCTTTTCCTTCGACCCAAATCGCCTTCCAAACGCGGCTCACCCAGATCACGCCGAACGCACGATCGATCGCTGGACGTCAAATTCTCCCGATGCCGATTTTTGCAATTCTATCGTCACTGACCCGGCGGGCAAAAAACTTTTACACGCGGTGGCGGGTAACAGTCCATTCCTAGCACAGTGCCTGCAACGAGATGCCGCCTTCGCCTGTAAATTACTGAAGGAAGGCCCCGACTCGGTATTCGATAAAATCATCTCCGCGTTGAAGAATTCGATGAACGCGGAAGACGATACCAACAAGTTGATGAGCTTTCTGCGCGAAGCCAAACGGAACGCAGCGCTGACCATCGCCGTTGGCGATATTTCCGAAGTATGGGACGTCGGCAAGGTCATGCGGGCGCTCAGTACCTTCGCCGATGAATCGCTCTCCCTTGGCGTCCGTCACGTCTTGCGCATGCATGCCAATGCCGGGCGTCTCGCCCTCGCCAACGAAGACGACCCGGAAGTCGGGTCGGGCTATGTCGTGCTCGCCCTCGGCAAGCTCGGCGCCTGCGAGCTGAATTATTCCAGCGACGTCGATCTTATCGTGCTGTATGACCCAGACAAGGTCGATACCGAAGACAAGGATACCGTCGGGCAGACCTTTGTACGGGCGACACGGGACCTGGTACGCATCATGGAGGAACGTACCGGAGACGGATACGTCCACCGGACCGATTTGCGATTGCGGCCCGACCCCGGCACGACACCTGTCGCCATTTCAACCATTGCCGCTGAAACCTATTACGAAAGCGTCGGACAAAATTGGGAGCGCATGGCGATGATCCGGGCGCGGCCGGTCGCCGGCGATATAGAACTCGGTGAAGACTTCCTGCATCATCTTCGGCCATTCGTGTGGCGAAAAAACCTCGATTTCGCCGCCATCCAAGACATCCATTCCGTCAAACGGCAGATCAATGCCCATCGCGGCGGCCATACGTTGACCGTCAACGGCCACAACATAAAGCTCGGCCGAGGCGGCATTCGGGAAATTGAATTCTTCGCCCAAACCCAGCAGTTGATCTGGGGCGGGCGCAGTCCCGAACTTCGCGGACGCGAGCTATACGGCGTGTTGGACGTATTGGTGCAACACGGTCGGGTGGCGGCGGAGACGGCAAGCCAACTCAAGGAAGCATACGGTTTTCTCCGCCGCATCGAGCATCGCTTGCAGATGGTGGACGACAAACAAACCCACGAGATGCCGAAGGACGATGACAAGGTCGAGGACATCGCCATATTCTCCGGCTATGACGACAGTGCTTCCTTCGGCAAGGCGCTTTTGGACCGGCTGCATTGCGTCGAGCAACACTACGGTAATCTTTTCGGTGATTCCGAAGACTTGGGCGGGGAAGGTTCTCTCGTCTTTACCGGCAATGAACTTCATCCGGACACGCAGGCGACGCTCCAGGGGATGGGATATACCGACCCATCAAAAATCTTCAATAGCGTCAGGATTTGGCACCACGGGCGCTACCGGGCAACACGAAGCGAGCGGTCCCGCCAACTGCTGACCGAACTTATGCCGCAACTCTTACAGGCGCTTGCGAGCACCGCCAATCCGGATTTCGCCTTCGCTAAATTCGACGAGTTCCTCAGCCGTCTTCCCGCCGGTGTGCAATTGCTCTCGTTGCTCCACGCAAACCCCAATCTCCTCGACCTAGTGGCAATGGTCATGGGCAACGCGCCGTTGCTGGCGGATTGGCTTAGCCGTAACCCCCATCTACTCGACTATGTCTTATCGGACGAATTCGACCGTCCGATCGAAGACGGCGAGACGATGGAAGCGGACCTGCGGGAAGCGCTAAAGGAAGCAGACCATTTCGAACATATTCTCGACATCACCCGGCGTTGGACCAACGATCATAAATTCAGGATCGGTATTCAGGTCTTAAGAGGCATTACCGACGGCATTGCGGCCGGTCCCGCCCTCACCTCGGTCGCGGAGACGGTCATCCGTGTATTGGTGCCGGCTGTCGAGGACGAATTCGCGGCTCAGCACGGACACATCGCCGGTGCGGGCCTATCCGCAATCGCCTATGGAAAGCTCGGTGGTCGGGAGCTGATGCACGGCTCCGACCTCGATCTTGTATTCGTCTACGACCACGAAGATGATGTGAACGCATCGGATGGCAAAAAGCCGTTAGCACCAAGCGTCTATTTCATGCGTCTCGCGCAGCGGATCGTCAGCGCCATCAGCGCCCCGACGGGCGAGGGCAAGCTCTATGAAATCGATCTGCGCCTCCGACCATCGGGAAATAAGGGCCCCATTGCCGTCCGCCTGGACGGTTATTTCGATTATCTCAAGGACTCGGCCTGGACTTGGGAGTTCATGGCTCTCACTCGGGCGCGTCCGATTTCCGGGCCGCCGGAATTGCAGGCGCGGATCACAAACGGAATACAAAATTTACTGACCATGCAACGCGATGCCGACAAACTCATTTGCGACGTCGATCATATGCGGAGCCGCATGGCCGGCGAACATCGCGGTGAGTCCATTTGGGATATCAAACATCATCGCGGCGGCTTGGTGGATATCGAATTCATCGCACAGTATTTCCAACTCTCCCTCGGCCCGGACGACCCGACCGTCCTGTCTCCGACGACAATGGAAGCACTGCGAAAGCTGTCGGCGGCAAACGCGCTCTCCGCCGATGACGCCGAAATATTATCGACCGCCCTCAAGCAATGGCAGGGCCTACAATCGATTATTCGACTAATCGGCCCGGAACGTCTGGACGATGGGCAACCACCGGCAGGACAAGCGAACGCGCTATGCCGTGTGGCCGGAGCAGAGACATTTGACGAGTTGAGACATTTGGTCGAAGAGAAAGCGGCGACCGTCCGCGATGCATTCGCCCGTCTTATCGAACATCCGGCGAGCGAACTTGCGGAATAGTTGTCAGTACTAGGGTAGGAAGTTAAGGTCGCACGTAGGTGGAGAAGAGCGACAAAAGATTTGATCCGATGATTGATGAACAGATTCGCGACCAGCTCGTCCAGGAATACTTAGACGAAGCGAACGATGTCTTGAATGATTTCGACGTGACATTGGGCAATGTCAGTTCGGACAACGCCAAGGCAAGTGGAGAATTTTTACGCCTGCTCGGCGCATTTTCGGTGCTGCGTGCTCAAGGACGCGCCCTTGAGACAACATTGCTCGATATTACGCTCCAACGCTTGTGCGAGTATTTGGATGACCTCCACGACGCCGGAGATAAAGTCCTCTCCGACCTTCAATTCTATACTTCGATCTTGCACGACATCGTCGATAATAATCGCACGGAAGGAGATATCGGAGCCTTTGCCCGGAGTCTTCCCGTTCGTACGCCCGTCGATATGGACAATATCGTCCAAGTCGATGTGGAGATCATGCTCGTCGAGCCGAACAAGACGGTTGCAAAATTGGTCTCACGCGAATTGCGCGCCTGCGGTTATCGAGTAACAACGTTACGCGGTTCGATCGATGCGCTCACTTATGCTATTCGCACGAAACCGGACATGATTATCGCCTCCGCCGAGTTAGACGAGATTAGCGGCATCGATTTGGCGTGCGCCATTGGCGCCATGCCGCTCACGAAACAAATTCCCTTCGCCCTGCTCACTAGCCGCGACCGAGGCCATGAGGCCTTGCGCGAATTGCCAGAGTCATCAGCCGTCATCAAAAAGGGCGGTAAATTTGGCGACGACCTTGCGGACGCTCTCGCGCAATTCGACATTACGTGACCCATTCGTTCGATACTGTCTCGGAAGAAGCCGTTTCGATCCTGGCAACCACCGACGCCGAGGAGAAAGCGATGCGGGCTGTCGCGTTCGGACAGACATGGCTCGACGCTCCCACCTTGCCGGTAGAGCCGCGCGCGATGCCGGAACGACCTGCCCGGCCCGATAAACCCGAACTCTTAGCGCCCGGAAAAGTACCTCGCCGCAAGATCAACAGAGGCGTTAAAGGACGGATCGCGCTGCTTCATGCCCTGGCGCATATCGAACTGAACGCCATCGATCTAGCGTGCGATATTATCGCGCGATTTGCCCACACCGACGATCTGCCCAAGGACTTCACCCGCGACTGGATTGCGGTCGCCGCCGATGAGGCCAAGCATTTCCGCCTATTAAATGCGCGGCTTTGCGATTTCGATGCCGCTTACGGCGATCTTCCCGCTCATGACGGGCTGTGGGAAGCGGCGGAGAATACGACGGAAGACATCTTGGCGCGGCTGGCGGTGGTACCGCTCGTGCTGGAGGCGCGCGGCCTGGACGTGACCCCGATCATGATCGAGAAACTGCGGGCGGCGGAAGACGACGAAAGCGCCGATATTCTGGAAATCATTCATCGCGACGAAATCACCCATGTCGCCGCCGGCCAACGTTGGTTTGATTATTTGTGCAATAGCCGTGGCATCGAACCGAGCGCGACCTTCAAAGACTTGGTGCGCCGGTACTTCAAAGGCGATCTGAAGCCGCCCTTCAACGAGACAAGCCGCGCCGCCGCCGGGATGCCGAAATCTTTCTATGAGCAATCGGCTGAGCCGTCTCTGGCGCAATAATAACGCCAACCTATATTCGCTAATTCGAAGCGTCTCTTGCGCCTTCGAAGTTCAATAATCGTTCGTTTGAGAGGTCACCCATGAGTGTGGATGTCGGCGATACGGCACCCGATTTCGACTTGCCCACAGACGGTGGCGGTAGCCTGAAGCTATCGTCTTTGCGCGGCAAGAAAGTCGTTCTGTATTTTTACCCAAAAGATTCGACACCCGGCTGTACGACCGAGGCCGAAGGATTTCGCGACACGCTTGGCGAATTCGCAAAGACCGGAACTGAAATAGTCGGCGTCTCGAAGGATAGCGTCAAACGGCACGACAATTTCAAGGCGAAATACGACCTCCTCTTTCCGCTCATTTCCGATACGGACGGCACCGCCTGCGAGGCTTACGGTGTATGGGTCGAGAAAATGAATTACGGCCGCAAGTACATGGGCATCGAACGGTCGACTTTCCTTATCGATGAGAAAGGCAAGATCGCACACGCCTGGCGCAAGGTTCGCGTTAAAGGTCATGTCGACGCCGTGCTCGAGGCCGCGCGCGGTTGATCGCCCATCCCAACGGAGGAACCGAATATGCTGAAGAAACATAACCCCGCCACCGTCGCCACACCACTATCCGCCTATAGCCACGGTGTCGAGGTACCGGCAAACGCGCGTTGGATGTGCCTGTCCGGGCAAATCGCTATCGCACCTGACGGCTCCGTGCCGGACGGTATCGACGCGCAGGCCCGGCTGATATTCGAGAACATCAAGAACATTCTGGCGTCCGGGGATATGGCGCTTGAGAATTTGGTCCGATTGAACGTTTACATCGTCAATCCCGACAACATGGCCGGCTTCCGGACCGTCCGCGACGAGTATGTCGGCGATATCAAATGCGGCTCGACGATGATCGTCATCGCTGGATTGGCGAAGCCGGAATTCCTGATCGAGATCGAGGCGATGGCCGCAAAAGCGGACTAAATTAAGAGGTCTCGGCTTCCGCTTCCTGCACGTCGGTATCCCCGCCGCCCAGACGGTCGGCGAGCGAAGCTTCCAAGAACTTATCCAGATCGCCGTCGAGTACACCCTGGGCGTTGCCCGTCTCGACATTCGTGCGCACGTCTTTCACCATCTGATAAGGGTGCAGAACGTAAGAGCGAATTTGGTGCCCCCAACCTATATCGGTCTTCGCTTGGTGTTCGGCCTGGACCGCGTCTTCGCGCGCTTTCAATTCCGCCTCATATAATCGCGCTTGTAACATCTTCATCGCCGTCGCGCGATTTTTATGTTGGGAGCGGTCGTTCTGACATTGCACCACGATGCCGGTCGGAATGTGGGTCATTCGCACCGCACTGTCGGTTCGATTGACGTGCTGCCCGCCCGCACCCGATGCCCGGTAGGTATCAATCCGCACATCCTTGTCGTTGATGACGATATCGATCGTATCGTCGATCACCGGATAGACGCCGATGGAGGCAAAACTCGTGTGACGTCGTGCCGCCGCATCATAGGGCGAAATTCTAACCAGCCGATGGACGCCGGTCTCCGTCTTTAGCCATCCGTAAGCGTCCTCGCCGTTAATACGGATCGTCGCGGACTTCAAACCGGCCTCTTCTCCGGATGATTCTTCCAGCCATTCGACCTTGTGGCCATGCTGCTCGCCCCAGCGCAGATACATCCTCAGCAGCATCTCCGCCCAATCCTGGGATTCGGTGCCGCCCGCGCCCGCATGAACTTCGAGATAGCAATCGTTACCGTCCGCCTCGCCGGACAACAGGCTTTCGATTTGCTGTTTTTCCGCTTGTCTGCTCAGGACTTTCAGCGCCGCTTCCGCCTCTGCCGCGATAGCGTCGTCGCCCTCGGCTTCGGCCATCTCGATTAGTTCGGCATTTTCCTCAAGCTCGGCGGTCAGACGGTCATAGCCCGAAATGCGTTTATCCAACCGCGTGCGTTCGCGCATGATCTTCTGCGCGTTATCGGAATTGTTCCAAAGATCGGGGTCTTCGGAGAGCGCGTTCAGCTCAGCCAGACGGCGGGTCGCGGCATCATAGTCAAAGATGCCTCCTCAGCAGTATCAA
>Ga0055584_100006585_pt1 | contig 11386 bp, 9 predicted proteins | sample OSDHelmetaG_FD_58716 | JGI IMG/M metagenome (GOLD analysis project Ga0055584, IMG submission 58716) | Pelagic marine sediment microbial communities from the LTER site Helgoland, North Sea, for post-phytoplankton bloom and carbon turnover... | ecosystem: Environmental > Aquatic > Marine >...
GAAGCGCCGGCGCTGGCGATTGCCTTCTGGCGCCTGGCCCTGGCCACCCTGATGCTCAGCGTGCCGGCCTGGTGGCTATCCCGCCGTGGGACTCCCGTCTCCGGCCGCGGTTCGGTGGTGGCGGCCGGCGTGCTTCTGGCCTTACACTTCGGACTCTGGATCGGCTCGCTCTTTCTTACCAGTGTGGCCAGCAGCGTCTTGCTGGTCAGCACCCAGCCTCTGTTCGCTGCCCTGGTCACCGGTCCACTCCTCGGCGAGGGGACATCAAGAAAAACACTCCTGGCCATCGGCGTCACCATGACCGGAACCGTTGTTCTGGCGGCCGGTGACGCAGCTCAAGGGGGAGGTGCCCGTGTTCTGCTGGGTGACGCCATGGCCCTGGCGGCCGCAGCAGCGGCAGCGGTCTACCTGGTTCTGGGCCGTCAGGCCAGGGGAACAGGTCCCTTGCCCGTCTATCTGTGGAAGGTGAACGGAGTGGCCGCTCTGACCATGCTGGCGACCTGCTTGCTGGCCCGGGTGCCACTTTTCGGCTATCCCCCTGGTACCTGGCTCACCCTGGTGGCCATGGCAGCGGGCCCCCACCTGGCGGGCCATGGCCTGCTGAATTATGCGGTGCGCATCCTGCCGGCCACCACCGTCAATCTCGCCCTGGCGGGAGAGCCGCTCCTCTCCACGGTGTATGCCATGGTGCTGCTGGCCGAATGGCCCCTGCCGGCGTTCTATGCCGGCGCTGCTTTGATCCTGCTGGGACTCGCCGTGGAATTTGCGGGCAAACTACGGCGTCATGGAAAGACGACATGATCCGCTTCGTCTATCTCGACGCCGCCGGTACCATGCTGCGCCCCTGGCCCTCGGTGGGAGAGCTTTATGTGAACGCCTGTCGCCCCTATGGGTTGGAGGCTTCACCACGGCGCGCTCAGGAGATCTTCCGCCGTATCTGGGATCGCCGGGTGGAGGAAGGCGATAACCGCTTGGTCCAGGCTGGCAGCGATCTTGATGCCGCCCGCCATTGGTGGCGGGGGCTGGTCAACGAGGTGCTGGATGGTCTGGAATTCAGCGGTGATCGCGACGGCTGCTTCGAGGCCTGCTACCGGCAGTTTGCCTTACCTGATTCATGGCATGTCTACGAGGAGGTAAGGCAGGTGGTCGCCGGCCTGCGCCGCCTGGGCCTGGGTGTGGGCGTTCTCTCCAACTGGGACGCCCGCCTGCCGGACCTGCTGGAGAAGCTGAAGCTTGCCTCACTCTTCGATACTGTCATCGTGTCTGCTCTGGAAGGATGCGCGAAACCGGATCCGGTCATCTTTCGCAGGGCCGCGGCGCGGACAGGGCTGCGGCCCGACCAGATCGTGCACGTGGGCGATCATCCTCGGCTGGACAGGGAGGCGGCACAGCGAGCCGGACTGCATGCCCTGCTGGTTGACCGCCAGGGAGTCCACCGGGGTGACACCGTGATCGACGACCTGCGAGGGGTGGCGGCATGGCTCCTGGCAGGACGATATGTGGCGGATCACGATAGCCTTGCCGGCGGAAACGATTGATGAAGCACCCTGTGCAAGCGCCGCAATCCCTGGAGCTGCTGGATCTTCCCGGCATCGGCCCGGTCCGGGCTGCAGCCCTGGCCGAGGCCGGGATCCATGGGATAGGCGATTTTCTGACCCTGGCTCCCCGGCGTTACGAGGATCGTAGTGGCTTCCTCTCTCTGACCCAGCTGGCCAGGTTGGATGAAGGCCACAAGGGCACCGTCCTGGTGGCGGTCGCCACCGCCCGCTGCATCCGCACCCGCAGGCGAGGGTTCACCTTGACGCGTGCCACGGTCACCGACGGTGCGGTGGAACAGGAAGTCGTCTGGTACAACCAGCCGTTTCTGGCCCGCCATCTGCATCCCGGGCGCCGGATGATCCTCTACGGAGCGGTGCAACCGGGGCGCACCAGAGGGCATCCACCCCAGATCGAAAATCCCGAACTTGAAATGCTGCCCGAGGACGAGGGCACCGAGCAGGCCATTCACATGGGACGCGTGGTACCGGTCCACCCACGAACCGCCGGTCTCTCGCCACGTAACCTGCGCCGACTGTTCCACCTGGCCCTGGCCGGAGGGGCAGCCGCGGGTCTCGACTTTATCCCCCAGGAGTTGCTGGCCGGACGTGCCTGGCCGGCGCGAGAAGAGGCACTCAGGGAGCTGCATTTTCCGGTGGAGGATACCGATCCCGGGCGTCTGCAGGCGTGCCGCACCGCCGCTCAGCGCCGGCTCATTTACGAGGAATTTCTCCTCCTGTTCACCGCCCTGGAGAGGCAACGCCAGCAGCGCTGCCGCAAAGCGCGCGCCTGGACGGCAACATGGTCACCGCAGGTGGAACGCCGGCTCCGCGATCGCTTGCCGTTCACCCTGACCGCTGGGCAGTCTGCCGCCTGGGAGACAATCAGGCAGGACATCCTTGGCCCCCATCCCATGGCACGCCTGCTTCAGGGTGACGTGGGATCAGGAAAAACTGCGGTGGCCATCCTGGCCATGCTGCTGATCCTTGAGAGCGGCCGCCAGGCCGCCTTCATGGTGCCCACTGAACTACTGGCCATGCAGCACCACCAGCGCTTGCAGGATCTGCTCCGTCCCGCCGGCGTGCCGGTGGCTCTCATGGTCGGCGGCCGTCAGGATGCTACAGCCCGTCGCGTGCGAGAGGAACTGGCCTCAGGTGCCGCGGGACTGATCATCGGAACCCATGCGCTCTTTCAGAAGAAGGTCAAGTTCGCAAACCTGGGTCTGGTGGTCATCGACGAGCAGCATCGCTTCGGGGTCTCCCAGCGCACCCGACTGGAAGAAAAAGGCCATCGGCCGGACCTGCTGGTCATGACCGCAACTCCCATACCCCGTTCCCTTGCCTTGACGCGCTATGGCGATCTGGATCTGGTGGAGATCAGAGATCGTCCACCTGGTCGCACACCTGTGCAGACGGAAGTGGGTTGCCGCCGGGCGCGCACCCGGGCCATGTCCATGATTCGCGCCGAAGTGGAAGCCGGCCGGCAGGCTTATATCGTCTATCCGCTGGTGGCCGAGAGTGCCAAGCTGGATGTTGCCGCCGCCACCGAGGGGTACGCCGAACTTGCAGAGGGTCCACTGGCCGGGCTGAGCCTCGGCCTGGTCCATGGTCGCATGGCGTCCCAGGAGCGCCGGCGCATCATGGATTCCTTCGCCGCCGGTGAGGTCCAGGTTCTGGTGGCAACATCGGTCATCGAGGTGGGAATCGACGTGGCTGCAGCCACGGTGCTGGTGGTCGAGCACGCCGAGCGCTTCGGGCTGGCACAACTTCATCAATTACGGGGACGCGTTGGCAGAGGGCGCCATGCATCCCACTGCTATCTGTTGCACCCGACGGATATTGCTTCTGAGGCGAAGCATCGTCTGGGTGTTCTGGTGAGCACCCAGGACGGTTTCGAGGTGGCGAGGCAGGATCTGGTTCTGAGAGGCCCTGGAGAGCTCATGGGGCTGCGCCAGCACGGATCACCTGGCCTGCGCCTGGCGGACATCGTCCGTGATGAAGATCTCATGGAGCAGGCCAGGAAAGATGCGCGCTCGCTGGCCGCCAGCGGCATACCCGAGGCACTCATGACAGAGGCCTGCCGGCGCTGGGAGCCGCGGCCGGCTGGGGGAGAGACCGAGCAGGAGGGCTGAGGTGGTGTTCAGCGCCCGGGTGGAGGCATGATGACCCAGAGCACCAGGTAAACGATGATACCCGGGAAGGCCACGCTGAAGATCGAAACGATGACATAGAGTATGCGGACCAGGGTGGGATCCCATCCCAGCCAGTCGGCGATGCCGCCGCAAACTCCCGCGATCAGTGAATCATGTGAACGGATGAGACGGTTGCCGGACATGGGCCAATCTTAACACTGAAAGACCGCTTCATGCATCAGGTCCCAGTGACAGTGCATCGAGGGCCTCTGCTGTGCAGGGCGCTCTCCCCGGGTCAATGGCCAGTTCCTGCCGCAGTCGCTGCAGGTCAGCATTGTCATCAATGTCATACCAGGGCTCCATCCGGCGCAAGGTGAGTCTGCCGGAGGTTGCACGTGTACTCAGGGCGGCAAGAGCCCTGGAGGTCCCCCAGGGGACTTCTCGGTAAATGTCAGGCAGCGGGCGGGTGTGGCTCAGAAGGGCATAACCACCGTCTGCCGCCGGCACCACCAGGAGATCGGCGGACGAACGATCCTGCCAGGCCGAGAGGATTCTGTTTGCCGGCAGTGTGGGACTGTCGGAGCCGATGGTGATCACGGCCCCGGCAGAAAGCCTGAAAAGTAGATCTTGCGCGTGTGTCTGGCGCCGGCCCAGATCGCCGCAGCATTGCTGAAAGGAGTGAACCGCCGGCAGATTGTGCTCTGCAGAGGGGGCTGGACCTGCATACGCCATGACAGCATGGCCGCCCATGGTGCGGGCGGCGGACTGGGCCAGATGGAGGGTGTCGCGTAGAAAAGCCTGGTGGAGTCGCAGGGCCGCCCGTCGGCCCAGGGTGCGCGCTAGACGCGTCTTGACCCGGCCCAGGTGTGGAGTGCGACCCATGACCAGGATCACTGGCCTCCCGGCCTGGATTTGCGGCAAGGCTGCCGTGGTGCCGCCCATTCTACGAACTGCTGGCAGGCAGGCGCGCCGGCTCAGGCCGCTCTTCCCGACGAGCCGTCACCACAAGGGACAAGCCAAAGGGTGGATGAAAATACGCTTCGAAGCGCAACAGGCGTGCCACCATGTTGAAGAGGCGGAGCTGCCCCCCGGGAAGCACCTTGCGGCGCAGGACCCTGCCGTTGAACCACCAGCCCAGGGCACCCAGCATGTTGAAGTGAAAGCTGCGCTCGACCTTGAACCCGTTGCGGGCCAGGAGTCGGATCAACTGAGGACGGCGATAGCGGCGGAAGTGATCCAGATTGCGGTCAAGGGGTGAGTAGAGAGCGGGATGAGCCGGTACCAGCAGGACAAGTCGTCCTCCAGGACACAACATGTCGGCCAGTCCCTGAAGAGCGCCGGCATCATCCTGGATGTGCTCCAGGACGTTCAAGCAGATGATGGTGTCCAGACCCAGTTCCTTCAGATCCTCCCGCGCCCCTTCATTCAGGTCGTAGCGAACCACGCTGACCCTGCTGTTGCCTGAGAAGCGCCGTTGCAGCTTTTCCAGGTAACTGTCGGTGATATCGCTGACCACCAGGAGTTCCCGGCGGCCCAGATGAGCCGAGACATTTCCCAGGCCCGAGCCCACCTCCAGGACACGCTGGCCCACATCGCTCTGGATGCGCTGGATGATGAGCTGGCTATAGCCATCGGTGGCCGCCATGCGGCGCAGTGTCTCGTGTCCGACATCATCCACGGTGAAGCGGCAGCGGACCAGCCAGTAAACCGCCTTGAGGCCATCACGCCAGGTGATCTTCTTGCCCTCGGCGTAGGTTCTGCCGTCGTAGGAGATAGGTAGTTCGTAGACACGCAGATCCCGCCTGAAGACCTTGGCGGTGATCTCCGGCTCACAGCCAAAATCCCGAGCTTTGAGATTGAGGCTGCGGGCCACATCGCCGCGGAACGCCTTGTAGCAGGTCTCCATATCGGTCAGGGTCGTGTTGTAGAGGATGTTGGTCAGCAGGGTGAGGAATTTGTTGCCCAGCATATGGGTGAACATGAAAACGCGCCGGGCGCCCAGAAACCTGGAACCGTAGACCACATCGGCCTTGCCATTGACGATGGGAGCGATCACCTTGGGGATCTCATCCGGATGGTATTCAAGATCGGCATCCTGGATGATGACGATATCGCCGGTGGTGTGGGCGAAGCCGGTGTTGAGGGCGCCCCCTTTGCCCAGGTTGTGTTCGTGGAAGATGACCTTGAACACCGTTGGGTCCAGGGCACCGAGAACTTCCCGTGTGCCGTCGGTGGAGCCGTCGTCCACGATGATGATCTCGAGATCCAGCGGCAGAGCGCACACCTGGCGCAAGATCTCCTCGATGGTGTGGATCTCGTTGTAGACGGGAATAACGACAGAGAGCTTCAAACCTGCCTCCTGGCCCCCATCGTACGGCTGAGCCTGAAGGCGGTCAAGGTAAGAAGGAGCACGGTGCTGACAGCCGTGATGGTCAGGGCCGTCAGGCGGGCGGTGGTGGTACCAAAGCGTAATTCGACCAGGTGATCTCCCGGTGGTACCTGAACCGCGAGGGTCCCCAGTGGTGGCTGCTGTGCCACCGGCACCGGCTGTCCATCCACCGTGGCGGCCCAGCCGGGATAGTCGAACTGGGGTATCACCAGCCGGGCTTCATCGCTGTCCGGTACGGTGACGGAAAATGAGCGTGCATGGGTTTCCTCCCTCAGCGCCTGCACCGTTCCCACAGGCGTTCCTGTGGCACTCAGCAGGGTCGCTGAGCCGGCCTGGGGCTGGCGGCTGAAGCCGCGCATCTCGGGGTTGCTGCGCGGCATCATGGCGCCGGTGATGCGCAGACGAACGACTGGAGTGGCCGTATGCGCCGTGGTGAAGGTCTCCCAGTCGGCAGTACCGGCGATACGGAAAGTCATGACCAGAGCTGTGAGGAGGATGGTCAGTGAGGCCAAGGTGGCCAGGCCGGTACTGCGCCGGGCCAGATCGTGGAGAGCCACGGCCACCAGGACCGAGGTGCCCAGGGTGAGAAATAGCGTCAGACGCCAGGGAAAGACCACCGAGGCAAATCCCGGCACCCAGCGCCAGATCGGGTCGGCCAGCCGTGTCATGCCGGCCGTGGCCACCAGAACCATGACCAGATACCGGAAGAGGGGATCCCGGCCGGCACGTTTGTCATGGAGCAGCAGGCGGGTCAGCCAGGCTGCCAGGGCCAGGGCCAAGGTCAGCGGAACGATGAAGCGAATCTGGGCCAGGGTGGTGGTATCCAGCCAGCCCTGGTAGGCGCCGTGGACCGGATCGTTTCTCACCACCGTGTAGGACGGGAAGAAGAGGTAGTGAGCGTCGAACTTGTAGATGGGATTCTCTTCCAGCCAGCCGGCATGCACCCTGCTGCGCTCCATGAGAGCCGGTAGCAGATAGACGGCGGCGCAGCCGGCACCCAGTGCCAGGGCCAGTGCCGCCTTGCCCAGTTGCCTGGTTCCGCGCAGAACGTTCCAGCCCATGACGAACCAGGCGGCCAGGAAGGCTGTGGGCAGATGAGAAAGACATAATCCTGCGAATGCTGCAGCTGTGCCCTCCAGGTGGATTTCCTGGCGGCGATCAAGTGAAAGGAACAGCAGAGGCAGAAACACGAATGTCGCCGTCTCCGCCAGCGCAAAGCGGCCGAAGACATCCACGGCGTGGTAGGGCAGAAGAACCCACAGTCCGCCTGCCGCCAGTCCTGCCCACAGGGAAGCCTGCCCGGACCTCTGCCATCCCAGGACGCAGGCGGTCACCGCCGCACCCAGGGCCAGCAGGAACAGGCCGGCGCGAAATGAGGCAAAGAGGTCAAATCCTGCCACATGCAGGGTTGATACCAGGGCCGTGGCCAGAGGAGGGTAAAAGATGAAGACAGGTGCGCCGTAGCCCAGGTTGGCGTGGGGTAACCAGCGGGGATAGAGATGTCCTTCCGCCAGTCCTGTACTGAAGTCCTGCACGAACTGGACGTGCTCGCCTACATCATCGCCGCGCGGCAGGGTCGCGTGAGTGAACAGGGGAAAGGTGGCTGCGGCGGCCATGAGCAGGAGGCCTGATCCCAGCAGAAGGGGGTACCACCAGCGGCGAGCGCCTGTGGTACTCAAGGCACCTGCTTTGCAGCAGTGTCTTCGATGAGAGGGACAACCATGGCCGCCTGGAAGCCGTTGGCCACAAGGGCCGTCCATACGAGGCCCGCGTTCAGGTGTTCTCCCTGGATGATGAGACGCGCTTCCGGATCGATTCCTCTGGCCTCCAGGAGCAGGCCCAGGTGATAGGGGAACAGGTACTGGCCCTTGGTATCCAGAAACTCGGAAGCGCGCACATGCCCGGCTGGCGGTTCTCCCTCGCCCTCGGGATCCACGACGAGAAGGGCGGAGCCTTCAGGAATACCTTCCGCGAGGGTGGATGGATCTACCCGCAGATCCGGTTGCGGATTGAGATGCTGGGCCTGCAGGGTTCGCCGGCCCTGGGGCATGGAGTAGCCGCTGTAGACACCCAGCCTGCGGTGGCGGTTCCAGGCGGCAAAGCCACCGTCAAAGACCTCTACCGGTTTCAGGCCACCGTATGTCAACAGCCATGCAGCCCAGCCATCGGCCCGGCCCAGCAGACTCGTATCGTACAGCGCTAACACCTGGCCCGGTATCAACTTGTGATCTCCCAGAGCCTCGGCGACCTTGTCCATGGCCGGGCCGGGCGAGGCCAGGACCGCCTCCTCCAGCGGCCGCCAGTCGAGGTGATGAGAGCCCGGGATATGGCCTTCCAGATAATCCTCCAGTGGCCGCAGATCACGCAGAGAGCGGCTGAACAGATCCGATCTCAATGTGTCCAGGTCGAGGACCTCCACTGGCCGGCGCGGTCGATCCACCGGTTGCGCCAAGGCGACGAGGCCCGCCAGGCAGAACACGGCCACCAGAACCATCCAGCTGAGTACGGACCGGCTCAAGCAGCCGGCTCCCGGGCATGGGCCAGGGCTTCGCGCAACTCCATGCCTTCAGGATCTCCGGGATCAAGCGCCAGGCCCGAGTCCACCTGCCGGCGGGCATCCATCAGCTTCCCCTGCTTGGCAAGGACCGCTGCCAGATGAAAATGGGTCACGGCGCGCGGCCGCAAGAGTAGCGACTGCTGGTAGTGATCCACGGCGCTACCGCGGTCGCCGGCGGCTGCGGCAGCGTCTCCCAGCACGCGCCAGTAACGCTCCGGAAAAACCAGGTGATCCATCTGGATGCGATCCAGCCAGAGAAAAGCCGACTCGGGGCGACCGTCATTGATCTCAAGCGTTGCGCGTTCCATCAGGGCCGCAGGGTAAAGAGGATCGCTTTCGAGAGCTCGATTGAGCAGCTCTCGCCGCCCTTCAGGGTCCTGGGTTGCCATGGCCCGGGAATACATTTCAAGGCTGGAGAGAGGCACCTGTTGCACTGCCTTCATGAGGGCAGCGCTGCCGCTGCGGGTGCGGTTACCGGGGACAAGATCAGCAATGAATTTCTGCTGCAGGCTGTGCAGATCACTCAGTGAACCGCGCACCTCCGACCTACGGCCTTGACGGGCCTCGGAGTCATAAATCGTCTGTCCGCCGATGAGAACACCATGATCCGTGAGCAGGTCGTAACGGCCCAGGACGATGATCTCGGCACCGAGGCGCCTCCCCAGCAGAATGGCTGAGGCCAGGGTGACGGGCTCACTGGGCTCAAGTCCCATCTCGAGCAAGGCCGCCCGGCGACGATCAGCTTCCACGACATCGACTCCAGAAGCCAGCAGATGATCCGTCAGGCCGATGGCCAGGGCCTCTCCCATCCAGTAGAGGCTTTCCTCGCCGGTCTCGTTGGCGAAGGGCAGGACCACATAGCGCTCACCCTCGGCGGACCTGGAAAGAGAAGGCATGGCAGCCATGAGAGCCAGGAAAAAAAGTACGGGTATGCGAAGGGTCACGTGATCACTCCCTGTTGACCGCCACCGGCCGTGGGGACCGCCGGGAACGGAAATGCAGGCTCATTCTATCATCAGGCTGCGCTGCCGACGGAGGCTGGTGAGGATCACCGGTGATGGTGTGGCCGGATGATCCTTGGAACCCGGGCGCCCAGGCCGGTCAGCCACTCATACGACGTGCGACCGGTGCGCTCCGCCAGCTCTTCCACCGAGATGACGTCACCGCCATCGCTGCCGATGAGAGTCACCACGTCACCTGGAGAGACATCCGGACTCGGGCCGGCATCCAGTTGGGCAAGATCCATGTTGACGGAGCCCACATAGGAGAGGCGCTTGCCGCTCACCAGGGCCTCGGCGCGGCCGGCCACATCCCTGAGCAGGCCATCGGCATACCCGGCACTGATGACCACCACCCTGGTCGGAGTTGCTGGGGACCAGGTGCCCTCGTAACCCACAGGGACGCCCGCCTGGACTTCCCGTTCCAGAATGACGCTGGCGCGGAGGCTGAGCACAGGCCGGAGCGCAGCAGGTGGGACCAGAGAGGGAGACGGGGACACACCGTAGAGGAGCAGGCCGGGGCGCACCATGTCGAAGGCTGCGCCCGGGAAGCCGCAGATTGCCGGTGAGGAGGCCATGTGGGCAGGGATGGCGCCGGCCACGACGCCGCGAATGCGCTTCATCAGGTCAGTGAACAGCATCTGCTGCCGCCTGGCGCTGTCATCTGCGGGATGGCTCACCGAAGCCAGGTGGGAAAGGACTGCCTGCAGGTGGCAGTTGTGGCTGGAAGCCATGGTGGACAGGAAGGAATCGAGATTCGCCGGATCCAGTCCCATGCGGGTCATCCCGGTGTCCAGTTCAAGGTGAAAGCCGGCCTGAGTTCGGGACCGGGCCGCGGCAGCATCGAGAACCAGAAGATCCTCGGCCCGTGAGATGGCCGGGGTGAGACGGTATTCCACCAGGACGGCGGCTCCGTCGGCAGGCAAAGGACCCGAGAGGAGGATGGGAATCTCGATGCCTGCCTGGCGCAAAGCCACCCCCTCCTCGGGCAGGGCCACCACCAGGCCAGCGGCGCCGGCAGCAGTCAGTGCAAGGGCGCATTCCACGGCGCCATGGCCGTAGGCATTGGCCTTCACCACACACCAGACGGGGCGCCCTTCCGCAGCGCCGGTCAGGGCCTTGAAATTGGTCACCAGCGCATCCAGATCGATCTCGATCCAGGTGGGGCGGCGTCCCGCCAGCTCAGGCGGAACGGCCAGTTGGCCGGAGGCGGCGGTCATGCCCGGTCTTCGTGCCGATCGGGATCGTGGAAGGTCGAGTAGTTCTTCACGAAGACCAGATCGACGGTGCCGATGGGACCGTTGCGCTGCTTGCCGATGATCAGCTCGGCACGCCCTTCCAGTTCGGGGTCGTCCTTATCATAGACCTCGGGCCGGTAGAGAAAGAGCACCACGTCGGCGTCCTGTTCCAGGGCGCCGGACTCACGCAGGTCGGAGAGCTGCGGACGACGATCCTTGGTGCCACGCTGTTCCGTGGCGCGGGAGAGCTGAGAAAGAGCGACCACGGGAACCTTCAATTCCTTGGCCAGTTCCTTCAGGGAACGGGAAATGTCGGCTATTTCAAGGTTGCGGCTCTCGTGCTTGCCGCGGCCGCGCATGAGCTGCAGGTAGTCGACGATCACCATGTCAAGCCCGTGTTCCAGGGACAGGCGGCGCGACTTGGCTCGCATCTCCAGAACCGAGATGCCCGGCGTGTCGTCGATGAAGAGAGGGGCTGCATTGAGAAGCTCCACCGATTGCAGCAGCTCCTGCCATTCACGCTTACCCAGGTGGCCG
>Ga0055584_100006586_pt1 | contig 11386 bp, 18 predicted proteins | sample OSDHelmetaG_FD_58716 | JGI IMG/M metagenome (GOLD analysis project Ga0055584, IMG submission 58716) | Pelagic marine sediment microbial communities from the LTER site Helgoland, North Sea, for post-phytoplankton bloom and carbon turnover... | ecosystem: Environmental > Aquatic > Marine >...
CAGGCAGAAACGGCCTTCCTCATCGGTGCGGATCTTCAGGTTGTCGATCTTCATCATCTGATGCATAATGAAACCTCTTTTGAGTTAACCCGATGCGGCCTACCCAGCCTTTAAGCATCGGGTTTCTTTTTGCCTGTCTGGCGCCCCCGGCAGGACTCGAACCTGCAACAGTCGGAATAGAAGTCCGATGCTCTATCCAATTGAGCCACGGGGGCTATGATTCCGGTTCCGAGCTTCACAGCTGGGGCCGGTCGTGCTGCGTAACCCGGCAGCGGGGAGACAGGATCACCTCCTCATGGCGGTTGCCAGCGATTCTGGATGCAGTGGCCGGTGCTGATCTCCGGCGCGGCTTACCCTCTGTGTCCGCTCAATCATGCTAGGGCCATACGACCTCTATGGAGGGCCTCACGTCTTGACAGGCCAGCTACACCTGCATTCACCGCATCTGGGAGTGGTCTGTTCGGGCTATGGAACTGTTTACCCACCTTCGCGGCATCTCGTTTTCCGCCATACGCCCTATCCAAACCACTCGCAGATGCCCACCTGGTTACCCGCAGGTGGGACCGGGTTGCCGCTCTTTCGCCACCGGCGCGGCTGCCGGCTGATTGGGAGGAAACATCGAAAGCCCCGGCTTGCAGATTGTCTGGAGCGCTGATCTGCCAGCAGCACTGCATGCCCCATGTGAATCGAGCCGCCGTCTTTCCGGCTGTCCGCGACCCTACTCAACCCGGGCGCTGCCCTGCTGCAGCTGTATTACCCTGGTCTTTTGGGAGAGCGCCTGCCTCAGTGAGGAACCAAAGGAGTTAGGCATCGCTCTGCTGCTGTGGTTTTTTCATGTCCAGGCACTCACAGCTTATCCCGGTCGGCGTACTAGCCCCCCGCCGCTGGGTCTAATCAACGCTTGCAGTAAGCCCGCTCAAGCGCGTTTGCGCTCGATTCCATAAGAGCAGCCGCGACAGGTGCCGTCTTTCGCACAAGATCAGCGCCTCTGCGGTTGAATATGATCAGATCAAGCAGATTGGATGGTCTGTCGATTTCGGCTGCCAACTCTTTCAGCTGGCCCAGCGCCTCATCCAATGTGGTCTTGTCAGAGTTGAAAACCGGGAGCGGTTCACACTCCTGCATAACGGCCACCACCTCATCAATTCCGGCTGTGACTTCAGGCAGTGCGCCAAATACAGGTATGTCTTCCAGCGCTTTTTCTGTGCTGTCTGCTGATTCCAGTTCGGCAGTGGTCTCCTGTTCAGCGTCCTGCTGTGCTGCCTTCGGGATCGGGAGCTCGCCACACTCAAGCGAGCAGCGGCCGGAGTCGGTCAGGTGGTATTCGGTTTTTTCCTTCATGCCAGTGGTGACGATCAGGCCCCGCTTTTTCATGTCCTGTATTGCCGGCCGGAATGTTTTCTCGCTCACCGCAGGGCATCGCGCCAGCAGTTCGCCGGCAGTCAGTCCCGGCTTCTGGTTGATGGATTCGAGCAGTTCAAAGATGCGTTCGTCGTTAGTCATTACTGTGATCCTTGATTGCCAGCCGCATGCGCATCAGCGCGTCTATGGCATCATTAATGTTCTGGTTGATGTTGCTCCGTTCCCGGGCAGTGAGGACACCATCAGCCAATGACTCCTGGACCGTCTTCGATACATCCCCGCACTCGCTGACTACAGTCAGAACAGAATCAACCACTGACTGGCCGCTATCATTCACGGGTCCCAGCGCGTTCACACCCAGTTCCAAGCACATGGCCTCGGCAATTCGGGTGGAGTCGGTGTGTTTCTGAAGTGCCACCAGCTCATGAACGCTGAACTTGTTGGCTTCACACTGGGGGTTTGCCTTGTTCAGCAGCACCTGGTGGGACATGCCCATCAGAGAGGCCAGCTGCTTTGGCGCCAGCCCGGTGTTGTGTACGGTGTCGTAAATAGCTGAGTCGATGTGGTCCATTTATCTGCGTCCCGTTAAATGAGGAAAAAATCAGACCTTACGGTTAGTTTGAAGGTGTGGATGATCAGACTTCGAGCGGGTGCGGGATGCCATTTTTTCAGATACTTGTAGCTGTCCACCTGATAAATCTTGGATCTGGTACTGGCGTAACATGGGGATGCCATTTTCAGGCCACTGCCGAACAGCCTCGTAAGTGATATCCAGGGCCTTTGCCAACTCAGAAATGCCGCCGAAATATTTGATTGCATCTGAACGTGTCATAGCGCTCTCCATTAAATCTCTACAAATTCAAGCATGCTTGAACTTTAAATGCAAGCATGCTTCACAAGGGCGCTTGTATATTCTGCTTATGACTACAATCGACCGAATCCACAAACTTCTTGCTTATCACGGCATTCCAGAGCGCGGGATGAGGCGGGCTCTTCAACGCACGTGCGGAGTCAGTTATCAAGCGGTAAGCCAGTGGTTTACAGGTGAGACGTCAAACATCAAGAACGAGCATCTTGCTGAGATAGCCAAGAAATACGGCAGCAGCCTTGATTGGTTGATTTCAGGGATGGGCAGCATGATTGCTGATCAAAGCCATACCAATACGCAGCCAAAACGCAGTGAAACCATACTTGGCACCCACATTGATGCACTGATGGCATCAGCGACCCCTCGTTCACAATCCGCCTTGGAACGCATTGCTGAGGCTGCTGCAAATGGTGACTTATCAGAAGCAGACCTCATTATGCTTGAGCAGATTGCTACGCGTTTTCAGAAGGCTGGCATCGGGCCAGACAGGTCGGGAGATAAAATTAAAGACCTGCTGCAGAGTGAATAGGCTGCTGGATAATCAAGGAAGTGTTGAATGCCAAAAGTTGACGGGGTTTTTCAGTTTTCTAAACCGTCTTATGTTCAGCTCGCTCGGATCCTCCAAGCGCCGGAACCACTGCCAGATGACCAGAAAGGTATCAACAGTACTTATTACGGCAGCCTCACGCTGGAAAACGGGCTGGAGCAACCGGCCTACATCAAACGCATACCGGCAGATGAGATATTTACCGAAGTAATTTGCTCATTGATTTGCTGTGCGATGCAAATTCCTACACCGACTCCTTTCTTGGCGATCCTAGACGGTGACGCCAGTCTCCCAGGGATTGATGCAAGCAGGGAGAACCCTTTGCTTTTTGCAACCGCCGATGCAAAGCGACCTACCTTTAAGTCCTATACAGAAAGTGAGCAAATTTTTCAGCTCTTGGCTAGCTGGGCGCATGCTCCCAGCAGCGCTGTCTTTGATGAGCAGGTTGGTAACATAGACCGCAACACTGGCAATATCTTGATGGACGCCAGTGGGGATTGCTGCTTAATCGATCATGGATTTGCATTCAATACGAGCGTACGTCACGACATGATCCTGGATAACAACACGTTCGCCAAGATACTGCCATACCATGCAAAACAGCTGCGCCCACCAAAAAAACCTTTGGATATTATTTCCAAAGCACTGCCGCGTTTGGAGGGTGTCAAATTTGATGAGCTGCTGGCTTTCAGTCGGGGAGAAAGGTACGCGTCCCCTGCACATATAAAGCGTATTAAGCTATTCTACGAGACGAGACTGCATCATATACGTGATATTTTTGACCTTCGCTTCGGGACATCGGCCAATCAGAGCTTACCGCTATGAACAGCGAATCGATACATGCACTGCTTCAGGAACAATCATTTATTCGAGGCTCATGGATGCCAGTCTACTTGCAGACCGTCCCTGGATCGGATGAGCGCATCTGCGTTGTTGTTGCAGCTGTCGCCTTGAGCGGTGAGTCAAAAGTAGTCAGGACCTTGCAAAGACGTGCCGTAACCACTCTGTTCGGCAATGAAAGCAAAGGTATTAACCACGCAATTGACTGGATTAACCAGAGCCTGAAAAAACATATTACCAGCGGCGGCAACTTGGATGAGTGGCAGATTCCTGTTAGCGGGTTTGTTGCTGGGGCAGTAAAACCGTCCGGTGCAGCCAGTCTGGACGGACTGATGGAAAAGGCTGTTAACCTCTCGACAGCAATTGGCACCTCAGAGCCTGAGGAAGAGCGCCAGCAGCGTCAATTCTCTACCCTCCTTAAAGAGGAACTCTATCGGTACAATCCTGATTACAAACGCTTTATTGACCAAGAATACGTCGTAAACAAACGCAAAGTTAAGTATGGCGTTGTAACTGAAAGATTCATAGCGAACTACCACGGGCTTAACGCTAACACCGCCAGTTACAATGCGGCGCTGGCGAAGATGGTGCGGCTTGAAGATCTCAAACTTGAGGGGTTGGTCGGCTGTTCTATGAGTCGAGAATTCCTGATCGTCCGCTCAGTTGATACTGACAAGAAAGTTCAGGACAGGCTGATCTCTGATTTGCGCTATGAGCTCGAAAAGCGCGAAATAACTGCGCTTGTTTATCAAGACGCCTCCGAACTGGCCCTATCGCTTAACAGCCGCTTGATGGAATTTTTGTGATGGTAACAGGGTCATCATATCAGCACCCGCGCTCCAGAAACTTAACCCAGTGTGACTCAGAAATCACATGTATATTGTAGCCTTCCTCCTGCATAGTTATGGCTTTTTCTATCTTTCTGCCCCATGAACTGTGAGCCCAGTCCCTGCTGCCAATCTCACCAACTACAACATAGTCAGTCATTTGGTTTGGCTGCTTTTGGCACCTCCCGCCTCTTCGAATGATTTCAAGCTCGCACTCTGCACGCGCCCCAGACGCAAACTTTCCTGTTAACACGAACGAACAGTCATTAAACACGATCGTCTCTGGTTCACTGAACGGTAACACGGTAGAGGCTACCTCGTTCGGCTTGTCACCCAGCACCTGCTTTAACAGTTGCAGTATCTCTGCCGCTTCTTCCTGATCCACTAGCCCGTCAGACAATGCTTCACACAGCCGTTCGTATAGGACGTTAGCTGGCCAGATGCTTTGCAGATCAGGGTGTGAATGCAGCCATTTAGCAAGATTCTCCGCCTCGCTTTGATTGACGTGATTATCAAAGGCGACTCCCCGGCAGATGCCGATTAACTCATCAATATTGCGCGTATGGCGAGCCGCTCGCCGCAGCCTGCCAGTTACTGATTGGCAGTGTTCATCAAACGGAATGGATGGCATGGGAATACTCCTTTTCATTGCCGTCTACGTTTCTCGACCTCCTGCTGTACAACCACGACCATAACTAAAAAATATACAAGCATGCTTGCATTATAAATTAAAGCATGCTTTCATTTGTTCAAGCTTGCTTGAATCTACACAGGCATCCAACTGAACAAACCCCACCGAGCGGGAAGCCGTCAAGAAACAGGAGAACCCAAATGGACGCACAATCGGTTTTTACCTTCATCCTGCTGTTCACTGCCCCCCTGCTGGCGCTCACTGCCGGATGGGCTGTGTTTACTTTGACCTTCTGTTTCTGGGCCTTTATCAAGCGCCAGCCAATCGCCCCCGTATTCAAAGAGATGCTGGAGGAGTGGTGATGAAAACCCTGAGCGAAGCACTCAACGTGCTGACCCCGCTGGCAGAGATCGCCCGCTTCATCGACAGCAACGCTGAATACCAGATGCTGCTGGCACAGGAGCTGAAGCGCTCATCCAAGGACGTGCGCGACCTGACCATTGATGAAGTCCTGTCCGCTGCGGATATCGCCATTGACCAGTTCGACAGGGCACGCCGGACAACTGGTGATGATTCGGCCATTGCGGCTGCAGACCGGTACCGGAAGCGGGAGCGGCTGAATGGCGGCTATGTCGTCCTGAACGGCGGCGTGCCAACCGGCTGGATGGAACAGCTTGGCGAGCCCCAAAAGTGGATGCCGGGCGTTATGGCAGTAGGCCCGGATGGGTCCAAGTGGACAGCCCGGGGCGGTGATGAGATCGCCGGGGCTGAGGATTGGGTAAGGAATTGTTGAAGGAGAAAGCCATGTTCGCACCAAAAAACATCATTGCATATACCGTTTCAGACCTCCCTCCTGTAACCGAGCTGGAATCAGCCCTGCGTGAACACGTTTTCACACCGCGCAAGGCATCAGAGCTCAGCCGATCCGGCTGGACAGAACCGGCTCCAGGCGTGTTCGGTGAAGAAACCCTGGTGATCGACAGCAACGGCATGTTGCTGATCGCTCTGAAAGAGCAGGAAGCCGATCTGAAGGGCTCCGTTGTCCGTGAAGCTCTGGAAGAGCGTGTTGCCAAGATTGAGGCCGAACAGAGCCGCAAGGTCTACCGGAAGGAAAGACAGCAGCTCAAGGATGAAGTGGTCCTCGACATGCTGCCCAGGGCGTTCAACAAGACTCGCACCACTAATGCCCTGATCAACCAAGCAGGCGGCTACATCTTCATTGACGCCCCCAGCTACACAAAAGCTGAAAACCTGCTGAACCAGCTTCGCCATGCTTTGGGAACGCTCAAGGTGTCACTGATCCAGACAGAGAAAAGTGCAGACCAGGTTATGACCTACTGGCTGCATGAGGGTGATATGGCCAAGGGCTTCACCATTGAAGACGAATGCATGCTGACTGACCCAATGACAGATGCAGGGCGCATTACCGCAAAGGGTCAGGATCTGTTTAGTGATGAGATCACCGCGCACATTACAGGCGGGTACATCGTAAAGCGGCTGGCGCTGACCTGGGCTGATCAATACCGTTTCATGCTGCACTCAGACCTGAGCATTCACCGGCTGCGCATGGTTGATGAGTACATCGACCAGCTGCTGGACGAATCGCCAGAGGATGCGCAGGCCGCCATCCTTGCAGATGTGTGGCGCTGGAACGCACACCTTACCCAGCTGATCACCGAGCTTGTTACAGCCTTTGGCGGATCAGCAGATTACAAGCTTGAGCGGGAAACTGACGGGGAGGCCGCATGAAGGCGCGTCCGATTTTGTTCAACGGCGATATGGTCCGGGCCTTACTTGATGGCCGGAAGACTCAGACGCGACGCTTGGTGCCTGTCTGGCAACAGCCTGGAAAAACCATGGATGGGACGGAATACATTTCCGTTGCGCAACGGCACCCGCAGTGGGGTTTTGGTGTGTTTGGCAAAACGGAAGCGGAATGCATGCAGAACTATAACGATGAATACCAATCACTCTGCCCTTTTGGAAAGGTAGGCGACCTACTCTGGGTGCGTGAAACAACCGAGGGCGACGGCCATTACTCATGTTACTCGGCTGATGAGAAGACTGTAATCGACCCATTCACTGGATCAGTTGCAAGCTGGGGGTATCCGCGCCCTTCCCGCCCGTCAATCCATATGCCCCGCTGGGCAAGCCGCCTGACGCAGCGAATCACCAATGTGCGTGTGGAGCGGCTGCAGGATATCAGCGAGGAGGATGCCAGGGCAGAGGGATGTGATGACTCCACGTCTGAGGCCGCTGTTTATGCTGGCTGGTACGAGAAACCCCGCCGTGCATTCCGACGGCTATGGGAGCAAATCAACGGCACAGAAATCTGGAGCGCAAACCCTTGGGTATGGGCGATTGAGTTTGAAGTCATCCATACCAACATCGACATCGTTCTGAAGCAGGAGGCAGCATGAACCGCACCGCCCGCAAAGCAAACAGCCAGCGAAGCAAGTCTGACGCCAGATTCGCCCCGTTCCGTGACCAGGCGATCGCTGCACTGAAGGACGACAAGCTGACGTTTGAAGAGATCCGAGTCGAGTGTCACGCCCAGCCGCGCCACCTGTACGAACTGGCGCACGAACTGGGCATCGACACGAACGAGCGCGGGAAACGTGTCGCAGACGCAAGGCGCAAGGCCGCAAAGATTAAATCGGTCAACAACAAGCGCAAGCGGCAGAGCAAGAAGTACATCAGTGCCAAAATCTCCAGCCCAGAGTCCGAGCTGGATAAGCGTGAACGCATGGAGATGACCGAGCGCTCGCTGTCTGGCGATGGCATGAGCCTGCACTGGCTGCGCATGCCCCTTGTTTGTAGCGCCCATCAGTAAGGAGAGCGAAGATGACTACCCTCACCCGCCATACAGAGCCAAGCCCTGCGCAACAGGCTGCTGCGCTGGAACAGTTCGAGGTCCAGCTGCTCAAGGACCAGTTGCGCCAGCAGCGCATTGCGCACACCGAAGAGATCAGCACCATCAAGCGGCAGGCGGAGCAGGAGCCGCTGGAGCGCATGATCGAGCGCTGGAACGGCTACCCGGCTGCCGTGGAACGTGCCGAAAAAGCAGAGGCTGATCTGGCCAAGGCCCGGGCCGAACACGCAAAGGTGACAGAGGCCCTGCAGATCGCCACTGAGAATGCAGACAAGCTCCAGCAGCTGGCCGACCACTACCAGGACCAGTGTGAAAAGATGCTGGCGAAGAACAACACCAATGTCGAAAAGGCCACAACCACCATCGACAGCCTGCGCCATCAGATCCGCGAACTCAACACCCAGATCCGTACCTACCGCCAGATGAACCCGGATCGCCTGCAGAAGCAGGTTAAGCGCCTGCAGGAAAAGAACCGAACCCAGCAGGACACCATAGCCAGTCAGCGCAAGCAGCTGAGCGAGCGTGACGCAGAGCTCAAGAAGCTGAAGGCATCCGAGCGCCAGCTCAAAGAGCACAACAAAGAGCTGATCCTGGCACTGGATGACGCCTGCGAAATGGTGACCAGCGGAGAAGCGGACGCCACCGTATGGCAAGACGATGAGTGGGCTATCGCCGGTCACGAAGACTCGACCCGCCGCGTCTTTATCATCAACAAGGCCACCGGCGAACACCGGGTGTTCGACATTGACCAGGGCATCCTCCGTGCCAAACCGGTCCCGGCCCATGTGAAGACCATGGCCATCGACAAGCTGAAGAACTACCAGAAAGTTGACGAAAAGATTAAGGCGCTGCAATGAGAAAGTTCCACCCGGCAACCACCCTGCCGACCCCGGGCGTCCCGCTCATCATTGAGCTGGCAGACGGGCGACAGGTAGAGGGCATCCGCCCAAACCACGTCCTGAACCGGGATTGCGACCCGGACTGGCGAGACATGAAAGGTAACAGACTGAACCAGGAGGAGATCAAGCAATGGGCGATCAAGTGACACAGACAGGTAAAAGCGCCAGCACCTCTCGCATTGATGTGATCGGCCAGAATGGCAACGAGGGGCTGCACTACCACGATGCCGAAGGCGAGCCGATCCCGGTGCCTGAGTATGGCGAGACACTGATCGAGTGCGAGAAGGAACTGGCAACCCAAGCCAGAACAGGTGATCTCCTCATAAACCAACTCAAAGACGCCCTGTGCGACTTCGGCGATCCAAGCGCACCGGTCGCGTTCCGCATGCGGTCGCTGCGCGAAGACCGGGAAGCGCTGTACGAAAACTTCACGCAGCTGCTTGAGGCAGCCGGTGATGCAGATCATCTCACATACCACATGCTGCTCGAACAGATCCGCCAGAACCGCCGTGACGCAGAAGAGGCCCGCAACGTCCGCCAGTACCTGTCCGGCTTCAGCGATGAGCAGCGCTCACTGACTGAGATCGTGTCCAGCCTGATCGACTCAGCCATCGAGAAGAACACCACTCAGGCAGCTGATCGGCTGCGCCAGCATAACGAGGAGCTGCAGGCGACGATTGATCGAATGCGGGCGAATAACGATCGCCTGCGCCGCAAATACGGAAAACTCCAGCAGTACAATTCCAGTATTGCGGAAGAGAACTGCCGGTTGCGAAAAGCGCTGGAATACGCCAATCGAGACCCTGAGCGTGATGCTGCAGCCATAGAGCGTGCTGCAAACTATGTAGCTGAGAGGATCTGCAGTGATCAATCTGCAGAGGACTACGGCCTTGAGTTGCTCTGCTACGCGAGGCAATTGCGCAAGCGGTGGAAGGATGATGAGAAAATTATCACCATTCGTTATCAGCCAAAGGGCAGCATGTGTGCAAGCTGCGCACGCGCAAACGACCGGTGAGACCACCTGGAATTCGAAAAAATGCGCCAAATTGAGACTGCGGAGGTCGCGGGCGCTAGGGTTGTTGTTGTTCGCTGTACTGAATGGGAAAAGACGAAATGACCACCCTCACCGAAACCGAACGCACCGCCCGCCAGGCAAGGCGCACCGCGCTGTTGGCTCAAGAATGTTTTCATTCTTGATACAGAGAATACGGGGGCAATGAATGATTCACTATCACGGCACACCAATAGGAGGCAGCCGGCAAGATGCCGCGCGATTCCTGATGGGGCGACATGCGCTTGTCTCATTCTATCGACCAGACGATTTGCCGGCAGTGCTGGAGTGCTGCCAGTCTTTTGTGCTGGATAACGGCGCGTACAGCCACTGGAGGGCCGGGAAGGGCCGGGTAGATTTTGACGCCTATCTAGCATGGGTGGAGAGGTTTTGCTGCCACCCATCTTTCGACTGGTGCCTGATCCCAGATGTCATAGATGGCACTGAGGAAGACAACGTCGAACTGATTCATAAATGGCTACGCTCCGGCAGTCGCGTAAAAGGCGTACCTGTTTGGCATCTACACGAATCGCTTGGATGGCTTGAATGGCTTGTAGATAGGTTCGAGTGGGTGGCACTGGGCAGTTCCGGCCAGTGGTCAAAGCCGGGCACACCGGAGTGGTGGCAGCGTATGGCGGAAGCCATGCGCGTCATCTGCGATGACAATGGACGACCTCGATGCAAGCTACACGGACTGCGCATGCTGGACCCAGCAATCTTTACCCGCCTACCGCTTGCGAGCGCCGACAGCACCAACGCTGCAGTAAACTGCGGGAGTGTATCTCGGTTCGGGCTGTATCCAGCGCCGACAGCATCGCAGCGAGCTGCTGTAATAGCTGAGCGCATTGAATCCCACAACAGCGCGGCCGTATGGGATGGATTCGAACAGATCGGACTAGCAATTTGATGGAAACGAAATGACAAACCTCACCGAAACCGAACGCACCGCCCGCCAGGCCCGCCGCAACGCGCTGACAATGCGCCGGCAGCTGCGGCAGCTCCAGCAGTCAACCGGCCCCCGGTACGTTGTCTGGTACTGGCTCAAGGGTGGCCGCCACGGTGCTGTTTCCATGTGCATCCACTGCCAGACCGATGATTTGGCGGTGGCCCGGGAGCAGCGCAAACTGGCCGGGGCGCAGCCGTGCTGCGGTGGTATCCAGAATGTTTACATCCACGACAGAGGAGAGTCACTGTGAAGAAGTCAAAGCTCACCCTGGCCGTTGCCGAACCACTACTGCAAATGCCTCGCTCATGTATCAGCTGCGAGCACTACCAGCACATCGGCCACGACAATGACAAACACTGCCCCTTTCGTGACCGGCATGGCGAAACTCACGGCAAGACCAGCTTCGGCCGTTGCGATCTGCACGGCCATGAGGTGTTCGCCACCGAGATCTGCAACAGCCATGAGCCTGAGCCATTCGTTGAACTGGTCACCGTAACAAACCGACCGGAACCGAGGGCTGTAATTCAGGAGAGACTGCTGTGA
>Ga0055584_100006587_pt1 | contig 11385 bp, 8 predicted proteins | sample OSDHelmetaG_FD_58716 | JGI IMG/M metagenome (GOLD analysis project Ga0055584, IMG submission 58716) | Pelagic marine sediment microbial communities from the LTER site Helgoland, North Sea, for post-phytoplankton bloom and carbon turnover... | ecosystem: Environmental > Aquatic > Marine >...
TGTTGCACCTTCCTCCTTAGGCATGAATAAATGAGAAATCAACAAGAGTCTGGTTTTTTGCAGTCCATGATTTGTTTCGGCGGCGTCATCGTGATTGTCATCGCCGGATTGCTATGGCTTGAAATCAACCTACACAGTCTGCTGCTGATTGCGCTCGTGTGGGTCGCAGGCCACTCAGTGGGTCTCGGTTTCAACTTCCTAGCAATCAAGGCCGCGATGATCTCCGGGATAGAGAAAGGCCTCGGTGCTATTTTTATCTTTTTTCTAATCGGCGTTTTGATCGCCGCGATGATTGAAAGTGGAACGATCGGTGGCCTTATCTACTATGGCGTAGACATCCTGCATCCAAGCATTTTCCTGCCGGCTGGTTTGGTGCTATGCAGTCTCATGTCACTCGCAACGGGCACGGCATGGGGAACGATAGGCACCATTGGCGTTGTCCTAATGGGACTGGGCGATGCGTTAGGCATTCCATTGCCGCTAGTCGCCGGCATGGTCGTCTCTGGTGCAAGCTTCGGCGACAAAATGTCGCCCGTATCGGACACGACCAATCTCGCCGCTATGAGCGCTGACACGGATCTCTATTCCCATATCAAATCGATGCTATACACGACCGTTCCCACCTACGTTATTTGCCTTATTATTTATACAGTCATTGGGCTGAATTACAGCGGACAGACACTCTCCGCACAGGAATTGATGGACCTAAAACAGCACATCGCAATCGAATTCTCGATCGGCCCGCTCACACTGCTGCCACTGATCGTACTGCTTGCTCTCAGTCTTAAGCGAGCACCGGCGGAAGTCAGCATGCTGGGCAGTGTCGCTATCGCAGTCGTGCTCGCCATCATCATGCAAGATCGATCCATATCTGAAGTGCTAAACAGCTTACATAGCGGTTACACCTCGAACACAGGGCTCGAGCGGCTCGATGTGATACTGACCCGTGGTGGCATACAAAGCATGATGTGGACTATGTCAATCGCACTGCTTGCGCTATCGCTCGGCGGCCTACTCGATCGTACAGGTTTTGTTCGGGTGCTAATGAGTGGAATACTTGTGCGTATCAAGCGCGCCGCAAGTTTGATGGCAGCCACCATTAGTGCTGGTATCGTCACCAACATGAGTATGGGAGAGGCATATCTTTCCATCATCTTTGGCGGGCAGATATTCAAGAAACCCTATAAGGAGCATAATCTCGAGAAACACATGCTGTCACGAACCCTCGAGGAAGGCGCAACGCTCAGTACAACGTTAATTCCATGGACGACTTCCGGTGCGTTCGTTACGGGAGTTCTCGCTATTTCACCGTTGGATTTTGCCCCATGGGCATTTTTTAACTACATAAACCCCTTATTGTCGATCATCCTGGCTTATATGGGCTTTGGGATATTTCGGCAGCGTACATAATTTATATTCTTAGGGCTTATGCAAATAATTTATAGCCCTAGCACCGGCAATCTTACCTATCAATTAGAAGAAATTATGGTCTCTATAAATATTACTTTAAACAACCAAATCTATTCTTATCTGCTCGCCATCACCAAAAATTTTCTTATAACGATTTATTTCTTCTTTGGAGCCCATTGCTTTATTAGGATTATCTGACAATTTCACTGTTTCTTTTCCGTTTGCAGCTGTTGCCTTGCAAACCAATGAAAAAGGATCTAAAGCTTTATCTGGCACAAGGCCTCTGAAATCGTTTGTCATTAATGTACCCCAACCAAACGCTAATTTAGCTTGATCTTTAAATTTATTATTTAACTCCTTTATTTTAGGCACATCTAAACCGTCAGAAAATATAAGCAACTTTTCTTTTGGATTCTCACCTCTTGATTTCCACCAATCAATTGCAATTTTGGCACCTTTAATGGGGTCACCAGAGTCCACTCTTATTCCAGTCCAATCACTCATCCAAGGAGGTGCATTTTCTAAGAAATTTTTAGTCCCAAAGGTATCTGGTAAGAGAATTAAAAGATTTCCATCATGTTCTTCTTGCCAATCCTGAAATACCTTATATGGAGATTGAATGAGTTCGGAATTATTTTTCGCTAATGCAGCATAAATCATCGGAAGCTCATGACCATTAGTACCAATAGCTTCAACTTCACGCCTCATTGCTATTAAACAATTAGATGTACCTGTGAAGTTTGATCCAAGGCCCTCCTGCATTGCCTGCACACACCAATCTTGCCATAGGAAAGAATGGCGTCTCCGAGTACCAAAATCTGCGATTGATAATTGGCCTAGATTATTTAAATTTTTAATTTTCTCCCAAAGTTTTGTCATCGCTTGAGCATATAATACTTGTAGCTCAGATCTGCCCATATCACGTAAGACTGCTCTACTACGCAATTCCATAATAATTGATAATACTGGAATCTCCCAAAGCATTACCTCAGGCCAACTACCCTCAAATGAAAGTTCATATTGATCACCAATACGTTCCAAATGATAAGGGGGAAGCTTTAAATTTTCGAACCATTCCATGAAGTCAGACCTGAACATCTGTTTTTTTCCATAAAATGTATTACCCCTTAGCCAAGTACTTTCTCCACGAGTCAGTCTTAATGTGCGAACGTGGTCTAATTGCTCTCTAAGTCTCCCTTCATCGATTAACTTAGCGATAGGAATGCTATCAGACCTATTAATTAGGCTAAAAGTTATTTTAGTATTTGGTTTATTTTTAAATACTGATTGACACATTAATAATTTATAAAAGTCGGTATCCAATAAAGACCTTATTATTGGATCAATCTTCCATTTTCTATTATGAACTCGTGTAGCTATATCGATCATAGCTGCCCTCCAGAACGTGAGAGTGTCTTATAAAACTAAAATTTATGAATCGAAAAATCTTGCGATTAATCATCATTTTCGATCATCGATAGGCGCTGCGCAAATCAATTTCTGATTACTCGGTGCCCGGTGATCTAAACTATGCGGAGTCTATCAGCAAAATACTCAGGTAGAGACGCCCCATCACTCATCCTTCTTGAGCCTTAATAAGGCATTGCATGCCATCTAGTAGATGCCGATTGACATAACTATACCTGTGGTCTAATTTCGCCTGCAGATGGTGCTCCAGAGCGTTGGAGCTAAGAGGGAATCCGGTGCAAATCCGGAGGTGTACTCGCAACTGTAAGCTGGGAGATGTCGGCCAGTCGAGCCACTAGGAATTTCATTCCTGGGAAGGCGGCCAACATTAATGATCAGTAAGCCAGGAAACCTGCCATCGCGTCGTTCGTCCGAGGTCGAGATAACCTTTAGGGCCGGATTCACATTTCCCCGTGAAGCGACAACTTTTTGGCTCATCGCACTGTACAAGCAGTGGTTGCCGTCATTAGTCGTTTCAAATCAGCCCGAGGTCGACGTCCGGGCTATTGGGAGATTCAGGTATGTTTAAAAAACTTAGTATTTTTTGTCTTGCAGCGCTCACCAGCGCTGGCGTGGTATCTGCAGAAGAATCTTCAAATACCGAACCAGCTGAAAATCTCATCGTTTATGGCGTGCGGCTCCAACAGCCAGCAACAGAAGTTGGCTCGAGCGTGTCCATCTTGACGGCCGTCGATATTGAAGCGCTGGGTTCAAACTATGTGCTCGACGCGATCTCAACTCTGCCCGGCGTAACAATCAACCAGAATGGTCCATTTGGTGGAGTGGCTACGGTGCGTATTCGTGGGGCATCGAGTGAACAAACACTCATCGTCATTGATGGTGTTGTTGCCAATGATCCGACCTCCCCTGGCGGTGGTTTCGATTTTTCAAGAATGGATCCATGGAACATCGAACGCATCGAAGTATTAAAGGGCCCACAATCAACCCTGTGGGGAACAGATGCTATGGGCGGTGTAGTCAACATTGTTACGAAGCGCCCCGAAAATGGATTCAGCCGCAGAGCGTTTGCACAAACTGGATCATTCAACACATTTCGAGGTGGCGCGGAGTTTGGCGCAGCCAGTGACCGTTACAACTTTCGCCTTGCGGCAACCAATACCTCTTCCGCCGGCATATCGAAAGCCGACGAGATCAACAGTAATACAGAAAAAGACGGATATGACGCCAATACAGTCAATGCCGCTGCCGGAGCTGAACTCTGGGGTGACGCTCGCCTACAAGCCAATGTTCTGTGGACTAATGCAGAATCTGACTTCGATAGCTACTTATTCGGGGCACAGGGTAATGTCGGTGACAGTGATGAATCCAGTAAGACCGAGGAAGTCGCAGCCAACCTTAAACTGCTATTGCCTTTGCTCGACGGTAAGCTCGAGAATGTATTCCTTGCTGGATATTCGGATATCGACAGAGAAAGTTTCAACGGAGGGCTCCCGGGCTTCTCGAGCAAGGGCAACCGAAAAACTTTGCACTATCAAGGTACGCTGAACATTAATGAAAGCAACCGACTGGCATTTGGCGCTGAACAGGAAGAAAGTAAAGCAAATGGCGATAGCATCACGACAAACGGCCTATTTTCTTTGTACGAACTTCGAGCCCTGGATTCTCTGATCATCAGTGCAGGTGTACGACGTGATGACCATGATCGCTTTGATGCAGTCACAACGGGACGCCTTGCGTTGGCTTTTAATCCGCATAATCAGATCACATTACGTGCGAGTTGGGGCGAAGGATTCAAATCGCCCACTCTTTTTCAAACAACCTATTTCTGCTGTGGCGCGACTACGCCGAATTCGGACCTGAAGCCGGAAACCTCTGAAGCTTTTGACGTTGGCGTAACGTTGCGAACCACCGATGCGCGTGGGGAGATCGGGTTAACTTACTTCGATCAGGAAACTACAAATCTCATCAACTTCTCGTTCGGTATCGGCGGATATGAAAATATCGCATCAGCAACATCATCAGGTCTCGAAGTTGACAGCCATTATCGTTTCACAGCATGGCTCGATGCAGCCGTCAGCTACGCTTACATTAATGCCAAAGACGGCGACGGGACACCACTCATTAGGGTGCCCAAACACTCAGGTGACTTGATTTTCTCGTTCAATCCGGACGGCCGCCTGAACAGTACTGTGCAGATCAAATATAACGGTAAAGAACAGGACCCGAACGGTGTTGTCGATTCATGGTCACGAGTTGATATCGCAAGTCGCTATGCCATTAGCGATAATATGGAAATATATGCGCGAATCGAAAATCTATTTGACGAGCAATATCAGCAAATCATCGGCTACGGAACGCCTGGAATTTCCGGCCATCTCGGCGCACATCTGAGTTTTTGATCGGCCAATGAAGTACTCTACTATCGTCGCCATAGTGCTTGTGATTTTCGCAAACAACGCAACAATCGCGGCTCCGGATGCGGAACGAATAGTCAGTCTCGACTTCTGTGCTGACCAATACGTTCTTAAGATGTTGCCACGCTCGAGAATCCTCGCTGTGTCACCCAATGCGGGCAAGCATTTTTCCTACATGCGTGGTAGCGCTACCGATATCCCTACAGTGCGACCCATTGCTGAGGATGTACTCGCCCTCAAGCCCGATCTAATAATTCGCTCTTATGGCGGTGGTCCGTATGCCAGCAGATTCTTTGAACTCGCGGGTGTTTCGGTATTACAGGTTCCGTTTACTAATAGTTTTGAAGATATTCGTAACGCAATACGACATATTGCAGATGGTCTTGGGGTAGCGCAGCAAGGTAAGGAAATCATCTCTACGATGAATCGTCGGCTAGAGAGCATTCACAAATCAGACTCAAAAAGAATGGCTCTTTATATGACACCGACGGGTGTTACCAGCGGGCCCGGCACACTCATCCACGAAATGCTCCAGGCGGCGGATCTCGGGAACTTCCAGCACCAGCCAGGATGGAGATCAATTCCACTGGAGCGCCTCGCGTATGAGCAACCGGCCGTAATCGCTGCCGCATTTTTCACCGCAGAAGAAAATCATTCATCTATGTGGAGCCCCATGCGTCATCCAGTGGCAAAGAATCAGATGATCGATCAACCGACCGTCATGTTACAGGGTGCTTGGACAGCCTGCGCCGGTTGGTACCTGCTGGATGCGATTGAAGCCCTAGCAAATAGCGCGGCCATGGACGACAGTCAATGACGTCATATCAACTTAATCTGTCACTGCTTGCCAGCTGCATTGTCGCAATTATCGCAGCCTGCACTTTGGGTTCAACGCCAATGGAGTTTTCTCGGGTCTTAGCTGCTCTGTTTGGACAATCGTCTCCCGCGGATAGCGTTGTAATTTGGCAAATCCGACTTCCAAGGGCTCTGTCGGCCTTTGTTGTCGGAGCGGCACTCGGGACGAGCGGCGCGGCTTTGCAGGGCTTGCTTCGTAATCCATTGGCGGAGCCCGGTGTATTGGGCGTTACGGCAACAGCTTCTTTGTCAGCGACATTCGCCCTGTATTATGGTTTCGTCGCAAGTTCACCATTCTTGCTGCCTATCTATGCCATCGCTGGTGCTCTCGTGGCAACCGGACTATTAACGGCCGCAGCAATTCGCGTTCAGTCAGTGGTGACATTAATCCTGATTGGTGTTGGTCTCTCAAGTTTTTCAGCAGCAGCGATGTCACTGCTGCTGAATCTCGCGCCAAATCCGTTCTCTTTGTCGGACATGATTAACTGGCTGCTCGGCTCAGTTGCTAATCGAAGCTTTGATGACATCCTGATCGTGATGCCCTTTATGCTTGCTGGCTTCGGAATTTTATTCTTCACGCGCAGAGGGCTATCTGCATTGACGCTTGGCGAGGAGGCGGCGAGCGGAGTCGGCCTCAATCTTCGTCAACAGCGTATAGCAGTGGTACTCGGTGCGGGCCTGGTAACCGGAGCATCTGTGGCATTGGCCGGCGCTATCGGATTTATCGGCATTGTCGCGCCCCATCTTGTACGGCCAATCGTTCACTACGACCCGGCTCGAAGTTTATTTCCCAGTGCGCTATTGGGTGGCTTAATACTCGTCGTCGCCGATATCGGCGTGAGACTGCTGCCGACAACGTCAGAGCTGAAGCTCGGTGTTGTCGCAGCCATTATCGGTGCACCAGCATTCGTCTGGATTGCGATCCAGCGGCGCGTGATACATGACTAAGCTCGTCGCTCATAAGGTCAGCATTGAGGTCGCTGGAACTTCAATCCTTCGTGATGCCACGATTTCACTTCAGCCTGGCGAACTAGTTGCGATACTCGGCCCGAACGGTGCGGGAAAAACTTCATTGTTGCGTGCCTTGATGGGGCTGACCAAGACAAGCGGCGGCTCGGTGGAAATCAACGGCATTGCGTGCTACGAAATGGCACCGCAAGATCGTGCAAGACTTATTTCCTACTTACCGCAACACCGACCATTGGCCTGGCCAAACAGAGTGATGGATGTCGTTGCACTCGGGCGATTCGCTCATGGCGCTGCGCTCGATCGACTGAGCCCTAAAGACGCGGCGGCTGTCATGAAAGCTATCACCGCCTGTGATCTCAATAAACTTGCGGAGAGGGCCACCACCACCTTGTCTGGCGGTGAACTCGCAAGAGTCCACTTCGCCCGCACTATTGCTGCGCAGGCTCCCCTGCTGGTAGCTGACGAACCGGTCGCGGAACTTGATCCTCGCCATCAAATTCGTATCGCCGACTTACTCCGACATTATGTCAACGATGGTGGCGGCGCTCTAGTTGTCCTTCACGAAATCCCCCTCGCCGCTCGCATAGCTGATCGCCTAGTCTGGATGAAGAACGGTCACATTTTCGCCGAGGGAACACCCGCTGAAACGCTGACGTCACAGATGATGGCGGACGTCTACGGCGTTCGAGCGCATGTCGGAAATGACGAACACGGGTTTGATGTTCGTATAGAGGGCACTGCATGACGACCAAGTACCTGATAATTCAGAGGACTGACTCCAATCAGTTGCTTTGCCCGGCCTTTGTCGCATCGCCGCTAGTCGTTATTTAAATATCCCACTATTTAAACTACAGAATACGTCCAACAACGCTGCTGCGTTTGTCGGCGGTAGCGCAATCAGCCCTTACCTCCAATCGGATTGCTTGATGCATCTGTTACTGGCCGAATGGGTGCGCCTTAATAATCGTCTGCTCCCGGTCCGGCCCAGTTGAAATAATATCGACTGGCACACCCGCAAGCTCTTCGATTCGCGTGAGATAATCACGCGCCTTTTGTGGCAAATTATCAAAGTTGGTAACCCCAACAGTAGATTCCTGCCAACCCGGCCACTCTTCATATACTGGCTCGCATTCTGAAAACTGATCTAGTACGGCTGGTAGCCCGGGTATCGCGTTACCGTTGATCGTGTAGCCGACACAAATTTGAATGGCCGCCAAGTCGTCAAGAACATCCAGTTTAGTCACGCATAGACCAGACACGCTGCTGTTAATAATCGAGCGACGTAATGCAACCGCATCAAACCAACCGCACCGACGAGGCCGGCCTGTTGTCGCACCAAATTCGGCGCCAACTCTTGCCAAGTGCGCACCCTGGTCATCGAATAATTCGGTTGGGAATGGCCCGGCACCGACTCGGGTTGTATAGGCCTTCACTATACCGAGAATGTAATCAAGATTACGAGGACCAATACCTGTGCCCGTACTCGCAGCTGCCGCAACCGTATTGGATGAAGTTACGTATGGATAGGTACCATGATCGATATCTAGGAAGCTGCCCTGCGCACCCTCAAATAAGATGCTCTGGCTCGAGTCCGCAAGGTCCTGAAGAACCTGTGTAACATCGGCCGTTATCGGCATGATAATCTCGGCATATCCCAACGACTCATCGAGCGTCTTTGTAAAATCTACAGTTTCTGCACCATAGTATTTCTTCAATAGGAAGTTATGATAGTTAAGAATCTCCTCGAGCTTACCTGCAAAAGTCTCGGGAACTAAAAGATCGGATAGCCTCAATGCCCGCCGTGAAACCTTATCTTCATAGGCTGGCCCAATTCCGCGACCCGTCGTACCAATAGCGCTGGAACCTCTTGCTTTCTCTCTAGCCGCATCGAGTGCGGCATGTGACGGCAATATTAGCGGGCATCCTGGACTGATCTTGAGACGCTCATAGACAGGAACGCCACTTTCGATTAACGCGTCAGCCTCGGCAACAAGAGCATCCAGCGCCAAAACAACGCCATTGCCAATAAGGCAACTAACACCATCACGAAGAATGCCCGACGGGATCAGATGCAGTACGGTTGTTACGCCATCGATAACCAATGTATGGCCCGCATTGTGTCCCCCTTGAAATCGGACTACGGCAGCAGCCCGCTCCGTTAAGAGGTCCACAATTTTTCCCTTGCCTTCGTCACCCCATTGGGTACCGATGACAACTACATTTTTTCCCATCGTATTTTGCTCTTTAGCCGCGCATCAGAAACAGAATTATTAGTCCGACGACCATGACCGCAAGACCGGCCGCCCGGATATGATTGTCGCCCAGTTGTAAAATTTCCGCTACTAGCTCACGATATTTTCGAGGCGAAATAAATGGCAGCATGCCCTCAATAATAAGGACAAGTGCCAACGCCGTAAAAATCTCAGTAGCTATTGATTGCCTCTCGACTGATTCAGGTACTGGAAGAACTCATTGTTCGGATCCAAAATGAGTAAGTCGCCCGCCTTACCCATCGACTTCTTGTACGCATCGATGCTGCGGTAGAACGAATAAAATTCCGCATCCTTAGTATAAGCATTGGCATAAATTTCGGCAGCGCGGGCATCACCGATTCCACGAATGATTTGACTGTCTCGATATGCGTCAGCGAGAAGGATGGTTCGATCCTTATCCGCTGTCGAGCGAATGAGTTCAGCGGCCTCCTGGCCCTCTGCTCGCGTTTCAGCGGCGACTCGAGCACGCTCCTCTCGCATCTGATTGTAGACAGAGTTGCGGACCTCAGATACGAACTCGACCTGCTTGACGCGAAAGTCGACAAGCTCTACACCGAGCCCTTGCGCCGTTTCTGTCGCATTGGCAAGCATGTCTCGCATTAACTCAACTCGCTCCACTGAAATTGCTTCGACGATAGTGCGCTTACCAAATTCGGTAACAATGGAGTTCTTGATGATCTCACGCAAGCGATCCATAGCAACGCCTTGTGAACCACCAGTCGATGTATAGAACGGCACCTCATCAACGATTTGCCACTTAACAAAGTAGTCGACTGTCATTGCCGTACGCTCGAGCGTGAACACGCGCTGTGGTGCGTCATCGATTTTCAGTATTCGACTTGGAAATTTACGAACCGTCTGCACGAGGGGCCACTTAAAATGCAGGCCTGGCTCAATCTTGGCCTCAACAACCTCACCGACCTGCAACTTAATCGCAAGCTCGCGCTCATTAACCGTATACGCGGAAAGTCCAAGTGTGACGAGACTGAGGCTGAAAATTATGGCCACTGGGAATCTTAAGTTACTCATTCGCGGGTACTCCTTTCGCGACTTTTTTCCACTCGACTAGCGGGTGCGGAATCGAATAATTGCAATTCTAGGTCACCGGTTCGTGATACATTGCTATTTGCAGCTCCGCTGTTGGATTGACGCATTAGCTGATCAAGTGGCAGGTATAACAAGTTTCCGCTGCCCTTAGAATCAATAATAACTTTATTGGTCAGGCTGTAGACGTTCTCAATTGCATCAAGATACAGTCGATCGCGCGTAACGCGTGGCGCCTTTTGATACTCGACGAGCAGCGCCTCAAAGCGTGATGATTCACCCACAGAATCCGCTATCACTCGGTCTCTGTACGCCTCAGCATCCTGCAGCACACGCTGCGCAGCACCGCGCGCGCGCGGAATAAGGTCGTTCGAGTATGTTGTTGCTTCCAATTGGTACCGGTCACGATCGTTTCGAGCTTTCTGTGTATCGTCGACCGCCTCTTGCACGGATTTGGGATAATCGACGACATTCAGGTTGATCGACGTAACAGTCAAGCCTGTACCAGCGCCGTAATTCGCCAGGGTCTCCTGCAATTCCTCCATCGTACGCTCTGGAATTTCTTCGCGCCGCTTTCCGATCAATAAATCGAGAGAGCTTGTTCCAACAACTCCACGAAGCGCACTTTCAGTGACGTCCTGCAAGGTGATGTCCGGATCGGCGACCTCGAAGCTATACAAGACTGGATCAGTGCGACGGTATTGCACAACGATATCGATGAACACGTACTGCTCATCGGCCGTGAGCATTTCAGTGCTGAAGTTGTAATCGTTCACTTCCTGAATATTGACAATATCCACTGTCTCAATCGGGAACGGAAGATGCCATCGCAAACCAGCCGATAAAGTTTCCGTATAAGCACCAAACCGCTGTACGACAGCACGCTCTGCTTCATCAACCCGATAAAAACCCGTGAGACCCCATGCGATAACCAGCATGATGATTAATGTATATCCACCGTAAGCACCGCCGCCGCCGCCGCCGCCGCCGCC
>Ga0055584_100006588_pt1 | contig 11384 bp, 5 predicted proteins | sample OSDHelmetaG_FD_58716 | JGI IMG/M metagenome (GOLD analysis project Ga0055584, IMG submission 58716) | Pelagic marine sediment microbial communities from the LTER site Helgoland, North Sea, for post-phytoplankton bloom and carbon turnover... | ecosystem: Environmental > Aquatic > Marine >...
ATTGGAAAGGCGAGGAGGCGCACATCGAGATCGCGACACAGGACGATCTGATGATATTTGTGAAAGCCTATCGCAGCGGTTCGAATGCAAACACCCGAGACGGACGATCCTACATTGGGATTACAGACGTGGTGTTCAGCGACGACGGGCAGGGGAAACCAGAAGAGTTGTTCACGGACGTGTTTGAAGTGTTGCGCCGCGGAGCCCCTGGGAATCCAGCCGAACTGGCAGTCCATTATCGCGACACTTGCAAGAACAGCATCGAAGCCTGGCGGACACGGAACATGGACGACTACCAGGCGTCGTTTCTCAATTTCTTTGTTCAGCAGGATTTGATTCCAAACTCAGAAGGAGAACTGCCTTCGTTGAAGCGTGCGGTTGGCGAATATCGCAAACTGGAAGGCGGGATTCCGGTTGCGACGCGCGTCTCTGGTGTGATCGAAACTGTTGGGCGTGATCAAGCACTGTTGTTGCGGGGAGATTTCGAAAAACCGGGCGATCCAATTGATCGACGTTTCTTGAGTTTGTATGGAGGGCGAAAATACGAGACCGAGCTGAGTGGTCGGCTGGAACTCGCGGAGGATCTTTTGCAGGCGGATAACGCCCTGATTCCCCGAGTGCTTGTGAATCGCGTCTGGGCGTATCTGTTTGGTGAAGGTCTGGTACATTCCTCAGAAAACTTCGGCCGTCTGGGGCGGAAACCGACGCACCCCGAATTGCTGGATCATCTGGCGAGCTGGTTTGTCGAAAACGGTTATTCGATCAAGCGCCTGATCGGATATATCGCCAAGACGCGGGCTTTTCAGCTGTCCAGTTCTAGTTCGAATGAGTCCGTCGCCGCCGATTCGGCCAATGTGTATCTGTCCCATTTCAGTGTGCGGCGATTGGATGCAGAATCCATTCGTGACGCGGTGCTGGCAACGAGCGGTCGTCTTGATCGAACGCTGTATGGTCCGAGTCAGCCGGGGACCGGCAATCGTCGGAGCATTTACGTTCGGTCTCCCAGAAACAATCCGGATGAGTTTCTGAAAATTTTTGATATGCCGGAACCACTCAGCACGAAAGGGAAGCGTGATGTGACGAATGTGCCCGCGCAATCGCTCGCATTGCTGAACACCCCGTTTGTGCAAGACTCGGCTCGCGTGCTGGGGGAGGAGATTGGCGCGATATCTGAACTCGATGAAGAACAACGCATTCAACGGCTGTTTGAGACCGTGCTTGGGCGCCCGGCAAATGTGGATGATCTGAATCGGGTTCACGCGTTTCGTCGATCGCTCTTGGTGCGAGCAGGTGACGTGTCGGACAAACGGCAGAGGGTTGCCGAAGCCCACGAATCTGCGGTGGCTGAAAGAGAAAAAATGTTGGCTCCGGTGCGTGAACGAATTCGATCGCAGCTGGAACATCAGGGGACAGCTGTTCCTGCTCCCAAGCCCATCGCAATCTGGGATTTTGAAAAGAATGCAGATGACCGTCTCTCGGGCTTGAAGGTACAGCTGGTGGGAGATGCCCGAATTGAGCAGGGGGCATTGGTGGTCAATGGTGGTCGGGCGCATGCCATTTCGGACAAGCTTCCATTCGCGTTGAAGGCCAAGACCTTGGAGGCGTGGGTTCAATTGGCTGATCTGCGCCAGCGTGGCGGTGGGGTGATGAGTGTCCAGACACCCGATGGAGTCCATTTCGACGCGATCGTGTTTGGCGAACGGGAACCTGAAAAGTGGCTGGCGGGAAGCAACGGATTTACCCGGACCAAATCCTTTGGTGGCAGTCGGGAGATTGATGCGGCTTCGCGCACGGTTCATGTGGCGATCGTGTATTCAGAAGACGGATCGATCACCGGGTATCGCGACGGACTCGCGTATGGACTTCCTTACAAGTCGAACGGGCCAAAGCAATATCAACGAGATGCCACTGTAGTCACGTTTGGGGTTCGGCATCTTCCGGCGGTTGGTAACCGATTGCTGCAGGGACGTATTCATGAGGCACGACTCTACAATTTCGCCTTGTCGGCCGAGGAGGTCGCGGCCTCTGCGGGGCGGTCGGCGGACTTCGTTTCCGAACAACGGCTGCTCACGGAGCTTTCCGAGGACGAGCGCGACCGTCATGAGTCCTTGCAGGTGCGCATTCAAAGTCTCGCAGCGGAAAAGAATTCGTTGGCAGAAATGCCAACTCTCAACGTCCGATCTGTTTGGGTGGAGATCGCTCACGCCATGTTTAATCTCAAGGAATTCATTTACCTCCGATGAACGCGAATGAGGAAAGTTCGATGCTGAGTCGACGAGGGATGTTGTCTCGCGCGTCGGTTGGTTTTGGTGCACTGGCCGCCACCGGTCTCTTGGGCCGGCCTGCCACTGCATCAGTAGCGCCTCCGCCAAATCTGCCGAAGGTGAAACACGTGATCTTTTGTTACATGTCGGGAGGGGTGTCGCATGTGGATTCGTTCGATCCCAAGCCCCGACTCGCAAAGGAAGCGGGACAACCGATGCCGATGAAGGTGGAGCGGACGATGTTCAATCAGAACGGAAACATCTTTCCGTCGCCGTTCGAATTCCGGGAACACGGACAGAGCGGGATGCCGATCAGTTCGATGTTTCCCCATGTCGCAAGCTGCGCGGACGATCTGGCGGTGATTCGTTCTTTGACGTCAAAGGTCAATGAACACGCCCAGGGGAATTATTTCTTTCACACCGGATTCCCTTTTATCGGTCACCCGAGCGCAGGAGCCTGGGTGAATTACGGGCTGGGAACGGAGAACGAGAATCTACCCGGATTCGTCGTTCTTCAGTCGGGTGGTGCTGGACTTCCCCACGGAGGTATCGGGAATTACAGCGCCGGCTATCTGCCGGCCCAGCATCAGAGTTCGATCGTGGTGGCTGATGCGCAATCGCCCGTGCTTAACATCAAACCCGAGGACGGCGATCCGGTTCAACGAACCAAACTTGGGTTTGTTGATTCTGCGGACGCGGCGTTCCTCGATTCGATCGGACCGGTTGATGCGGTTGAGACCGCGATTCGGAATTATGAAACTGCTTACCGGATGCAGTCAGCCGTTCCTGAACTATGTGATTTGAGTCGGGAATCAGAGGCGACGAAGAAGCTATATGGCTTGGATCATCCGAACGGAGTGACCGCGAGCTATGGTCGGCAGTGTCTGCTGGCGCGTCGCTTGGTGGAGCGGGGAGTTCGTTTCATAGAGTTGAGTTGTCTGCCTCAGAAAATGGGAGGTGGTCAACGGGCGAATCCTTGGGATCAACATGGCGGACTGGAGACTGGTCATCGAGCGATGTCGCTGCAGGTGGATCAGCCAATTGCCGGCCTGATCAAGGACCTGAAGGCGCGTGGTCTGTTTGAGGAGACTTTGATTATCTGGTCTGGAGAGTTTGGCAGGACTCCATTTCACCAGGGGAGCAACGGGCGGGATCATAACCCCTATGGGTTCAGTCTTTGGTTGGCCGGGGGCGGAGTGAAGGGGGGGACGATTTACGGGCAGACCGACGATTACGGCTATCACGTGGTGGATGGCCGATTGGAGGTGTACGATCTATGGGCGACTGTTCTCCATCTGCTGGGGATGGATCACATGCGGTTGACCTATCGCTACAGTGGCCGTGATTTGCGGCTCACGGACGTGCATGGGCGGGTGATCACTGAAGTGCTGTCCTAGCGAAAGCGGGTGTAATACTTCTTCTTGAATTCGCCCATCCGCTTTTTGGATGCGGCAGTGAGTGGATTGCCCTTCAGGTAGATGCGAACGAATGGGCTGAAGCGTTGCTTGTCCTGGTAGTCGCTCTCAATCATCTGCAGCAACGGGTTCAGGTCGGCGATTCGATTCTTCTCGAGAAAGAGATAACTGAGATTCTCCAGGCCCGTCATTGGCTTGAGATCAGAAATCTGATTCCCAGCCGCGGAGAATGAGCTCAGCCATCGGAGCCCATTGATGCCGGCGATGGACTTGATCTGGTTGCGGTCGAAATAGAATGAATGCAGCTTCGGCAGTTTCATCACCGGTGACACTTCCTTGAGTTGGTTGTCGCTGACGTAGAGCACGGACATGTTGGTCAGCCCTTTGAGCGGACTGATATCCGTGAGTTGGTTGTGATTCAGATCGATGTATTGCAACGCCTTGTTGTCCGCGAGAGGTGCGACGCTCGTGACTTTGTTGGTGTTGAGGATCAATTGTTGAAGGCGAGGCAGTCCCTTGAGCGGTGTGAGATCCTTGATCTCGTTGCCCGCGAGATCAAGGGAGGCCAGAGCCCGGCAATGTTCGAGCCCGGACAGATTCTTGATGCCCATGTTCTTGCCAAACACAATGGCCACCTGGGCGACATCTTCCTTGGTCAAAGGATCCGTGGTGTGCCGCTTGGCGAAGACCTGTTTTCGAACCGCCTTCTCGAGGTTCTTGTCAGAGAAAACCGATTTCGGTTTTGGCGCGGGCTTTTTCGGGGCCGGCTTCTTGACTGGGGCCTTTTTCTTGGGCGCGGGTGTCGGTTTGGCCGGAGCCTTCTTTGGGGGCGTCGCCTTTTTGACGGGCTTGGTCTTGGTGGCGGGTTTCGTTTTGGCCGTTGCCTTCTTTTTGTCGTCGGCAGCAGTTGACAGATTGATGCCCAAGGCCAGCACGAGGGAGATGATCCAACTTAGATTCTTCATGATGAATATCTTGGTTTGTGAGGTTCAAATAGGACTTAGCCAATGAAATTTCATTCATTCAATCGTATCAATGCCGGAAATGGCGCGCACCAGTGAAGACCATGGCGACATTGCGTTCGTTGGCGGCCGCGATGACCTGGTCGTCGCGCATGGAGCCACCTGGTTGGATGGCGGCGGTGGCACCTGCTTCGGCGGCTGCTATCAGTCCGTCAGGGAAGGGGAAGAAGGCATCACTGCAAACCACGCTGCCCTTCAGGGACAGACCGGCCTCCTTGGCTTTCCAAACCGCAATCTGGCTGGAATCGACGCGGCTCATCTGCCCGGCGCCGACTCCCAGCGTGCGATCTGGGCCGACGTAGACGATGGCATTGCTTTTGAGGTGTTTGACGATCTTCCAACCGAACTGCATAGCCTGCATCTCGTCGACATTGGGATCTCGCTTCGTGGCGATCTTGAGTTCGTCTGCAGTCACCGTTTTGACGTCACGCGCCTGCCAGAGGAATGATTCGGCTCCGACACTGCGCACGTCCCACGGAGCCGCGGTGAGCGGGTTGCGGAGGACTTTTATGAGGCGCAGATTCTTCTTTTTCTGTAGGACCTCCAGTGCTTCGGGTTTGAATTCAGGTGCAACGATCACCTCGCTGAAGATCTCAGCGATCGCTTCGGCGCAAGGGCCGTCGAGCGGAGCATTGACGGCGATGATGCCGCCAAATGGTGCCTGCTTGTCAGTGGCGAAGGCTTTGTCCCATGCGCTCTTCAAGTCTTCCGCCTGTCCGACCCCACAGGGATTGGTATGCTTCAGAATTGCGAGGGTGGGAGATTGGCCATCGAATTCCGCGATCAGATTCGCGGCCGCGGTGAGATCCAAGATATTGTTGTAGGACAGGGCTTTGCCGTGAAGTTGCTCGTAGTAATCGTTGAACTGACCAAACAGAGCGGCGGATTGATGAGGATTCTCGCCGTAGCGCAGGTCCTGAACTTTCTGTGAGCGGATGAACAGGTCTGCGGGGGCGGCAACTTCCTCACCGTTGTCTGATTCAGAGTATTGAGCGCCGAGGTAGTCCGCAATGGCCGCGTCGTAGCGCGCCGTTCTGGCATAGACTTTCACGGCCAGTTGCTTGCGAAGTCCGAGCGTGGTGTCTCCGGATTCAGCAATTTGTGCCGCGACCCGCCCATAATCTCCCGGATCTACCACCACGGTTACACTGTCATGATTCTTCGCCGCGCTGCGCAACATGGACGGACCTCCAATATCGATGTTTTCTATCGCGTCCTCCAAAGTGACGTCCGGCTTGGCCACGGTCTGCTCAAAGGGATAGAGATTCACCACCACGAGATCGATGGGAGCGATTTCGTGCTCGGCGACTGCAGCCTCGTGTTCGGCGTTCCCGCGGACATACAAAAGCCCGCCATGAACCTTCGGATGGAGTGTTTTCACCCGGCCATCCATCATTTCGGGAAAGCCGGTGTGCTCACTGATATCCTTTACGGTCAGTCCTTCCTCCCGAAGAACACGGGCCGTGCCTCCGGTGGAAATCAGTTCCACGCCGGCATCGGCGAGCGTCTTGGCGAAGGGGACCAGACCGGATTTGTCGGAAACGGACAATAGTGCGCGGGAAATCTTGCTCATGGAGCCGGCAAAATCCCGGATTGGTGAGGCTGGCGTCAACGTCAATCTGGATTTCAGGCCCATCGTCTTGTTCCCCAGATTTTAAGTCCCATATTTGCGATTGAGTTTGCCCAAAGAGTTTGATTAGTTAATCCCCGCAATTCGTCCATTTCCGCGATCTCGGAATTGGATATATACACCGACGATAATGATTGGATTGATCATGCTTCGGTTTGATGGTTCGGATCATGTCGCAATCGACGTGCGAATAAGGGATTTTTGAATGGAACATTGGCTTGAAACGGAAGACGGACAGCAGTTTCCTTTGCAGGGAAACTGTTCGATTGGCCGTTTGCCGGAGAACACGTTGGCGATCAACGACAAAGAGGTATCACGTCGCCATGCGCTGATTCACGCGCAAGGGGAGGGTATTTATTACTTGGTTGATCTCGGGAGCCGCAACGGTTGCTCGCTGAATGGTCAACGGGTTCGGATGCCGATGCAGATGAAGAACGATGATGTTCTGCAGATTTCAACCACGATCCTGACTTTCCGTCAGAGCGAACTTTCCGAGGATATCGAAGACGAAGAGGCAATGGCGACCATCGCCGCGGCCAATACGGCAAAGTCGGGAGACTGTTGGTTGTTGGTGGCGGACATTGTTGGCTTTACGAAGCTGAGTCAACAGATGGGGCAGGATGAAATGTCCCAAATGGTTGGAAAATGGATTCTGGCCTGCAAACAGATCATCGAGCGCAACCGTGGGTTCATTAACAAATACCTTGGCGACGGATTCTTGGCTTATTGGCCTTTGGATGTGACTCCGGCGGATACGATTGCGCAGTCGATGAAAGAACTGCGTGAGCTTCAGAATGGTCAGGATATGCAGTTCCGGGTGGTGATCCACTATGGAACAGTCCGCGTGGATAGCGCGGTCTCAGCTGGTGAAGACAACCTCATCGGGCCGGAGGTAAATTTTGCATTCCGCATGGAAAAAGTCTGCGGTGGTCTGGGCCAGTTCTGCCTGTTCAGTGAGCCTGCCGCCCAACATCTTCAGGAGTTCATGGAGATCTTCAACGAGGGCGGTCACGCACTGAAAGGCTTTCAGGGTGAACACTCTTTCTATTCGGCGCTTCCAAACCCGCAATAAAGCGTTGCGGCCGGCTAACGATTGCGTCGGTCGTAGTTTTCCCAGAACTTCTGCTTCGTGGTCACAACCTTGGGGTTGTTCCAGTCGTCAATTCGCCGGTCGTTGACGTTCTGACTGCGGATCGTGTAGGTCATTTTCTTGAGGTTAGGGAGTTGCCGGATCGAGCCTACGTTGGCGCCGGGGAAGGTGACAGCGAGGTATTCCAATTCCTGACAATCCCATACCGGATGAAGCTGAGGATTTGTTGGCATCTGATCTACGCGCAATACTTTGAGTGGTTTTCCCTTTAGTGCCACCAAACTCGTCACGGGTGTTCGTGCCAGATTGAGTTTCTTGAACTCTGCACCATCCAAGGGGCTGATATCCGACACCTTGGTTCCTGAAATGTCCAAGGTGTCACTCAGCGGTGCGCCCTTGAGTGCGCTGACGCTGGCTATTTTGGTATCTCTCAGTAGGAGCGTTTCCAGCGGCATGTTTGCGAGAGCCGAGATGTCTTCAACGGGGGCTTCCGAGAGGTCCAAAAAGATGAGTTCCATGCCTTTCAGCGCCGAGATATCGGCAGCTCTTCCCTTATAGAAATCGAGGCGCGTCATGCGCTTGCCTTTTAGCGGCGAGAGATCTCGCACGAAAGTCCCGGCGAGGCCTACGAAACTCTTCAAGGTGGCTGCCTCATTGGTGAAGACAGCGATGCTGCGAATGCCACAATCGTTGGCACTGAAGTAGTCCAGCGGGGCACCATTCAATGCGGAGATGTCGTTGACGGAGGTCTTGTCGATATTCAGCCATTCCAACGTTTCTCCTTCAAGCGGTCCGAGATCTTTGATCTTTTTGTTCTCAGACACGTCCAGATAGGTGAGCGGAATTCCTTGCAGCGGATTGAGAGACGAGACTTCGGAACTCTTCAGATTCAGCCAAGCAATATTCGTCAGCCCCTGCAGCTCGGACAGGTCGGTCACCATCTTGCATCCCTCCATATTGATTTTGTGCAATGTGGGAATGGATTTCAGTACTGAAAGGTCGTCAACGTCGGTTCCGCTCATGTCGAGCTCCTCCAGCGGCATATTCTGAAGCGGAGCAATGCTGGCCAATTTGGAACAGCCGGCAAGGTTGATCGTCTGCAGCGGAATTCCGGTGATTGCAGAAATATCGGCAATCTGCTTTCCGCTCAGATTCAGATGAAACAGCCCGCTGGGGTCGCGTTCCAGACGGGAACCTTCTGCTTCGTCAGCGAACAGGCCGGCAAGACGCAGTTTCTTGCGGTATTCCTCGATCAGTCCCCGGTCTCTTTTCGCGAGCTCTTGTGCGATGGTAAACGCTTCGCTGGTTCTGCCTTGTTTGCCCATCAGCAAGACGAGTTGGCGCAGGCTTTCATTGCTGAGCTCGGTTTCGTTCCGACTCAGGATCGCACCGCAAGCTGTTTGGCTGCCGCGCAATTGGCCGGTGAACCGGACCAAGGCTTCGCCGGAAAGACCCTGGGGTTCCTTCTTCTCGGCGATATTGTAAAACTCACGCGCCTTGTCGATTTTCATCAAGGTCTGGTGGATATCTCCTTTGGCCTTGTAGAAGCGGGCGTCGGAATCATCGAGCTCAATTGCTTTGTCCAGTTTCTCCAACGCGTCCTCGTATTTCTTTTCGAAAATCTGGGAGAGTGCCACCTCCAAGAATGCGGGGGCGGATTCTTTCAGCTCATCGATTTTTGCCTGCGTTTCCTCACGGGCTTCCTCTGCCTTTTGGGCCTGGAGCTTGACGTTGCCCCAAGCGATCGCGCCGGTGGTGACGATCCCGGCGATAATCAGAAATATGAAGAATACTTCCTTTTTGTTGCGGGACAGCAGCAGCTTGGCCTGAGTGAAGAATCCGGCGTCTTCCGCGGCGGTCGCATAGCCGCTTTGGTAAAGCTGGATGTCACCCTGTAGCGCTTCACAGAACATGTAGCGATCGTCTGGATCGTAGGCCATGCACTTCATCGCCACCGCGGAAAGGGCGGATGGGATCTTGCCTTCGGGGCAGTGCGGAGCAGGCAGGCCGGTTGGGTTTTGAACCTCGGCCTTGTTGTAGTCCAAAGGCGGAACGATCTGACTGCTGGTGACGCGCGTCAGAATCTCGTCCAGGTTCGCCCCGGTAATGGGCGGATGCAGCGTGAGGATGCAGTAAAGAATGCCGCCGAGCGCGTAGAGATCGGTACGGTTGTCGATGTCGGCCACCCGTCCTTCAGCCTGTTCGGGAGCCATGTAGTTCGGCGTGCCTTTGACTTGTCCGGCCATGGTGGCAAAGCCATCCGCTCCAGGGGGGAGGTCGCCATCAAATTCGGAGCCTTCGGTGGCCTTGTCATGGGCGTCGCCTTCCGGCGTCAGGACCTTGGCCAAGCCCCAGTCGAGAATGAGCACCTCGCCGAATTCACCGACCATGATGTTGTCCGGCTTGAGATCACGATGCACCACGTTGCAGGCGTGGGAATACGCCATGGCATCGCAGATCTTCTGGAAGATGGTCAGCAGCGTGGCGATGGGATACTTGGAAATGGCTTCCTCATCGCCGTCGCGAATCTGTTTCAGGATTTCCCGCAGCGTGCGGCCTGAAATGAGCTTCATCGTGTAGTAGATTGTCCCGTCGGCAGAAACCCCGATGTCGTGCAGCGGTACAATATTGGGATGCTCCAATTGTCCCGTGATTTGAGCCTCCGCAACAAAGCTGTAGATGCTGGAGTCCGTCGCATCCGCGCTGTTGAGCATCACCTTGAGGGCGACCGGACGTTGCAGATTGTTGTCGTACGCCCGGAGAATTGCGCCCATGCCGCCCGTCGCCACAACGCCTTCGATGGCGTAAAAGCCGCTGCCTGCCTCCTGCGATGGATACCAGTCTTCGTCGTTCTGGCTTTGGCGGACCTGCAGATAGTGATTGATGGTGATGGCGCCGCGCCCGGCCTCCATTTCGAGGGTGGGCTTCAGCCTCTGCAGCAGCTCTTCGGCGGCTCGGCGCTGGGGGCTGACTTTCGTCTTCTGATTGAATTTCAGCATGGGAATCCTGGTAAACTCGGGCTCGGGACAATAGGGACCGCATTGCGACAGGGCCAGTTCAATTTCCTCGGCGAAAATCGAAAAAAGCAGGCGTTCTCTACTTCTTTTTGGGACGCAGGGTTTCGATGGCCTGCTTACCGTGCTTCAGCAGAAATCCCTCGAATTCGACCTCCAAGCTTCCGCGCCCACCGAGCCACGCCTCGATTGCAATCGTGCCGGATTTTGGACGGTCGCCGGAGTTCTTGATCTCAAATTGTCTGCCGAATCGTTGGTCGAGCATGTGGTCGAGCTTGTTGTCAACAACCCGGATATTGCAGGAGTGCCCTCCGTCTGCCGGAAGTCGCATGCGCTTCATCTGTTGCCCCACCTCCATCATGACTCGCCGGGCGAAACCTGGGCCCAGTTGCTGTGTCTCTTCTCGGTAGTCGGACTCTGGAACTCCCCACAATTTGATGCTGTCGTCGCCCAATATTACGCTGTATCCGTCCAGATTCCAGTCTTTCAGATTTCGGCTGCGGTAAAAGACCCCAAAGTTCCCCTCGGTATCGAGGGTCACCTGGCGGTAGCCGAAGGCGAGAAAGAAGGTGTCGAGGTCCAGTCCATTGAAGACCAGATAAGTCTTTATGGCGCCGGGCTTCTCATTGCGAAGCGTGACTCGAATTATTCCGTCGTCGATCGACCAGAAACGGTTGCCGGGCTTCCATGGAGTGATCGTTCGCCGCGTTTGAGCTTTGCCCGGTCGATCCTCCAGCACTACAACGGTGCAGTTTCTGAGTGAATCCGCTTCAAACAGTTTTTCCAAGGCTCCGAATCGTCCCGTCGCGATCAAAGTAGGTTCGCCCTCTAGCCAGGGAGCCGACGGGTCATCGTTTGATCTACGGTCTTGCGAATCGCCACCCTCTGGTGGATTTGCGAGTGAGCGATCACCGTTGCCTTGCTTTCTGTTGTTGGCAGCCTTGGAAAT
>Ga0055584_100006589_pt1 | contig 11382 bp, 19 predicted proteins | sample OSDHelmetaG_FD_58716 | JGI IMG/M metagenome (GOLD analysis project Ga0055584, IMG submission 58716) | Pelagic marine sediment microbial communities from the LTER site Helgoland, North Sea, for post-phytoplankton bloom and carbon turnover... | ecosystem: Environmental > Aquatic > Marine >...
ACTACTACTACTACAGCTAATCCAATTGGAGTAAACGTAACAGGTAATGTTAACACTAGCGCAGGACACAAGACTGCTAAGGTAGCAAGTGCTAAGTTCATTACTACTAACACTACTAGAGGTGATACAGTAGCAGATGCCAGCACAGACCACGACTACCTAGCAGCTACCTACGAAGCACAAGCTAAGAACCTACACTATAACCTACCTAAAGGTACTAAGCATATCAGCGCCAGCATTAGCTACTGTGCACATACTAATACTAAGGTAGCAATAGGGACAGCATTTACTAACTGCCCTGAGTTAACGTCACTGATAAAAGCAGAGCACCCACTATTTAGCAGAGTTGTACCACTAGCTACTACTATACGTATCTACACTAAGGCACGTACACCTACTGAGCGCTACATAGCAATGACAGCTATTATGTACAAGATAGGTATGATAGATACTAGTAGTTGTGGGTTACACTTAGATACTCCATGTGTTGATAACTTAAAAGCTAGCTTTGATGAACTAGTAGCAGTAGTAAACCAAGCATTAAGATTCAACTGTACTATCGAAGTTAAGGGAATGTTAGTAACTCCTGAAACATCTAATAGCCACCATAGACTAAAGACTCACATCAAAGAGAACACACAGATTATAGATAGTGCTGCCTACTCAGCAGGTGGTAAGAGATTAGCAGCAGTAGATACTAAAGCAAGTAAGCAGTTAGTACTTGATGAAGAAGTAGAGCTAGAACGTGAGCTTAACAAGATACTAAATAACTATAGTAAATCAGGTGGTAAGATATACACTAAAGAGCTTAACACTTGGACACGTCGTACACTAGGTAGAAGTGAGTTAACCAGTGAGCAGGTAGAGATGACAATGCGTATACTTAACAGTAAGCCAGCGGATTTACGTACTGGTACTATTGAGGTAATACTACCTATAGTTAAGCATAACCTAAACAGTGATGATAATATCTCCCGTAGAAACACAGCGATTGTGTTACGCCACTTAGATTATATGATCGAGATACAAACTGCTTGCCTATTTAACATAGTAGATAGTGTTAAACCTGAGGAGTCAGTAGCAGATCTTACACGTACTGAGTATGTTAAGTCAGTAAAACTAGAACAAGATAAGATAGTAGCTAAGATTGGTAAGCCAGCTAGTAGTAGGCTAGAAGCTATGAAAGCTAGAATGGGGAAATAGATTATGAGTGCTATCAGAAGACGTATGTACCAAGAAGGTAGTATGCAAGAGTGGCAACCAGAGCACTACATTACAGGAGCATTACTAGATAGTGTATCAGAGTGTCCAAGTAGTGGTGTAAATGTTTTACCTATGCCAGTAGTAGGTAATAAAACAGCTACAGTGAAAGCAGTTGTACTGTATGTAGATATGATAATTAATGAATTACTAGCAGGAGAACTCAAATGAGTTTAGCACAACTAAGAGCAAAAATGGCGGCTAAGAAAGCTGCTAGTACTAAGGTAAAAACACCTGAGCCAGCAGCACCAACTACTCCACTAACAGCAGTAGCTAAGGCAGTAGTAGAGACTAAGGCAGAAGGTCAACTTAACAAAGACGAGGTAACACTAGCTCACTTAAACGATGAACAGTTAATGGCAGTAAAGTTAGCCAAGCTTAACAAGTCATTCTGTTTAATAGGTGGTGCGGGTTCAGGTAAGACTACTACTACTCGCAGCATAGCCACTACCTTGTGGGAGCAAGGCTTGATAGGTAAGATGACTGGTAGTACTGAGAAGCTATTCAATGTAGGCGCTCCGAGTGTAGCAGTACTTAGCTTTACTAACCAAGCAGTACGTAACATAGCAAGTGCACTACCTCAAGACTTTAAAGGTCAATGTAGTACTATGCATAACGCTGTAGAGTATCACCCTGATGAATTCGAGATTGAGGTACTAGATGATCACGGTAACTGGACAGGTGATATGAGGAAGTCTATGCGCTTCATACCTAGATACGGAATAGAAGGTAGTAGAGTTGAGGCATACCAATCAGTTACTGGTGCAGATGATATGACAGCAGAAGACTGGGAACTTAAACATGGTAGTGGCTTAGGCTTAGGGGAGAAGTTACCTCATATAGACTATGTAATAGTAGAAGAAGCTGGTAACGTACCACGTGACTTGTTCTATGTATTTGTTAGTGCCTTGCCTAACTTCAAGAATACTACCTTCATCTTCCTTGGAGATTTAAACCAGTTACCCCCTGTGTTTGATGATGCTATCTTAGGCTTCATGTTACTAGCACTACCAGTAATAGAACTTAAAACTCTATATCGTAACGTTGGACTAGTAACCAAGACAGCCCAGCGATTACTAACTGGTAAGCCTATCAGAGATAAGGAAGCACTAGAAGAATTAAGTGGTACTGATGAAAGTGGGACTGTACTATTCAAGAACTTCAAGAAGCATGTAGATTGGGAGATTGCTACTGCCTCAGTAGGTAAGGTACTCAAGAACATGGTAGTAGATGGTAGTTGGTCAGTAGATGATGGAGTAGTACTACTACCGCAGAATGTTAAGTTAGGGCAAGAGCTTATCAACAAGTGGATAGGGCAGGGAGTAGCAGAGCGTCATAACTTAGACGTTCACCATGTTACATATAATGGAGTTCATAACTACTTCTGTATAGGTGACCGAGTACTATTTCAGAAGCGCTACCGTCGTATTACTAAGATTGAACCTAACCTATCATATAAAGGTAAGAAGCCACTACCACCATCTAAGCATGTTAACCGCTGGGGTACAATAGCTCGTGAGCATGAGGCTGATTTACTAGGTGGTAAGACACGTGCACAGTATGACAGTGAGATAGATATTGATAAGTTCCTAGATAGTTACTCAGGCGAAGAACTTACTACTGGGCAACAGGCATCTAGCATTATTACTATGGTACTTGATAGCTCAGAGCTAGATGACTTAGAACTTAAGGTAGTAGAGCGTAACCCTGCTCATACATTCGGGGAAATAGTAGCCAAGAGTGCTGGTGATGTAGGTAACATACTACCAGTTAATGCAATGACAGTGTATAAGGCGCAAGGTAGTGAGTGGAAGAATGTACTACTAATACTTCATCGCTCACATGGTGGTATGCTTACACGCGAGATGCTTTACACTGGTATGACACGTGCTAGGCAGAACCTGACAGTCTGGTACAGTGGGGAAGATAGTAGAACCCCAGGTGCTAGTGCGTTATGTCGTGGTGTACTAAATCAAGCGCTCAAAGGTAGAACACTAGATGAAAAGCTAGACTACTTTAGAGATAAGTTAAAAGTAGAAGCTGTACGTAGTGAGCTAGCAGCTAAGAAGAAGGCAGAAGCTAATGAGTATTAATTCATATAGACCTAAGATGGTATCGCAAGTTAAGCCCCACCTGTACAAGAGTGGCGGGCAGTGGCAGGTACTATATCATAGACCAAGTGCTGAGAGAAGCTTAAAGCTACATAGGCAGATACTACTACTCCAGCGACACGCTCGTAAATTAGAAGGTGCTAGCAAATGAGTATTAATCGTCCACCAGTACTAGAGGTACTACTTACTACTCCAGAAGGTGTGGAGTTCAGAGCAGCGATATCACTAGATCCTACAATGCTAAGAGATGCTATGCGTCCAATAGATGTAGCTACTAACCCATTCAGTGCAATGTTTACTACTGACACTGTAGAGATTGTGAAGATACGTGCAGCTAGAGACTTTGCATCTGACTGCATCAGTAGTAAGTTAGCAGACTTCATAGTAACTAACTTCTTCGAGCGTAATGACTTAGTAGATGGTGAGAGAATTGGGAGAGATAGGGATGCTTAACATCTTAGACAAGTACAGAGTTAACTGTCTAGTACGTATTACTAGTGTAGATAAGGACTTTATAGATTTTCAGAATCCTATGCTGGCAGCAATTAACTTACAGCGTGGGCAGATACGTAACATTACCTACAGGCACAGTATTAAGGCATATAGCTTTCTTTTACATACTAAAGGTAAGGCAATACGAGCAAGTTTACATGAAGTAACATATGAGGTGATTCGTGAAATCTAAACTCTTTACTACTAAGCTAACTAAGCTGTACACATGGCACGCGTCATATAGTATAACTACTACTGCTTGCTACCACTACTGGAATGAAAATGTAGATGATGCTATAAGATTGTACTGTCTACTGCAAGAGAACATGATACGTATGGGCTACCACAGACTCAAGCTACATAAGAATTGTGTGTACGCCTGCAAGCGAATATCATCTATCCACCTACAAGGAAATAAAGGACACTAGCACTAGTGCAGGGATGCACCTTTTTCTTGACACTTAACTAACCAAAAGGTAATATACTACTATGAGTAACGAACATATACACCCTGATAATCTAATGGATATAGCACCCGAGGACTTACACTTGTACACTACTACTTGTAACAGTTCATGGCTTGCTAAGTATGTAAGGCATCAAGTAGCTAAAGAGCAACGAGCCACCACTGAAGTAACTGTAGCAGCAATGCAAGAAACAGTTGAGCAGATACTAGATTATATAGCTGACTCGCCCAAGTCTAGAGCTAGTATGAAAGCCCAAGTACTACAGCACCATCGTATACACAACAGTACAGCAGATTTCCTAGACAGTGTAGAGGTTACTGCTCATACTAAACTTACACCATATCAGAAAACATTAATCGAATTACTAAAAGGCACATGCCTATAACCCCCCAAGAGGAAACACCCATGACAGAACATAGAGTTATCAGCGCACACAGACCAGCAGCTACATTATGTATTAACAGATCATCAATGGACTCAGCAGCAGTAAGAGACTTCATTGCTGCAAGTGAGACTACTGGTACAGGTGACAATCCAGCGCCACAGCCAAAGCCAGTACCTAAGTTCCACCGAATGGCTCAGTACTTTGAAGTGATTCATACTGCCAGTACTTTACATACACTAGTAGATACTGCTGATCTAACCGTGGCAGAAGTTACTAATGTATCAGAAGTTACCAACTTCACAGGTGCTAGACTATTCCCTACTGGCTTCCTTAGTGAAGCTGATGCTCGTATCTTAGACCGTAAGCTAGTGGTAGTAGTTCAAGAGCTTATGAAAGAGAAGATAGAAGATGCTGTAGCAACACTGAAAGACTTAGGTATTGAAGTAGATGCTAGTACCTACGCACAGTACGTTCAAGAAGTTGACGAGCTATAGTGATTAATTCACGCGCTGAGTTACTGATGGAAGCTGAGACTCTTCTATCAGTTAAGCGCCTAACCAATGCTACCCCTGATACCTTGATGCACCCAGCACCTGTTGCTGAGTTCTTGGTAGAAGGGACAGTCTTAGATGGTAGATTCATTTGCCCTAAAGGTACTAGATTCCAGTTGTCAAAGGAAGTACTATTCTGGTCACGTCAATTCTACAACCCTCAAACTAATAGCTACGTATGGATAGCACCTAAAGGTAGTGTTATAGATGGTGCTAGTATTCCACGCATCATGTGGTCACTAGTAGGTAGCCCTTTCAGTGGTAGTTACAAACGTAGTGCTGCTATACATGATGTTGAATGTGTGCAGCGTGACCACCCTAGTGAACTAATTCACCACCTGTTCAAAGAGATGCTAGATGCTGATGGTGTTACAGGCTGGCGCAAGAGTGCAATGGCTACTGCTGTAATACTAGGTGGTCCATCATGGTAGGTACTAAGCGTCCAAAATTACTAGGTATCTGTGCAATGTGTGGGCAAACAGTGCCTTTGAATGAAACAATTATGGTAGTTGATCATACTCACAAGAAGAACCTACGAGCATGTAAAGACTGCTTACAATTCAGTGCAGCAATTGGAGATGGTAAACATTATGAGCCACTTAATAAAAAGACTTGACCTAGTAACAGGAGATACTCCTGAGGATGTAGTAGCTACTGCTAACTTTGAGATAGAGCAGGGCTGGCAACCACTAGGTGCACCTTATAGAGTAGGTGAGCGCTGGCAAATGGCAATAGCTTTGATGGTAGATGAAGTAATGGAAGAGCCTAAGGCAGTAAGTACTATTACTACACCTGAGGATGATGATACTATTAACATGGTATGTGGACTGTGCTTTGCTTCAAGTGAAGATGTTCCCAGCTACTTACATCAGACAACTCAAGCAGGTGTGACAGCTTCACAGGCTTCAAAATGGTTGAAGGTAAATCATTACAGTATTTACCGTGACTATTACTTTCCTAACAGTGACCTAGGACCAGCACCTTGTGATAACGCGGGGCGACTATGATAGTAATAGCTCAGCCTCACGAGTTTGCTAGTCGCCTAATGCATAACCCTATAACAGGTGAGCTACGTTATCCAGTAGGTAATACTGATAGACTTATTACTAAGATAGTGCACGTTAAAACAGAAGAAGGTAAGTTCCTAACATCTGTTCACTGTGAGACGCCAGCACCTAAGCCCATAGTACAGTGCACCTTATGTGGTTCACGCTATGAAGCATTCAACTATCACTACTGTACAGGAGCAAGTGATGCGAAATACTAAAGCTACTAAAGCTAAGAAGGTAGTAACTGATTTACCTGAGCGTAAAACTATTAATGAACTAGCTGACTACTGTGAGGCTAACAACCTACAGCTAGATCAGTTCACTACTATAGTTGTACACAACGGCTACACAGAAGAAGAGTTTTCTGACTGGCTTAGTAACCGTGAACTCGATGACAAGCTAGATGCTACTGCTGTAAAGAAAGAACCTATTAATGACATGGCTGTTGGCTCCGACCGTGGCAGACCTAAGTACTTTCCAGAGGTAGCTATTGATCCTGCTACCAAGGGTAGTAAGGGAGAGATAACATTCATAGATAGGAGAGATAAATAACGTCATTGGTGGAAGAGTGGCGATACCTAAAGCGATAATAAACCACAGCGTATGTAGTAAGTCAATGCCCTTGCCTTTAGGTCGAAGCCTAGCGAGCGGAGTGAGTGGCTGAGAGGCTTGACTACTACTAGCGAGGATTTATTTTGGAGCGGGTATCCCACTAGACACATGACTACAAGCTACTATTACTATACCCATCTGATACTAGGTGCGTATACTAATAATAACTTTTAGGAAAATTTTATGAGAGTATTAACTTTAGCTGAGGCAGTAGCCAGTAACGCCTTACCTCCCACACAACTACTAGCACTAAGACTTTACAGTGTGATGGAGCATTACCCTTTAGACGTAGAAGTGTTTGGGGTAGGTGATAGCTTCGATGCAATGATGGAGCTGTTAGTACCTACTCGTGCTAAGTCTATGGTACATAACACTACCTGTTACAACTACTGTTACTGTCTTAAGTGTGGAACATTGCACATGGATTTACCTGTGTACACTCGTGAGATTACTAGTAGAGCCTGTAGTAGTTGTTACCAGCTACAAGATTGGACAGGTGAGAAGAGTGTTAACTATCATCGTACTGTTAACTGGAAGTCTACTTACTACAACCCGATGCAGGTAGTACTAGCAAATTTATATTAAATTAATTTCTTGCGTAGGGGGCGAACCCCTGCTAAACTATTACTTCAATTGATGGAGAACATATGTACGACCAACTACTAGCACAACTACTAGCTAAGCCTGACAAGGTACTAGTAATTAAAGAACCTACTGTTACACTTTCATCTGTAAGACGTGGCTTAGTTAGAGCGTTCCGTAAGTTCAACGGGCAGATGGAGTTGATGGGCATGGAAGCAGTAGCTGGTAGTGTTAGCGTATCAAACCCAGCAGAAGGTACTAGGTATGTTACTATTAGAATCGCAGTCGCTCCCCAAGTTTCTGATGTATTCACTATAATAGAGGACTCAACCAATGACCAACAAAGTTAACAGAGCTTACACCCCGCACTGGGTAAGGCTAAAAGATGCAGGTATTATCATAGTAGATATTACTGAGAGCAATGACCCTGCTGTACAGAAGCGACTACTACGTACATTACGTAAGGCAATACAGAAAGAGAAGTACAATGATACTAACTTTCGTGCGCTCTATGCTAATGCTACACTGTCAAGTAAGGCAGAAGGTAAGCGAGTAACATTCACACTAGACAAGGGTATACAATCTAACGATAACTCCCTTAACAAATTATTCGGAGACAAGTAATGGCTAGTAGATTAGAACGTATGATGGCAGAGAAGAAGGCAGCACGTAAGGCAGCTAGTACTAAGATAGTACCTGTAGCTCCTACTGCCCCACTTGCTACACCTGCTGATACTGTAACTGCTAATGATGCAACTGACGCTGAGGTAGGTAGCGCACCTGTTACTAAACCTACTGGCTTCCGTGCACCTAGTAATTCTATTAGTGGCTTAAGTCAAATCAGTACTCGTATGACTGAAGAGTTAACGGCAGCAGAGGAACGTGTTGAAGCTCAACGTGCTGCGGGTGTGTATGATGTACCTGAAGAAGTACAGCAGCTTATGGGTGCTGATGCAGATAAGCTTATAGTTACTATGCAAGAGCTTGATGCAGCACTGATAGAGAAGACTCCAGAGATACGAACACTGTCTAACTCTATACGTAAGAACTTAGAGCAGTACCCTGAGCTTACTCACATACTAACTGATAAGCAGTTACACATCATGGTACAAGGTTATCTTACTATTGCTAATGTCAAGACTGCACCTAAGACTAAGGCAGCTAAGACAGCTAGTGCTAATAAGAAAGCTGATGCTACTATTAAAAGTTTAGGTACGCAGTCAGTAGATTCTTTATTCTAAGGGGAAATGTATGAGCATTCCAATAGATGAACTAGTACCAGATGAATGGTATTTAATACGTATACTAGGCTCAGCCGACCTATTAGATAATCAACGAAAAGCAGGCTTAAACTATGGGCAGCTACGTAGAGCATTATATACTGAAGATCATTCAGATGGTGTGCACTACTTCAGCATTGATAATAAGTACTGTATTCTATTAGACGAAGTGGAGGTGCTACGTGGATTATGATTCACTATCACATTTAGATACTATCCTTGATAGTACTGTAACATCTGTAGACCCTAAAGAGAATAAGTTAGATTACTATAACCTATCTCACAAAGGTATGTCGTACTCACGCTCACTGACATTGCACTCTTGTCCACGTAAGTTTGAATTGGACAGTAAGTACCAGATTAAGATACGCAGAAACTCAGTTACGTTTGCCTATGGTCATGCTATTGGTGAGGGGATTCAAGCGGTGCTAGCTGGTGACAGTGTAGACCTTGCACTTACTAAGACTATCTTAGCTTATGACTACAATGAAGATGACATAGGTAATGATGGTGAGAAGGCTGCTAAGAAATCTATATGGTGGGCAGTACTAAGTGTAGAACTATTCGCCAAGCAGTACCAAGCAGGCTTATATACATTCCTAGATGGATGGGTAGTAGCTGAGTTCGACTACACTGGTTTAGATGGTGTAGTGTACAAGCGTAAGGCTAGTGAGCTTAGCTTCGTAGTAGATTGTACTGAAGGTTATACTTATGAAGGTCACATTGACTTAGTATTATATAACCCATCTACTAATCGCTACATGGTACTAGAGTTAAAGACTACTGGTATGTCAAGCGTATCACAGGCATCGTACAAGAACTCAAGTCAAGCACTAGGTTATGGTATTGTTATTGATAAGATAGCTGATAGCATTAAAGCCTCTGCTAGTTTTGATGTACTGTATATAGTATACAAGTCTCGTACTCAAGAGATAGTACCTATGTTATTTACTAAGACTCCAGTGATGCGAGCGCAGTGGTTAACAGGTGTAATTATTGACATACAGGCAGTGGAGAATTATGAAGCTAACAACTACTACCCTCACAGGGGTGAAAGCTGCTACTCTTATTTCCGTGACTGTGAGTACCTAGCAGGTGAGTGTCACATGAGTACTGGTATGTTAGAACGTGCGTACGGTAAGGTAGAAGCACTTGAAGTTAATGATGATGGTAGTGCCCAGTTCATGAAGATGGAAACACCTGACTTTACTTTCACACTCAGTGAGTTAGCTGACCGCCAGCAGCAGCTACTTAAAGTATCACAGTCTAATGCTACTGATCCTGACATGCTATTAGATATTACTAACATAGGTTAAGGAGTAAGGCATGTTCCCAGTAGGTATAGGAGAAGCATTAGCAAGACTTACCCCTGATCAACGTGTGAGCATAGCTATATCAGTAAGATTTAAGGGCAATGCTTTCTTGCACGTACTAGAGTTATTCTTGTGGGAGAGTTATACCTTGAGTGACTTAGAGCGTTACTACCATAATGTACTTGGTAAACGTGGTATGGTAAGTAGTAAGTACAGAGCAGAATTTAAATATGGTATGGAGTTCCTGAGTAAGAGCTTCCCTTTAGGTAAATGGTAGGAGTAAATTATGCCAGCATTAGAAAATTATGAAACCAGTACAGGTAATAGTGCCATTGTGTATGGTCCACCTAAATCAGGTAAGACAGAGCTAGTAGTATCTCAGTTAGCCAAGCACTACAAAGTTATATATGTAGACTTGGAGAAAGGTCGTACTACTTTGTTCAAGCTGCCACCTGAGCTGAAGAAGAACATTGACATCATAGCAATACGTGATGACAAGGACACACCTGAAGCAGTACAAGCTGCAATCAAGTTAGCCAGTGGTGGCAAGAGACGTTACTGTTCTACCCACCAGAAGTTAGATTGTGTAGCATGTCGTAATGAGGTAGATACCCAGTACCCTTATGAGTTTAATTCACTTGACCCACAAGAGTATGTAGTGGTATTCGATAGCTTCACTCAGATAGCTAGTAGTGCTAAGGCTCATGTAAGTAAAGGCTTGCAGTCAGGTGTTAAGGTAGGTGATATGCCTAAGACTGCTAAGTTTGAGTTCGACCATTGGGCAGCACTAGGTATACTACTAGAAAGATTCTTGGACTACATACAGAATGCCAACTTCAATGTAGTAGTAATCACCCATGAGATGGGGATAGATCAAGAAGATGGTAATGAGAAACTTATGCCTAGTGGTGGAACAAAAAACTTTGCAAGAACTGTTGCTAAGTACTTCGACCATGTAGTATATTGTAGTCTCAAGAACAGAAAGCATACTGCTATCAGCAACACTACTGCTGAGACAAAGATTGTTTCTGGTAGTCGTACAGGGGTCAACGTTGATGTTAACGATACTGACTCAATGGCACGACTACTAGGCAAGAAAGGGTTACCAGCCCCTACATCCACTGACACTAAGTCGAGCGGCACTCAAGCTGGTACAACTAGTAGACTATCTACACTAAAGAAAAAGTAGTAGTCTGCCCCAAGTAACGTAATAGTAACGTAATGTAATAGTAACTTAATAGTAAGTAACTGTACACCCACAAAAAATATAGGAAAAAAAA
>Ga0055584_100006592_pt1 | contig 11379 bp, 10 predicted proteins | sample OSDHelmetaG_FD_58716 | JGI IMG/M metagenome (GOLD analysis project Ga0055584, IMG submission 58716) | Pelagic marine sediment microbial communities from the LTER site Helgoland, North Sea, for post-phytoplankton bloom and carbon turnover... | ecosystem: Environmental > Aquatic > Marine >...
CGTGTCGTTGTGCCCAATCTTTGCGGGTATGGTGAAACCAATCTAGATTTTCTTGGTGATGAGTTCACGGTGAAAGACCATCATTCAGTTGTCGAATATTTCTGCGAGACTCTTCCTTGGTCACAATTACACCTCGTCGGGCATTCGATGGGGGGTCTTTTAGCCTTCCAGCTTGCTGATAGGATGAAGGCCGATAGCCTGACCCTGGTGGAGCCCATGATCTTTTCAGTGCTTGACGTAAAAGAGGATGAGGCAGCGATAAAGTTGGATCAAGAACTTGTTGGTGCTTTCATCCGTTTGCACGAAGCCGGGCAATCCGAAGAGGGGATCAAGATTTTCATCGAAGCTTGGAACGGGGTTCATTGGCATGAGATGCCGGAAAGTCTAAGACAGAGGATCGTAGATTTAACGCCGCAGCTCTATCGGGAAACTCAAGCTGTCACGTTTGATCAAAGAAGAAAACCGATGGATTGGCCGACTTGCCCAATCCATCTCATGGAAGGTGGTGAGACCTTGTTGCCGGCGCAAGCGATTATCAAGCGCTTAAGGGAACATCATCCGGAGGCCAAGCACAGCCTTTTGGAAAACGACGGGCATATGGGACCGTTGTTCAACTCTGACGCTTTCGCTGAGGAGATCACAGCTTTTTGGGAAGCGTTAGGTCGGCCAGCTCAAACACCCAAGTAGCGTTGTTGCAATTCAGAGTCCGAGAGTAGGGCAGTTGAATTGCCTTCCCACACGACTTGGCCTTTTTCAATAATGTAATGGCGATCGGCTATTTTGGCTAAATCAGCGACATTCTTATCAACGACAAGGATGGATTGACCGAGCGCTTTGAGAGAGGCCAAACAATCCCAGATTTGTTGACGAATGAGTGGGGCCAATCCTTCGGTGGCCTCATCTAAGATGAGTAACTTGGGATTGGTCATTAGCGCTCTGCCAACAGCTAGCATTTGTTGTTCTCCACCTGACAGAAGATTGCCCATAGAAGACGATCTCGCTTTTAGGGCCGGGAACAATTCAAAGATACGGGGCAGGGTCCAAGGTTCGTCACGGTTGTCTCTATTGGCTTCTGTTGCGACCAGATTCTCAAAAACAGTTAGGTTAGGGAAAATCTGGCGGCCTTCTGGTACGAGACCCAGCCCAAGACGGGCGATGCGAGAACTAGTGAGTTTAGTGAGATCTTGCCCCTCAAATGAAAGGGTTCCAGATGCTGGTTTGGTAATTCCCATGATCGACTGAATAGTGGTGGATTTACCCATGCCATTGCGTCCGAGCAAGGTTACGACCTCTCCGGCGTTGACAGTTAACTCCATGCCAAAAAGTGCTTGGGATCGACCGTAGTATGTTTCGAGATTTTGAACTTTCAACATGCTCTATTCTCCCAAGTACGCGGCACGGACATCGGCATTGTCTCGGATCTCATCCACTGTACCAGTTGCGATGATCTTGCCGTAAACCAGAACAGAAATTCGGTCCGCCAACGCAAAGACAGTATCCATGTCATGTTCTACCAACAGTATCGGCGTGTTGTCTTTGATCTTGCGGAGGGTTTCTGTCATCGCCAAAGCTTCTTCTGTTCCCATTCCCGCCATGGGTTCGTCCAAAAGCAACAGGGCCGGCTTACTAGCGATTGCCATGGCAATCTCAAGCTGTCTTAGTTCTCCGTGTGATAATTCAGCCGCGATAGAGCTCGCTCGTTCGCTGATTCCAACTGTTGAAAGGGCTTGTAATGCAGGCTCCTCCAAAAGCTTGTCGTTGGCTGCTGCCTTCAGAAACCGAAACGAATGTCCCTGGTGCGCTTGTACAGCGAGAGCAACGTTGTCTAAGACGGTCATGTCCATCACCAAAGATGTGATCTGAAATGACCTGGCTAACCCCATTAAGGCCCTGCGATGTACGGCCAGTTTGGTAATGTCCTGGTCCTTGAACAAGATCCGACCGGCGTCAGATTTTTGCTCACCACAGAGTTGGGAAATTAGGGTCGTTTTACCAGCACCATTGGGACCAATTATGGCGTGTACTTCATCGCCGCGTACGTCCAGAGAAATATTGTCAGTGGCTGTTAAACCTCCGAAAGTTTTGACGAGCCCCTGAACTGAGAGAATAGAATTAGTCATCTTTCTTTCTCCGCCATTCCATGAGTCCGTCCAGTCCTTTTGGTGCAAAGAGTACGACCACTACGAGGAACACGCCGAATATCAAGTGCCAATATTGCCACCATGATGACAGTACCTCTTCGAGAACTTTGAAGACACCCGCGCCTAAGATGGGGCCAAATAGTGAGCCTGTTCCCCCTAAAATGACCATGAACATCAACTCCCCTGACCGGGTCCAATCCATGAATTCTGGAGTAATGAAGAGGTCCCTGTTCGCGAGCAGCATTCCGGCCAATCCACAAAGAACGCCTGATATCACGTAGGCGGTGAGACGGTAGGCGTAGCAATTAAATCCAAGGGCTTTCATGCGCGCTTCATTGCCTTTTGCACCTCTGATAACCATGCCAAATCGCGACCTCATGATTTGCCAAGTCACCAAGACAACGGCCAACAAGACCGCTAATGTCAAGTAATAGAATGTTAGATCGTCTTCGAGATCAATGAGGCTTGTGAAAACTGAACGGTCATAGATAACCAGACCGTCATCACCGCCGTATTCTTCCAACGAAATGAAAGCATAGAAAGCCATTTGTGCGAAAGCCATGGTGATCATGATAAAATGAACACCTTTGGTTCTAAGAGAGATTGCCCCGGTTACCAGGGCAAAAGCACCACAGAAAAAGATTGTATAAGCCAAGTGGATCCAGCCGTTTGTCACGTTGTAGTAGGCAGGGATACCAACGCAATAAGCACCAATGCCAATGTAAGCGGCATGTCCAAAGGAGATCATGCCGCCGTATCCAAGGATCAAATTCAAGGCCACTGCAGCGACGGCAAAGATCATCATGTTATTGACGACACCAACATAGAAGGTATTGTCGATCAGGGCGCAAATGGGCGGTGTTAAAGCCAAGGCCAGGATAACTAAAACTGTAACTGTTCCGCGAAGGCTTGGAGACTTAAGCAAAGCAAACATACCGTTCGCTCCTTATCGACTAGCCGCAGGGAAAAGCCCCTGAGGTCTGAACGCGAGAATAGCAGCCATTAGGATGTAGACGAGCATAGCAGAGACAGCAGGAGCCGCGGTTTCAGCCATGTTCTCTGACATAAAGACTTTCATAAGGCTATCAAGATACGACCTACCCATCGTATCGATTAGCCCGACGATCATTGAAGCGACGAAGGCACCCTTCATCGACCCTATACCACCGATAATGATAACGACAAAAGCAGCGATAATGATCTCGTTCCCCATACCAATTGAAGCCTCTGTGATGGGTGCGACCAGCATGCCTGCCAATCCAGACAATGCTGCGCCTAAAGCAAAAACGAAGGTGAACAGAAGCTTGATGTTTACCCCAAGTGCGGTGGCCATCGTTCGATTAGAGGCGCCGGCCCTGATCAACATTCCGAGTTTCGTGTGCGTCACAAGGAAATAGAGACCGAATGCGACCAACAATCCTGTTCCAACAATCAAAAGTCGGAAGGTTGGGAGTTGCAGGTTTTCAGTAAAAGCAATGCGTCCATCCAAATAGGCAGGGAGCGGGATGGCAATGCCGTTCGGCCCCCAAATCATATGGGTCAGTGTATCGAAGATAAGAATGAAGCCAAACGTCGCCAAAACATGATCCAAATGGTCTCTTTGGTAGAGGCGTGAAATGATCGTGGATTCAACGACTAAGCCGACCACTGCAGTGATTGGTATTGCCAAGAATATGGCGAGAAAGAAAGATCCCGTTGCGAATGTCAATGTCGCGCACACAAAGGCGCCGATCATGTAAAATGAACCGTGGGCGAGGTTCACGAAGTCCATGATTCCAAAGATCAGGGTCAAACCTGAAGCGAGTAAAAACAGTAAGACGCCTAGCTGAACACCATTCAACAGTTGTGTCGCCAAAAGACTGAAGTCCATTTCCCCAAACGCTTCCCTAGTTTTTCTTATCCAGCAACTTACAGATCACTTTTGAAGCGTCAACAGCAATCACTCCATTTTTCCATTGCGAGCTTCGTTTAGCTTGTTAAAGTCTTGCAGTGCCGTTTGCCGGAAGAGCAAAAAGGCAGCTTGCGGGAGATAAAAATCGTGGCAAACGATAAAACGAATTCAGAACTGGTCATAGAGCGCGAATACAACGCCGCTACATATTTTATTGACCGCCATTTGGAAGAGGGTAGAGGCAGTAAGGTTGCTTTCATCGACAGTAAGGGCGAGACGTCTTACGGCGAACTGAGTGCTCAAGTGAACAAAGCTGCCAATTTGTTTTCTTCCCTAGGCATGAGAAGAGAAGATCGTGTTGCTCAGATCATGCTTGATACCACCTCGTTTCCGGTCGTGTTCTGGGGAGGGATTAAAGCCGGTGTTATTCCTGTAGCACTCAATACGCTGCTGACCACCGAACAGTACGCCTATATATTGGCTGATTGCAGAGCGAAAATTCTGTTTATATCATCCCTTTTGGTCCCGATGGTTGCCCCAATACTCAATGATCTTGAGTTCTTGCAGCGCGTAATTGTCGTCGACGGAGAAGAGAACGAAAACTCATTTGAAGTTTTGATGGCGGAGCAATCGAGTGAGTTCATCGCCGCCAAAACTTGCTCTGATGAGGTCGCGTTTTGGCTCTATTCATCAGGGTCAACGGGAATGCCAAAAGGCGTGCCCCACATTCATTCCAGCTTGGCTCAGACGGCTGTGTGCTATGGTCAGAATGTGTTGGGCATCAGTGAAGATGACGTTGTCTTTTCGGCTGCAAAGCTCTTCTTTGCTTATGGCCTGGGCAATGGAATGTCCTTCCCGATGTCTGTGGGGGCCACGACGGTGCTTTTCGATGGTCGTCCAACACCACAAGCTGTCATGGACTTGTTGAGCGAACATAACCCATCGATCTATTGCGGCGTGCCAACTCTTTACGGTGCGATCCTTGGGGACAAGTCTATAGAGCAACATCCTGGTTCTTCTAATTTGCGGTCTTGCATTTCTGCTGGTGAAGCTTTGCCCAAGGAAATAGGAGAACGTTGGAAAGCAAGGTTTGGTGTTGATATTCTTGATGGTGTTGGATCAACAGAGATGTTGCATATCTTCTTGAGTAACCGCCCGAACGAAGTTCACTATGGGACATCGGGAATGGCTGTCCCAGGCTATAAGATGAAGCTAGTCGACGAAGCTGGAGAAGTGGTTCCAAGAGGAGAGATTGGTGAGTTGATCGTCGATGGACCCTCAACGACTATTGGGTACTGGAACCAGCGGGAAAAGAACCGGAAAACATTTGTCGGCGCGTGGGCCTATACGGGTGACAAGTATTATCAGGATGAAGAGGGTTATTATTGTTACTGCGGTCGAAGTGACGACATGTTCAAAGTATCGGGTGTTTGGGTTTCACCTTTCGAAGTAGAATCAGCCTTGATTACTCACCCAAAAATCCTTGAAGCTGCCGTCGTTCCAGCTGAAGATCCAGACGCTCTTCTGAAGCCTAAAGCCTTTGTTATCCTCAATGAGGGAGAAAAGGAAACGGATGGCCTGTTTGAAGATCTGAAGGAATATGTCAAAAATGCTGTTGGTGTTTGGAAATATCCGCGTTGGATCGAAGTTGTCCAAGAACTGCCTAAAACGGCCACAGGTAAGATTCAACGCTTTAAGCTTAGGTATTAGCTTTTGCTGATAGATGGTCAGAATATAGAATGTTTGAAGATCGAAGGTTCGAAACATCCTAATTGGTGCATTGTCATGCTGCATGAGGGGTTGGGCTGTGTTGCCTTGTGGCGAGATTTTTCAGAACAATTGGCCAAAGCAACGGGTTGTTCAGTTTTTGCTTTTTCTCGATTGGGGTATGGGAACAGCGATGGCATCTCGCTTCCGCGATCACTGGATTACATGCAGCGAGAGGCAATTGATTTTCTTCCGAAGTTAATAGCCGAGTTACCAGAACCAAATCTTGTCTTACTTGGACACAGTGACGGCGGCTCAATAGCCTGCGTTTATGCTGGCAGCAACCCTGACGCTAGGCTTCGATCTCTCATATTAATGGCACCGCACTTCTTCGTTGAACCCATCTCGGTTCAGGCAATTGAGAAAACGAAGGCAGAGTTTGACACTGGCAAGCTGAGTGAAAAACTGAGGAAGTATCATGGAGATAATATCGACACGGCTTTTTGGGGATGGTGCAACTCTTGGCTTCATCCCGAGTTTAGACACTGGAACATTGAGAGCTACATTCCATCTGTCGAAGTGCCGACCTTGCTTCTTCAGGGGTGGCAGGATGCCTATGGTACTGCCCGTCAAGCCGACGCATTCAGTACTAAAGCAAACTGTGAGACCACTATTCAAATGTTAGGCGATTGTGGGCACCATCCGTTCCTTGAACAGCAGCAGTCTTGTTTGGATGCAATCAGTGAATTTCTGAAAGACAGACCTTTATAACTGGTTCAGGTAAACCTCATGCTCAACGTTTGAAACACGGTCGTTGAAAGCTGAGGCTTCCGACATACGAACAGCCGCGTAGGCTTTCTGGTATTCAGGGCCGAATAAGGCCTTAACTTTCTCCGATTGTCCGAACCGTTCGATGGTTCCCATCCAATCACTGGATAGCTTGGTTTTAGGCATTGGGTCGCCAATCTTCTGTATAGCAGGTGGCGTCATTTCCTGTTCCAAGCCATTGGCAATGCCGCCAAGGATGGCCGCAATCGCGAGATAGGGGTTAACGTCGGCACCGCATATACGGTGTTCCAGTCGGGCCGCTATTCCTTTGGTGGCTGGTACTCGAACAGAAACAGCTCTGTTGTCCAGGCCCCAGGAAATTGATCTGGCCGGGAAATGATCGTTCAGGATACGGCGGTAGGAATTGAGGTGAGGTGTGAAGATTGCTTGGCAATCTAGCATCGTATCCAACAAGCCAGCGTTCGCTTGTTCCAGCTTCTTGCCAACACCTTCGTCGCTAGAGAAAACATTGTTGCCTTCTTTGTTTAGGAGAGAAGCGTGAACGTGTAATCCGCTACCCACTTCATCACCGTAAGGCTTAGCCATAAATGTGGCGTCGAGGCCATGGTTTCTAGCGCATCCTCTAACGATACGTTTTAGCAAAACAGCGTGGTCTGCGGCTAACAAAGGATCATCAACGTGGTTCAGATTGATCTCATACTGACCACGACCATATTCAGCGATGATGAGATCCATCGGCACTGATTGTTGCTCGCAAGCAATACGGATATCGCGGATGAGGTCTTCGTGTTCAGCCATCAGTTGAACGTCATAGAGATTAGCAACGCAGGGGGATGTCGGCGCTTTGGGAGGATCTTGAGGAGTGTTGCGACCATCGATCAAATAGAACTCTAGCTCCGCGGCTACAACCGCAGTCAAACCCAGTCCCACCAATCTATCAATAGCGAATTTAAGCTGTGCACGTGGATCATAAACAACCGGGCTGCCATCGTCATTGAACAATGACATGACGACTTGTGCGGTTGGGTGTTTCGCCCAGGGTACCAAGCAGAGACTAGACATAACCGGTTGCGCGGCAGCGTCTGGGTCTCCAACTTCGAGGGCAAGTCCTGCAGCGTCCACATCGTGTCCCCAAATATCTCCCATATAAAATGAGAGAGGGAAACGGAGCCCGCCCATTAGTTTCTTAGCTGCTGAAACGGGGAGCGATTTCCCTCTGAAAATGCCATTCATGTCTGGAAGTAGGACTTCGATGCGCTCAACAGTAGGGTTAAGGCGCAAAAAGTCGGTTAGTTGTTGTTCGCTTGAAGACATGACAATCGCTATACAAAAAGTTAGAGGAAGCAAGGCCACTTCAATAATGGCATAGATGAAGGCCTGCAATATCCTTTACAGGATAGAAGGAGCGTCGAATGAGTAAACAGTTGTCTTATCAACGAAAAGGGCAGGGTGATGTCCTCGTTCTGGTTCACGGCTATTTGGGCAGCTCGGAGATGTGGCGTGATCAGATTGAGTGCTTCAGCGAGCATTTTGATGTTATCGCGCCGGATCTACCTGGATTTGGCAAAAGTAATGCTTTTGAGGCACCAGAAAGCATAGCAGGCTTTGCCGAGGCTGTTCTCAAGTTGATGGATAGTCTTGGCGTCGATCAATTCAACCTTCTTGGCCATTCAATGGGTGGTATGATTGTTCAAGAAATAGCGATCAATGCTAGCTCTCGTCTGAGAAGCCTGATTTGTTACGGCACGGGGCCTATAAGTGTATTGCCTTCGAGGTTTGAAACCGTTGAACAATCGCGGCAACGCATTCTCAATGAAGGCCTTGACGTAACGGCTAAGCGAATAGCAGCCACCTGGTTTGTAAACGGTGAGCAGGGCCCCGGTTTTGATCTTTGTCTTGAGCAGGGAGAACAGGCAAGCTTACAAGCAGCGTTGGCTTGTTTGACAGCTTGGGACAATTGGGATGCTCTCAGTCGGTTAAACGCTATTGCATGCAGGACGCTTGTTTTGTGGGGCGACAAAGACCGGTCCTATGGTTGGGAGCAGCCGGAGGCCATTTGGAAAACAGTGCCGGGTGCTTCTCTGGCTGTTGTTCCTGGTTGCGCGCATAACGTTCATATGGAAAAGACCGATCTTTTTAATGCCTTGGTTGTAGATTTCATTAAATGAAACTTACAATTCAGTAAGGGTGAATGTGTGAAACCTTCTTGAGCCCCGCAAAATTGAGCGTTAGGGTAGTTTCTGCCGAATGGAGCTCAGTTGTCGAAACTACGACCAAGGCAGATTCTTTGTAGGCATTGTTCCTAATAGCTGTGACGTTTGAATAAGTTGGGAGCAATCAATTTAGGCTTTAGGCGATTGAAACAGCTCAGTCGTGTCTAATAAGTTGAAAAACAGGAGAGAAGAATGAAGAGAATTCTATTGGGCGCGGTTTGCGCCACAGCGATGACGCTATCGTCAGCTGTATCCTTTGCGGGTGAAAGCATTAAGATTGGTGCACCTAGCTGGACTGGTGCACAAGCGATTGCACACCTTGTGCAAGCTGTTGTTGTTGATAAAATTGGCGGTGAAGCTGAACTTGTGCCAGGCAACAATGCAACCATTTTTGCCGCAATGGACGCTGGTCAGGGCGACATTGATATGCATCCCGATGTTTGGTTGCCAAACCAACAGAGCTTTACAAAGAAGTATGTTGATGGCGCAGGTACAGTTTCACTTAGTGAAAATTCATATGAAGGCAAGCAAAGCTTTTGTGTGTCAAAAGCATTCTCTGAAGCCCACAACGTTACATCAATCTTTGACTTGACCCGTCCTGAAGTTGCGGCGGCAATGGATAGTGACGGTAACGGTAAGGGTGAGATCTGGATCGGTGCCACTGGTTGGGCGTCAGCCAACGTGAACGAAGTAAAAGTCCGTGACTATGGTTTGATGGCATTCATGGAGCCTGTTCGCGCTGAACAAGCTGTGATGGTTGCTCGTGTTGGCGATTCAATCTCCAAAGGCCAGGGTTATGCGTTCTACTGCTATTCTCCACACGCTATTTGGTTCATGCATGATATCGTCCGCTTGGAAGAGCCTGAGCACGACCCAGAGAAGTACAAGATGGTTCAACCTTCCGATGATCCAGATTGGTTCAGTAAATCAATGGTTGCTAGTGAAGATGCATTAAAGAAGGTTCAAGTTGCATACGCAAATACGCTTGCGGACCGCGCGCCTACTATTGCAGACTTCGTTCAGAACATGGCTTTAACGTCAGACGATGTTAGCCATTTTGCTTTCGAAATCGCGTCCAATGGTCGTGATGCCGGTGAGGTTGTTCGTGAATGGATGGCAGCTAATGAAGACCGTGTGAACGGTTGGCTTGGCCTTTAATCATCTCTGATGATTGACTAATAAGACAGGGCGTTGGTCTTTCGGCTGACGCCTTTTCTTTTTAAACTGCAAATTCAACGAATATTTGTGAGCGTCTCGTGAAAGAGCAATCCGATCAAGGTTTCGCCATCGAAATCTCCAACGTTTGGAAGATCTTTGGCAACAAAGCAGAGCAAGCTCTGGCAGATGTCCAGGCAAATGGACTTTCGAAAAAAGAAGTCCATGACAAGTATGATTGTGTCGTCGGTGTTGCCGACGTCAGTCTGCAAATTAAACGCGGTGAAATATTCTGCGTTATGGGGCTTTCTGGCAGTGGTAAGTCGACATTAGTCCGCCATATCAATCGCTTGTTGGAACCAACGGCTGGGCAAATCTTGATTGAAGGTCAGGATATCATGAAGGCGGACCAAGCGGAGTTGATGCGACGTCGGAACGAAGATATCGCGATGGTGTTTCAGAATTTCGCTTTGATGCCGCATCGGTCGGTTCTCGACAATGTTGCCATGCCGCTCGAAATCCGTAATGTTCCAAAGAACAAAAGGTTAGAGATAGCCAACAACGTACTGGGCTTGGTAGAGCTTAACGGATGGGGCCATAAGTTTGCCCATGAACTCTCCGGTGGTATGCAACAACGTGTTGGTTTGGCGCGAGCCCTCGCGTCGGATCCCAAGATATTGCTTATGGATGAACCGTTTTCCGCGCTAGATCCTCTCATTCGGCGCCAGCTTCAAGATGAGTTTATGAAGCTAGCTGCGACGATGAACAAAACGACTGTGTTCATTACACACGATTTAGACGAAGCCGTCAGGATCGGAGACCGTATCGCGATTATGCGTGATGGTCGGGTTGTCCAGATAGGCACACCAGAGGAAATCGTTATGCAACCGGCCGACGACTATGTTGCTGATTTCGTCGCTGGTATTTCGCGTTTGAAGGTTGTTAAGGCACATGCCGTGATGCGGCCAATCTCAATCTATGAGAAAGAAAACAAATCGCTGCCAAAAACAGCAAGAGAATTCCAGGAAGACGTCAGCCTTTCGGTGTTGATCACTGCTGCTATTGAGTCAGACGCACCCCTTGCGATCACCGACGCTGACGGCAAGCGTATAGGTGTTGTGAACAGAGCCGATCTTCTACGAACCGTTATAGAAGGGACAGAAACATCATGATCAATCCTGACACCCTTTCGAGCGATGAAGGTCGTTCAGAACTTATTGCAGCCTTCGTTGAAACAAGCCCTGACTACTATCAAAACGAGTTTGACAAAATTGGGGCTTCGTCCAGTTTCACTTGGACTTTTAATTGGGTAGCGGCACTGTTGGGGCCTGTTTGGTATGGCATGCGCGGTATTTGGAACTGGGGCTTGCCCTTCGTTATTCTTGAGACTTTCGCGCTAATACAGATAGCGCGGGGACTCTTCGGTGACTTGGGTGCTGGGGCACGGGACCAGATGGCATCTGTTGTGAAAGTTCTCGATCTC
>Ga0055584_100006593_pt1 | contig 11378 bp, 10 predicted proteins | sample OSDHelmetaG_FD_58716 | JGI IMG/M metagenome (GOLD analysis project Ga0055584, IMG submission 58716) | Pelagic marine sediment microbial communities from the LTER site Helgoland, North Sea, for post-phytoplankton bloom and carbon turnover... | ecosystem: Environmental > Aquatic > Marine >...
GGTCCACACCGGGTGACTTCCCGTACCACACACCAAAAACGCCATCCGCTTTTGACTTGCCGGGCATCAATCCGACTTGCTGCGTGCCCCATACGGCAGTCGCAGCCAAATCTTCATTCACGCCTGCTTGAAACTTTACGTTCAGCTCATCGTAATATTTTTGCGCCCGCCATAATTCACGATCAAAGTTGCCAAGTGGCGAGCCGCGATAACCGCTGATAAACCCCGCTGTGTTTAACCCTGCTGCAATATCGTGCCGGCGCTGAACAATAGGAATCCGCGCCAGTGCTTGTAGGCCCGACATAAATGCCATGCCGTCCGTCAGCGTGAACTTATCTTCGAGGGTTACATCTCTTAATTTAGCGGCTGCCTTTACCATGCCAAGAAACTTAGCTTTATAAGAGGCTTTTGCAAAGGACGAAAAAAAAGTTGGTATATGAAAACGCACAAACAAAAGGCCGCCTTGAATAGCGGCCTTTTGCGCTTTTTTGGGAAAGTGCCTGTTACGGTGCCGGAGCCGGAGCAGCCGGAGCTGTTTCAGCAGGCTTAACAGCTGTAGTTTCTTCTTTTTTAGGTGTATCAAAATCAAGTGTAGGCATTTTAGTCTCCTCTGTTTCAGTTGATTTTATTTCGTACTCACCGTGAGTACGAAGAAAACTTTTCCAAGATTTGGAGATTTTGTCAAGTTTAAGATAAGAAAAAATTAAGTTACATGGAATTCATGCAAAATTTCAACGGTTTAAATATCGATCTTAAAGTGGATAAAAATACGAGGAGAATTACTGCACAGCTTCGGGCGCGATAACCTTGTAGTAATAACACCCCTTCACGGACTTGCCCTCAACACGGGCATAAAACGGGTGCGTACCAAAATTGATATAACCCATATTTTCGTAAAGCTTTATAGCGGCTTCCTGCGTTTCCCGTACATCGAGGTTGATAACAGCCGCTCCTTCTTCCCGCGCCTTGTCTTCCGCCGCTTCAATCATCATACGCGCCAGACCATGCCCACGCGCCCAGGGCGCTATGAAATTAGCCGTAAGCTGCACGGAAAGACTTTGTGCTTCATTATTTTTTGCTGGGAAAACAAGCTGTATAGAGCCGCAGATTACACCATCCAGACGCGCTACAAACATAATGCGCGCCGGCATCGTCAGCACACCCTGCCAATAACGCTCCAGCGTTTCCCGTGCCGGCAGCTTCAACCAGCCAAACCCACCGCCCGCTTCGATAGCAGAATCTGTTGCGTCGCACAAATCCTGAAGGTCACCCGGCGGCAGCTGTGAAACGAGCTCCACCGTGATAATTGGCTTGGATGGCAAGGCTTTAGTTTGGTCGTTCATAGTTTTCCCTCACGAAAGATCAATGAACCCAAGATAGCGGGTGCCTACTTACATTTAAACACAAAAGAATGAATAAAATTAAAATTTACGATAGCGTGCATTGTTGCACGGCAATATTCCCGGTAAAGTTGTCTCATGCGTTTACTTGCTTTGACAGTACTTTCACTGATTCTTTGCGGCCTTTCAGGCTGCGCCAGTTATGTGCAAAAAGCAGATTATATGCCCGCCCAGGATGTGCCAGAAGATGCGTCACCGGCTCCTGTTCATTTCCGTGACCTCGATTTAATCCTGCCGGTGGGAACAGATATAGGATTCCAAAGTAATAATTATCTTTCCTGCGGCTGGCCACGGTTACCTGTCGGGCGCGCCGTGTTGCGTGACGCCATTGACTCCCGCTTCATTCGGGAAACATTTCATGACGCTTTAGAGTCACAAGGCTATGACGTTGTCGGCAGCCTTAATATTGCTTTCGAAGCGGATGATGAAATCGAGCGCGCAGAGTATTCCGTCGTAGCAAAGGTCAAAGAAGTCCAGCTTGAAATGTGCCAAAACGATCTGGACGTTATCCTGCTTTTCTTTACAACACGCAGCGGTATCAACGGCAAAATATTTATGTCGGTTGACTGGTCTGTCTATGACGCCCTGCACCGCAAGGTCGTTTACAAGACAACAACCCAAGGCTACGCCAAACACCTCTCGCCCAACAAGGAAGGGCTGGCGCTGCTCTTTACAGATGCCTTTGAAATGGCAACGCATAATTTAGGATCAGACCAACAGTTCCATGATCTGGTCGTCAACGGCGTGCCACCGGAAGGCTGGCGCAAGGAAAAATGGCGGAGCGACCGCTTTGAAAGCCGTCCATCAAAATATGACCCGCTCGAAGATGTGACGATTAGCAATCCATCCCTGTCCACAACACCATTTAGCAAAACCGCAGAACAAGGACGTAAAGTGGCCGTCATGCCACAAAAATTCGGTCATGGTTCCGGATTTTTTATCACTAAACAAGGACATATACTGACCAATGCGCATGTTGTCGGCCAGGCACAGCGCATACGTCTTGTAACCGCCGACAAGAAAGAAAAGCTAATTGCTGAAGTATTGCGTGTCGACAAAATGCGTGATGTCGCGCTTCTAAAGCTGGAAGAACGTCCCGAAGACTATGAAATTACAACCCTACCGATCCGTACAGAATGGCCTGCCGTCGGCGAAGATGTTTATGCCATTGGCGCCCCTCAAAGCCACAAAAAGCTTCAGGACACACTCACAAAGGGGATCGTCAGTGCCCATCGTGAACGTATGAAATTCCTAGGCACGCGCCAGAACTTTATCCAGAGTGATGTCGCTATTCACCCCGGTAACAGCGGCGGTCCCGTCCTTGACAGCAACGGCAATATTATCGGCATTGCCGTTGGCATATACGCCACAACAGACGGCAACGGCATGGGACTGAATTATTTCATCCCCATTGACGAAGCACTGCAAAAACTCAATATAGATCTGTCAGAAGGCGCGCAAAACAAGCCCGTCAGCCTTGTGCCCTGAACCCGGTATATTCACGCTTGACTACATAACCATAAACCTGTTCTTTAGAAGCCATGGACAAATCATACACAGACAAATCTCTCTGGCGCTCCACAACCATTCTTGCGATCCGCAAAAACGGAAAAATCGTCATCGCCGGTGACGGGCAGGTTTCACTGGGCCCGACAGTCATGAAATCCAACGCCCACAAAGTGCGGCGTATCGGCAAGGACAAGAATATTCTGGTCGGCTTTGCTGGCGCCACCGCAGATGCCTTTACACTGCTGGAGCGGCTGGAAGCCAAGCTGGAAGCGCACCCGGGGCAACTGACCCGCGCCTGCGTCGAGCTGGCCAAGGACTGGCGCACAGACAAATATTTACGCCGCCTCGAAGCTTTAATGGCGGTATGCGACAAAGAAACCTCGCTTATTCTGAGCGGTACGGGCGATGTAGTAGAACCGGAAGACGGTATTATTGGTATTGGTTCCGGTGGGAATTATGCTCTGGCAGCCGCACGTGCGCTGATTGATGACAAGAGTATGGATGCCGAAGCGATTGCCCGCAAAGCCTTGAAAATAGCATCTGATATCTGCGTTTACACAAATGATAATGTTATTGTGGAAGCTTTATAAGACCGTACTACTCTTTGTATTCATTCCATTTTTTATGATCCATCAGTTCGTTCGTCGAAAATAAAAAAAGTTTTAGATTTTATATCCCCAATTCAGCAATTATAATATTCCTCAGCTGTAACGCAGAAATGAAAGCACATGAGCAAAACACATAACAAAACACATAAAAAGGAAGAAATGAGCACCAAGCGCGCCATGTTCATATTCTGGCTCATTGCCAGCCTGTTCTGGCTCGGCTTTTCGTCCTACATGTTCCACATCGACAGGGCAAGCGATGCCTGGAAAAGATATAACCACTATGAAACGATGATCCAGAATGGCTCCAACTCGGCCTATACGCGCAAAGCCTATATGCGCGCTACAGACCGCTTGAATGAAGTCAGCCGAGATATCGGCCTGTTCTTCCTAGTGGGGATTGGAATGCCGGGATTGATGCTCTCTGCCGGTACATGGGCTATGCGGAAAAACGAAAAATAGCCTTTATTATTTGACTTTTCTGCCTGAAAGAGTAGTTTCCCTTTCATGGAAAACGCAATCAAGAAGACAGAAACGGAATTTCCCGCTTTTTCACCACGGGAAATTGTTTCCGAGCTAGACCGTCACATTATAGGGCAAAAGGACGCCAAGCGCGCCGTGGCCATAGCGCTGCGCAATCGCTGGCGGCGGATGCAGCTCACCCCGGACCTGCAAGAAGAGATCTACCCCAAGAATATCCTGATGATTGGTCCGACCGGTGTTGGCAAGACGGAAATTGCCCGGCGACTGGCCAAACTGGCACAAGCCCCTTTTATGAAGGTTGAGGCAACAAAATTTACCGAAGTTGGGTATGTTGGCAAAGATGTCGAAGCCATCATTCGTGATCTGACGGAAATTGCCATCCACATGACCCGCGAAAAGATGCGGAAATCCGTAATGACACAAGCAGAAGTCTATGCGGAAAACCGGGTTCTGGATGCACTGGTCGGAGATAATGCCAGTGAAAACACACGCACATCCTTCCGCGAAAAGCTGCGCAGTGGTGTCCTGAAGGACAAAGAAATTGAAATCGACGTCACCGACCGTTCCGACGCGCTACCCAGCTTTGATCTTCCGGGGATGCCGGGCGCATCCATGAGCATGATTAACATGAACGACATTTTCGGCAAGGCTCTGGGTGGTGACCGTAAAAAGCGCAAGAAGCTACGGGTCGAAGAATCCTATGAAGTGTTGATGCAAGATGAATCAGACAAACTTCTGGATGAAGAAAAAGTTGTCGGACAGGCCATCGAACTGGTCGAACAAAGCGGCATTGTCTTTCTGGATGAAATCGACAAAATTGCCAGCCGTAGCGACGCGCGTGGCGGCGATGTTTCCCGCGAAGGCGTACAACGTGATCTGCTGCCGTTAATTGAGGGCACAACGGTCACTACAAAACACGGGCCTGTGCGCACCGACCATATTTTATTCGTAGCATCCGGCGCTTTTCATTACGCGAAGCCTTCGGATCTTTTGGCAGAGCTTCAAGGACGCTTGCCTATCCGGGTTGAGTTACGGGCCCTGACAGAAGAAGATTTTTATAAAATCCTGACAGCCACGGAAGCCAGCTTGATCGTTCAATACAAAGCATTGATGAGCACGGAAGGGTTAAGCCTTGATTTTGACGACAGTGCCATCCGCGAGATTGCCCGCGTCGCTTATGAAGTGAATGAGCGCGTGGAAAATATCGGTGCACGGCGCTTGCTGACGGTCATGGAAAAACTGCTGGATGAAATAAGCTTTACCGCATCCGATCGTAATGGCGAAACAATTATCATCACCGCCAAAGATGTACGTGAAAACGTATCGGAACTGGCCAAGGATGCTGACCTCAGCCGGTTTATATTGTAGACCAGCACCGCCGCGCTTTAGTCTTCAAACAAAATCCGACGGATGATGCCGGGCGTAAGCACCGAAAGTGGATTGATGGACACTTTGGGCTTGTCCGCAGATCCGGTCATTGTATAGGTTGCGGCAAAAATCCCGCCATCCGATCCACCGCTCAGAAGCTGCCCCAGAAGGGGAATACTTGATAACAGAGAATTGATTTCCGACATCGGCACAACATGGCCGTTTATGTCCACGACATTTTTCCCCTTATTCACTTCCCCTTCAAATGTCAGGCCAAGGGAAGACCCCGATGTACGACCATCCCTCACGATATACACATCACCCGACCGCCGCAGCCGCCATTGAAATTTAGATTCAAGGCGTGAGAAAAACAGACCATCATTACTGAGGAGTTGCGGCAACCCGGTCGGACTGATGGCGCTAACAAGCACAGCCAGTGTCGGTGCATTCACAACATTAAAATCAGAAAGCTGGGCTTTACCGTTAATGACGTAGCGACTTTTTCCCGGCGTGGACTCCCCCTTCATCGCCAGCGTGCCGCCCCTTATGTTTTTATAAACACCAAAGGCATTGAGCGCGGCACCGGCATCATCCGCTTCAAATTGAAAAACATTCACATTGCGATCTGTATCGGGCTTCATCCGCAAATAAACAGCCCCCTTCCCGGCTATAGCATCAAGCTCTATCTGGTCAACCATGCCTTTCCTGTTCAAATTCAGATAAATTTTTACCTTGTCCAGTGTGTGGGTGTCGCTTGAACGCATTTTCGCCACATCAACAGAGGCAATAACGGCCGGCCCCTCATAGGGCGCATTTCTGTCTTTCTTATCACCCTTGTTCAAGAAAGGCCGTGCATCAAAAAACGTGCCACGCAAACCTATTTTTAATTCTTCATTCTTGCCGATTTCAAAATCCAGAATAGCATCCGTTTCGTTCAGCTTCATCCGCGCAAAATTTCCACGCCGCAAAACGCTTTCACCCTTGATCGTTTCAAATTTTATAAGACCGTCTACTATATTCAGATCAGGCGTTTTGACATTCAAATCACGAATTTCCTGCACAAACCCGCCATGCAAAACTGCCGTGCATGTAACAGTACCCGCCTGCCCCGGCGGCTTGATATATTTGAAAGGCTCAACAATAACAGCCGCAGCTTTTAAATCACCCGCAACAGCAATTTCACCGCCTCCATTTTGAAATTCAGTATAATCAATCTTGACCGGAACAGTTCCCGCCAACCAATCATCAATACCAACACCCAGCTTTCGGCGCAGATCCTTATCAACATCAAGCTCTGCTTTTATTTTGCTGCTGTATGGCTTGCCTTTGCTTTCCAGGAACTGTTCCCATGCCAGCTTCACAGGACGCCCATCCAGCTTACCCGCACCGGACAGCTTAACCTTGCCCTCCATCACGGCCAGTTTCATCGGCCCGCCCGTCAGGTCCAGAGACTTCAAAACATCAGGGAGAAGGACATTATCAAGCGTCCCTTGCGCTGTAACCTCCACTTTGTCTTTGGGCAGATCACGCAAGGTCGGAAACGACACATTAACATCAAGAAGAGCATCCCCCAGCACATTGGCCGTATCGATCCCGAGATCATCACCCTTCATGCCAATCGGTTCGGTGCTAATATATTTAAACAAGGATGGCAAGCCACCTTGCAATGCTACATTTATTTTTGCATGACCGACTTTATCGCTTGTCACATTATCGATGACAACAGTTCCCGATGAAATCGTCATATCATCCACATGCGCGCCGTCAATTGATATCGTTATAATATCGTTTTCCAGCTTCCCATGACCGGAGGTATGCTTGGCCGGCGCCAGCGGCGAACGGTAATCAACATCCATCTTCACAATGTCAAACGCAGCGGTAATGCCCGATACATCCGTGCGCCATTCCTCCTTGTCTTTCACAGCGGCAATGGTGAGGCCGGCAGATATATTATCAACGCTACCCTTGGACAACCTCTGTAACAACCAGGATTCTATGGGCTTTCCATGCAAAACATCCGGCCACAAATATTTTATTCTTTCCTGCGGCAAAGACGGGATTTTAATTTTCAGAGGCGCAGCAATCTTGTTTTCGTCCAACGTCACGATGCTGTTTGCGCTTATATCAACGTCATAGGCGCGCAACGAAACTTCCTTTACATTCACGGTTCTTTTATCCGGATCATAAACAGCTTCCAGAGCAATCTTTTGATAAGAGATCGGCTTGTTGTAAACACCTTCAATGTTGAGCATGCCATCTTCTGCAAAGAGCTTGCCCGCAGCGGCCTGAATTTCGAGATCCGTATTCATCACCAAATCGACACTGCCGCTCAGAAATATCTCTTGCCCGTCAAGGAATGACAACGCATCCACCTTGCGGGATACAATCCGCGGATCAATATCTTGGACATGGGCATTAATTTTAAATATTTTATCATCCCTGTTATAGATCGCGCCCGCCCATAGCTTTGCCGCCTTGTCCCGCCCGCCAGGCAGCATCACGCTTGTTTCTACAACGAGTCCTTTATCATCACGGGAAAACGCCAGATCCGTATCCCGCAGATACCATGATATGCCCAGCACATGATCTTCCATGACCATCGTGGCATCAGAAATTTTCACAGCACGCAAACGATCAATCGGTGAGCGTTCGTTAATGGTCCCTTCCGGATAGGACAGTATGTTGACGACCCGCATCAAAGGGTTGTCATCAGCTTGATCCGGTGACGGCGTTTCATCACCTTTCATGTCTTCCAGACTAAGAACAACTCGGTTATCGTTCGTACGGATCAAGTGCAAAGATGAATGCGCCAAAGAAATTGTAACGGGTTTGATTTTTCCGCGCAGAAGATAACCGGCAGAGATTCCCAGACCCACTTTTCCGATACCAAGAACACGGTTGCCATCCCGCACTAACCCAACGTCATCAAGAGTCAATGTGACCGGCCCGCGTATATCAGGCCATTCAAGTGTAATCCCCTCCATGGTCACGCTGTAACCACTGACAGGATCACGCAATGCTTCTTCTATCGTTTCGCGCGCAAACCCCGCATCCAGAGGCCCCGTGCCCAGCCGCCATAAAAAGACACCGCCAGCCAACAGCACAAGCCCGACGATTACCGCCAGGCACTCCATCCAAATCAACACTGCTTTCCAGCCAAAACGGCCGAATTTAACAATCATAACCTTGACTTACGCTTATCATTTCTCATTTAATAAAGTGGTTCATTTTAGGCACGAAAGGAAGCAAAATTATGGCGGAACTCACAACAGGTAAGAAAGCCCCAGCCTTCACCCTGCCCACGGACGGGGATAAAAAAATATCCCTTTCCGGATTAAAAGGGAAAAAGATTGTCCTCTATTTTTATCCAAAGGACGATACATCCGGCTGCACGCAGGAATCATGTGATTTCCGGGATAACCTTACTGCTTTTAAGCGGCTGGGTGCCACCGTTGTTGGCATATCACGTGACACGGTTGCCAAGCATGACAAGTTCAAGAAGAAATACGATCTAAATTTTCCTCTGGCTTCAGATGAAGATTGCAAGATTTGTGACAAGTACGGCGTCTGGGTAGAAAAGAGCATGTATGGAAAGAAGTATATGGGGATCCAGCGCTCGACATTTCTGATCGATGAACAGGGCCGCATCAAGCACATCTGGCGCAAGGTCAAGGTCACCGGTCATGTCGACGATGTTCTAAAAACCCTGAAAGAGATAAAAAAGGCGGCCTAAGGAAATCAGGCTGCCTTTATTTTGGCTTTTGTATCTTTCGGCAAGGCAATCGTTACATTACGGCCACCGCCCGCCTTGTTCATATGGTCATGAACCTGGGACATCAATACATCGGTATGATCATTGAAGAAGTGGTTTGTACCTTCAATGACACGATAATCAATGGCAATCCCCTTTTGCGCGCGCAGTTTCTGCACCAGCTTCTCAGCATAAGGCTCCGGTACCAGCTCATCTTCACGACCATGCGCGATCAGACCCGAAGTCGGGCACGGCGCAAGGAACGTAAAATCATAAACATTGGCCGGTGCGGCAATAGAAATAAAGCCGCGCACTTCAGGACGGCGCATCAATAGCTGCATGCCAATCCACGCACCGAATGAATATCCTCCAACCCATACGTAAGGCGCATTCGGGTTCAGATCCTGCATCCAGTCCAGCGCAGAGGCCGCATCACTCAATTCGCCCTCACCCTTATCAAACATGCCCTGACTGCGCCCGACACCACGGAAGTTAAACCGCAATGTTGAAAAGCCGCGTTCAACGAATGTCTGGAACAGGTGATAGCTGACCTTGTTATTCATCGTGCCACCATGCTCCGGATTCGGGTGGAGCACTATGGCTAAAGGCGCGTTTGGTGTCTTTGAGTGCGTGTAACGACCCTCAAGACGGCCCGCAGGACCGTTAAAAATTATTTCTGGCATTTCGTTCCCCGTAGTTGTTGCCTTTGTTGGCTGTGCCTTTATTTAGCAAACTGATTTCCCCACGTCCACTAATTTATCATAACCTATTGATCTTTTTGTGGATAATTGCCCTATATCCACACGCTATTTTACGATCAAGAGCGCACCTTGCTTCGTCTTCATAACTGCTATGCTAAAACGGTGTTTGCAAAAGCGCCACTATACGTCAAATAATATTAGAGGTCTTGACTTTACATGCAGCGCACCTAACATAACCAACCTCTGCGTTAACCAACCTCTACCTATACTAAAGAGCCAGCCATTTTTTGAAAACTAGTGAGTGCATCAGAATGAATCGCGAAGAACTTAAACTAACCCCCCGCAGCCGCCACGCTGTCATGGCTATGGTAGAACTGGCACGCAACAAAGAAAGCGCTCCTTTACCCCTGTCTCAGATAGCGCAAAAAGGGAATATCTCTCTTTCCTATCTTGAACAATTATTTTCAGGACTTCGTAAATACGGGCTGGTCAACAGCCATCGCGGCCCCGGAGGCGGCTATCTGCTGGCCAAGGCGCCTACCGATATTTTTATAACGGATATCCTGAGCGCCGCTGAACATAACCCGCCCGTATATAAGAAACGCAAGCGCACAGAAGACGAAGGCAGCATTGGTAATCCAGAGACTCAGCAGCTCTGGTCCACGATCGGTCAGGTCCTTCATGTCTATTTGCGCAATGTCTCGCTCGAAGACATCATAGCCAGCAACCCAGAAAATCACCCGGTAGCAAATAAAATATTTGAAACTTTGCGCTAATTACCCTTATAGTGCGGCCATGATGACAGAAAAGACACCCATATACCTAGATTACAATGCCACGGCCCCTATCCGGCCAGAGGTTATCGGCTTGATGCAAGACATCATGGCACAGCCCGGCAATGCCTCTGCCGCCCATGGATTTGGCCGGACAGCGCGTTCCTATGTCGAAAAGGCACGGGAACAGCTTGCCGCATTTTGTAACGTCACCCCCGGACAGGTCACGTTCAACAGCGGCGCGACAGAAGCAAATAATACTGTCCTCAACGCTTTTAGAAACGAACGGATTCTTATTTCCGCGATCGAACATATTTCAATGTTGGAGCCGGTTAAGAATGCAGAAAAAATTCCCGTTACCGCAGATGGCATCATCGATGAAGCCGCCTTCGAAGCGATGCTTGATGAAGGCCCTGCGCCGGCTCTGATTTCGATCATGATGGTCAACAATGAAACAGGTGCCATTCAGCCTGTCGAAAAACTGGCACGTATTGCGAAGAAAAAGCACCCGAACGTTTTCTTTCATACAGATGCTGTGCAAGCTTCCGCAAAAATGAAGCTCGATATGCCTGCGATGCAGATAGATTATTTAAGCTTATCATCACACAAAATTGGGGGGCCACAAGGCGTTGGCGCTCTTATTCTGGCACCGGGCGCACGACCGACGAAAATCCTCTATGGTAGCGGGCAGGAAAAACAACAACGTGCCGGAACTGAAAATGTTGCCGGGATAGCGGGCTTTGGTCATGCCGCTGATATTGCAGAAAGTGAAATCAAGCAATACGGAA
>Ga0055584_100006595_pt1 | contig 11378 bp, 8 predicted proteins | sample OSDHelmetaG_FD_58716 | JGI IMG/M metagenome (GOLD analysis project Ga0055584, IMG submission 58716) | Pelagic marine sediment microbial communities from the LTER site Helgoland, North Sea, for post-phytoplankton bloom and carbon turnover... | ecosystem: Environmental > Aquatic > Marine >...
ATTTGTGACTCGACAAGGTCGGCGCTTTTCTTGGCCAAGCTGCTCGAGTCCGCGAAAATGAGGACTTCCATTGATTGAGAGTAGAGAGTGGAGAAACATTCGCCAAGCAAAAGATCGAGCCAGCTTGAAATGAATTCCCCAAGACCAAAACAGCTCGCTTTTGTTTGGAAAAGTAACCTCCATAACAGTGGGCTCCGGACGCTCATTGACGCAACCTGTGGGGAGATTGCGATGGCGGGATAGACGGGACTCGAACCCGAAATCGAGTGATGCTCAATCCCAGTCAGAGAAAGGGATTCCGCCTTTTACGAAAGAGCAGTGGACACAAATATGGACACACTTTTCCGGCGAGGACCGTCAGATGCTTTCGCAAATCGTCGAAAGATGGGGTAGTCTCAGCGACGAAATGAAGAGGGCGGTTTTCAGGGTGGTGGGGTTGGGAAGAAGATGATTTCACTCTATGGAATAGCCTTCATTTCTCATCCATTCTTCATGATTCTCGGCATCTTCCAAGGATTCCCAAAATCCTCCGTCCGTTGAGCCAAAATCTATTTCTGCATGTGAAAGTGCATTGTCAATCGATTCGAATGGCCCTCTCTCACCATGTTCCTGGGGGTCGTAGAAGTATTCATTTCCCCTACTATAAAAACGCATAGGATAAACCCCGAAGCTTCCAACCGAATAGCGTTCGCAAAGATCAACTTCTTCTTTTTCGGTCATGTTTCCTAACGTTCAGTTACTCGGGATAGGGATCACCAACTAAAGTACTTTATTTCGAGCGAAATCAGTCAGGTCGTCATTAATCTGATCGTAAACGCCGCCCATGCAATCTCCGCCTTTCGCAAGGGGGAAATGGGGGAAATGCTCGTCACTACGAAACTAGAGGAGGATTCGGGGTTGGTAAGGATATCCGTAAAGGATAACGGAGGCGGAATCCCCCAAGACGCGGCCGAGCGCGTATTCGAACCTTTTTATACAACCAAGGAGGTTGGCGTGGGAACGGGTCAGGGGTTGGCTATTTCCTACAATTTGATCGTCGAGAGGCATAGCGGAAAAATCTATTTCGACACCGTTGAGGGAGAAGGCACGACCTTTCATGTTTTGCTACCCATCTCCCCACCCGATCCGGCCTCAGCGGAAGACCCTGATGCTGATTCCGAACAGGAAGACTTTTCGAAATGACTTATGGAATTCGAATTTTCAACTATTGAGCAAGTATTCGGATGGAAGAGACGGCAAGGCTATCGATTGACTTCACCGTTTTTCCAGAGGACTTTCCTCATTACCTCTCCGTTCTCTTCCCAAATTGTCTGGGTACCGTTCTTTTTTCCTTTTAAGTAGGGTATTTCCATTAAAGTCCTGCCGCTGGGATATGATCTTCTGGCTTTTCCCGTGAAAGGAGTACTACTTCCCCTCTGGTACCAAATGCCATTTCTCTCAATGAGGTTGAAGTCGTCCACGATGATTGCTTCCTCGTCGATAATTTCCTTGCTCGGTCGAAGGTCGAGGTCTTCAGGTTCCACCTCGGGTATGACGATCTTGACCCCATCGGAGCCTCCTTCGTCGTTTCCGTCGGTGCCCTGCTCAACAGATGCCCGGGGGGTGGTTTGCTCTCTTGACTGATCGTCCGTTTCTCCCCCCTCCTCTTCTCCCTGGGCAGTTTGCTCAGTCGACTCAGGCCCAGTTGAGGGTGATGACGGGGGTACGGGGATACCCCAGATGACGCATAGCAATACTCCGTCCCCTGCGGCGCAGTGGGAAGTGAGTCGAGACCAAAGACCTTTGCCATCTGGCGAGGTTTCATTTTCCATGACAAGTTCTACCTTCCAGTCATCAGGTTCCTCAGCGTTTTCATCTAGATAACTTCTTAGCCCGAGACGGATATTTTCCGAAGAAGTACCTCCGGTAGTCGACGTGGACATTCTTGCAGCAAGGCTTTTGCTTTCGGGAAAAGGAGATCGGTTCCCTGCAATCAAGCGGTTGTTCAGCCACGTTCTTTCAGGCCTGAAATAGCTATCTGTTGAAAAGGCAATCTTTGGGCTCAGCTTTGGGTAGGATTCCGAAAAGTAACTGATCACGTTGGCAGCTGAAGTTGGAGCGCAGTAACATTGCCAATCTGGCTGGATGGCGTGCTGGGACAGATCAGGCATGCCGTATTGAGTCCATCTTTGAGGAGGCGAGCCGACTTTTCTTCTTGGAGGTTGAACGACTACTGCGCCGGCAAAGGTGGCGGGCACACCGCCGATAACCGTCGTGCAGTAACCATTGATAAACTCGACCTTGTGAGGCTTGAACGTCGCTTTTGTCTGATGACCGGATTCGAGGTTGTCGGCCGGGTCGGAAAGGAAGAGTTCCATGGCGGTGGAGTCATATCCGGCAAAAACCATGCAATGACCGGTTGGCGAATCAGGCGAGAAGCCCGGTTCTTCTTCGGGGTGATCGTACTTGGCGGTTTTTGTGGTCTCTGGAGGACCGCTTTCCACAGGCTTCTCTTCTGGCTCTTTACTACAACTTAAGCCAAGGAGGGAAAACGCCACTATCAAGCGGAGCAGACTCGGAGAACTGGATTGCATCAATTTCACAGTTCGCTACCAGCATCCGTTCCGCCGCTGGTGGTTCCGATGAAGTCTCGATCCAGCGGAGACCATGTGTACCCAATGCCCATCGAAGCGGCTATCTGCTTGGCTTGGTTTAAGGATTTAAAGCAATCGTTGTCTGCAAAAACCTCGAATGCCAGATATTCACTCCTCGGATTGATTTTTCTAAAATGATTAATGATCTCAGCTTGATCGTTAAAAGGGCTCATTCCTTCACTTCGAACGGGGGTAAATCTAAGTGAGGTAGCGCCAACTTTGGTGAAGGTGAAAAGATTTTCAGCGTCAGGGTGATTTAAAGGATATAGTTTTCCGTGTTTTACGATCACCCAAATATATTTTTTCCCTGTCCTCCCTTTCTCCTTTGGTAACCTCAAAGTCTGAGTCCTTTCGCTCTTGGATGACTTGATGTCACGATTGGTTTCGGCAAGCTTCGTCCCGGCTCGTTCGACTTCTGCCTTCAATTGCTTTTCGAGGCGCTCATTCTCCAGATCCATCTGCTGAAGCGCTCTGAGTTGTCGCTGGAGATCAACGGCTAGGTTGGAACTATTCGCCGGCATTGAGGCTAACATCTTTTGCAATCGGGCGATATTTTCGGCCAAAGTTTCCTTTTCCTGCTCAAGTTCAGTTTTTTCCTGGAGGGCTGCAGCGACCTTACCGGATGGATCGTTCCCCGGTTCGCGCTGAAGAGTCGAGTTTATTGATTCCTCAATTACGATCTCGTTCTCAATCTTTGAAATCGCTTGCTGTTCGAGCATCCATTCCGTCTTGAAGCTCTTGGGCTTGGCAGGCGCATTATTTGCCTCCTGACTCATCAGGGCGATAAGGAGCGTGATGAGAATGATACCCCCAAAGGCATTGCAGAGGGTGTCTAGCAGGAGGTCAAGGCTGTCTTCGCTGTCTTCTTCCATGGTCAGTCGGGCAGAGAAAAAATTACCTTTTGGCTTTCTTCGATCGGGTCGTAACCGACTTCAAAACCAAGATCCTTGGCCAGTTCTGTAACCTTTTCAAAGTAATCGGCTCCGGAAGGCTTGAAAAGAAAAACTATCTTGAAGCGCCGCCTGTCGTAGCTTTTGACAGCGGATTTAAAACTGCTTGTCAGTGAACTTGTTCGCAGGACACGGAGGGATTCGGGCTTGTCAAATTCCTCGAAACGCATGTTAGTGCCGTCTATGGTCACGAGTAGAGGTGATTTTCCGTCATTGCTACGCTCAGGGATCATCCAAACTGAATCCTTTTTTCTATTCTCGGCAGACAGGTCGGACATGGATTCGGATAGGCTGGAGCTTAGTTCCTGCAACCGGCGCTTGAGCGCCGCGATTTCTTTGGAGTCATCTTCGGTCTTCTCAGAAAGCTCGGCAACTTCGGATTGAACTGCAGACAAACCAAGTTTTGCCGCTTCCTCGCGCAGCGTCTGCTCCTTTTGGGCAAGGGTTTGTCGAAAGGACTCGTGATCCTTGACCAACTGATCCACCTGGGCGCGTAGAATCTGAAGGGAATTCTCGATTCCCTGGACGGACTGACCCGCAGACTGTATCGCCTGCTTCCTGTTCATGATCTCCCGGTTGCGTTGCCTTAATTCTGCGAGCTTGGCTTCGAGCTCTTTTCTTTTGGTTTGGTTGTTTAGGAATTCTGCCTCGGAGATGATCGAGTCGTCGATCGAGCCTTCTTTGTTTCCTTCTTCCCCCTTTACCACGTTTATCGAAAACGAAAGCTGAAGGGCAATGAGTATCAGTATGCCGAGGACAGCAGTGATTACGTCCTGAAAGGCGAAGAAGCTGGCTACTTCTTCGTCATCTCCGCGCAAAAAGTCAGACATTCCACTGATCTTCTTCCTGCGCCTTGAGCTTAAGCTTGGCCAGGACGTGAACTTGGCAATAATCGTTGCATTGATCCAGAAAGAGAGACTCTCTGAATTTAAGGAAATTCGTTATGAAATGGAGGGAGATGGTTGCGAGCAAGCCAACCAAAGTCGTGTCGAAAGCTGTGGATAGCCCTGCCGTCACCCCGCCAAGAGACTCCTTGATCGCCTCCACTTCCTGCGTGCCCGAAATGGTCTGTCCGAAACCACCAATGGCGTCTCCGAGACCAAGTACCGTGCCGATGAAACCAAGTACGGGCGTTGCCCAGATGAATCCCCGTATCAGGTTGTAACTGGATGCCACCTGTTGCTCGTCGATCTTGCTCTGGTTGCCCAGAATGCTCGATACGTCACTGATTTGACCAATGTTCCTCAGGTTCGAGAGCGCCACTTCTATCCGGTTCAGGAGAATGAAATTGCGAGCCGAGTCGACCAAGGTGTCAGTACGGGCAAGAACGGCCTTTGCGGACTCCGGATTAAGCGAAAAATCCGGTTCCTGTGGAACAACGGCGAGATCAAGGGCTTTTTCCTGGAAATTGAGTTTTCTCCATTTCACGAAAAGGGTGGCCATGCCCCAGAAAAAGAGGAATACGATGGCATAAGGAGTAAAGCCTCTGGACGTGAACTTTTGGCAAAGGTTCTCGAGAATTCCGTTCGGTTCGAAGATATAAAAGCATGTTCCGTAGAAAACAAGGGTGAGGAATATCCCGATTACGAAAGTAAAAAAGGTGTTTGCTCTCGTAAACCTCCCGCCGGAAAGTCCGATTCTTTGTTCAATATCCTTGTTTCCCCAATCCAAAGCCAAGTTGCGAGCAACTGGTGTTGGGTCTTCGATGTTAATGTTACTGGTTGTCATGATGGTATTAGATAGCCCTTAAGATAAAACAGATATGATGATGGCCAAAACCAGCAGGACTAAGATGATAATCCCGTTGACTTTTCCCGTCGTGCTTGGTGTGCAAATCAAAACGATCGAAATGATCAGGCAGGCAATCTGACAAACTGCTCCAATGAGCATTCCGATACCGTAGATAGTAGACATGGACATTCCGGCCGCTCCTGCAATCGCACCAAAGATAAACCCAATTAGCAATGGGGCAGGAAGAAACAAAAGCCACCCCCATGTTATTAGAGCGACTGGCGTGGGTGCGACCGGTGGGGCAATTTGAGCCACATTAGTCCTGTGTTGAACGTTCATTTGGCGGACGGGCCTTGCTTGGGGTTGAGGCGGGCCATACTGCGGAGGGTACTGCCCCGACCCTGGCCCGGGATACTGAGGTGTGGTCGCTGTGCCTCCTACGATTTCCCTGAAACCTTTGAGGTCAACCCACTCGCCCAAGTCTTTGGTCCAGACTTGAGTGGACCCATCGATCTTGCCTCCCTGATGCATGACCTGAAGGTTTTCCTTGGAATAGGGGCCTTTCTTTTGACCATCCATGTAGACGTAGTAAATCTTTCCGCTCATCTCCCCATCCAAGCGCGCTTGCTCGGCTTGCTCTTGGTCGAGCTTCATCTTTTCGAGCTCCATTTTTTGAGCTGTTTCGGCTTCGATTCGCTGCCTCTCAAGAGTCAACCGTTCCGCCTCAGCTTGAGCCTGAGCTAATTGTTGCTGGTGAAGAAGTTCTTTTTCGGACTGTTCTTGCTCAAATGAAATGAATTCCTGCACGGACAGGTTCCCCGAATCGGTCTTCACCTGAAAGAGTCCGCTTATTTCATCGGCTTCCCACATCCGCTTGATCTCGGATGCCGAATGCATGCCTTGATCTTCCCCTTTCCAGGAAAGTAAAGTATAAGTCTTTTCACTCATTTGGTAGGGAATAGAAGAAAGGATAAGGCAAGGATTTCTTTATCTTCTGGTAGTTCGCATCCTTTGCGCTTTCGTAACCGGCATGCTTGCGGGCAGCTGCAAGGATATCGACAAACTTCTTATCCAGAGTCATGATTGGCGAATAAGGAACCGTTTCCTTGCCGTTTTGGCGCACGATCTGAAGTTTGTTGGTCTTGGACCCGACTCCCCAGGCATGATCGTCGCTGCCCACAGACTGGCTCCACTTGTCTTCGAACGTACAATAACCACGGTAAACGAATTTTGCCGAAAGGAGTTCGCTCCAGAATTTTTCGTAGAACCTTGCCTCCTTGAAGTAAGAATTCTTTGCTTCGGATGCGAAGAAACCAAGCAACTGTTTCCTGAGTTCAGTCTCCTTGCCGGATGAGAGAAAACCGTACCATTCCGAGATCAAGTCCTGACTACCCACCGCTTTGGTCAGTTGCTCGTAGTGGGTTTGTACGGAGAGCTTGCCTGAGGGGTTGTTTTTCAAGCCCCATTCGTTCGGGCGGATTTCCATCGATTTGATGACGGTCATGAAAATATGGCACTTTACGAACGGATCAATTTTTTCACCCTTCAAGGAATCCAGAAGTCTCAGGGGGGGACTGTTGACTTTGGGCGGGGAGTAAGTCGCCATGACCTTGCTCGATTGGCCATGCAGGTACGTTGATTCGGCAGACAGAGCCGAGCCCCCCGATGTCAGCGGATCCCCAAGGATGACGTCTCCGTGGACCGTGACAGAGGCTTCTATCTTCTCGAATGTTCTGGTTATTCCTCTCCACTCGCTCTTGAAGGTCTGGTTGCCTACACCCTTTCCCGTAATGATCTTTGCTGTTTGAGAAAGATCGTAACTTCCGGAACCGGAGCCCTGCTGGAACTCTAGCTCAACGGGAAAGCTGTTGCCGATAGTCCACTGGACGGGCCCGTTCGGCGACTTGTTGACAGGTGCCCATGATTCTCCCTTTATATCAAACCTCTGCATTTGCGCGGAGGAAAACAATGGTGTGCTGTAAACTTCCTTCAGGCGCTCCTCGTTTTTGAGTTCATTTATCGGAACGAATTCATTTTCGGTGATTTCATCGGGTTTGTAATTCGAAGTGATGGAGTCCTTGATCGTGCTCCATTTCTGGGGGTTTTCAGGCATGAAGGCTCGTGCTTCAGAGTCTGAGAAGAGCGTGCGTGACAAGAGGCTTTTCTTTGCCGCCTGGTAATGGGCGGAGCCAATGAATTCACTGGCAATGATTTGATCCAGGGTGGCAAAGAGAGATTCGACCGAGTCAACGGACCCAATGCCGGCAACCGCTTCCTCATAGGATGCGACCGCTGCTTTCTTTTGGTCGTAGGAATTCCTCAAGGATGCAAGGATATCTTTTTGACCGACGGTCAGACCCAAGCCTTCGACTCCCGAGTACTTGGACGATTCGGTCTCAAGGTCGACAAGCAATTTGTTCAGGTTATCAAGGTTTTCCTTGAATGATTTTGGACTTTGTTCAAAACCTAGGTTTTTTCCAGCGAAATCGCTGGTCTCATTCATTTTGGATGCCAGCAGTCCTGATATGCTTGCCTGCATTTCGTCGCGCTTGTCGTTCCATTTCAACTCGATCCCCATCAGGGCTTGCCCGCTCTGTTCCCGGTAAGCTGGATTCAATCCATTCAGGTCCTCCCTGAGAAGGTTTTTCTCTCCTTGGAGTTGAGTGATCGAACTGAGGTCGGTGGCTTCCTTTACGTTCTCTTCGAAAGTCTGTATTCTTTCCTCAAAACGGTCACGGAACTGACGGGCCTCGACGATGCTCGCCCTGCCCTTCTTGATTTCCGCAGCAAATTCGATTTCATCCGACCTTTCGGGATGTTTTTTCTCAAAGGAATCAAGAAACTTCTCGAGCAGTTCTGGGTTCTGGTTTGATTTGAGCCCGCCAGTCAAAGTTTCGAACTCTTCGTTCCAACGTAATCTTTCGGAAACAAAGAAGAAGCTCACCCCGGCAATCGCAATGGCGACAACGCATGCGGTGGCGATCATGATCCTGAAACTCTTTTGCCGTTTTGCGATCTCCTCACGGAGTTTGAGCAGGCAACGGTTGAAGTTCTTGAGGTCTTCCTCGGAAAGGCTTTGACCGGCTTGCTCGAGGTCTCTTGCTACGGAGGTGAGAGCGGCCAAGTCGTCCCTGAGTTCCGAGGTCTTTCTTTTCTTTCCGATTTCCTTGTCCTGGATGGAGCGGATCACGACCTTCAGTTCGTCTTCGCGCCCTTTGTCCTCGGCCTCTTTGCGTTCCTTATCCTTTTCCTTGGCGATCCACTTGCGGGCAAGATCGACGATCCCCTTGTAAGTATGCTCGGGCATGCTGGGCAGGTTCTCTTGCAATCCGAATCCGTTTTCGGAAACAAGCGAATCGATCTGAGCAAGCGGACCAACCGCATCTTTCCATGAACCGTTCTTGCGGGTCGCGAGCAAGTTCTCGATCATTGACTTGCAGCGGGTCAGGCAAGCTTCCCTCCTGAGCGATTCGTCATAGGCCATGGCTTCGCTCCATTCCGCTCCCTCGGGTTGGTTTTCCCAGGGTTCCGAATTGAAGGCGGACATGGCATCGGCAAACCATCCCTCGTTCTTTTCCCTGGCCAAGCGGGCAAGTTCAGCAATCTTTTCGTTCTGAATCCCCTTTTCGATCTTGGCAATTTGGCTGGCCGCATTCGAATCGCTTGGGTTTTTCCGGCGGATGATGCGCAAAACGTTAAGAGCCTTTGGCAAATCCTTGGTTCGCATGGCATGAGCCAGATCGCTGTAGAGCGGATCGGTCCCATCGATTGGTTTGGCGAAGAGCTCACCCATCATCGAGATGTGCTTCCCATCAAAGGGAGCCGGCGCGATCATTCCTGCCTTCGTCAACTCCTCGCTCCAATTCTTTTGCTGAGGAAAGGAAAATGCCTCCAGCACGTCCATCAAAGGCGGAGCAAACTGGGCTTCCTGCAGAGCAGTCGATTCCTTGCCTTGACGAATGAAATCAACGCAACGCTGAAGGCGGCTTGAAGCTTCGTCAACGGCGGTGACGTATTCTCCACTAAGCCTGCCTACGTCCTGTTGCGGAGCCCCGTTTTTCAGGCAAAGCTTAATCTCGTCAACTAGGGATTTTGCATTCATCGTCTATTCAATAGTCTCCAGGATGACTCGTTTTCCATCCTTATGCTTCCATAGCAGAGGTGGCTTAATTTCTTTTGACAAGACGCCTAGTTTCTCAATGAAATCTTCAATCTCTGGTAAGGAGTTTTTCCCTGGGAGAGTCATTTTGTCAGTGAGATATTTGGCTAGAGTACTTCGCAATTTTGAGTATCTTTCCTTTTTATCATCATACTTAGTTGAATCAGAATATTTAGCCTTGAATTGAATTTCTAGTTTTCTCTTTGCATTTAGAACATCTTCGGCTGCCTTTTTAGCGTTCTCAAGAGGTTTTTTTCGGTCTTGTTTTTTGTTATTGCCTATATTTTCTTTGGCTTTTTTTAGGGCATCCTCTGCCGCCTTTACTTGCTTTGACCAGCCCTCTTTTTTGTCATTAACTAGATGTATTATGAGTCCGCGAAATTCGGGGAACTTGGCTTCTTTGATTTTTTTCGGGTCCGGAACAAGATATTTACTAACCTTGGCTCCTTTGTTCCATCCGCTAGGCAAAGGGGCATTTTTCTTTTCCTTGGTTTTGGGATCTTCCCATTCGAATGGAATGTTTCCAATTTTTGCCACGAGTTTTTCTTGGATCATTTTTTCAGTTTTGTGAGCTCCGAATTTGATCTCTTCCTTGGGAGCGATATTCAGAAATTTCTTAAACTCTTCGTCTGCCGTTTCAAATTTGCTATCTGCGTCGTTCACTCGCTGCCGCAATTCAGGGATTCTTGGTTTTGCCAAGTCATAAATGCCTTTGATGTCCTCAAACCGAACAGGGTGGTTCACTTCACCGATTAAAGTAGTTTTGTATATTACCCTTTTCGTCTTTTTATTAACCTCGAAGGTGGTGGTGAATCCTTGCTGCCACAAGTTATCGAAAGCACGATATCTCCTGTCGTTTCCGGACTGAACATCGGGCCCACTCCCACTTGTGATGGTGAGCAAATTATTGATATATCGGGTCATTTTATACTTCAAATTGCTTGACTTGGGGACTACTTGTGGAGTCGAAATAAAGCCGTAAGTCGGCTCTCCAAAGTTTGTGATATCCTTGTGGCGTCCATGTTTTATCTGGTAGGTCTTATCCTCAAGTAGGTATACTTTTTCACCATCGACCCAAAACACGGGAGGGAAAGGTTGATCGCCTTTTTCTGTTACCGCACCATCTTTGTAAACATAAGTCTTTTGAGCATTGTCTGGCTTGCCCGTGGGATGTATGGCAAACTCGTTCGGCAAGAATTTGTCATCAAGGAGTATTCTTTCAGGCAACTTGGTGCTCTTAGCTGAATTTGCTTCCTTCTCGGCTTTTTGTTTGCTGGTGATCTGACTTTCCAGTTCATTTTTGTAATGGTTGGCTTCAGGGGGGAGGGGTTGGTTGGCCTTACCAAAGGCTTTGATATCATTGTCGAGACCAGTCTTTAGTTCTTTAAGAACACTCAGTTCTTTATTCTTCAGTATTTCTTTAGGGTTTTTGGCTAGAAAGTCATTGAGCTTTTCGATGCGATTTTGATCTTCCAGTTCTTTCTCTTTTTTTGCTTCTTGTTCTTTGTTTGCTTGATCTGCCCCGGTCGTATCTTGAGGTCTGGGGCTTACATCGGGTTGATCGCTGCCTTTTTGATCCTTATCTTTCGTTTCGCTTTCCTCGGATTGCGCTGCTTCATCTCCGGTTTCAGAAACTAACTTGTCAGGGAGAAAGGAAATTACAGCAAAGACTGCACCGATCAGCAAGCCTACCCCGGCGATCGATAGGAGAACGATCGGAGTCTTCGATTTCTTAGGGGCTTTGACGGAAACGGTCTGATAGGTGCGTTGGCGATAGGCTTGGCTTCCTGAGGGGAGATCGGTCGGTCCTGATTTTTTGGTTGGGATGTCGGTCGGTCCAAGATTTAGGTTGGAAACTTGCGGTGGGATGTCGGTCGGTCCAAGATTTAGGTTGGAAACTTGCGG
>Ga0055584_100006596_pt1 | contig 11378 bp, 9 predicted proteins | sample OSDHelmetaG_FD_58716 | JGI IMG/M metagenome (GOLD analysis project Ga0055584, IMG submission 58716) | Pelagic marine sediment microbial communities from the LTER site Helgoland, North Sea, for post-phytoplankton bloom and carbon turnover... | ecosystem: Environmental > Aquatic > Marine >...
CCATTCACCTCGTTACCCATGACAATGACATATTCGTCATTATTGTCTACATCAAAAGAATGTAATGGAACAGATATATCAGTCTGTTCAATCAAAATGATTTTTTTGCCTTCTTTTTTAAGTTCAGCAACAGCTTCCACTACATCATTCTCGTATACCCAATCAACAGATCGCGTAGCTCCAATGGCCGTTCTGATGATTTCCTTATGAGGAGGCTGAGGAGTAATACCACAGAGTACAATTTTCTCAAATAAAAAAGCATCAGATGATCTAAAAATAGATCCAACATTACCTCCAGATCTTATATCATCCAAAACCACTGTAACAGAAAATTTCGGGCTTGAATGATGCTCTTCTACTGTTTTTCGCCCAAGTTCCTCTAGTTTTAATTTTCGCATTTATGCTACTATGAATTTATAACAAAGGTGTTATTTCTTATGGAGAAATGTTAATTATAGCTAAAAGCATGATCACTTCAAATCTTTTAAGTTAGACATTCCAAAAATGATTCTATTACCTCTTGATTCAAGTATTTTCTCAATTTTAAATTCTTTGATCTCTGGATTCAATACATTTGGGGCAAATGTCACAATAGAATGAATAAATCACATTTCTTCCTCCTTCTAATAAGCTTCTCTTTTCTATTATCATGTAATAAAACAAAAATTCAGACAGAACAAACTGAAGAATTGTCAACTGATGAAATATCCTTTACATGGACATTGGATTCATTGGATATGGGAAATGGAATCTCGTATATCACACATACAATAAACAACCATGGCTCAGACACTTTGGGACGAGATTGGACCATATACTACAATCAGATTATGGGCGGACCAGATCAATCTAGTCTCCCCTCATCAGTTAAAGTCAAAAAACTGAATGGCACCTTTTTTAGTATCTCTCCGACCTTAGAATTTTCTCCTTTATCTGCAAATGAATCATTCTCATACTCCTACAAAATGAACGTTCCTGTTATTCGCAAATCGGATGCTCCAATGGGTATGTACATAGTAAAAAGCGACGGACTCCCAAAAACACTAACAAAAATCAATGTTGAAGGATTAGAATCTGAAAATTTAGCTCCGCTGAGAATGGAAAGTGCAACCTCTCGATTTAGTGAAAATAATATCTATATAAGGACTCATACAGAAATATCAGACATGTTGATTCCTAGTCCTAAATCCATAACAAAAACCAGTGGTACTCTTGCTTTATCTAAAGATATCTCATACGGCACTATCGGTGATCTTGAAAATGAAGTACTATGGCTAAAACGATTACTTAGTCAATCGTTTTCAGGAAATATTAATTCCAAAGTTGACGGTGATATTCAGCTCATTCTAGAAGATTCTGGTGACCAAAAAGAAGGAAGTTATTCGTTAGTTATTAATAGTGAGAATGCCATTATAAAATCTGCATCTAAGAGTGGTGTTATAAACGGAATATCTTCTCTTTCTCAACTTATTCGTCATGAAAAGTACGCCAATACATCAGAGGCGATAGAACTTCCAAACCTCACAATTCACGATGAACCCGACTATGTGTATAGAGGTCTTATGCTAGATGTATCAAGGCATTTTCATTCAGTAGAAAGTGTGAAGAGTATATTAGATATGATGGCTTTTTACAAACTCAATAAATTTCATTTTCATTTAGCTGACGATGAAGGTTGGAGAGTAGAAATTAATGACCTTCCTGAACTTACTGAAGTGGGAGCTCAAAGAGGACATACTCTAAATGAAGTGGAATCAGGCCATCTACAACCTGCTTATGGTTCAGGACCACATCATCAACCAGAACATTCTTATGGAAGTGGATGGTACAGCCAAGCCGAATATGTTGACATTTTAAAATACGCTGCTGCACGACATATTGAAGTCATTCCAGAATTTGACATGCCAGGACATGCCAGAGCTGCTATCATAGCAATGAAAGTACGCTATAATAGATATATGGAAAATGGGGATAAGGACGAAGCCGAACGATATCTGCTCAGTGATCCGAATGACGAATCAGAATACAACTCAGCACAAGGATATGGAGATAATAGTTTTTGCGTATGCAGAGAGTCAACCTTCACATTTGTAGAGAAAGTCCTTCAGGAGGTCATTGCTATGCATGATGAAGCTGGTGCTCCTCTCAAGACTTTCCATAGTGGAGGAGATGAAGTAGGATATGGTTCGTGGCATAAGTCTCCACTTTGCCAAGCCTTTATCAAGGCAAATAGTGAATCTATTTCTCATACGGATGAACTTCAACCTTATTTCACCGAAAGATATATGAATATCATTTCTAAGTATGGATTAGTTACAGCTGGATGGGAAGAATATGCTCTCAAAAGCAGTATTGAAGGCCACAATGGGAAAGAGCTCAACCCAAAGTTCTTTGATCGGAATATGCAACCATATGTATGGAATGCTACATGGGGATGGGGCCGAGAAGATATGGCTTACAAGCTTGCCAATGCAGGGCACAAAGTGGTGATGTGTAATAGTGCACAGTTGTATTTTGACATGGCCTATAACATGGACTCAGATGAGTCAGGACTAATGTGGACAGGAATGGTTGATGCAACTAATCCTTTCTATCTTGTACCTGAAGATGTATATGCAATCCCTCAAAAAAAGAACAATGTTGGAGCTGTGGTAAGTGATGATTTATTCACTGATCATGTACGTCTTACCGAAGAAGGAAAGAAAAATATATTAGGAATACAGGGCCACTTATGGAGTGAAACTGTCACCTCTAATGATAAAATTCAATACTATTTATTTCCTAAATCTTTAAGTCTATCAGAACGAGCTTGGAATGCCTATCCTGATTGGGCGACAATTCCAAATAAAGAAGAAAGATGGAACGAAATGCAAAAAGATTGGGGACAGTTTGCCAATACAATTGGTCAACATCATATGCCAATTATGGATCACATCTGGGGAGGCATCAATTATCGAATTCCACTTCCAGGGATTAGCATCATAGAAGGAATGGTTCGTGCAAATGTGAGATATCCAGGCCTAACATTGAGGTATACAACTGATGGTAGCGAGGTGAATGAACACAGTCCTAAATATGAGAATCCATTTTCATTAAGCCAAGAAACAAAAATCATAAAGATGAAATCCTTTGCTCAAAATGGAAGAAGGAGCCGTGAAAGCGCTCTAGAGTTATAATAAAAGGTTATAGATATAGAAGGCTTCGAATTATGGCTAACCTTGCTGATCGATTAAAAGATTCAATCAACACATACAGCCCACTACTAGAGTTAATTACTCATGAATTGGCAGCTCAAAAACCGAACTCTCTTAAATGGTCAAGAAAAGAAATACTAGGTCACCTTATAGATTCTGCTGCGAATAATCATCAACGATTTGTAAGAATTCAAGGTCAAGAAGAGCTGACATTTCAAGGCTATGATCAGGACTTGTGGGTAGAAATACAAGGATATCAAAATCAGAAATGGAAGGATATCATTAGCCTTTGGTATCAGCTGAACATGCACTTAGCATCTATCATTAGCCTTATTCCAGATACTGTGCTTACACAAAGTAGAATGAATCATAATTTACATCAAATTGCTTACCATACTGTATCTCAAAATGAGTGTACTACCCTAGCCTATTTTATCAATGATTATATAGATCATATGGAGTATCATATGAAACAAATTATTGAGTATCCATATGATTAACTTGACTACCCCAAAGAAAGCATCTGAAGAATCTGCTCTCGTCTTAAAGCTAAAAATGGAAATAGATCTTCAATTGAAGTATCCTCATCAGAATCATTGTTTTGAGGGATATTCTCTTTAAAAGAAGAATGATATGGCATTAATTTTTCCAGAGCAGTTTTATGATATTCAAAGTTTAGAATTTCTCTGGCATTCCACTCTTTTTCAGATATAAGAGCCATCATCTTGTCAGATGGAAGATTAATAGTATAGCCCTTTGTATTAGCAGGTAAATAATCGTAGGTGATAGCAGGGTTATATTCAACTATATCTTGGCGATCTAAACCAGTAATACTTGCTATCTCATCAAATGTGATATATTCATATACTGGAATTCCTGCCAACTCTACATGATCATTTTTATGATTTCTTTTCGACTTAGCATGCTCCTTATAGTATATATTCAGATATGCAGCGGCTGCAAGTCTAGAGGCATATCTTGTAGATTCTCTAGGTAGCTCTCTTTTTATTACTTCATACTTCTCACTTTTGCAATGCCTCATTGCTTTCCTCAATGCAGAAGGGCCGAAATTATATGCAACTAGAGTTAAATTCCAATCTTCGAATTCCTGGTGCAATTCATCTAAATAATCAAATGCAACTTTACTTGCCAATAATGGATCAAACCTTTCATCTACGTATCTATCAATTATTAATCCATGTGACTTTGCTGTAGATCTCATCAGTTGCCATACTCCTGCTGCTCCTCTGCTAGAAAAAGACCATGGGTCCATATTGGATTCAACAATTGCGATATTCTTTAATACTTTAGGGAGACCTTTCTGATCAAGCATATGATCATATTGATCAAAATATGGATTACTTCTTTCTACAATTCTTCTGGCTCCAGGTAAATAAGAATAGGTGTATATGTCTAATAACCTTTTAGTCTCTCTTGTAAATGGAAGATCAACACTAGGTTCAATTGCATCCAATCTCAATTGAGCAGTTCTGTCATCCAGCCTATTCTTCTTTGCATCAATGACCTCTGCAAAAACTGAAGTACTAAGTACTATGATTAATATGGATAAGATGAGTGTTCTCAAATAAGGAAATGTTCTATGGTAAATAATTTGCACTGCAAAATTAGGGGTTTACCCGTTAAAGATTTCGAATTTAACAATTACTTAATGTGGTACAAATAAGATTGCACATAAATGGTTTTAGTCAGAAGTAAAGGAAAAAAACAAGTGATTGAGAAGAAGTTTATTTGGATAGACTAGATGATTTATTAGTTCTGAAATGTTAAAGAGATCCCTTCCCTTGCTTCATTCAATGAGATATCTGGTCTTTTGCAGGGCTTGAATGATGAATAGTAACTACCTCTAGGGTGCCATCATAATTGCCCATTCTAGAGTCTAAAAAGACACCAATCTGATTGATTCCAGATCCCCCAAGTTGTACTGGACCAAAGCCTTCTCCTGCAACGTCCACCCATGCTGATCCTCCTGTATAGGCCAACTTTAAGGAAGTAACCTTTTCATCACCTAGCTGATCTCAGACATATCCCCCCATCTGCTTTGACCCTTCATAAATCATATTGTGATAATTGCCTGTGAGGACAATCATTACATTAGAAGGCAGCCTCATGGCTTCTTGAATAACCATTTGAGCCATTTCTAAATCTCTATTTCCAGTATTCGGATTGTCTATAAGAACTACATTTATTTTTTCACCACTTGACTTCAGATTTCGAGCATATTCTAACAAATTCAACATGGCTTCACTTGCCCTACCATCTTGGTAATCCCTAGACCAAAAAGGTAGATCCAGAATACTTTTTTGGTCTTTTGTCCTTCCTTTTGATTTTAAATATTTATCAATTGTGCCTTGATCAGATTGGGGTAACTCCAGACCTATGGTCACCTCCAAATCTTTGCGTAAGGCATGACAAGCCATTATTCCGATATATTCAGAACCTTCTTTTGTGCCATGGATTTCTCCTAATAGAACTACTTGACCAGGAATTAGAATTTCATCAAGTCCATTTAATGGATTGCAATTTTTAATCTGTTCTTGATCAGAACAACTGAATAAAAGCCCCAAAGTCCAAATAATCGATATTTTACAGAGGGTAATTGAAATGTTGAACAAGTGCATAGGGAAGGTTAACTCTTAGATTTTATATCTATTAATCTAAAATGCTATAATCTTTTGAGAGTATTCTCTTTTACTTAATGAGGTTCGCAGCAAATATACCCCAGGAAGCAATTTCTTATTTGATAGCGATAATTCCATTTTATGACTGTCTCCTCCTCTCGGTGTGCTATGATTACTCACAATAGTCTGGCCTAATAAGGAATGTAAACTGATGGATATACTCTCTCGGCTTATTAGATTTTCTTTTTCTATGACTACAGTGAGGGATGCAGAATTATCTATACTAAAAGGGTTAGGCCATGTTCTGATTTTTAATGGATTCTGTTCTTCCACTTCTATTGAAGATGTAGATATTCCTTCTTTAATGTTTAACACCCGCCCCAAAGAAACATTCGCTTTCACATTGATTTCTCCGCTCGGCCACAATACAATTATACTATCAGCAATCTCAGCATCACCCATCCCAAAATGAACTAGTCTACTGTTCTGACCGCTATATCCTGATTGTGAATTTGCCATTCTAGTTTGCCACCTCACTTGGCCTTGGATAGACCCTTTTATTTTCACAATAGCTCCAATTCCATCCCTGTTAGATTCTACTCCTTCTAGTTTTATTTTGAGCCAGTTATTATCATTCCCATTATTGAGATACATATCATTGGTTTGTTCGAGATCATTTGCATTCTTCTTACAATTTGCTATCATCAAATCTATGAAGCCATCATTATTTATATCTCCCCATGCTACACCATATGAGCAAATATCTCTTACTACACTAAATATTTCATCATTCTTTACTAATGTTCCATCACCGAGGTTTTCATATATAAAGTTCTTCTGATTGTCACAAAATCCATTAGTTACCACAAGATCGAGATCTCCATCATTGTCATAATCACCAAAAGCTGAACCATTTGTGCATCCTCCATCTAAATGAATAGTCCCATTTATATTTTGATCAAAATTTCCGTTGTCATTGATGAAAAGCTTATTTCCGGCACCTCTAGTTATGCCAGTATTTCCTATAAAAACATCAAAGTCTCCGTCAGAATCTATATCTCCCCAACTGCTGGTAAATGTACTCCTTCCAGTACCTAATACCTTTGAAGAGAAAGTTCCATCCCCATTATTGAGATATAGGATATTAGCTTCATTGTTTTCATTGGTTACAAAAAGGTCCAATAATCTATCGTCATTTGCATAAATCCAATTTACGGCTCTCGATGTACTGAGATCGTTCACCACAATACCTTGAGTAATTTCTTTGAATTCACCATTTCCGAGATTTTGATATAAAAAATTCTCTTTACTGCCACTGCTATTAGTAACATAGAGATCAAGGAGACCATCATTGTCATAATCACCCCATGCACCAGCCTCTGCAAATGTGCCTTTACTAGGTGCACTTTGTTCTTGAATTACTAAGTTTCCAGTGCCATCATTTCTGAAGAGACCGTCATTCTGACCATACCAATTTGTGACAAAACCATCTTGCTGCCCATCATTATTATAATCAGCAAAGGTGGCTCCTACAGAAGCTTTTCCATCACTTACAATATCTTCGCCTTTCACTTCTGAGAATTGCCCAGTTCCATCATTGAGGTATAACATATCGTCTTGTCCTCCTTGTAGACCATTTGAAATGAAAATATCATCCCATCCGTCATTATTTATATCAATAAAATTAACACTCCTACTATCTGATCGAGTAGAAACTATCCTTCCTGAAGAAACTTGAGTCAACTGTTGGCTTAAGCAGCTGAACGACATTGAAATAAGGAATATTAAGGAAGCTGATTTTAAAAAGACTCTTTGTATCTGCATTACACACATTAGATGAAGTGGGAAATTATGCACTTCTTATTTTTCACTTTATATAAAATAGACATCTGTTTGTATTAAAAAGACAATGGCTTCTCATCCAATATGAGTGACACTTGTCTTTATATTCATACCGTTCATCTTCATTGGTAAATTGAATAAGGAATTAGGATTCGTCAAAGATGAAAATGAGCTAATATTGAGTTTACAATTGAATAATGAAAAAAGTAGGAATTCATATTCTATTCTGGATCAGTTATACTCTGATTTTTGCATTGATTAGTACTGCATTCGCTTCTACTACAGACATGACATATCCTCCTATCATCAGATTTGGCAGATATTGGCTCAATGAAATAGGTATGCTCCCGCTCAAGACAATAGCTGCATACGGCTTCATATTATGGATAGTACCCAACTTCTTTTTGAAAGCGAAAAATGTAAAAGGCACCTTAATTTCAATTATTGGACTATTAATTATTGTAATCCTATATAGACTACAAATCTACTATGTAGCCTATCCACTGATGTATGATGAGTTTCCCCATTATTTCACTTTAGAACCAAAGAGAATATTGTATTCTATGGTAGATGTTGTACCCCCAATTGCTCTTTTATCTACAATACAACTCATCAATAATAAAATACAATCACAGCATAGAGAAAAAGAACTTCTACATCAAAAATTAGAATCAGAATTAAGATATCTCAAAGCACAAACTAATCCTCATTTTCTTTTTAATACTCTCAACAATATTTATGCATTAGCTCGCAAGAATTCTCCAAATACAAGTGAGGCTATCTTACATCTTTCTGATATACTCAGATTTATGCTTTATGAATGTAGCGCAGAGCGGATCTCATTAGCATCTGAAGTAAAAATCATTAAAGACTATATTCAGTTAGAAAAAATCAGATTTAATAAAAAATTGAGGCTTTTAGATCAATATGAAATGGATAACCCTTCGCAATTAGTCGCCCCCATGATTCTATTGCCTTTAGTCGAAAATGCATTCAAACATGGAGTCGGGAATTCAAGATTTGAAAGCGAAATAGACATAAAGTTGAGGTTAGACCAAGGCAATCTCAAATTCTCTATTAGAAACACATTTGAAATTGATCAAGGTAATAAGGAATTCGAAGGAATAGGAATTGCTAATGTGAGAAGACAACTAGAATTAATCTATCCTAAAAACCATTCATTCGAGATAACAAGAGAGGATGGTATCTTTTCTATCCATATGAAAATCAACCTCAACAGACAAAATGGAGAAGCTTAATTGCATTATTGTAGAAGACGAACCTTTGGCTGCTGAAGTGCTTAGTGACTACATAAGTGAAGTGCCCTATTTAGAATTAAAGCATGTCTATACTGATGCAATCTATGCATTAGAAGGACTAGGCAGTGATACTGATGTGATTTTCTTGGATATCCATTTACCAAAACTTCAAGGTCTGGATTTTATTAAGACGCTTACTCAACCGCCAAAAATTATTCTTACTACAGCATATAATGAGTATGCAGTGGAGGCATTTGATCTAAATGTAGTAGACTACTTACTCAAACCAATTTCGTTTCAAAGGTTTCTCAAAGCCGCTCAAAAATTAATCAATACTGAGGATCAATCTAATAATGATACTCTTCATCAATTGGCATACAGCTACTTTAGAGTAGATAGAGCAAATGTCAAAATCTGTTTACAGCATATCACCATGGTAGAAAGTATAAAAGATTATATCAGAATCCATACAACTGACAATAGCTATATCACAAAATATCAACTCAATAAGTTTATAACCTCCTTTCCAGATGCTCATTTAGTTCGTATACATAAATCGACTGCAGTATCAAAAAATCATATTGAGTCCTATACTGGTAACGAAGTTGAGATAAATTCTAAGAAATTCAGAATTGGTCGGACTTATAAGGCAAATGCTTCGGCCGTATTTGATAATTTATAAATTCAATGCATGGTAGCGGTACATCCCAATTTTTTTTGATCATTACGTGTAATATAATTTTGATGTGGGCTTAAATATTACGAAAGGTAAGTGGACTAATGCCCTCATTATTTTCTGATAATACTAAGAAAACAGCTATGACAGCAGTAACTGCTCATATGACTGATGATCATTCTGCTTTAGAGATGAGGAAGCAGTTGGGGCTAAGTTGGCCTACTTTGTATAATAATTTGAGGCATAGGATGGTGGTAATTGGCCAGCCCACCTGATGAATCAATCATCAGTTTCGATCTTAAATTGACTTCAACGTCAATTTTCAATCTATGATCAGATCTCAATCCATTACTTTTTGAATATGTCTGTGTCCTGTTCGCCTTGAGAATATCCACATATTCTCGTTCCTTCCTTTTATTGTACGCTGTTTTCGTCTGAGATCACGGAGAAGGTTAAGTTCACTTAGAAATGATAGTGAAAGCCTCCCATCCGAGAAATCAATTCTCGGGTTCGACCCTAAATTGACTTCAATGTCAATTTTCACTTCGTGATTGGGTCTCAATCCTCAAGCCTGGCGAAATCGACAAAACTTTTACATTCCTCCGGAGTAAGATATTTATGCTAATTCAATTGTGAGGTTAATGTAATATCCAAAGACTGCCTCATGTCTACCTCTGAAGTGAGTCGAATAAACTTCAAAATAGGCATTATTAGTCCATGATGACGTTAGAAACATGTTAGATCTGGCATACTATTATAAATAGTGGGTCACTACCCTCTTTATAAACATACTCTATAGACAAATAACAGGCTATTATCAAAGCACATTAAACAGTCTTAAAACGAATCCATATTTTACATGTTAATCGGTTTCCTTAATTGATTTACTACATTAGTAAATAAACGGAATTGCGTTTATACAAACGTTGTGCTCAATTGGCATTCGCTTGAAATGAAATAAGATGTCTGAAACTAAATCTTAAGTGACCATGAAAAAATTCATAAGACTCTTACTCTCCATCATATGTATTGGTTCATTAGGTAGCTTCGCTAAACCAGATAATTTGAATTCTGTAATAACTGAAACCACTGAATTAGACGCTTTTAGGATTGATTCTCTAGATAATCCATTCAATAAATTCATAGGAGAGTGGGAAACAAAAGAGAACCCTTCTATTAGCTGGGTGGTAAAAGAACTCATTACGAATAATAGTATTCTATGGCTGGCTGATTTTGGTAATCGTAAGGCAAATGCTCTTTGGACCTACAATGCCCAAACTCAGGAGGTCCACCAGCTAGGAAGTAATACAAATGGAGGAGGATTTCTTGGAAAAGGTAGTTTCAAAGTGAATGGGGATTTGGAACTTAAGGTAAAAGCTAACGCGGACTGTGAGCACTGCTATAGAGTTTTTCATTATAAGTGGAATTCAAAAAATGAATATGTGTTCAAGATTGTATCTTATGAAAAAGACGAAGAGAAAAAATCATATTCAAGGATTGTAATTAGAAAAAGTAAGTAACAGAGCACAACAAAGCCTAAGAAAACATGCCCTTCGGAATACGTTTTTTAGCCTAACCGTTGTGCACAAGTTATTAAAATGAGAAAGAGATTTATATTACTAACATTATGAATATAGAGCTCTGTTCCTATAGACAAAATACTAACACAAGTGCAGGTGAATATTAAAGTCCTACGAGAAGAAAAACATCTTACTCAGGAAGAACTTGCTAAGGAATCTGGTATATCCATAAGAACGATCCAGCGCAT
>Ga0055584_100006597_pt1 | contig 11377 bp, 9 predicted proteins | sample OSDHelmetaG_FD_58716 | JGI IMG/M metagenome (GOLD analysis project Ga0055584, IMG submission 58716) | Pelagic marine sediment microbial communities from the LTER site Helgoland, North Sea, for post-phytoplankton bloom and carbon turnover... | ecosystem: Environmental > Aquatic > Marine >...
TGCATACGGTAATTCAAGTAATTTCTTTCTTTGCCGTTAATTTTATGGCGCTATTTTTTGTTATATATTCAGAAGATGGAGTATGGGGACGCTTCAAAGCAATGTTAATAATAGAATTAGTAATATTCTTATTTATGTCCTACTTATCGATTAAGAAGATTGATTTCCAATTTAAAAAGAGATATTTCGTAAGATCTATAAAATTCTCTCTACCGCTATACTTAAGTGATTTTGTAAATTTGATTTATGCATATACTGATAGACTTGTTCTACCTATCTTTGAAGACATAAGTAAACTGGGACTTTTGTACGTGGCAGATAAAATTGGAGTTACCATACATTCTGCTTTTAGAGCATTTGAAAAGAGTGTTATGCCCTATATTTTCAATGAGCAGGATTCTGACATACAAAAAAATGCTTTAGAAAATCTCTTTGTTATTTGGTGCTCCTTGTCGTCTTTAATTCTTTTATTGTTTTTATTATTATCTGAGGTCTTTATTAAGGTTTTACTAGATGTGAAATTCCAAGATCCATCTATATTTTTTGCAACAAAAATTCTAGGTCTAAGCTATTTTTTAACTACAATATACCCATTCTTTTCTATTGCTATCGGCATAGCAGAAGAAACTAAATACATTCTTAAGGTTACGTCTTTATCTGCTTTTATTAACTTTCTTATGAATATAACCTTTATCCCGTTGTATGGATGGCTGGCAGCACCGTTCACAACCTTAATATGCTGTATGATTACATTTATTTATCTGGGATACTTCTCTGCAAAGAAGACCAAGATAAAATTTAATTTTCAGTATGCTTTTCTTATCACTTGCATTTCTTTGATTACTTATTATTTATTAAATTTTCTTTTCTTAGAATTTTCTTTTGAATATATTATTTATAAAATTATTCTAGGTACTATCATTCTCTTGTTCGTAATGTTTAAAATGCTCAATCTAATGACTTATATTGAAAGGATCAAATAATTAAAATGTTTATAAATTCTAATGAATTAGAAAAAATAAAAATCTATTCAAATCTATCTATTAAAGAATCTGTAGAGATTCTGGAAAAGGAGAGAAAGGGAATAATTATCATCGTAAATAAAAATGACGAAATTCTAGGAACTGTTACTGATGGGGACATAAGAAGATCAATTCTTAAGGGTGTCGCGTTAGATGATTTCGTTAAAGAAATAATGAATACAGCACCTATAACTTCTTCCAGTATAGACGTGCAAGAACTTAGTAAATTAAGCACTGAATCAAATCTTGAGTGTATTCCCATCATGGATAGAGCAAATCGATTAATTGGTCTTTTTTCACTTACTATATCTTCTGAGCAAACTAAACCTAGATATAATCAATATAAGAATAGGAATATTTGTGCATTGATCATGGCGGGAGGTGAAGGGAAAAGGATGAGACCTATAACCTTAGACAAACCTAAACCATTAGTGCACATAGGTAAAAAATCACTCTTAGAAAGAAATATAGACCTAATTCAATTAGCAGAAATAAAAGATATTTATATCTCTGTAAACTACATGGCAGACAAGATAATTGGAGAAGTTGGTGACGGGTCAGAAAGAGGGTTAAATATAAATTACATAAAAGAGGAAAAAAAATTAGGAACTGGGGCCCCTATAGGTCTTATACCGGAAAACTCTTTTGATCATATTCTAATTATCAATGCTGACGTTTTGACTTCACTTTCCCTCTCTAAGCTTGTAAAAGCACACACCGAGACTAAATCAGATGCATCTATAGTCATAACAGAAAAGGATACTCAAATACCTTTTGGAGTGATTGAAATGGACAAGGATGAGAAACCGATCAAAATAATTGAGAAGCCTAAGATTAAACACTTTTGTGCAGCAGGTATTTATATGTTGACTTCACTGGTAGCATCAAAAATTGAATCTGATGAGTTCAAGGACATGCCAGATATCTTAAATGACCTAATAAATGACAAAAAAAATGTGAATGTATTCCCATTATATCCTTTGCTAGAAACTTGGAGCGACATAGGTACAAAAGAAGCTCTAGATGAAGCTAATAAGAATTAGAAATTTACCTGCCTATGCTTTCGTAGTCAAAGCCCTGGTCGAATAAGTTTTTTGTGTCGTAGATATTTCTACCATCAAAAACTATTTTATTTTTGAGCAAAGCAGCAATCTTATTAAAATCAGGTTGCCAAAAAGACTTCCACTCAGTAGCTATAACTAAAGCATCAGCGTTTTCAAGAGCAGTGTATTGGTTATCAAAATAACTAAAATTCTCACCTAATTCTAATTTAGCAGGATCTACCGCTGGATCAAATGCTCTTACAAAAGCACCTTCATTAAGCAGTTTTTCAATAATATCGATACTTGGCGATTGTCTTATATCATCAGTTTCAGGCTTAAAAGACAAACCCCAAAATGCAAAAGTTTTATTAGTTAAATTGCTATCGAACTTATTTTTAATTTTGTTAAAGAAAAATATTTTTTGACTATCGTTAACTCTCATGACGGATTGCAATACTTCAAGGTCTATTTCTTTATCAATTGCTATTCTATTAAGGGCCTTCAAGTCTTTAGGGAAGCAAGAACCTCCATACCCTAAACCAGAATAAAGAAAGGATTCTCCTATCCTTTTATCCTTACCTATAATTTCCCTCACTTCTTCAATATCCGCATTTACTTTCTCAGATAATCTTGAAAGCTCGTTCATAAAACTAATTCTTGTAGCCAACATAGCATTTGCAGCATATTTAGAAAGTTCTGCAGACTCTATACTGGTTGAAATTATTCTGTATGATCTTTTTACAAAAGGGCTATATATCTGATTCAATATAGATTCAGATTCTTTGTTCTGGATACCTAGCACGATCCTATCAGGCTTCATAAAATCATTTATGGCACTTCCTTCTTTTAAAAATTCAGGGTTAGAAGCCACGTCAAAATTAATTTCTTTATTCTCTTTGTCTAGAATATCTTGAATTAATAATTTTAATTTTTCACCCGAGCCAACGGGAACAGTTGATTTAGTAACTATTAACTTATAGCCTTTCATCCTTGAGGCAATGGACCTAGCCACCTCTTTTACAGATTCAATATCTGCTGAACCATCTTCATCGGCAGGAGTGCCAACAGCTATAAATTGTACATTTGAATGATTAATACTTTCTAGAATATTATTAGAAAATTGTATGTTTCCTTTTAAGGAATTATCTCTAACTAGTTTTTCTAGTCCAGGCTCATAAATCGGAATAATGCCTTGATTTAACTTTTGAATCTTATCTGAGTCAGTGTCATAACATATTACCTCGTGCCCTATATCTGCTAAACAAGCTCCTGTGACTAGTCCAACATAACCGGTTCCATGAATAGTTAGCTTCATTGTATTTATTATAAATAATTTAGCATACCTTCAACTATTTTAGTTGAAGCATCACCTTTACCATATGGGAAAAAATTTTCTTTTCTTTCTTGTTGGCTTAAATTTGACCAAGCATCCAAAATATCAGAAGTCTCCGAGCCCACAATGTTATTCCATCCAGATTCTTCAGTTTCTCTCCACTCAGTCTCGTCTCTAAGAGTAATACAAGGTACGGAATTAAAAAAAGCTTCCTTCTGCAGTCCTCCTGAGTCAGTTAAGATAAATTTTGCTCCTGTTTGAAGTCTTAAAAAATTTAGGTAAGCCTGAGGCTCGATGACTAGTATTCCTTTTCCTGGTTTTATTTTGCTATCTTTAATTATAGCTTTAGTACGTGGATGAATAGGCAAGACTATTGGTATTTTCTTAGAAATAATATTTAATGCTCGAAAAATAGATTTAAGTCGTTTAGGGTTATTTGTATTTTCTTTCCTATGTATAGTGCAAAGTGCATAGTTCTTTTCGGTAAGGTTGATATCTTTTAAATAGTCACTGCCAGATAACTCTTTTTTCTTTATTTTGATTAAATCATACATAACATCACCTACTAAAGAAACGCCATCAGTTATATTTTCTTTTTTTAAATTTTGTACTGCATATTTACTTGGACAAAAAAGTAGTTGGGAAAGAGAATCAGCTACAATTCTATTTTTTTCTTCTGGCATTGAAAAATTATTCGATCTGAGTCCAGACTCAACATGAGCCAAAGGTATATCCAGTTTTGATGCCGCTAAGGATCCGGCTAAAGTTGAATCAGTATCCCCATATATAAGAACCATATCAGGATTCTCTTTTATCAGAATTTTTTCTATTCCTTCAAGCATTCTTCCTGTAAGGGCTCCATGCGAGAGACCCGCAATAGAGAGGTTATATTTAGGAGATTTTAATGATAGTTCTTCAAAAAATATATCTGACATATTTGCATCAAAATGCTGACCTGTATGTATTATAGTTTCTTGGATTTTCTTAGACTTTTCCATGATCTTCGAAACAATCGAAGCCTTTATAAACTGTGGCCTTGCACCAAGTACGGTGATTATCTTTTTCTTAGACATCTAATTGAGAAGGCTGTTCATTTACTCTTTCGCCTTTCTTGTTCATCCATCCTATCCTAACAGCCGGAACACCAGCCATTAGAGCGAAAGGCTTTACATCTTTTGTTACAACCGCACCAGCTGCAATAAAACAGAATTCTCCAAGTGTAGAGCCGCAGATGATAGTTGCATTAGCACCTATGGTTGTCCCTTTTTTTACTAAAGTCTTTCGATATTCATTTTTTCTCTCAATAGATGCCCTAGGATTAATAACATTTGTAAAAACCATGCTAGGTCCGCAAAAAACTTCATCTTCTAATTCTACACAGTCATAAACGCTTACATTATTCTGAATTTTACATTTATTTCCTATCTTTACGTCATTTCCTACATATACGCCCTGACCAAGAGAACATTCTTCACCTATAGTACTGTTCTTACAGATATGAACCCAATGCCAAATTCTTGAATTTTTACCGATCTTAGCACCCTTATCTATTATTGCCGTCTCATGACATTGAAAATCCATTTTTATCCCTTATTTAAGTAAACAGTAGAAGCAGTTTCAGATGATTTATAAGTTGCTGCAAGTATTTCCAATGACTTAATGCCGTCCTGTCCATCGCAAATAGGCTGAGTGTTATTATTCAAGACTTCAGCTACATTTCTATAATATTCTTTGTGACCATCAGATTTCATGTCTTCTTCTAAAGCATTTAGACCTCTTACCCTGCTATCATAAGAAGAATCCTGTAAGTCCCATGCTTCGATGAACTTCAAGGAATTTCCTCCAATCTTAATAGTACCTTTTTCTGCAATAATCATGATAGAACCTTCGTAGTTCTTTGGATAAGTTAACATTGTGTAGTTCATACTGCCTAAAGCACCACTTTGAAACTTTAAGTTTAAGACACCAGTATCTTCTGTCTCAATATCTCTTGTAGTAGAAGTAATTGCATTTAAAGATTCTACTGGTCCGAATAACCAGTAGAGTAAATCAACATAGTGACTTGCCTGATTCATTAAAGCACCGCCATCATGTTCTCTTGTTCCTCTCCACTTTTCCTTGTCATAGTACTCTTGAGGTCTGGTCCAAAAGACATTTGATTGGACTAGGTGGATCTTACCCAAGACATCCTTACTTATGACTTCTTTTAAAAGTTTTATAAACTTATTCAACCTATTTTGCTTAACAACAAATAATTTGGTATTTGATTCTTTGAACGCTTCTATCATTTCTACCGCTTGAGAAAGTTCTATTGCCATTGGTTTTTCCGTAATCACATGAAGATTCTTTTCAGCAGCCATAATACTTTGAGATGAATGCATTCCGCTGGGCGTACAGATAGATATCAGATCTAAACTATCGTCTTGTAACATCAACTCATAGTCTGAATATACAGATATATCCTTGTTAAAATCTTGAAGTATAACCTCGTTCTTATCACAAACAGCTTTAAGCTCAAAATGTTCTGGATTACCAGCTATAGCATCAATATGATTAGAAGCAATGCCTCCTAAACCCAGCAATCCCACATTTACTTTTTTTTTGGATTTCGTCATATATAAATTTGAACTATGCTTTAAGAAGATTATCAGTCTGTATGGAGTAGATTCCCCTTGTATCGATCAATAGTTTTGCATTATCAATTATCATATCGTAATCGAAATCATCGTGATCTGTTACAAGTATTGCGGCATCATAAGATGCGATTAAACTTGGAGATAGATCAATACTTTTTAAATTGAAATCAAAATTTCTCAATTCAGGAAAAGATGGTATGAAAGGATCTGAGTAATCAAACTTCACACCATTCTGTTCTAAATATTTCATTATTAGAGAAGCGGGAGACTCTCTCATATCATCAACATTTTTTTTATAAGCAATTCCTAATATAAGAACTTTTGAGTCCTTTAATGGCAAGGATCTTTCGTTAAGTGCATCTGAAAGTCTTGAAATAACCCATTTAGGCATAGAGTGGTTAATCTCTCCAGCCAACTCTATAAACTTAGTATTTAGCCCATATTCTCTAGCTTTCCAACTTAGATAAAAAGGATCAACAGGAATACAATGCCCTCCTATTCCCGGGCCTGGATAGTAAGAAGCAAAACCAAAAGGTTTTGTTTCTGCAGCTTTAATAACTTCGTGAATATCTATATCCATTGCAGTACAAATGATCTTCATCTCGTTCATTAACCCAATATTTACTGAGCGTTGAATATTTTCCAAAAGTTTGGTCATTTCTGCTGCTTTCGTAGAACTTACTTGAACGACTTCATCAACTATAGATTCATACAAGACAACTCCAGCCTTGAGACATGCATCTGTAACTCCACCAATTATTTTAGGGATATTAGAAGTAGAAAAATCTTTATTTCCTGGGTCTTCTCTCTCGGGTGAGTAAACTAAGTGAAAATCCTTACCAAGAGTAAAGCCTTTAGCTATGATTCTTTTAGAGATTAGCTCATCTGTCATGCCAGGATAAGTGGTACTCTCTAAGGAGATAATTTGATCCTCTTTGATATAAGGAAAAATGGCATCTAATGTTTTTGTTATAAAACTTAAGTCTGGCTCTCTATTCTTACTGAGGGGCGTTGGCACACATATAATTATTACATCACTTTTATTCACAAGAGAATAATCATCAGAGGCAAGGAAATTAGATTCATTTAGATTTTCAATTACACTATCATTGATATAAGAAATATAACTTTTATTTCCTTTTAATTTGTTAATTTTTTGCTCATCAATATCTAAACCTATAACTTTAAAACCAGATGTAGCTAAGCTACATGTTAAGGGCAGTCCCACATACCCCAATCCAATTACACTTATTGTTGCTGTCTTATCTTGCAACTTTTCAATTAAACTCATTATTTATTCTTTAATGTGTTAAAAGTTGCAGTGAGTATCTGAGATATAGTCAACTAAATCAAAATACCTATTAACAGAATTTTCATTATCAAAATAAGCGGGTAGATAAATACTATCTTGTTTTATAGAAATATTTTCTTTAACAATTACAGAAGAATACGGGGTGCAGTTGTGAGGTTCAGGCCCGGTATCTAAATCACACAATCCATATAAACCTTTTAAACTTCCTTCGTTGACACCCTCTTGTAAAATCGTTTTCAAATTATCGATTGTAGGAACTTCAGATACTCTAAACCTGAAATCGATCATAGAGACTCCTGTGTATGGTATTACTGTGTAGTTGACGATAAAATTTTCTTCTGAGATGAAGTTTAATAAGTGCGTAGCTGATTTCTCAAGAGTACAAAATTTTCTTAATAAAGTATTATTATTTTCTAATTGATATTCTTGTATATTGTGTATGCAATTCACATCTGAAGATATGACCTCAAAATTTTCATTGATGAAATTTGCCAAAGGTAAGTAAGCATTAACAGTGCAAGAGCCATAAGATATTATTTTGTGTTCATCTAGAAGCTCGGTGTGATTGAATCCGTACACCAAAGTTGTATCAGGGTCCCAACTTGTTGCAGAAATAATTACTCTATCTGTATTGCCTGTCAGGAAGCAAGCTGATTCGCTCCTAACTGTATTTTTTCCTGAACATTCTAAAAACAGTTGAGGTTCGCCGATCCAATCAATTTTGTCTTTTGATTTATTGGATACTGCGATCTGATATTCTTCTCCATCAGCCCTAAGAAACCTTAAGAATCCATCTCTCTTTTGTACTTTGTATTTCTTAAAATTAACGGCTGTATCTGAGATTATGATATTGTGCATAGCATCTATATCAAGAAAGTCATCATTGATAAAATCAATTGAAAAATTACTTTGCTCTGACCTGTCTAGCCAATACTTGAGTAAATGAAGACCAAATCTACCAAATCCATTTATTCCGGTTGTTATTTTGTTAGTCATATTATTTTTAATGTTTATTTTACATTTAAGGAGTTGGGTTTGCATTATATGCCTTTCCATACTTAAATTCGTTACAGTCATATCTAGGAAGAGAGTGTATATTTTTTTGTTGGTCTTCGCTTGTAATGTCTCGACTTTCTACCGCAAAAGAAAAATCTATATTCAAGGATTCCAGATAATGTATTTCCCTCAAACCAAAGGTGTGAGGAAGGCCATGTGGATAACAAAAAGTTAGAATTTTTGGGTCAAGAAGTGATTTAAAAAAATTAAAGGATTCCGTTATTTCTTTTTCACTATTATTATCAGTTAACTCCAGCATGGGCTGATGACTAACAGCGTGACTTCCCATGATCATTCCAGCATCATTCATTTCTTTAATTTCAGTCTGAGTTAGGTAGGTATTCTTATGAAGCTCTTTATCATTTTCATCAAATGCTTTAATTAGATAAGAGCAAACTTCTTCTTTACGTTGGGCATCCAAGGAGTAATTTAAAAGCCTTTTTATTATATACTCCTCCTTAGAAATTTTTTGATGCAGGTATATTTTGTTATCATGCGCTTGTGATACTTCCTTAAAAAGTACTTCATCTAATATTCCAGATACTTCAAGTTTATTTAGTACACTTATAGAACCATACTTGGCTAGAAGAAAATGTACAGCATGCACGGATAGTAATTTTTTCTGCTCAAAAATTCCACTCGATATATAAAACACACCCCATAAACCAAGTCTTTTTAATTCAGGAAATACATATTTGTAGTGGTCCTTCAGCCCATCATCAAAGGTTAAAACTACTCCTTTTGGGACTGGAATATTTCCTTTTATAAATTCCAAAAAGTTTTTTTGAGAAACGAAGCCATACTCAGCACCCAGATAATCAAGTTGTTTCTTAAAATCCTGAATATGAAGAAACTTAAGGTTTCTGAGACTATCATTATATTCTCTAATATAGTGGTACATCAGTGCTTTCATGTCCGATATACTCTTAATCTAAAATTTAACTGAATATCGTTTCATATTGAATACTGATTAACATCAAATTTATCTAAATTTTTTTCTATCCAAGTTATAGTTTCTTGTAATCCAGCTTCGAAGGAGATTTTCCTACTCCAGTTAGTGCTATTTATTAATTTAGAGTTGTCTGCGATCAATCGGTCAACCTCACTTCCTTGAGGTCGTATTCTAGATTCATCAGAGATAATATTGACATCTCTTCCTATTAGATCACTTATCAATTTAACGGTCTGTGCTATTGACCACTCTTCTCCACTGCCTATATTTACTACTTCACCAAAAAGTTTATTAGATTTTGATATTTCGATCATCCCATTTACAGTATCAGTTACATAATTAAAGTCTCTTGTAGGAGATAAAGAACCTAGTTTTATTGAATTCTTTCCACTTAAAATCTGACTTATAATGGTAGGTATTACGGCTCTTGCCGTTTGTCTTGGGCCAAATGTATTAAATGGTCTTGCTGTTATTATGGGTAAGCCAAATGAAAGAAAGAAACTTTCAGCCATTTTATCTGCACCTATTTTACTTGCGGAGTAAGGAGATTGGCCAACTAATGGGTGATTTTCGCTAATAGGAATAGTTTGTGCCGAACCATATACTTCCGAAGTAGATACATGAAGGAAACTCTCTATTTTATTACTATCTCTTGCTGCCACCAGAAGATTTAATGCTCCTGATACATTGGTGTCTACGTAGCTTATCGGTGCATCATAGCTATAGGGTATAGCTATAAGACTAGACAAATGAAAGATATTAGTAACGTCTGATACGCACTTTTTTATAAAATCTGGATCTCTGATATCTCCTCTAACAATCTCTATTTCTTTTAATTGATTTTTGTCTAGGTCATTCAACCAGCCAATATCATTCCAAGAATTATAATATGTTAGACATCTTAAATCTGCACCTTGTGTTAAAAGCTCTTCGACTAAATGGCTTCCTATAAATCCATCAGAACCTGTTACAAAAACCTTTTTTCCTTTATAAAAATCATCCATTATCTGTACCATCCATTTTTCACTTCTCCTCTAATGGGCATTTTCTTTCTAATTAGCTTCTCATCAATAGAAAGCTTATCTAGAGTGTTGGCAATAAATTTTCCTGCACCTCCTACATAATAAGGGTTTTCTGAGTTGTGGCATTTTTCTCTAAAACTTTCATCAGACAGACACTTTTCTATTGCCGACAATATTTCTGGACTAGAATATTCAGTATCTAGAACATTGTCCCCTCTTAATCTAGCTAGCTGTCTTGAACCTATATTGATTGTTGGGCAGCCAAATATTGGCGTTTCTTTTATACCCGAAGATGAATTACCCATACAAATTATTTTTTTATTACGGTCTAGAGCTAACCCTAAAATACCATGGTAAAGATATCTACCCAATGACCTACGAACAATTATATTTTTTAGGTTTTCTTCATCTAATTCTTGCAAACATTCGATGATTTGTTTTCCGCCAGCATCATTATTCGGATAGGTTATTATGCATTGAACACCTTTTTTTGCAGCCTCTTTTAAGGCCTCCAATGATGTTTTTAATTGTGTTTTAGATTTATGAAATTCAGTAGTTACTGAGTGTTGCGTAAACAAAATGATTGGTCTTGTAAGATCTACGCCCAGATCTTTTACTATTTCATTTTCTACAGCATAATTTCCTTCAGAAATCATATCTATAGCGGGGAAACCTGCCGTATGAACTCTCCAACTTTCTTCGCCCATAGAAAGAAGTCGATTAGAAGCTTGTTGATTTGTTGTAAAGTGCACATGAGCGAGCTTAGTCATCGCATGTCTTACAGAATCATCCAATGCCCCTCCTTCTGTTAAATCTCCTCCTTCAATATGTGCTGTAGGAATATTCATCTGCGTTGAAGCAATAACTGCGGCTAATCCTTCAAATCTATCTGCGTAAACAACAAATATATCTGGCTTTAAAAGACTTAAAGTTTTACCTATAGAAAGGATTCCTGAACCGATAGCATTAACTGTAGAATCAAGAGATCCTGCATCCATATC
>Ga0055584_100006598_pt1 | contig 11376 bp, 11 predicted proteins | sample OSDHelmetaG_FD_58716 | JGI IMG/M metagenome (GOLD analysis project Ga0055584, IMG submission 58716) | Pelagic marine sediment microbial communities from the LTER site Helgoland, North Sea, for post-phytoplankton bloom and carbon turnover... | ecosystem: Environmental > Aquatic > Marine >...
CTTCAAAAAGGCCGCGTAGGTCGGCTCGGGTTGGCCGGGCATAATCCACGGGTAGTAGAAGGGGGCGCAGTGCGTGTGCGTGGCCGTCAGCACTATTTGCCTTGGCAACAAACCAGTGGCATCGCCTATGAGCGCCTTGCTCTCGGCTGCAAAGGCCAAGTCGTAGCCGATGAGGTCGGCCGTGATAATGAGCGCTGCATCGTCGCGGCCGCGCAGATAGAGTGCGCCGGCGCGCAAAGGCTGGTATACGCCTTCTGATTTGTGCTCGCGATTGCCGTAACCAACGAGCCAGACCGGCTCGGTCGGCGTGATATCCGTCTGGGCTATACCTATTTCAAGCATAATTAAAACCGAATGTGTTTCTGCACGGGGTTGGTATGCATGTCGGCGCGCTCTGCCACGGGCCACGCGCGCAACTCGTCGACGGCGTCGACCAAACCCGTCACGGCCGCTTCAAAAATGATCTCTCCCTTTTCAGCGGTCGCTACCGTGGGGTCGCCGTGCACGCCGAGCTCGGTCCAGCGCCCCCAATAATCGTTAAAGCGGATATGGGGCTTGGTGCTATCGGAGCTGACGTATTTGCCGATGCGGTCGTCGCCCTTTTCGGCCTTGTCCATCTGCACGCGCTCGCCGGCTAAATGCAAGTAGAGCGAGGTTTCAAATTCGTCGGCGTGGGCCATTATGTCCGAGTCGCGGATATCTGCGAATTTATCGACCAAAAAGCTGGCGTAAGCACAGGCGAAACACAGCGAATCCGTCGCCAGTGTCGTCTTGCGTGCAATGAGGTCGATGAGCGGTCCGTTGGAACCGTGGCCGTTGACAATCAGCATCTTTTCGAAGCCGTGATAGGCGACGGATTTGGTGATATTGAGACAGAAAGCGATAAAGGTCTCCGGCTCGATGTGAATGGTGCCGGGAAAGTCGATATGGTGCATATTGAGTCCATAGGCGATGGGCGGCAAGACCAGCACTTTGTCGGGGGCGCGGCGGCCGACTTCTAAGCAGACGGACTCGGTCAGGAAAAGGTCGGTATCCAGCGGCATATGGCGACCGTGTTGTTCGGTGGAACCCGTGGGCAGGATGACGAGTTTTTGCATGGAGATGGCTTCGTTCATCTCGGCCCAAGTCAGGCGATTATAGCGGTATTCTTCGCGTGCGGACATGGGACAAACCTTTCGCTCAGAAGTTGAAGATGCGGTTGCCCTGTATGCCGAAGGCACCGTCGATAAAGGTCCAGAGCACGGCGGTGGAAAACTCGCCGAGGACAAGGCCCAAAAAGAAGGGCATCATGGCCCGATAGAGGCGCACTCCGCCATAGCGCAAGATGATGGCTTTGCAAGCCCAGGCCATAAAGATGGCCAACCAGCCGTAGGACATAATCGTGTAGGTATTGGCGATGGGAAATCCTATTGGGTGCAGCGGCCACCACAGGAAGCGCTGGCGCATAAAGAGCAGTACGCCCATAAAAATAGCCCCGCCACCGGCAAAACCAAAGCGGGTGGCGACATCGGCCGCAGGCAGATTATACACCGAGGCCATATAGGTAAAAGGCCAGCGCGGCGCGCCGTTATAATACCAGTTGTTGAGGTTGATTCCACCGTAGGTATAGGCCATCTGCATCGTGATCCAAATCGAACCGGCTAGGCCCACGGCGATGGCTAAGAAGATCGCGAACGGCAGTCTGCGCGAGGGACGAGCTTCGTTGGATACGAGCTTGAGCGCGTGCACGACGGCATTCATCATATTGGCCGCCGTCTCGCCCAGCCATACGGTGCTATAGCCCAATCCCGTCATATTGCCGAGGCCCAAGGTCTCGGGTCCAAAACCGCGCGTGATAAAGGCCTGCGGTGCCATGGGCATCTGCGCGCCGGGGATGCCGGCTTCGCAGACGATGCGCGACAGGCCGACAAAGACCAGCACGGCGCCGATGACGACTAGGGTGGCGACGTAGATGTCTAAACCGGTAAGGCTGAGCCAGGCGATCATAAAGATCGCACTGAGGATTAGGCCGGCAAAGGCCAGGCGCGGCGAGATTATTTCGCGCTCGTCGTTGCGGCCTTTCTTGGCCAACTCCCAGAGATAGCGAAAATGCGGTCGTGCCGTCCACAGCACAAAAATGCTCAAGGCAAAGAAACCACCGGCCATTTGGTGTGAAATTGCCGTGTGGCCCCCACCGGAAGTCCATATATCGCTGCCGCCTTTAATCGAGAGGCCAATGCGCGTGAAGATCAGCCTTTCTATCATGCCGACTATAAAGAAAAACCAGATGCTAAAGGCGACGTTGAGTGGCATCAAATAGGCAAAGCCGGTGATGGGTAAATTGAAGCGGTAGGGCAGCGCCAGAGCGCCGGGAATGAGCTCGATCTGGCCGTTAAGCACGATGGGCTGGAAGGCGTCGTGGTAAAAATTGAGCGAATTCCACGAGTGCAGTGCCAGCGGGATGAGAAAACCAATCCAGAGGATGCGGTTGCGGTAGAAGTCGGACAACCGGCCCTTGGTCGGCTCTTCGATCATAGCCAATGGCAGGCGGGTGAGTGGGTAGACGAGGCGTTCGTTTTCGACCCATTGGCCGCGCAGGAGTACGCTCAGGCAGAGGACGAGAAAATAGAAGGCAAAGATGAAAGTGACCCAGGCTAGGAGTGGCATACTCCAGGCCGACCAGGGGATGGGCATGCCCTGGGGCAGTCCTTCGTAAAAGAGGCGGATAGCTTCTGAATTGGTCGGGGCTAACCAGGGGTTGATATAAGGCAGAAAGAGTTCGGCCCACTCGTTTTCGGGGGTGGCGTAGTACATGGCGCCGGTGATGACGGAGAGAAAAGACCCCGTAAATCCCGTCGTTACGACGACGGAGCCGACGAGCATCATCGCATAGATGGTAATGAGCTCATCGCGGCGAAAGGCAAACCCCGCCCCTAAAACGCGCAGGAGCGGCATGGCGACTAGCGTTATAAAAAAGAGGATGGCCACGGCGATGATGGGAATGGCATTGCTCGTCAACTGCGAGCCCTGCACCATGAGCACGGACCAGGGGCTGATAAAACTAATGGCCAATACGAGTGCGGCGCCCGTGAGCACGGCGCGCGCGCTAACGCCCGAAAGGTCGTTTTTATTTGTCATAACGTGAGGTGGGAAGCTCTCCGAGATAAAACCATGTCCAGAGCTTAAGAAAAAATGGGCTTCAATTCAATGGACTTGCTAGATCTGGTGCTTGCAAAAAAATCAATTTAAGAAAACTAATGACTGATTTAGGACAGGTTTTTGCGCCCAATGCGACTGCACAGCGGACAGGCCGAGATGTCGTGCCCGCGCGCGGGGCAGTATTCGCGGCCAAAATAGATGATCTGCAGATGTAGTTTGTTCCAGCTTTCTTGGGGGAAAAGTCGCTTGGCGTCCTTTTCCGTCTGTTCGACGTTCTTGCCGTTGGACAGGCCCCAGCGGTAGATCAGGCGGTGGATATGGGTGTCGACGGGAAAGGTCGGCTGGTCAAAGCACTGCGCCATAACGACCTGTGCCGTCTTGTGGCCGACGCCGGGCAGGCGTTCCAAAGCGTCCATATCGGCGGGCACTTCGCCGCCGTGCTCGTCTAAGAGGATCTGCGATAGGTCCCATATCGCCTGCGATTTGCGCGGGGCCAGGCCGCAGGGGCGGATAATATTCCGTATCTCGCCCACGTCCAATTTGACCATTTTGCGCGCGGTCTCCGCGCGTTTAAAGAGCGTGGGCGTGACCGTGTTGACGCGGGCATCAGTGCACTGGGCCGAGAGTAGGACGGCGACTAAATGCGTATAGGCGCTGTGGCTCGTCAGCGGGATCGTGGGCTCGGGGTAGAACCGATTCAGCGTCTCTAATACAAGGTCGACCTTCTCGGTTTTTTTCATGCCGCACCTTCTACAAACTCGTCGATTAGGCGGCGGGCAATGCTGATAGCTGGGGGCAAGTCGGGCAACTCGTCGCAGCTGAACCAGTGCGCTTCGGCCAACTCGGCATCTTCGACGACAATTTCCCCGCTGACGTATTCGGCTGTAAAACCGAGCATCAGCGAGTTGGGGAAGGGCCAGGGCTGCGAGTCGAAGTAGCGGATATTGCGCACGCGGATGCCGACCTCCTCGCGCACTTCGCGCGCGACGGCTTCCTCTAGGGTTTCTCCCGGTTCGACAAAACCGGCCAAGACGCTAAAACGCCCCGTGGGAAAGCGGTGGTTGCGCGCCAACAAGATCTGGTCGCCTTTGTTTATGCGCACGATAATAGCCGGCGACAGGCGCGGAAAACACATCAGGCCGCAGTCCGGGCAGATCTGGGCGCGCTCGGAGGGTGCTGTTTCGGTCTTTGAGCCGCAGCGACCGCAGAAGCGGTGCGTGCGCCCCCAGTTGATTATCTGTACGGCGCGACCGCCGATGCCGAAGAGCTCTTCGCCGAGGCGGTCGGCTAGGTCGCGCAGGCCGTGGAAAGCCATGCCGTCGGGTGCCTCGGCGTCTTCCTGTAGGTCGGCGGCGAAACAAGGTCCGTTGTTTGTGTCTTGGCCGAGGAAGTGTTCGCGCTCTATGCGCAGCGCACTTTCTCCGATCTCGGCGAGCGTCGGCACGACGGTGCCCTCGTCTCTGAGGTGGACGAGCAGGTCGTCACCGCAAAAGGCAAAACAGAGTGCATCGGCGGGGTGGTCGACGGGGGGAGATACTTCGGGTATAAATTTCTCGTTCATAGGGCATTTTCTGTTTTGTTAGTTGGTCGTTTTATGGTCAGGTGAAGATCGAACGCGACTTATCCGTGTAGCTTCTTCCATTTCGTCTTCATGCGCTTCATCTCCGCATTGACCTCTATTTTGCGCGAAGTAGTCTGGTTTTTATTGTCGTATAACCAATTGCCTTGGTTGTCGCGCAGGACGGGCATGCGCTTGGCTACGGTGGGCGGTTTTACCGCGCGCCGTGGTTTGTCCGCATACCAATAGGCGACGCTGCTCATCTCGTTGCACAGGTGGTTGCCATGGCCGTGCTCCATCGTCACCTTGATCTCTTTTTGAAAGGAAATTGGGTTTTCGAGGTGGTGCCTATAGGACGTCTGGTAGCCATCGGTATTGCGCTCGTGGATGGAGGAGCCGTTGCGCAGAAAGGCATTGTCCTGCATGCCCCAGGCCTGGTTGAGATAGTCTTCGCTGCCGGTGCCGTGCAATTCGGGGGGCCACTTATAGCCATCGACCCAGATCATGTCGTCGCCCTCGCCCCACCAGGTGCCCTGGAAATTGGTGACGCTGATATTGCAGCCGATATAGTGGCCCTTGCCCTTGGCCTCTAGGATCACATAGTTGTTGTCCCAGGCTTCTTTACCCTTGTTGACGATATTGGCTTCTGGCGTGTTGACGCGCACTTCGTGGCCCCAGCCGCCAAAGGGGTTTTCGCGGCGAAACTCGGCGTGAAAATAGCCGGCATCAACTCCTATCTCTTCCTGCTCGTAATCGACGTAGAAGTACTGGCGGTGGCGCTCCTTGCCCTCGTTGACTAACTCGACGACGGCGCGCTCGCCAAAGGGCATCTGCACGTAGGAGTTGAGGGCACAGCCGCTATTAAAGCGGTTGTTATTATTGGTCGAGGCGGTAAAGAGCAGCGACTGGTACGAATTGACAATGCCGTGGCCGAGGCCAAAAAAATCGCCCAATGGGCAGAGCACGCTGGGGTAGCGGGCGTTGTCCCAGGTGATTTTCAGCAGGCATTCGCGATAGTGATTGGGTTGGGTCATCCAGATATGGGTGATCTTACCGGGGCCTTTTATATCGGCCAACACGCGCGTCTGCCCCGGTTCAATCCACCAGGCGTCGGAGTTGCGGCCGTCGTGGGCCCAGGACGAAACGCGGCCCGTGCGGCCGGAGCGCAAGGTGCTCAATTGGTCTAACATGCTAAAGTCTCCTCTACGTGGGGTTGGCTAGTGGGGCGCAGGCCTCTACGAGATGCGGTCGCAGTAGGCGCTGTATCTCATCTGCGGCCAACGCTACTAAAAAGCCGCGCTTGCCGCCATTGATATATACGCGTGGTAATGCCAGTAGTGATCTCTCCATATATACGGGGAGTGCTTTGCGCGTGCCGAAGGGAGAGGTCCCCCCGACTAAATACCCCGTGTGTTTGTTGGCCATTTCTGGGCTGCAGGCGACGATGCGTTTAACGCCGATGGTTTTGGCTAAGAGGCCGACGGCGACCTCGCAATCGCCATGCGTTAGCACGAGTAATGGTGCCTTGTCCTCGTCTTCAAAAACGAGCGTTTTAACAGTGTGATGCAGGTCGATAGCGAGGGCCTGAGCGGCGTGTTCGGCACCGCCGCGCTCTTCATAGGGATAGAGGTGTTCGCTGTAGTGGACGCCGGCCTGTCGCAGGGCGCGGATGGCCGGCGTGACGGGCATTTTTTCTTTTTTAGCCATGCTTAGGACCTAGGCCTAATAGTTGGGCGCGCTCTGTGCGCAATTGGCTATAGTCGCGATCGCAGCGAGGAATTGCATCAGCGCGCCAGGCTTCTACGGGGACGAGGGCCTCTGCCGCGAGCGCTTGATGCAGGCGCTTTTCGTCGTCGGGTGTGCGAGAAAAGGCGAAGGGATTGCGGTGCTGATGTCGCGCTAGACGAGGGTATTTGGCATCGTCTTTGGCGATAAGGGCGAGTAACTCGTGTCCGCGTTTCTTTAAGTAGAGCAGGAACTCATATGAGAAAGGGCCGCTTTTACGGCGTTTTTTCGCTGCTTTTCGCGTCCAGCGGGCCCAGTCGAAGCCGTATAAAAAGTCGTGGGCGTAGCGGAAGTGTATCCTCGAATGGCAGCCGTAAAGTTCCAATAGCTCTGTCGTGAGCGCGAAGATCGTGCGCAAGTGTGCGCTGGGTTTGTTTTGCGCGCGGCTGTCGGACAAAAGTGCGGCGGAAAAATAGTCGAGATCGCCGTATATATTATGGGGAAAATGTGCGACTAGGCCATCTTCTAAGTCGCGTATGCCTTGCGCAAATACGCGGACGAGGGTAGTATCCGTTTCTGCGCCTAGCAGAGTGTTACACAGTGCGGGACAGGTCGTAGCATCGCCGCGCTCTGGGGCCAGAGATTGGCGCGCGTGAGCGGTGGGTAGGCCATCTGCACTAGAGGCTGCTACGGGCTCGCTGGGAAGTGCCATATATATCGACTCAAATGAAAGATAGATGCTAAATTGAAACGCTGGATAGTTGCTGTCAAGCCGATGGCTTTGCCAAAGATTCTATTGCCCGTCATCGTTGGATTGAGTTTGGGCTATCGCGAGATGGGGGATATGGTGTGGGGACCAGTAGCGCTCGTATTGCTATTGGCCGTGTGTGCCCAATGGCTGATCGTTTTGCTCAACGATTACGCCGACCGCGAAGCCGATCGCCGCCACCTTAGAGACTATCCCGAGTTGCTCGATGGTCGCGTTCTGGCGACGGGGCTACTAACAGAAAATCGCGTGCTGGCAGCGGCTTTGTGCGCTGCCCTCGGCATAGTGGCCGCAGGTTTTGGTTTATACGGGTTGGAACGGCCGCTGGCGCTGTATTTTGCCATTGTGGGATTGATCCTACTGTGGGCGTATAGTTTCCCGCCGCTCAAACTAAACTATCGCGGCGGCGGTGAAATACTAGAGACATTTGGCACGGGCGTATTATTGCCCGCATTGGGCTATTATATTTTGGCCGGTCAACTCGTTAGTGCCAACGTCCATTTGCTCTTGCCTGTGGCACTCTACGGCTTCGTTGGCGCGCTGATTAGCGGTTTAAAACACGAGCCGGCCGACCGCGATAATGGCAAGAATACACTTGTTGTGCTTCTGGGGTCCGTTATGGTGCGGCGCTTTGTATGGGCGGCGCAGATGGCCGCCCGCGTGTGGTGCGGCGTGTTCTTTCTCAGCGGAGAGTATGGGATATACGCCGTGAGTTTGGCGGCCCTACTTACGGTGTTGCCTATGTATATGACGCGGCGCTACGACAGTCGGGCAGACTATCGCGACCTAGCGGCGCTGGCGGCCTATAAGAAGAGTTTGTTCTGGGCGGGTTATTTGACCTACGGGGGATTGGCGCTAGATTTCGCGCTCGGATAACGAGAAGAAATATACCTGCGATTGTAGCAACTAACTTTATGAATATCTAATCAGTTTACCTCAGGGGATTATTCGTATGCGTATCGCCATGGTCCTGACCCCATTTAACGCGCACAACCTCCAATTGGCCAAACAAATAGGGGTCACGGATGTCGTTGTGCGCTATCCTGGTAGCCGAGTCGAAGACCTCGAAAAACTAGTTGCCGAAGCCGGCCAAAGCGATATGAAGGTATCTGTTGTAGAAGGATACCTGCCCACCGACCGCATACAGCTAGCCCAAGATGGGCGCGAAGAACAGCTCGAAGAACTGGTGCGACTTGTGCGCTCCATGGCCGCGTGTGGCGTCGGTGTGCTCTGCTATAATTGGATGGCGTTGACGGATTGGACGCGGACCTCGCTGACGACGCCGGGGCGCGGTGGGGCGCTGTGCACTGAATTCAATAGAGAACTCGCCGAAGAAATGGGAGCGATTGAAGCACCCGAGCGCTCTGAGGAACAGTTGTGGGAGAGTCTGGCGTGGTTTTTAGAGCGCATACTGCCCGTAGCCGAAGCCGAGGGTATACGCTTGGCAATGCATCCGGACGATCCGCCGCTTTCGCCTCTGCGCGGTTTGCGGCGGATTATGACGGATGTAGCGGCCTTTGAACGGCTTTTGGGAATGTCTACGAGCAAGGCCAATGGGATTTGTTTTTGTCAGGGAACTTTTGCGGAGATGGGCATTGATGTGCCCGCGGTTATTCGCCAATTGGGCGCACGCATTGTCTTTGCGCATGTGCGCGATATGCGCGGCACCAAAGAGCATTTTGTCGAGACCTTTCACGACGAGGGACAGACGGATATGTTCGCGGCTATGTGCGCCTATCGCGATAGCGGTTTTGACGGGGTGATGCGCCCCGACCACGTGCCGGCGCTCGTGGGCGAAGAAGGGGAGGGAGGCTATACTATGCAGGGCAGACTCTTTGCCGTGGGGTATATGCGCGGTTTGATGGAGGCCGCAGAGAAAACCGCGGCGCGGCGCAACGGTTGATCCCCGGGCTAGGCTATATAGAAGCGCGGTTGAGCCCATGGGCCAACCGCGCTTCTAGCGTTCTGCCCATATGGCCTTAGGCTTTGAAGCTTCCCTCTTTTTTTACTCGTGCATAGATCTGTTTGAATTCCTCCGAGCCATCGTCGTTCCACACGCTGCTGCGGATGCCGCGCATCCCGCCTTCGGGAAAGCCGCTGATACGCTCAACGAAATCACGCATGTCGCCGTGCTCCACGTTGGGGGGTATCGAAGGTGTATAGTACTGGCTGCCACCGGGTAAGTAGAGTATGCCGACGTGGGGCGGCAACTCGCTCTTGGGGCGCGCGGCCAATTCGCGCAGGATGTTTTCATCGACGTCGACGCCGAGACCCGGCCCTTGGGGGACGGGCGTGCTGCCCTCGTCTATCTCTAGGCGCATACCGGTCACGTCCTCGGCGTATTGGTCGTCGAGGTTGACCGAGTGCGAGACGTTGGGCAACACGGCGCCCAAATGCATGGCTAACGCCTTGGACAGCGTGCCGCCCGTCAGTTGGATGACGGTGGATAACTCGGCGGCGGCCGCAGCAAACCCGCGCTTGAGGGAAGTGCCGATGCCCGCCTCGCCCACCATGTAGAGGTCGGCACAGCCGTTGAGGATTTCGGGGCCGCCGCCCAATTGCGGCACGTGCATGAGCAGCGGCAGCGAAGTGCGGTCGCGCAGTCGTCGCCAGCCGTCGATATTTTGCCAGCGGATCGGGTCTTCCAAAATGCCGACGACGGAGGAGCGCTCGACTTCGTCGATGATGCGCAGGGTATCTGCTTCGGTGCGGTTGTGATTAAAGTCGAAGTGAATCTTAAAGCCGTCGGGTGCGACCTCTTCGGCTGCTCTCGTTTGCGCAATGACGCAGTGGTGAGCGCAGGTGTGCATTTTAAAATACATATAGCCCTCTTTAGCCGCGCGCTCGATCTCGAGAGCGAAATCCTCGGGAGAGGCGGGGCGCGTCCAAGCGGCTACGGGCACGCGCTCGCGCACCTTCTGGCCCATGATTTTATAGGCCGGTACCTCTAAGTGTTTGCCCATCGCATCGTAGAGCGCGCCCATGAGGCCGACGTTTAAATCGGCGGCGACAAAGTCGAACGGCGAGCGGTCGACTAGGGCATCGACCTGCTGCTCATCTAGTGGGCTATGACCACGCGTCTCGCCATAACCGACCACGCCATTATCACAGCTCACGCGGAATACGGTCTGCGTGTCGATGCCGGAGAACCGCACTTCGTGTCCCTTGTTGCGCTCGTATAAATTGGGATTGATATGAAAGTGTTCGACGCTTGTGATGCGCATGATGTATCTCCTTAGAGGGCGAGTGGTTTTTGTATGTCGATGCCGGGAAGAATCGAACCGAGCGTTTGCGCTAAATGCTGAGCGGTGCCCGCGTCAATGGAGCGACCCGGGTGACGGACATGGCCCGATTCGATAAGACCGCGTTGGCGGAATATTTCTTTGCGCACGGCGACACCGGGTTGCTGTTCAAAAACGATGAGGGGCAGAAAGCGTTGGTACAGCTCACAGAGCATCGTTTGATCGCCTGCGTTGCGCGCGGCGACTAGGGCTTGTAGGACTTCGGGAAAGGCAAAGCCCGTCATAAAACCGTCGGCACCGCTTTCGAGATCGTAGCGGCCATAGAGGGCGCCAAGGCCCGTGAGGATGGTGGCGCGCCGACTATTCTCCATGCCCTTGATTAGCGTGCGGGTTTTGGGAGCCGTCGGCACGGCCTCTTGTTTTATGCAGGCTACCTGGGGAATTTCGGCGACTAGCTTGAGCACGAGACCAGCCGACATATGGACCTGGGTCGAGGCGGGGTGGTCCTGAGCTACGATGGGTATGGAGATGCCCTCGGCAACCTGTTGGAAGTATTCGAAGATGCGCTCCTCGTTGGGGACGGCTTCGCGCGACGGGGTGACCATAACGGCCGCGGCACCGAGGCTTTCGGCCATTTGGCTCAAGCGCAGCGTGGCATAGGTGCCGGTATAGCTGGTGCCGACGACGACGGGAATGCGCGCGGCGGCCGCGTCGATGGCCGTTTTTATGAGCTCTTCGCGCTCGTAGTCTAGTAGGCGGTTGGATTCGCCGAGGACGCCTAGGATGGTGACGCCGTCGACGCCGATTTCGGCCATGAAATTGACGACTTTTGCAAAGGAGTCTAGGTCTAGGTCTTCGTTGGATCGGAAAGGGGTGATGAGGATGGGGAAGACGCCTTTGAACTGTAGGTCGGGCATGGAGAGTGTCCTTGTTTAGTGCGTATGACC